>OCTW013393615.1_pt1 | contig 83308 bp, 77 predicted proteins | sample 1539671 | NCBI WGS metagenome assembly OCTW01 (sample SAMN02144230, study PRJEB22623) | gut metagenome | biome: sheep rumen | host: Ovis aries | place: New Zealand | reverse complement strand
CTGTTCGACCGGAACGGTGGCTCCGCATTTTCCGGAAGGGTGGCTCTCTAGCACCGGACTCGTGGCTCTAAGTACGCCGGAATAATCAAATGGAGGCTAAAATGGCTAAAAAGAATGATATGGCGGTTGCGCCAGTCAAATCGGAGTTCCCGCTTATCGATGAATCTCTGCTCAAATCGCGGATATATACTGTCCGCGGGGTCAAGGTGATGCTCGATGCAGATTTGGCCGAGATTTACGGGTATACGACCAAAGCATTCAATCAGCAGGTCAAGAATAATATCGAAAAATTCGATGACGATTTCCGGTTTCAGTTGACGAGGACGGAATATCGCGAAATTCTAGGGTCAAAATTTTTGACCCTAGAACAGGGAAAATACTCAAAAACCAGTCCCTACGTTTTTACCGAACAGGGTATCTACATGCTCATGACGGTGCTCAAGGGCGAACGGGCGACTGCTCAAAGCAAGGCTTTGATTCGCCTTTTCAAGCAGATGAAGGACTATATCGTTGCTGAAAACCATCAACTGCTCGGAACTGCGGGAATTGCCCAGATTGCGGCGCAGACTGTTCAAAATACACATGAAATCGCGGCCGTTTCCGCCGAAGTAAAGGAACTTTCTGGCGAAGTTCGCGATATCCGGAGCGATCTGGGAAAAATCAATGTGGACCTCCGGATGGTCATGGAAAATTTCGTCGATCCTTCGTCTTTCAGGCACTTCCTGATTCTGAACGGGCACAAGCTGGATGCAGATGTCGCCTATGCGCAAATTTACGGCATGGCGAAGAAATCCTTGTTGATCGTGGATAATTATGTAGACGTTAAAACGCTGAATTTGCTCCGGAACGTGCGCAAAGGCGTTTCCGTCCTGATTTTCAGCGACTTGCTCGGTGGAAGCCGCATGACAGACGACATGCTTGCCGATTATCGGGCCGCCCGACCGGACGTGTCGATTGACAAGAAACCCGCCATGCACAAATTCCACGACCGCTACATTCTTATAGACTTTAAGACCAAAAACGAAAAGCTGTACCATTGTGGGGCTTCAAGTAAGGATGCGGGCAACAAGATTACGACCATCGTGCAACTGGACGACGTTGATGCATACCGGAACATGTTTGAGGAAGTGTCGGAGCAACCAAGAGGGTAAAATGGCTCATTAAATTTGACAGACACCGTCTATCAAATTGGGGCAACAGTGTTGCCCAAAATTTCTAGTTACAAATGAAGGTCGCAAATTGCGGCCACATGGAGGCTATATGGCTAAAAAGAAAGAGATTGTCCCTGCAAAAGCGGTGGAATCGTTGTTCAACAAGGGTCTCGAACTTGAGGCAGGTGAGGCAGTTTTTCTTAGTATATGGCAATTTGACAATCAGTGATTGTCAAATCTCCAATCCTCCTGATTTTATGTTAAGTTGGTCCCATTATCTGATCCTCATGCGCATCAAGAATACTGATGAGCGGCGCTTTTACGAAATTGAGGCCACTTCCGGGAACTGGTCTGTTCGCGAGTTGCAGCGGCAGTATGGTTCAAGCTTGTACAATCGTCTGTTGCAGTGCTATGTGCTCGTTGACTTGAAGGTCGATAAGTTGACGCACCAGGATTTGGGCCAGATGCAGATGTACGTAAACTATTACGACCGCCATGTAAAGCAGGATTTTGAAAAGCCGACTATCGGCATTCTGCTTTGCAAGGAGAAGAAGGATACCCTTGTGAAGCTGACTTTGCCCGAAGATGCGAATATTTACGCCTCCGCCTATGAGCTGTACCTGCCGGACAAGAAACTTTTGCAGGCGAAAGTCAAGGAATGGGTAAATGAATTTGAAAATGCAAGATAAGAGTATTGTGAAGATGCGCCCTTCAAGCAACTAATGGAGAAATACGATGAAGAAAAAATCAGAAGAAGAGAACAAGAAAGATAATACTGGATGGAATGCCTTCTTGGAATTGCGCAGGCAGGCCCAGCGCGGCCCTGCTGCAGGTATGACGCTCGACGAGATAAACGCCGAGATCGCCGCAGCCCGGAGCGGGAAGTAACGCGCGGGCGTTGACTTCCTGCTGGTCTCTTTGTATATTTATCTCCGTATTACGACAATCCCTGCGACAGTCGGCATAGGCCTTGCGGCCCGTACGTGCATCCGCGGTGGGGCTCATCAACCTTCTTGTTGATGTTGTTGGATAGCTGGCAGGAACACGACCTGCTCGAGTGTGTGGCGAAAGCCGCGCCAAGTAACGCCGAGGAAGACCCTCGCCAACAACACCGCAAGAGCATCCCAAAACATAACAAACCCTAATTGCGTCCACAGTGTGTTCGTAATTAAAACCGTTTTTAACGTATTTGCGCATATCGTGCGAATAAAGGGGCTATTATGGCAGAAAACAAAGAAGAATTTGAGTTGCCGAAGGAACTCTTGGAATCAATAGCTGGGCTTAATGAACTTATGAGCCAACAGCAGGATCAAGCCGCCGCAATGATGTACAGATTGATGTTCCGCCATGAACGGGATCTCCATGTACTCGACCGCTATTCAGATGTCGTACTTGAAGGCGTTTCTGGCATGGGTAGCGAGTTCGCGAAAGAGGATTACAGGAATTTCTTGCAATACCTGTCGTATGTTATTCCTAGCGAATATGCTCCGCATAAGGAAATGTACGAAGAAGAGCTCAGAATCGCCGAAGATGATGATGAGTTTGCGGATAAGGAGGCCACGTAATGAATCTTGCAAAATTTGAGAATGCCCTGAAGATTGGGGAAACTGCGGCCATAGAGTTCAAACGGGCTGGTGGCACCATTGAAATGGACACCTTTGAAACGGTCTGCTCGTTTTCGAACCGATTCGGAGGCGATATTTACCTAGGGGTGCTTGACAATGGGACTGTTGTTGGCGTTCCTGAAAATGCAGCCCAGCCGATGGTGAAAAACTTTATCAGTGCCATCGGTAATCCGGACCTGTTCAGCCCCACACTTTATCTTGAACCAGAAATTTTCAAGTACCGCAAGAAAACCTTGATTCATATCCATGTCCCTTCGAGCGGCGAGGTACATTCGTTCAAGAAACGGATTTATGACCGCGTAGACGAGGCGGATGTCAAGGTGACTGCGACAGCAAAAATTGCGCAGATGTATATCCGCAAGCAAGAAATCTACACAGAACGCAGGGTGTATCCGTACGTAAAGTTGAAAGACTTGCGCTTGGATTTACTGCCGATGATACGGATTCTAGCCAAGAACAACGCTGGCGGTAGCCACCTTTGGGAAAAACTTTCGAACAGGGATTTGTTGAAAAGTGCAGGGCTTTATGCCGAGGATCATGTTACCGGCAAAAATGGGTTCAATCTTGCCGCGGTGATGCTTCTTGGTCGCGACGAGGTTATTCGCGATATTTGTCCTGCTTACCAGACTGACGCTCTTGTCCGCAAGGTGAACGTTGACAGGTATGATGACCGTTTGACTGTGGTGACGAACCTGATTGAAAGTTTTGAACAACTTTTCAAGTTCGCGACGCTGCACCTGCCCGACAAGTTCTATGTGGAGGGTGCCGAACGCAAATCTCTTCGGAATATTGTGGCTCGTGAAATGTTGGTAAACACACTGATGCATCGGGAGTATTCAAGTTCGTACCAGGCGAAGTTTGTGATTGAACAAGATAGGATGTATGTGGAAAATGCGAACAGGGCTCGGTTCAACGGTCCGATAACGCTGAGTAATCTTGAGCCGTTCCCGAAGAATCCGCTTATCGCAAGCTTTTTTCGCAATATCGGCTATTCGGAAAAGCTCGGTTCTGGTGCCCGGAAAATGTTCAAGTACGGGAAGCTTTATTCCGGCGTTGAACCTGAATTTTTTGAAGATGATGTTTTCCGTATCATTCAACCGCTAAACGAAAATTATTCGTTTGATGCGGAAAATGAGGCTAGTGGTCAGAAAGGTGGTCAGAATGAAGACTCGGAAACTACCCAGAAAACTACCCAGAAAACTACCCAGAAAACTACCCAGAAAATACTTGATGCGATATCAAACAATCCTAATGTGACTAGGTTGGAGTTATCAGAAATTTGTGGAATAACTGCTGACGGCGTAAAATGGCAATTGAAAAATCTCACAAAGTCTGGGCGCATTGCTCGTATTGGCGGAGATCGCGGTGGCCACTGGGAGGTGCACGACGTGGAGCATCCCAAAACATAAACAAACCCTAATTGCGCCTGCATTGCAGACGCAATTTAAACCGTTTTTAACGCATTCCAGGTTATCGGTACGTTATTCCCCGACAGCCTTGAAGCTCTTGGGGATATTCAGGCGCCAGGTGCCCAGGCTGAAGGATTTTCCGTGGGTCACTTTCTTGATGAATATTTCCAGAAAGACTTTTCCGTCCCGCTCGAAACGTATGTTCTTGGGCATGGTGCGGCCTTCGAGGGTCCCTTCGTCCAAAAAGACTGTCTTTTCCGGCTTGCCGTCGCGGCCCGTGCGCAAGAGCCACTGGACGCGTCCGTCTTTTTCGCCGTAGCTGAACAGGCGTCCGGTGGATTCCTTCGCGCTCATGACGGTCACGCCCGCCGAATCCTTTGACCCGGTTTTCTCGAAGCGCTCCGGAAGAAGCTTGCCTTCGAAGAGGGCCGCGACCTGATGGATATGCACCAGCGGGAGCGTGTTGTCGTTCAAGAGGCCCACCATGTAGCCGTTTCCCTTTACGTAGAGTTTCTCTGTCGGGAACACCATCTGCCAGCCGGATTCTGTCCACAGCATAGAGGCGACGCCGATTCCCAAGGGGCCCGTCAGTTCAAGCCTATAGCGCTTTCCAGGCACAGAGAAAAGCACGGCGTCGAACTCCTGGACCTTGCCGTCTTCTTGGGTGATGTTCAGCTGGAATTTCGCCCGCAAGCTGTCGGGGCGGGCCTGCTCTTGAATGCATTCCGCAGAACCTTCGCAGGCGCCTGCAGCGCCACGGTTTCCGGCGCAGCCTGCCAGAAGGAGGGCAGCAACAAACGCGAAGAAGATGGTGTATGTTCCGAGGCCTTTCATTTTCACAGGTAGATCCTCGCCTCCGCGAGGATGACGTCAGCGGTGGTTCTTCAAAAATTCCTTGGCGGCCTTGTTGTTGGGCCTGAGTTTAAGCACCAGCTTGTAAGACTTGACCGCATCGGCGGTCTTGCCGAGCCCCGCCTGTATGGCGCCCATGTGTTCCCAGTAAACGTAGTCTTCCTTGAAATTTTCGGACTTTATCTGCTGCATCACGGCGTAGGCTTCTTCGAATTTTCCCTTGCGGTAAAGCCCCCAGGCCTTTGAGTCCAAGAACGCTTCCGACGGAGCCTTGCCCTTTTCGAGTGCAAGAGCCTTGTCCACCAGGGCAATTCCCTTGTCCACTTCTTCGGGAGAGCGGTTCAGGTCGATAAGGGAGTATCCGTAGTAGTTGTACACTTCGGGCCTGTCCAGCTCGCCCCTGTCGGGAGCGGTCAGCAGGTATTCGAACAGCTTGAAGGATTCGTCAAATTCTTCCATGCGTTCCAGATTCATGGCCATGTTGAAACGGATGAGCAAACTAGTGGAATCTCCCATCAGCATGCTTTCCCAGAACAGGTTCGCCTTGGACCGCGCCTCGTGCGCCTGAAAAAGCTTGAGGGAATCGGCCTTGCCGTCGGATTCGATTTCTTGCGCCTGCGCTACCAGAATTTTGGCGTAGGTATGCTGCAAGTGCCTGTAAGTTTTTTGGGCTTCGTGATTCACTTGGGCAACCGATGCGGAATCGGCGATGCCCGCCATGGGCGTCCAGTTGGTCCAGACTCCAAGCAGGGAGTCCAGCAGATAATAGGCCTGCTGGTACTTGCCCGCATAGCCATAGGTCATGGCCAAGAAATCCTTGTCGCTACCGTCCAGAATGGAGTCCGCACGCACGGCGTAGGCAACGGCATCGTCCTTCTTTTTTTCGGTGAGGGCGATTCCGGCCAGAGCCCTGCAGGCCTGGGCCGCAAAGGGCTTGCTCGTGAGACCTTCCAAAGCCTTGTTGTAATGGACCTTCGCGCTGTCCACCTCGTTCTGGGCATATTCGTAGTTGGCCAAGAAATAAATCAGTACGGGAGATTCCAGATGGTCAGTGTAGATCTTTTTCCGCAAAAAGGCGAGAGCGTCGGCACGACTGTCTTTGGCAATTACCAAGAGCACCAGGTTGATCATATTCTCTTCGTATTCCGACACGGTGCTGAGGGTATCCACGATAGCCCGGGCCTCGGCATTGCGCTTTTGGATGATAAGTCCCTGCACCTGCTGGAGCAACATCTTCTTGTCGCCGGTAGCCTCGTAGCCCTTGGCAAAAAGTTCCACCACGGCGGAATCCTTGTGCATGTCGATGAGCAAGTTCAGCTGCCGCTGGAATAGCGAAGAGATGTAGTTCACCTGGGGGAGCAGCAGGTCATAGACCCGCACCAGTTCCTTCTTGTCTTGCACCGCTTCCAGAAACAGGCTGTAATCGTACAGGAGCGTCATGTCCTGATAGCGCGAAGAATCCAGCGCCAAATTGAAATACCGGCGGGCGGAATCGGCAATTCCCGCTTTCACATATAACTTAGCAAGCAGTTCGAACTGACCGGGGTTCGTCTTGCCTTTCAGCTGGTTGGCGCGCTGGGCTAGCACCAGCGCGGCAGAATCTTCGCCGTGGGCGGCAATCCTTTCGGCCACGGCGAAGGAGAGGTAGCGGCTTTCGGGGTCCGCCTCGAAAGCACGCTGCCAGAAAATTTCGGCCAGGGCCTTTTCGCCCCGGAGTTCCATTTCCATCGCCCGAATAAACGACTCGTGAGCCACGTCCAGATTCTGGACCGTTGCCGGCTGTTTTGTTTCGGCCTTCTGTGCAACGGCTTTTGCGATGGCGGCAGAATCCGCCGCCGTCAGGGTCGCCTGGTCGCCAGCGTCCTTGCGGGGTGCAGAACTGCACGCCGCCAAGAGCACCACCAGCGCTATCGTCCAGAAAAATGTCAGGCCTCTACGGAACATAGCTAGTCGGCAATCACAAAGTCAATCTTGGTGTCGGGCAACAGGTAGTCGCCTTCCTTGGGAGAGGTTTCTATGACGGTGTTCGGGGCTTCGCCGTTTTCGGCCTTGACGCGCTTCACGTTGCCTACCTTGAACCCCAGCTGTTCCACTTTCATGAACACGTCGTCGATGACTTCGCCTGCAAAGGAGGGCAGCAGCACGCGCCCGAGAGTTTCGCCTGCAGAGATGATGACGTTGACGGTATCGCCTACGCGGGCGGTGTCGCCGGCCATAGGGTCTGTGCGGATAACCACTCCGCGGGGAATGCTCTTGTGGGCGCCCTTGATGATCTGGCCCTGCACAAGGCCTGCGCGGGTAAGCGTTATGGTGGCCTGCTTCTGGCTCTTTCCGCGAAGGTCCGGAATTTCCACCTGACGGAGTCCAAGGCTTCTCGTAATCTGAACGGTGCGGCCTACCTTGGCCATGCGACCGGCGGCAGGCATCTGCACCAGCGCGCGACCTGCGGGCACCTGTGCGTTGTAGCGGCCTTCTTCCAGCCACTTGGCCTTGAAGCCCACAGCCGAAAGCGCAGCGTCCGCTTCGGCTTCGGTCATGCCTTCCAGGTTGGGCACCTCGGCGGTGCTGGTGAACTGTCCGGAGAAAATAGGCAGCGCAATCTTATCTACCGCAAGGGCGAGAATCACCAGGAGTACCACCCAGAGGAAGAACGCCCTGATGAACGGAGATGTCTTGAACCACTTAAAAAAATTCTTTATCTTACTCATTTCCTTTTTTCACCTTGTCGTCCGGATTCACAATCCGAACTTCAAACTTTTCATTCCTTCGAACCGGCGCTCCCTATCCCCTAAATCCTAGTCCCTAGATCCTAGCCCCTAGACCCTATCCACCTTCCCGGGGTTTTAGGGGTGTCCCCTAGGAGAGGGGGTAGCGGCCCTTCGGCAGGCTCAGGGACCTTTGTCACGGAGCCAACGAAGGAGAGCGAGGGGGAGGCTTCCCCCTTTATCCCTTGGCGGCTTTTTCCTGTAGCGACTCCTCGTCAAAGATTACGATGTCCTTGCCGGTGATGGCGATGGCGCCGGCTTTCACCAGGATGGAACTGATGCGGCTCACGGTTTCGCGGGTGGTGCCGGACATGTCCGCCAGCTGCTGCTGGGTGGGACGGTTGTGGATGACGGTGACCATCTTGCCGTTGTCGGTGTGGATGCGCACGCCGCGTTCTTCCATGAGGTTCAGGAGGGTGCCGGCCACGCGGCCGCTGACCGACATGGTGGAGAGGGAGCCGATTTGCTTGTTGGCCTTGCGGAGCCGCTTGCTCATTTCGGAGAGGAGCGACATGGCGAGTTCGGGGTATTGCTTGATGAGCGAGAGGAAGGCGTCGCGGTAGATGATCATCAGCTGGGAGTCGCTGACGGTGCGGACCGAGGCGGAGCGGGGCTCGCCGTCGATGAGGGACATTTCGCCGAAGAAGTCGCCGCGCTCGAGGAAGCTGAGGATGGTTTCGCGGCCGTCCACGCCGGTCATGTACACTTGGACGGAGCCCGAGGCGATGAGGTAGAGCGCCTGGACGGAGTCGTCGCCTTCCAGCACTACGGTTTCGTCGCGGTTGAAGTTCTGCACCTCAACCAGGTCGCCCAGGAGTCTCAGCTGGTCGTCGGACAGTTCCGAGAACAGTTCTACGCCTTTCAGCAGTTCCAATACAGATGCGTCCATGTTTTCCTCTCTTCTTTTGGCCGCGCCGGGGCGGCGGTGGCTTTAGTCCAAATCCACGATGATGCTCTGGTCGCGCTTGGCGCCGATGGAGATCATGCCGATTTTCACGCCCACCAGTTCCGCCATGCGGTTCAGGTACTTGCGGGCATTTTCCGGCAGGTCTTCGAGCTTGCGGCACTTGGTGGTGTCGCATTTCCAGCCGGGCATTTCTTCGTAGACCGGCACGCAGCGGCCCACCTTGGAAAGCTGGTTCGGGAAGTTTTCAATCTTTTCGCCGTCGCATTCGTAGTGGGTGCAAATCTTGATGGTGTCGAAGGTGTCCAGCACGTCGAGCTTGGTGATGGCGAGGTGCGTGAGGCCGTTCACCACGGCAGCCTTGCGGACCACCGGAGCGTCGAACCAACCGCAGCGGCGGTTGCGGCCCGTGGTGGCGCCGTATTCGTTGCCGATCTTGCGGAGGGTGTCGCCGGTTTCGTCCAGAAGTTCTGTCGGGAAGGGGCCGTTGCCTACGCGGGTGGTGTAGGCCTTTACCACGCCAACGACCTGGTCGATGGCCGTGGGACCGATGCCTGCGCCGCAGCTTGCGTAACCTGCAACCGTGTTGCTGGAAGTCACGAACGGATAAGTACCCTGGTCCACGTCGAGGATGGTGCCCTGGGCGCCTTCGAACACCAGGCGCTTGCCGGCCTTGACGGCGGCATAGAGCATGGCGCTCACATCCCGCACAAACGGCTTGATCTTCTGGCCCAGTTCCAGGTAGTCCTTGATGACCTGTTCGGGGTCGATTTCGGGCACGTCGTACATCACCTTGAATTCTTCGTTGTGGACCTTGGCCATGGCTTCGACGCGGGGGCGCAGTTCGCGTTCGTCCATCAGGTCGCCCACGCGGACGCCGATGCGGTTCACCTTGTCGCTGTAGCAGGGGCCGATGCCGCGGCCCGTGGTGCCGATGGCGGCCTTGCCGGCCTTCTTTTCTTTGGCCTTGTCGAGAGCGGAGTGGTACGGCAGCACCACGTGGGCGTTATCGGCAATGAACAGACGGCCTTCGGGGTTGATACCCTTGGTGTGCAGGTCGGCGATTTCGGCCAGGGTCTGCACCGGGTCCAGCACCACGCCGTTGCCGATGACGCAAATCTTGTCGTCGTGCATAATGCCGGAGGGAATCAGGTGGAACACGAACTTCTTGTCGCCCACTTCGACGGTGTGGCCAGCGTTTGCGCCGCCCTGGAAACGCACGATGTAGTCTGCGTCCAGCGTCAGAAAATCAACTACCTTGGCCTTGCCTTCGTCACCCCACTGGGAACCGATTACAACACGATTTGCCATATATCCTTCATTCTGTTGGCGGCCCGGCGGCGCAAATCTCCAAAAGGAGCAGTCCCGCGGGTCGATTGCTTGTTAAACAACGAAATTCAAGCGCAGAGGCCTTCCCTGCGCCCTTTTTCGCCTAAAAGATAAAAAAGTGGGCGGGGCGCAGGACCGGAAGGGCTCGGGCGGTGCGACGAAAACGGCTAGAAAACGCTCCGGCGAGGGCGCAGGGAGCTGAAGGCGTGCCGCAGAAAGAGAGGGAGGCCGGCTTTTTGTGCGATTAACTGTTTTTTTCTAACGGCGACCTATAAACAGCCCGCAAATGGGCGGCTTATAGGTACGCCGCAAACTCATTTTTCAAAATGGACCTATAAGCAGCCCAACAGCATGATTTTTATAGGTACACATCAGGACATTTTTCCACAAGCGTACCTATAAAACACTCCCCACAACCGTTTTTATAGGTACATTTTCCGAAATTATAAACAAACTAACCGCAAATCCACTGTTTTTCGGGCAAAAGCGACCTATAAATCAACCCCAAAACAAGCGCTTATCGGTACAAACCACCCCAAAGCAAAAATTCTTCTCCCCGTCGGACAAAAAACGTACCTATAAAGCACTGCATTTGCGCAGTTTTATAGGTACACCCACCCAAAAACAACATAAGCAGCACTCAAAAAAGCAGAAAAAACTGTCAACAGTTGTTTGCAAAATGAACGCAATTGACTAAAAAACTTTCCTTTTCAAGTTTTCGTTTGTATATTGCCCTCACTAAACGAGAGGAGCACATGCAAAAAACGCAAACGTCACACAATACTTTCACCGACCCGCTGATAGGCGAACTCCAAAAGAGAAAATCGCAGTTACAGGCGTTACTTTCTCACATCCCGAATTCTAAACCCACCAATGGGAATCTGCGCATCGACAAGTGCAGGCAATCCTACCAATACTACGTCGTCACCGAGAAGGGCGACACGAAGGGCACATACCTTCGGCGAAAGGACCTTCGCAGGGCTAAAGCCCTTGCCCAGCGGGACTACAACAATGCGGCGGCGGCCGTCATCGAAAACCAGCTCGCGACCATCGACACCTTTCTCGAAGCATTCCACCCGGAAGCCCTTGACCAAGCCTTCGCCAGCCTGCACCCGGGCCGCCGCGCCCTTGTTGCGCCCGTGCGCGAACCCGACGGCGATTTTGTTGCCGCATGGCAACACACTCCCTACACGGGCAAGCCCTTCGAAATCAACGCCCCCGAATTCTACACGGGCACGGGCGTGCGCGTCCGCTCGAAATCCGAAGTCATCATCGCGGACGCGCTTAGTCGCGCGGGCATTCCTTACCGTTACGAATACCCCACAAGCGTCAAAGGCTGGGGCACCCTCTACCCGGACTTCACCTGCCTACGCCCCAGCACCCGCGACGAAATCATCTGGGAACATTTCGGCCTTATGGGCGATTCCGACTACGCTGAAAACGCCATCCAGAAAATCGCCCACTACGTCGCCAGCGGTTACACCCTCGGCAAGAACTTCGTCGCCACCTTCGAAAGCGGCAACACCCCGCTCTCCCTCAAGCAAGTGGAAAGCTACATCAAGTCGCTGCTAACGTAGAGACCCAAACGGCATCCGACCTATCGCCAACATGAAGGCATTGACCTTCGTCAAGCCTGCTATCAAAAAAATAATGGCATGAAATTTGCGCTGACACGTCCATGATATTTTGCGCAGCCATATTTGCGACATTTTGCGCGGCATCATCTACGGTATCTTACGCCGCCCCATCCAAGGCATCATCACGCTCCCGCTAAAACACCGCAAGCTAATCGTCGGCGCGTTCTAACCCACGCAGGCTTTCGTCTATAAAGTTGAACGTCTTTGCGTAGGCTTCGTCGCGTACATCCTTGCGGGAAAGGAACAGGTCGTGCAAGCCGCCCGCCACCGTTTCCGTCGTTACCTTCGTCCCGACTTTCGGCGCCCACATCTCTATATGCTCCACATCCAGCACGCCATCGCAATGCATTTGGTTCTCTGACCATTCATCGTCATCATCGCTACAGTCCCCATGCAACACAAGCACCGGTGAATTTATATGAAAACCCTTGTGCAATTCCAGCTGGGCCCTATGAACCCCGCGTATCCACCCCAAGAACTGCTCCGGGCGTTCTTCGCTTTTCCACTCCGTATTGTATTGCCACTCGCCATAACGCTCCCTGTTGATCGCGTAGGCGTAATTCGGATTTCCGCTGGACCCAATCGAAAAGTCGGGCAGGTACATGGCCAGCTCCGAAATGACCGGAATCGCGACATTGCGCACAAGCCAGTTGAAATTGAAATCAAAGAAAGGACTGTTCAAGACAAGAGCCGCAAACTTTTCGGCTGGACGGGACTCCACATAAAACGACACCAGCAAGCCGCCCTGGGAATGCCCTATCAAGACCAGCGGCAGCGAATGCGCACGCCCTGTACGCTCCTTCGTAATCACCCGCGCAAGCTCCACCGCAAAATCCAGCTCCGGAAAAAACTCCCGCATGTTCCGCAGGTCACCCCGACGGTCCCCAGGCGCAAAGGAACGCCCGCAATAATGCAGGTCTATCGCAAAAAAGGCATAGCCAGCCGAATCCGCCTTTTGAGCCATTTCCTTCTGGAAATAATAATCGTTGTAACCGTGCACATACAAGATTATCCCCCGCGCGGGCTTGGCACCGGCTGCAACCTGCACGGGCTTGGCACCGGCTGCATTTTGCGCAGACTTGGCACCGGCACCCTCCTCGACATCGGTCGTCGCGGAGCCACTCCCGACGCCGCCATTTCCCGCGGAATCAGCCTCAACGGAATCAACCGCCACCGAACTCCCGAAAGGAAATTCCACCAGAGTCGAACGGAATTCCTTTCCGCCCACATTTGTGCGCATCCCATACTGACGGAAAGGCGCACCCAACGCCACGTCGTCAACACCGTCCGCATAAGCCTGCCACACGTCATGAGCGCTCACCGGAACCTTGACGCCGGAATCAAGTGTGCGCTCCTCTTTCAAAACCCCGTTGGCAAACCCGATGTGGAGCAAAACGGCCACCACAAAAATCAGGCCGAGAGCGACAAGTCTAAATTTTTTCACAAGAACACCCTGCAAGTGCAAAAACACTCCATCCATGCCGTAAATGATAGCAAGTTTTTCCCAAAATCTGCACACGATAAAAATATAGCCTACGGATAGAAATCCGCAAATTAATCTATATTCCTTCCATGCCAGCAAAGACTCCCGACCCAAGCGTCATCCAGCCTATCGCCAACGTGGAGGCATTGACCTTCGTCAAGCCCGCCATCAAAAAACCAAACATCATTGTGGGCGATTTCACCTATATTGCCGACAAGGATTTTGAGCGGCACGTCACCCACCACTACGACTTTATCGGGGACAAGCTCATCATCGGCAAGTTCTGCCAGATTGCCGCCGGCATTGAATTCGTGATGAACGGGGCGAACCACCAGATGAACGCGGCCACCACTTACCCGTTCTATATCTTCGGCACATGGGAGCAGCCCGCCCCGGCCCAGAGCGACCTTCCGCTCAAGGGCGATACCGTCATCGGTAACGACGTATGGATCGGGCAGAATGTGACGATTCTCCCAGGCGTTCACATCGGCGACGGCGCCATCATCGGAGCAAATTCTGTCGTAGCAAGCGACGTCGCGCCCTATACCATCGTGGCAGGGAACCCCGCCAAACTCATCCGCAAGCGATTCGACGACGAACTCACCACACTGCTGCTCAAGTTCAAGTGGTGGGACAAGAGTATCGACGAAATCAACAGTCTCATTCCCATCCTCACCAGCGGCGACTTAAAAAAAGTGAAAGCCGAGATCAAGGCCCGGCTTGTGTAAAAGGTGATCCCGCAACAAGTGCGGGATGACAATGCGGTTAGAGATTGCCGCGGCCTTCGGCCTCGCAATGACAATCGAGAAGCGACCCGCGACGTTCCCAGCCCACAGCCCTCGCGACGCTCGCGACCTGCGTTTAAACTTTTACGGCACTTCACGCGACCGCAACGCTCTACCGCAAATGACATACCTCCGGTGTGAGCGTTGCTCTCGCTTCCACGACTCGTTAATACGAGTCGTTCCAGCTCACTGACACGACCGCAACGCTCCAGCTCACTAAGGAACCTCGACGCTATCCAGAATCTTCTGCACCACAGTCTCGGCGGAGACTTCTTCCGCTTCGGCCTCGTAGCTCAGGATAATGCGGTGGCGGAGCACTTCCATGGCGACGGCCTTCACGTCTTCGGGCGTCACGTAGGCACGGCCCTGAATAAACGCATGAGCCTTCGATGCCTGGGCAAGGCCGATGGATGCACGCGGCGAGGCGCCCACTTCCACAAAGCCCACCAGGTCGCTACGCTTGATGCTGCCCGGATCGCGGGTCGCAAGCACCAGGTTCACGATGTATTCGCGCACGCGTTCGTCCACGTACACCTGCTTCACCAGCTGGCGGGCGGCGAGGATGTCTTCCTTCGTGGCAACGGCCTGCGGTTGACGGAGGCCCGCACCGGCAACGGCATCGAGAATCTTCATTTCGTCGGCCTTGTTCGGGTAGCTGACCTTCACCTTCAACAGGAAACGGTCCACCTGGGCTTCCGGCAGCGGATACGTACCTTCCTGCTCGATGGGGTTCTGCGTAGCGAGCACCAGGAACGGCTCGTCCAGCTTGAACGTCTCGTCGCCGATAGTGATGTGGCGTTCCTGCATCGCTTCGAGAAGCGCGCTCTGCACCTTCGAGGGAGCACGGTTGATTTCATCGGCCAGCACCAGATTCGTAAACAGCGGGCCCTTGCGGGTCTCGAACTTCGCTTCCTTCGCGTTGTAAATCGTGGTACCCAGCAAGTCGGCCGGCAACAGGTCAGGCGTGAACTGGATACGCTTGAAATCCAGCGACACGGCATCGGCAAAAGCCTTCACCGCAGTCGTCTTGGCAAGGCCCGGCAAGCCTTCCAGCAGCACGTGACCGTCGGCCAAAATACCCGTCAAAATGCTTTCCACCAGAGCCTTCTGGCCAATCACCGTCCCTTCCACTTCACGCAGCAAGTTCATGCAGAATGCGCTCTGCTGGCGCACCTTTTCCGAAAGTTCCTGAATATCCATGCGATTTTACCTCTATGTATATTTTACAAAATTTCAACGACCTCCGTTTTTCGAATATCATCGTTCGTCAGCAAGACGAGAGACGAGAGACGAGAGACGAGAGATTTTTCCGGATTTTAAGATACAAAATTCCACGGAAAAAGGCAAATTAGTTATGAGTTTTGAGTTATGAGTCATGGGTAAGGACGCTGGCAAGACGAGTGATTTATAAAAGGGGGAAGAATCCCCCTGGTTCGCACTCCGTTGCTCTCCACCCCCACGCCTAGGGGGCCACCCCCTAACACCCCCGCAATCAATCACTCTTCTGCACCATTCTGTCTTTTCTCGTATTCTTCCAAGGACTCCAAATCCCTTTCCTTTTGGCGTTCTTCCGCAGCCTTCATTTCGGTTTGCGTTTTTTCTTGTTTCTTTATTGAAAAAGCCATAGACTCAAACGTACTTATAATACTTATCGTTACAGAAAACCTGTCCATTTTTGAGAATTTTTCGTACTTTTCAGGATAGTTGCTATATTTCCTGCGTTTATATGTCAAGTCCCTTCCATAGCGGAATTCTACACCTATCCTTAGTGATTCATTCGGCATAAAGGAAGCATAACCACCACAACCAATCTCGTCATAAAAGACAGGTGCCGACCTGCCCATTCCAATAACCATAGCCCCATACTGAGCCGTATTGGCTTCACGACCATTTCTAGACAAATGCTGAGTCAAGCCTATCCGGAAATTATCCCCTATAGGCAATTGCTCAATAAGTGATATACCGCCGCCCCATTGAAAATATTTGTGTTCCACTTTTTCCAATTGCCACAGCCATAAATTGCTCCAACCCATCACACCAAAATAATCCGAAACAAAACCTGCCTGCACGTAAGGCGTCAAAAAATCAAACCCCAATCCGTACTTGAAATACCCTTTATTTCTCTGAAGAGAGAACATGCCACCTATGGGCCATTCCTTGCTTTTATAGTACCATTCGTCATTCCAATCATCTGACCTTTCTACTTCCTTGATGCCGTCTGCAACATAATCAACACCCATTTCATCATCGACAAGATCTCCAAAAAACGCCGAAGCAGAGGCCCCCATCACATAATCTCCATCGCTTTTTTCCATAAACGTAGCAGCAGATGGCGGATGTATAATGGCAACGCTGCACCCCGCCAAGAGCAAGGCACACACCATCAACACAATCCATAAAATTCCGCGAGCCATCATCTACAAAATAGAATATCTAGGCAAAACCTGGATTCATTCCATCCGCTCGTTTGCGGGCTTCGTCAAATAAAATAGACCACTTTGCTTCTAGGAAGGAGATTCCGGGTCAAGCCCGGAATGACAAGCGTAGCAGCGGACACGACAGGGTAAGAAAACAGATCATTTTCCCGGATACCGGAAAAAGATCATCTAATACATGTAAGACACCGAGAAATGGGTCCGCCAAATGTTCTTGACCGAAGCGGGAGAATGGGTAAGGTAAAACGTTTCTCCCACATTCAACAGAACATGATCAAACAGAAATATAGTCGCCCCGGCGTATTGCGATAGAAAATACGGGAAATCAATGGTGATGTCGTAATCTTCGGGAATCTCGACATTTTCCAGATAGAGAGAATTTCTGAATAGCCAAGGCTGATAAAAGCCCGTAGAAAAATTCAACGAAAAATGTTCCGTCACAAAGAGGCTTGAATAGGCATACAGTCCGAAATTGGCATTGTTGTAAGAATGTGTTTCTTCAAATTCTCCCATGAATACGACATCATCAATATAAAGTTCATTTCTTACACTCAAATACTTTCCAGAATAAGCAGCCTTATCCTTGGAATAGCCCAAGCGAGTTCCTACCCCAAATTCACCGACGAGAGAATTAAGCCCCGCAAAAAGAGTAACAGAAGGATATGGATCAACCTCGACCCGGCCCCCTCCCAAGAAAACCCACCTCTTTACAAAAACATCCAACGACCCACTAAAAGGATTCTCTTTCAGTCGATATTCAAATTCAGCCCTTTCTTTCGGGAGCGATTTTCCAAAACGACGATCATACCCCTCATTTTCAAGACCATCTAGAGGTATTGTTTCTTTATCCCCAATACTATACGCAACATTCCCCTTGAAATAAACGGTATTCGGCATCACCCAGACGCCTTGTCCCCAAAATGGTTTGGGAACATTTACATCAAACGAGCCCTCTGTTATATTCGCCTTTTGAACTGAACAACCATACAACAGAAACACTAACAAGATGAGAACTACGACTCTCATACACCACAATGATAACTTATTTCTGGAACAAACAAATGCTTTTCGTCAGCTCATTTGTGGGTTTCGTCTAAAGAAACTGACAACCTTACATCTGGAAAGGAAATGCCGAGCCAGATGCGGCCGAGGCGAATGATGCGCATTTTTTGCGTATCTGAGCCGAAGAGCATCGCACTTGTGCAAGCCCGGAATGGACAAAAGCAGGATAGAGATTGCTTCCCCTGAAACAAGTTCAGGGTCGCAATGACACTGTGCAATTGTCCGCTTACTTTTTCTTCTTCCCAGCAGGCAGTTCCGGCAACATCGCATCCAGAAGCTTCGCCAAAAATTCGCTGTCTTCAATCTGGTCGTTAGTCACACGGAGCATCGGCTTCGCTCCTTCGTAGGGCAGTTGCTTTTTTGCGCCGGGGAGCATCGCCACGGACGCGGGCACGGGCTTCACCAGCAGGCGGTCATCGTAAATCCCGCCGAAGATTTTTCCGTCAGCATAAAGGACGTACTCGCCCATCATCTTGCGGGTGGTCACACGCAATTCGCCCTTGAACTGCTGCAAAACATGGTCACGGAACTTTTCAGAACTCGGCATGGATTTCTCTCCACTTTTTTCACAATATAAAAAAACAATTTGTATATTCTCCCTACGCTCAACTACGTATTCCTCATCCTCGCCATTGTCGCAGAAGCCGCCGGCACCACGCTCCTCAAGATGCCGGATTTGGGAGCCATCGTGGGGCTCGTCCTGATTATTTCCGGCGTAGCGGTTCTCAACCTGTTTTCGAAGATGGATATCCACTAGGTTCATAGGACAACTTCATTTTTTTGTGTATCTTTATTAAGACAAACCGAAATGGAGGTTGCTATGACACTCATGATTATCCAGCTTTTAATCGTACTCCTCGCCCTCTACGTGGGTTCCCGTTACGGAAGCCTTGCACTCGGAGCCATTTCGGGTATCGGCCTCGCCATTCTCGTTCTAGGCTTTGGCCTGCAGCCGGGCAAGCCGCCTACCGACGTTATCTACATCATCATCGCGGCGGTGACCTGCGCAGGCATTCTGCAGGCATCGGGCGGCATGGATTGGCTAATCCAGATTGCGGAGAGGCTCCTGCGCAAGCACCCGAACCACATCACTATCCTCGCCCCGCTCTGCACGTTCTTCCTCACGGTACTCGTGGGCACCGGCCATGTGGTGTACACCCTCATGCCGATTATCTGCGACATCTCGCTTAAGAAGGGAATTCGCCCGGAACGCCCCTGCGGCGTGGCCTCCGTCGCATCGCAGGTCGGTATCACCTGCTCGCCCATTGCAGCAGCCGTCGCCTCGTTCGTGATTATCTCAAACGCAAACGGATTCAACATCAATAATCTGCAGGTCATCGCGATTACGATTCCCGCGTGCCTTTGCGGCCTCATGGCCGCGGCAGCCGTCTCGTACAAGCGCGGGCTCGACCTCGATAAGGACCCGGCATTCCAGGCCCGCCTCAAGGACCCGCAGATGAAGGAATACATGTACGGGAATACCGCTTCCGTGCTCGACAAGGAAGTCTCCAAGGAAGCGAAGCGCGCCGTGTTCATTTTCCTCGGTGCTCTCGCCGTTATTGTGCTCTTCTCCATTATGCAGATTGCGGGCCACGACATTCGTCCCAAGTTCCCTACAGGTAAAGTAATTGATGGCGTGGCGCAAATGAAGCCGCTCGCCATGAACATCATCATCCAAATTGTGATGATTGCTGCGGCCGCGTTCATGGTTATTTTCTGCAAGGCAGCCCCCAAGAAGGCCGTGGCAGGCGCCGTGTGGCAGAGCGGCATGGTCGCCGTCGTCGCCATTTACGGAATCGCGTGGCTCGCCGACACCTACTTCGCGAACTACCTCGACGTGATGCAGGGCGGCCTCAAGGATATCGTGCAACATTACCCATGGGCAATCGCGTTTGCGTTCTTCGCGGTGAGTGTGCTCATCAACTCGCAGGGCGCGGTGGTGGTCGCTATGCTCCCGCTCGCCTATAGCCTCGGCATCGAAGGCCCTGTGCTCCTGGGCGTGTTACCGAGCGTGTACGGGTATTTCTTTATCCCGAACTACCCCTCGGACATTGCGACCGTGAACTTCGACCGCTCGGGCACAACCGTCATCGGCAAGTATCTATTGAACCACAGTTTCATGCGCCCAGGCTTGGTGAGCGTCATCGTCTCGACAATCGTGGGTACACTGCTCGTAAAAGTATTCTACTAGGATCACAGACCCTTTTTGTAACACGGATTATCTTCATAATCCCATCAGTAAGCGGCACCCATGCATTTCATGGCAAGTCCCATGATAATCATCTGGAAGGCTTCGCTGTTTTTTACGGAAGCGGCCACAAGGGCCCTGAGGGTATATTCCTTCTCGAGGGTTTTCAAAAAGCACTGCCCCACCGACTTGGGCACGCCATTTTCGTTCAAAAGTTTCAGAAGGTTCTTCTCCACGTCGGGAGAATACCCCTCGGGCGTGCATTCGACAATGTAATCTGCGCCCCACGCATTGGAGGCACCCGGCGATCCCTCTTCCCTGACCATCTTCGCAAAGCGATCGAAATCCCCTACCACACGGTCGTAGGCGCAGCCGCACACGCTGTTGGCCATCTTTTCGCCAAAAAAAACCTTCGCTTCGGGAGCGCACCCCTTGACAAAATCCTTCTTGGGCAATTCCTTCTTTATGGCATTAAAAAGCAACTTCATATCGTCATCTGAAATTTCCCTGGAGCCATCGGCCAGGGCATCGCCCATATCGTCGCTAGCCAAGACGCAACCCGTAGCGGCACTCATCATAAAGGAAATGAATTCCATATCTCCATTCCCTTCCTGCATATCGGCATTGTAAGCCAGATAGACCTTCTCGCTATATTTTCCCTGCAACTGATCCAGCACGCAAAGGCACTCCTTCTCGTTAGCCTCTCGGGTACAATCCTGCATAAAGGCCTTGCGGGTAGGCCCAGAATACTCCCCTGCGTAAGCCACAGTAGAAGCCAAAAGAATCCCCAGGAACAGGCCCAAAGAAGACCTAGTATTCATCATCTTTTGTCGGATCATAACCACCAATCTTGACCATATCTGTATAATAGAACTCAGAAGGCACAGAGCCATCGGTATACGGAACGGATTCAATAATTTTAGTCAGGGCCAGGGTATCATAAGGCACCCCCACCATCGCAAATTTTTCATAATCCAGCTGCTTTCGGATTTTATCTTCTTCATCTAGAACGAAAGTCTCTGCCCAGAATGTGGCCAGAACCTGAACAGAATCCTTTTCCGTAGACGATGTAGGATCGTCATAAATGTCAGCGACGGGAATCTTAATAAAGGTAAAGCCATCGTCACTTTCTTCATAGCGACCCACACGGCGGCTTTCAACCTTCCCATTTTTTTTAACCTTGACCCAGATGTTCCTGGACTGGGCTCTTTCTCCTTTGACCTTCAAAAAGAGCCTTCCAGCACGCCAATAAGTGCTAGCAATACGGAGCTTTCGAGCCTTCTTGAAGGTTACCGGCTCGGTTTCGTATTTCAGCGAGTCAATTTTAGCAGGAACCTTCCAGCTCTGGTAAACCAGCGCACAGTTTAACGTAGCCGCCGTATCCCCCTGAAGGAAGTTTTCAAGTTTTAAGCTATCATGCACCGCCACAAATGCGCTAGGATAGTGATAATCATCCTCAGCCATTTTCTCGAAGGTCATATCCAAATCCATAGTATTGGTAGCGGTCTTCAAGAAGCACTTGGAATTCAGGGTGTCGGCCCACACCTTGTAATCGGGCCAATAGTAATCCGCATAGACTCTGGCAAAAAAATGTCCCCTGGGATAAGGCAGATCAAATCCTTGAGGATCGAACCCTACTTCGGTAAAGGGAATCGCGCCAGGCTTTGTGGAGGGAACCAGAACGTGGGTTTCCCGGATGTTCCCACACGACAGTGAATCAAACTGTATAGTAATAGTATGGGTCTCATCATAGGCCTGCATAAAGTCCCGAGCTACAAACCCCGTGCCATATATCGTGGACTCCACCTGGCCTTCCAAGGGCTCTCCATCAAACAAGATTTTCGTATTGGAATAATTGCATACAGTAGAATCCTTAAAAGGAATTTCAATCAACGCCTGGGCCACATAAGAGGTAATCTCGGTGGTGTCGACCATATCCGTAGTCATACGAGCACTTTGAATATATATTCTGTACCCGTCATTAGGCGTAAAGTCTAGGCGAATGGCTGTCGACCGACCATCAACAATACTGTCCATGATCTGGCGTTCCTCCATTTGCTTTTTAGCATCTTGGGAAAAACCCTCAACTGATGAATCCATATCACCAGAACAGGCGGCAAAAAACAGCGAAACAAGTGAAATAAACGAAAAAAACTTTTTCATTCCACACCAAACATCGTTAGACCTAATCAAATTTATAATTCCTTTCTTAAGTTTTGGATAATATAGTAAAAACAGATTATATTTCTGTTATGCCCTGTTCGCGCCACATTTTTAGGCTCGCCCTGTTGACACTCCTATGGAGTGGTTTTTCGTCTGCGGCCACCGTGGGCATAGACGGCGTTTTCGATGCGGGCTGGTATACCGCCTACTATTCCCAAGATTCTATCACCCACATGCACCAGAGGCTACACGCCATGGGCATGGATTACGTTGTACTACAATACGCCGCCGTAGAGGCGACCCACCTTTACTACCCTTCGCAACTGGACTTTCTCCAAGATACCCAATACAAGAACAACCAACTTTTCCCAAAGAGCATCGAGGCGGCGAAGGCCACGGGTACCCGGATTTATCTTGGCCTTTATTATAACGCAACCGATTGGTACCAGCCTCCCACAACAATTCAGCTAGACACTCTCGCTGCAAGAAACCAAAAAGTACTAGACGAACTCTACAGCCTCTATGGTAGTGAATCTGTGGTAGAGGGCGTGTACATCCCTCAAGAGGTGGCACGCTACTACTGGGACGGCCTCCGGGATGATGCCACCGCGAAGTCCCTGTCGGAACATTTCTTAAAGCCCATCACCCAGGCAGCAAAGGCCAAGGGCTGGAAAGTCATGGCCGCCCCCTTCTATAACAAGAACCTGGAAACTCCCGAAAAACTACAGACCTTTTTCGAGAGCCTCTTTGCCGCAGGATTCCTGCCCGACATTTTGGCCCCTCAAGACGGCATAGGCGCAAACGACGCCGGCGTTCCCCATGCCGCCATCAATACCGTCGGCACCTACGAGCGGGCCCTCGCACAGGCATGCTCCAAATACGGAATAGAATTCTGGATCGACATGGAACTGTTCCGCATAGACGATTCCCACGCCCTAGCCGACAGCGCAAGGCTTTCGGCCCAGCTAGACACAGCCCGCGCAGCCGGGGCCTCAAAGGTCATCGTCTACGATTTAGCCGTCCTTGGAAACGCAGGTCTCGACTCCTTGGAAAAGTGGAACTTAAAAACTGAAGTCGCTGAAAACCAAAGTAGCAATCAAAACAACCAGGGCGGCGACTCGCAAAACAACGACTCCGTTCCCCCCGCAAACAAGCCCACGCCTGCCGACAGCACAAAGCCCGCCCCCACCGCCATACGTAAAATTACAACAAACGGTCAACAAGTTTACGGCAAGGGCATCCCACAAAATAAGGAACCTCGCTACTACAAGCTGAACGGGGCAAGAATCAAGAATTTCCACTAAAGAAAATTCTTTTTCCCAAGCGGGCGCAAGGCCTCTCTACGACATGGTGCAAAACCACAGCCATCAAGCTGCAAAGCACAACCGAAATCACAATCCTTAGAACGTTATTCTGAATTCCGCCTGCAGAAAAAATCCAATTCTCTATTTGGGTATTGAAGGTCTGCACCAAAAAGAACGCATAGGTCACCGCGCTCATATACCGCAAAACCGCAGACCCCTGCAACCTGGGGGAATTAAGCCTTGCCAAGGTCAACACCATGCAGGCAAAAGCAGGAACAGCAACCACATCGTAAAGCATGTAGTTTCCCACAGAAAAATGGAATTGCACACCGGCACTCACCAGCCCGACAAGGGCAATCAGCTCTACAAAAAACGCTTTCCAGGCACCCCAGAATTTTGACTGCACGGGCAAGGAACACAGCAGTACGCCTATAAAAAACTCAAGCCCGCGAAAAAACGGATTCGTATAGATAGATGCCGTAGAAAAAGCATGTACCACTAGCGGCGCCCAGAATAAAGCCAGCATGCAAATTCCGAGCGCCACGTATTTTGCGCGGGCACTCATCTGCTTTACGGCCTCCTGCATCAGCGGGAATGCCAGGTAGGAAAGCAGCAGGCACGAGATAAACCAGGTACCGTCATTGTGACTCACTTCGAACAGCGAAGAAAAAACACTCTGTAGCCCGAGCATTTCCACAGGCAACAACAGCAGATTCTGGACAACGCTTTCGCTCCCTAGAAACACCACATACAAAAGGGCTACCACATAGTACAGCGGCAGTATTCCCACAAGGCGTTTCAAGTAGAACCGTTTCAGGCTCGCCATCTGAATCAAGGGCTGTTCCCTGTAGGTCAAGAATAGCACATAGCCCGAAAGCATAAAGAAGGCCGACATAAAAATGGCGCCCATGGAGACAAAACCCGTGAGCACCCCAAAATCACTTCCGTGATGGATATGGCAATGGAAAAGCAGCACCATCAGGGCCGCAAGAACCCTGAACAGGTCAAGCCCTGCGACACGTCGCGATATCTTTTCCTTGTCGATAATCATTTATAATGATCTTTGACTATTCACCCATCATCAATTCTTCAAAAGAAATCTTTCCGTCGCGATAGTCCTTGCATTCTCCAACCATCTCTTTATACAAAGACGCACGCTCCGCAGAACTTACATTTTGCTTGACTCTCTTTTCCACAGTTGTGAAGAAAGTGCCATTGCAATACTCCCTGGATTCAACAACTGTGCCGTAAATCTCTGCATCGTCTTCGTCGTCCTCATCCTCTTCGTCTTCGTCAATTGATGTCAAAAACCCTTTACAGGCCGCCTCGGTAAACATGTTCATTCCCATTCTTTCAACAGAGGTCATGGTGGAGCCTTCGAAGGTCACATCGCCATCAAGTGTATACTCCACTCCACTCATCGTACCCGTACCATGAATCTTCCACGCATCACTTTCAACCTCCCCTTCGCAAGTAACGCCAAGTTCATTCTTCGTTACATCTAATTTGGTGATAACATCGAGTAATTCAATAAATTCTTCCTTGGTAAAGCCCGTCTGTTCCAGAGCAGAATTCAAGACTTCCGGAGGAACCTTTTCAATCAATTGAGCAACTCCCGAAGTCGGAATCCACATTCCATCCATCCAGCAGGTGTATCCCAATTCCTCTCCCAAAACATACTCGGTCTTGGTTTCGCCAGACTTGCAGTCTTCTTCGTTAGACGCACCGCCGTCAGAAGTTTCGCCTTTGCCTTTCTTGACTACCTCTTCAAAAATGTTCAGGAGAGAAACCTGTTCATCTGTCAGACCACTTGGTGCTTCTACAGTTTTCTTACCAGTACTTTCTTTTACAGAACTAGATGCAGGCTGGCTATCGCTAGAATTGACCACAGTCTCGTCATCAGACGAAGTGGAACTGTCGCAAGCAACCATAACAAATGCCGTTGCAAATGCAGCAACAAGGGCTTTCAATTTCATACTAAATTACCTCTGTTTTTCGTAAACATAACAAAAGAAATGGCGGCACGGTACCGTTCATTCTTCTTCCACGCCCATAAGGCGCATGGCCGCCTTCCAAGTTTCCCTGTTCTCGAAACTGTCCCGCTTGCCTCCGCCGTAGCGGGCGTGAGCGAATTCTTCTACAAGGGTTTCCCAGCCTTCTAACTTGCCTTCTTTTACCAGGTTGTCGAGATTGACCGGGTCGGCGGTCGCCATCCCGAATTTACGGGCCACATACCCCTTGCAGATACTTTCCAGATCCAAGAGCCACTCACGACTATCGGCGGAATTGACACGCTGTTTCAAGACCAGCATCTGATCGCGCAAGGCCTCGTCGGCCGCATTCCTTGCAGCAACGGCCTCACGTGCAGCGGCGCGACGCTTGACACGCCAGAGTCCGGCCAGCAGAACGCAAAGGGCAACAATCCCACCTACCGCAAACGGTAGCGGATTGAAAGGCTCGTCCACGCGCACGTCCATGCTTTCACTCCGCAAGTCAAGGGGCTGCCCCACTTGCGTCGGGATTTCGAACTTAAGGGCGGGAATGTGCAGGTTGCCCGTATCCTGCGCCACAATCTTGTACGTAAAGGTGATGGATGCGATTTCCTTGCCATCTTTCACCGACCGCGCCGACTCCTGGGACACTCCCAGTTGGGTTAAACCCTTCGCGTTGGCAGAACCCGTTGGCACTACCAAAAGGGCGCTCCCCTGCACGCTCCAGGAGACCGTCACCGGAAACTCAAAAGTATCACCTACAGTAATGGCGGGCAGGCCACCTTCGTGCCCCGCCTTTATAGAAATTCCCAGCTGTTCCGGCGTGGGCATTTCCGGCGCAGCGGCAGAATCCAAAACCGCAACGGAACTGTCCGTCACGACGGCATCCACACCGCCAGCGTCCATATTCAAAGAATCGTTTTCCATACAGAAAGAATATACAAAAAGAAAAAGGCCCGCCCGTCTGGGCGAGCCTCCATGGAGGTAATGAAAACTACTTTATTTATTACTATTACTTGTTAATCGTGACCGGCCTCTGGAAAGGGGGTCCAGGGGGCGGAGCCCCTTGCGTCATGGAGCGGCTATTATTTATTAATAGCCGCGAGGAACGCGTCTTTCTTTTCTTGCAGGAATTCCTTGCTGTTGTACTTGCGGATACGGCGGAGCGCCTGGTCACGCAGCTGACGGACGCGCTCGTGAGAAATATTCATGGACTCGCCCACTTCGCGAAGCGTCTGGGGAGCTTCCTGGTTGATACCGAAAATGCCGGTAATGACCTTCGCTTCGCGCTCCGGGAGCTGTTCCATCAGGTCGCGGGCAAGGCTTTCTACACTCTGGATTTCGGAATCGGCCTCAGGGTTGGAGGCTCCGTTGTCGGGAAGCACCTCGGCGTATGTGGCCTTGGAGTCCGCCTTCAGGGGGCTATCGAAAGACACGCCGCGCTGACCGATCTGGATAAGCTCGCGAATCTCTTCGTTAATCTCTTTACCGCGGCTCTGTTCGTGCAGGGCCTTGCGCACACGCAAGTGCTGGTTTGCCGGCAAGCGGATCAGGTTACCCTGCTCGTTGATGGCGCGGGTAATGTAGGCCTTGATCCACCACACGCCATAACTGATGAACTTGAGGCCGCGGGTGTGTTCAAAGGACTCGATGGCGCGCACCAGGCCCATTGCCCCCTCGCTCACCAGGTCCGGCAGCGGAATCGGGCAGCCACGGTACTGGATAGCCACTTTCAAAACGAAACGCATATTGGCAGAAATCAGTCTCTTTCTAGCAATCTTGTCGCCTTCCTTCGCCTTCTGGAAAAGAATCTGTTCTTCTTCGCGGGAGAGGGGGGCTGTGCGTCTAATGTCTTCGAGGTATCTTTTTAGGGTTGTATCTGTTGAATCAATATGCATTTCTTTAACCTTGTCTCTCTAAATATCGCTTTTTTTGAGCAACTTGTATGCCAAAAGAACAAAATTTTACAACTTGGCAAAAAAACGCCCCTTATCGTCCTTAAACCTTGGTCAAAGATACAAAATTTTGTCATGAATTTCAAACATTGTCATCTTTTTATTACAAAATTAAGTAAAAATGACGAGAAACACCCCGAGATTTCGTAATTCGTTGATACTCCGCAAGATACAATTTCGTATATTTTGCCGGTTATGACAGTAAAAGAACCAGACCAGTCCGTATGGAACCGTTTTTGGCAACAGAAAAACGACATGGACAAGGTGTATCCCTCGTCTCCGTCGGTGCTGAATACCATCAAGAAGAATTTTAAACTCGAAGGACTCAAGGTGCTGGAAGTTGGTGCCGGCACCGGACGTGACAGTGCCGAGCTTGCCCGCCTGGGCGCCGACGTGTACGTGTTGGATTTTGCCGAGAACAGCTTGAAGATTGTGGATGGCCTGCGGGCAAAAGACAACCTATACGACAACTTGAAACTCGTCCGTGGCGACGCCTTCAAGGCGCCTTTCCCCGACAACACCTTCGACCTGGTTTTCCACCAAGGGCTAGCGGAGCATTTCAAGGACTCGCTCCCGCTCATCAAGGAAAACTTCCGCATCTTGAAGCACGGCGGACACTGCCTCTGCGACGTACCGCAAACGGTACACCCCTACACCATCATCAAGCACATCTTGATCGCCATGGACAAGTGGTTCGCCGGCTGGGAAAAGCAGTTCACCATGTCCCAGCTGAAAAAACTCATGACCGACGCTGGATTTGAAAATGTCTACCAGTACGGCGACTGGATGCGCCCGAACCTGTTCTACCGCATGGCACGGGAATTCTGCTTCAAGCTAGGCGTGGAACTGCCCAAGTATCCGTTGCAGGGGACCGCCTACCAAAAGATAAAAGACCGTATCCTGGATTCCCTGGAATCCAACCCCCTGATGCATTACACCCAGCTGAGCATAGGAGTCCTGGGCAAAAAGCCCTAGTCCATGAAACTGTCCCCGAAGCTCAAATCCACGCTGGTGTTCCTGCTGAAACTCACGGTGACCATTGTCCCCGCGTATTTCGTGTACCATAACATCGTGAGCGACCCGGATTGGGACATCGGGGATTTGTATCGGCTGTTCTCTACAAAAAGCCTGCTGCCTCTCACGCTTGCCGTGGTCTGCCTCGCCCTTTCCAACTTCACGGCCTGCCTACAGTGGAAACTTTTGCTGGAGCGGCAGGGCGTGAACTTAAAGTACGGACACCTGCTGAAGCTTTACTACGTAGGGCTATTCTTCAACAACTTCATGCCCGGAAACGTAGGCGGCGACGTCAAGAAGGTTTACGACATCCGCATGCAGGGTGGGCAGGACAGTGTCGGCGCCGGACTTACCGCTACATTCTTCGACAGGCTCTTTGGGCTTTTCTTTGTAACGCTCTTCACCTTGGGCATGGGACTCCTGTTCTTTATGCACGACGACGCCCAGCGGGCGTTCATGTGGCCGTCGGTATGGATTTTTATCGGCTTCTGCGCCTTGCTGGGCGGACTTTGCAGCCGGCGGCTAGGGCGGTTGGGCCACAAGGTTTTTTCTAGAATTTTGCCGAAGGGCATCAGTTCGCGCATGGAGCGCATGTTCGAACGCTTCCAGAATTTCCAGTCCAAAAAACTGATGGCGCAAATTACCGGACTTTCGGCGGTGACCCAGTCCCTCAGAATTTTCGTACACTTCTTCTGCGGTATCGCTGTCGGAGTAGATTTGTCTATCTCCTGGTATTTCTACTACATCCCGCTGGTAGCTATCGTAAGTGCCCTGCCTATTTCTATCGGCGGGTTCGGCCCTAGGGAACTGCTCGCCCAGTCCCTGTTTGCCCGCGCCGGAGTGCCCGGTCTCGAATCGGTAGTAATCCAGCTGCTGGCCTATTTTGTAAGTTTGTTGTTGAGTCTGTTCGGAGGCTTCGCCTTTTTGCTGGGCGGCCGCCCGAATGTTTCGGACAAGGAAACCACCTAGTCCCTTTTCCATATCCCGCAGGCGCAAATTTCGGGGCGCCGCATTCCACAACGGTAACCTATGGATGCCGAAAGCATCTTGAAAGGTCTGAACGGCGACCAGCGTATGGCCGTCTTGCACGACCATAAACAAAACGGAGCTCTCCTGATTCTTGCAGGGGCGGGCTCGGGCAAAACTTCTGTACTGACCAAGCGGATCCAGTACCGCATCATGAGCGGGGTACAGCCCGAAAAGATTCTGGCCCTTACCTTCACCGCCAAGGCCGCCGCCGAAATGAGGGAGCGGGTAGAGGCTCTTTTCCCGGAAGCCGGTGTACGGCTCTGCACATTTCATTCCCTCGCGCTGTTCATGCTCAAGCAGAAAATAGGAGAGCGCTTCGCCTACGAAATTCTCGGGTTCAACAAGATTCCTACCCCAAAGGAAACGGACCAGCGGGAATTCTTGCGGGAACTGGCAAGGCGAAAGATTCCTGCCGCCAAGCTGAACCGGGAGGAACTTTTTTCAGATGATTTACCAGGCGCCATCAAGAAAAAAATTTCACCCCTGCAGAAAAACGTTATTTTGTCTGGAAACGTGGTTTTCGAAGACCTGATTTACCTCGCTATCAGGTTGCTTGAAACCTGCGAAAAGGCAAGAGAATACTTTCAGTCCCTGTGGACCGAAATCCTGGTAGATGAATACCAGGACATCAACCCTTCCCAATACAGGCTGGTCAAGAACGTTCTCGGAAACCGTAAGGACCTGTTCGTAGTAGGCGACGACGACCAGGCCATTTACGGCTTCCGCGGAGCGGACATCGGCAACATCCGGCGTTTCCAGGCGGACTTCAAGGACAGTACCCTCATCCGTCTGGAATGGAACTACCGCTCCGTACCGAATGTGCTGCATTTGGCCAACGACATTTTTGTGAACAAGCCCGTAACGTTACGGAAGGTTCTCCGGGCAGGGAACCCCAAGGGCTCCGGCGGCAACAGGATTTTCACCGAAAACCGCAAGCCCGAAGTCTGGGTATCGGACAACCCCATCGAAGAAATCGAAAAGATAAAGACCGCCATTCATTCCCTGCGCGAAAACTACGGACTCCAATGGAAAAACTTCGCCATCCTGGTGCGGTACAACCGGCTGCGGCAATATTTCGAAGAAGCCCTGCGGGAATGCGAGCTGCCCATCGCAGGCGACCCCATGGCAGGCGACGAAGTGCTGGAAGACGGCATCCATATCGAGACGGTGCACGCCTCCAAGGGCCTCCAGTACGCCGTAGTCTTTTACGCGGGACTTGCCGAAGGATTCACGCCGGGCAAGTGCGAAGGCAACCGAAAACAGCGCAAGGCACAGATGGACGAAGAAAGGCGGCTGTATTACGTTGGGGTGACCCGTGCCGAATCTTATCTGGTTTTGCTATATTGCAAGCAGAGGTATTGGAAAGGGAAACTGCTGAAACTGAAACCGTCCAGGTTCCTGCCCCGCTACCCCAAGCAACCCCGATGGACTATGCCTGTTATCTTGTTTAGAATATACGTGGTAATTGTAGTGCTTGGCTATATGCTCGCGCATATTCTCGCGCTGCCCTTTATCTTGGTTGCCTACGGAAAAAATTTCAACACCTGGCTCGAAGGAAAAATCCAGAAGTTCTCCCGATTCTGCATGAACGTGCTGCGGGTTGACCTGGAAATAAAAGACCAGGCGATTCTTTCCAAGGTGGACTGGAGCCGCCCCGTGTTTGTCATGGGGAACCACAATTCCTACGCCGACATTCCCGTGATGTTTCTTTCCATTGAACGCATTGTAGGGTTTATCGCCAAGGCTTCGCTTAGGTTCATCCCATTCCTCAATTTCTGGATGCACAAGATCGGCTGCATTTTTATCAACCGTAAAAAGGGTGGTGGCGGAGCGCTGATTCGCGAAGCCATGGCATCTGGTCGGGCACCACGGCTCTGTCTGTTCCCCGAAGGCACTCGCGGAAAAAGTGAAGCACTCTCGCCCTTTAAGAGCGGCGGTTTCAGGCTTGCGCTAGAGGCACATGCTATCGTGCTCCCTGTGGTTATCCGCGGAACATCTGCCGTGTGGGAACGCCGCAAGAATACCGGGCGCTGCAAGGTGAGCGTACAGATTCTAGAGCCCATCGACGCAGGTGAAATCGAAAAACGCCAGGGCGACAACGACCCGAGAAAGGAACTGATGCCCCTGGTCCGTTCCCGCATGGAGGCCGCCCTGTGATAGGCGTCTTCGATTCCGGATTTGGCGGGCTCACGATTTTGCAGGACCTGCGCAAGGCCCTGCCCGAATACGACTTCTTGTACCTGGGCGACAACGCCCGAGCGCCTTACGGGAGCAGGAGTTTCGAGACCATCTTCCGCTATACCCTCCAGTGCGTGAGGGAGCTTTTCAACAGGGGCTGCCCCCTGGTGATTCTCGCCTGCAATACGGCATCGGCCCGGGCGCTCCGGAGCATCCAACAGCAGGTGTTGCCCGTAGAGTTTCCGGACAAGCGGGTGCTGGGTATCATCAGGCCCACTACCGAAGAAATCGGCAAGTTCAGCCGCACTGGGCACATCGGCATCTTCGCTACCGCAGGTACGGTTTCGTCCAACAGCTACCAGATAGAAATCAGCCATTTCTTTCCGGAACTGAAGGTCACCCAGCACGCCTGCCCCATGTGGGTTCCCCTGGTAGAAAACGGCGAGATGGATACGGAGGGCTCCCGCTTTTTTGTCAAGAAAGATGTAGAAGCGCTGCTCCAGAAAGACCCCGAAATAGACACCGTCCTTTTGGCCTGTACCCATTACCCCCTGCTGGAAAAAGAAATCCGGGAGGCACTCCCCGCAGGAGTGCGCCTGGTCATCCAGGGTCAGATCGTGGCGGACAAGACCGTCGACTACCTGAACCGGCACCCCGAGATGGATGCCCGGCTTTCGCGATCCGGCAAGACCCGCTTTTTGACCACGGATACTGCCAATTTCTTCGAAAAAGGGGCTAATCTGTTCGGAATGGCGGATATTTCGGCAGAAGCCCTCACCCTTTAGCACTGATTTTTGTATTTTGGCAACGTAAATGACGAACCTTTTTAGGTCCGCTGGTTTTTTTATTATGTATCACTTTTTTAGGGGTTGAATAATGCCTAAGACACAAATCAATCTTGAAGGTTGGCAAGACTACCGTGGCAACGCCGCCGGCAGCCTGCTCTATGTGGAGACCAGTCACCAGTCCGAAATGCCTGTCCGTGACCAGCTGAACGAAAACGGCAAGGGCTTCTTCTATGAACCCAACTACGAGACCAGCACCTACGGTCTCATGAGCTGCTGCAACGTGAAAAACATCAACGCCATTGTCCGTGCCAAGAGCCGCTACATTCTGTTCGGCACCCGCTACGAAGGCCTCAGCGATTCCGAAATGCGCAACAAGTACCTGATCATGGGTTATATGCGCATCGACAAGATCAAGGATGTTCGCACCCGTCATATCCAGCGCTACATGGCCAACCCCGAAATGCAGGAACCGGAATGCATGCAGATGGAACACAACTGGGCTGTCTATGGTCCCATGCGTTTCGTCTCTATGGACGATTCCTTCGTGGTCACCGACGAAATCCTCAAGGAATGGGGCTACAAGGGTCACGCCAGCCGCCAGCTCAAAGCCGTGTTCAACAAGGAACACCTGGATAAGATTCTTGCCCACCTGGATTCCAAGCCCGACATGATCGACGAATACATCGCCACTGTTGATGAATTCAAGGAAGCCCTGGAAGAAGGGTAATCAAGCTTTTCTTTTGGAAAATCAAGGCCCGCGAAAGCGGGTCTTTTTTGTTCCATCCCCTAACCCCTGGATCCTAGCCCCTATCCCCTAACAGAATACCGCTGGCTGCGGCCGCCCTTCTCGTCGGATTTCAAGATGCCCTTGGCGATGAGTTTCTGGATAGTGCGGAGGGCCGTGTCGTGACTCTGGTCGATAATTGCCGCCAGTTCCTTGGCGGTAAAACTTGCAGGAAGCGTTCCAGCAAACAGGGCGGTAAACAACTTCTGGTCCTTTTCGTCAAAAGCCTCTCCGGCATGGCGGTTGTAAAAGGCCGTCTTGCGCTGTTCCTTGAGAATGCGCTCCCGAGTGCTCGCCATGGCAGCCTGCAATGTTTCGATAAACCAGAGAATCCATTCCGTCAAGTCGCCGTTACCGCGCTGGGTTGCGTTGAGAATCTTGAAATAATCTTCACGGCGCTCCAGAAAAGCCTGGTTCAAGGAAAACTGGCAACGGGTGGTCTGCTCGCTGCGGGCAAGGGCCACGATGGTGAGGAGCCTTGCCAAGCGCCCGTTGGCATCGGCAAAAGGCCTAAGAGTCGCAAACCAGAAATGGGCCACCGCCGCCTTGATGACGCCATCCATACTGGAACTTTCCATCCACTGGATGTAACGTTCCACCTCTTGCTCCAGACGTTCCGGATTTGGCCCTTCGAAATCCAGCTGAAGCTCACCCTGGCGGTATTGGACCGCACTGGGTGCAGCACGAAAACTGGCCACCTTGTTCTGTCCCATGGAGGCGTGCCATGCAAACAAGCGTTCCTGAGTCAACGGATTAAACGCCTTGGTAATGGCGGCGAGATATATGCGTACCGCAGGGTCTGCCGACTGGGCAGAACCTCCCTGCACAAGAGCCACCTGCTGCTCCACAAAAGCCTTGTCCAGATGAATTCCGTCAATGGCAGAATTGGAGCAAATATCCTGAATCAACAACTCCTGCTCCAAATCCTGGAACCCGCAGGTCTCCATAGCGCCAATAAGCTTGCCCTCTTGCAAGCGGGTCTCGCCAAGAGCGTTCAGGACCTTCCGGGAATCAAACCGAAAGTGCGTCCAATCGGGATATTGATGGATATAGAGCATACCTATCCGTAATATACTTTATTATTTTGAGTCTAAGGAGTGCTTGTGAGAATTTTTTCGACAACAGGGGCAAACCCCTCCGGAATATATGCCCGCAATTCAAATACCACAGTGATTCCGATGTAGAATTTCAGAATAAACCGTCTAGACAAATTGTCAAGGTTTTTTGGTTTTCTCCTCAAAAAATGATTAGGGCAAGGTGTTATTTTTGAGAAAAAGAGGAGACGTTCGGATGAATTGCAGATTAAACTTTTTCGCCCTATCAGTTTGCGCTTTCGCGGCACAGTCTTTTGCCGCTGACTGGTATGCGAAAGATAATTTGCAACCTGGTCACGACCCGAGCATGGTACGGTTCGAGGACGGCTACGCCCTCATGAGCACCAACAACAATCTGCAACTGTGGACAAGCGAAGACGCTTACAACTGGCAGAACCACCGCTCCACCGTGAGTGCCATTCCGCAGTGGGCCTACACCTATGCTCCGGGCACCGAGGGAATCTGGGCTCCGGACATTTTCTACATGAACGGCGAGTACCGCGTGTACTACTGCGTGTCGGAATTCGGCGTACGCAATTCGGCCATCGGCTATACGGCCACGACATCGATTGTGCCGGGGACAAATGGTTACGGCTGGAATGACCACGGCCATGTTTTCCACACCAAGCAGGGGACGGATTCTTATAACGCCATCGACGCCGACGTGGTGCGCGATACCGAGGGAAATTACTGGATGGCGTTCGGATCGTTCGGGCTGGGCATCCAGCTGATTAAGCTTGACGCGGCTACGGGCTACCAGGCAAGTGACGACAAGACCGTTTACAACATTGCGCGCCGTACAAGCAAGGAAAGCGGCGGAGCCGAAGAAGGCCCGAGCCTTATCGAGCATAACGGCCAGTACTTCCTGTTTACCGCATGGGACAAGTGCTGCATGCAGGGCCCGGATATCGAGCAGACTACCTACAAGACGGCTTACGGCCGCGCTGATAAAGTAACGGGTCCGTACAAGGACCGTGCGGGTTACGATATGGCAAATGGCGGCGGCACGATTCTGTTGGAGCGTTACGGGCGCTATGTGGGGCCGGGAGGCGGCGAGGCCTTCCAGGACCTGAACCGTGTGCGCTTTGTGCACCACTACTACGATTTGAATGGCGACAAGTACAACCATATTCATATTCGTGACGTCGTGTTTACCGAGGATAACTGGGCAGAGATGGGCCAGCCTTTTCTCGGGCGCTACCTGAGTGCAGAAGTGGAGCATGGCACGTTAACCCGGGCCGTTTCCGGCGACCTCGTGATTTCTTCGAGCAGTACCGCATCTAACGGGGAATACCTGGCATACGTAAATACCGCTGGTTCCAAGATTCGCCTGCCCATGAACATCATGCAGGCGGGCGACTACCTGTTGCGTTACCGCTACGCAAACGGCGGCGATGCGGCCGCGATGCACAAGGTGACAGTGAATGGCAAGTCGCAGACGGTGACGCTTCCGCCTACGGGTTCCTGGGGCACGTTCCCCGAAAAGTCCGTGGTGATGGTGCCCGCGAAACTCAAGCGCGGCGGCAACTTCATCGAATTGGAACCTTCGCCTAACGGCAATTTCGCGGAACTGGACCGCATCGACTTCTTGCGCATTATCCGCGATACGATTCCTGCAAATGGCTTTGACAACGGCATCCGCGTGCGTTTGACTGCGGACGACGAGTTCGCCATCAAGGACGGCGGCTACGCGATTTTCGAGAACGTGGTGCTGGATTCGATCAAGGATATCGGCAATGTTTTCCTTCAGGTGAAAAACGCCTATTCGGGTAAGATCGTGATTCGCGACGGCAAGAAAGACGGGACTGCGGTCTTCACATGTGACCTGTCAAATAGTTCTCTTATGGGTGGCGGCTGGTCTGCGGCGAAATGCTCGGGCGATATGGGCCTGCGCGGCATCAAGGACCTGTACCTGACGGCATCGGGAATTTCCGGCGAGGCGATTCTCGGGAATCTCATCTTTGAGCCGATGCAGGTTGTCTGCAACCAAGCACCGTGTGGCGACCCGGTTTTCAGCTCCAGCGACCCTTCGACTAGTTCGACAAGCTCAGCAAACAGCTCCGGAACTGCCGAAACACCTTCAAGTTCAGCCTCTGGTAAGGCGGCAAGCTCATCTTCGGGAAAAACAGCAATTGTGGCCGCCCCAATCAGCGTTCGCTCTACCGTTTCCTTAAGTGGCGGCATCTACACAATCCACTTTGACAAACCCGGGAACTACGAAGTATATGCCATCAATCTAATTGGGCAGCTGATGGCCCGTCGCTCCACAAATGGAACGAACGATGTCCAATTCAAGGAACTTCCGAAGGGTAATTACATCTTCAAGACCATTCAGAAGTAAATCCCGCCCACAGTTGAAAAATTACTGTATACATGTGAGTCCATTTATAAAGGCTTGCGGAGTCTACAGGCATACAAAATAAGTCTATATTGATTATACCGCCAGCAGGGTGCTAGGCGGTATTTTTTGGGGATATCATGAAGTTTGCAATTCTCGGTTGTGGGCATATTGCCACCAAGATGGCGGCTGCCGTCAAGACTCTCGAAAAGCGGGGCATGGGCGTAGAATGCTATGTGGTTGCTTCGCGCTCACTTGACAAGGCGAAAAAATTTGCCGACGAATACGGTTTCGGGCGTGCCTACGGCAGTTACGAGGAACTTGCCCGGGACCCTGCGGTAGATATGATCTATGTGGCCACGCCCCATTCCGAGCATTACAACAACATCTTGCTTTGCCTGGAACACAACAAGAACCTGCTGGTAGAAAAGGCATTTACCGCCAACGCCCTGATGGCATCAGAAGTGGTGGCTCTTGCCGAAGAAAAAGGCGTGTTCATGAGCGAGGCCATGTGGACAAGGTTCTTGCCCGCCGTGCAGATGGTCAAGGACTGGATTTTTGCCGGGAAAATTGGCAAGGTAGAAAGCGTGGAAGCGGATTTTTCTATGCCGCTTTCGCATATCGAACGTTTGCAAAAACCGGAGCTTGCAGGCGGCGCGCTGCTTGACTTGGGCATTTACAGCCTCACGTTCGCGGATATTTTTTTGACTGACCCGGAAATTTGCAAGGAGATCCCCGCCTCCGCGGGGATGACATCAGGTGGAGACTGCGCGGAAATGACATCGGGTGGGAACTGCATCGCGAATCACATCGTGCAGACGAAAACCAAGTGCGTCAAGTTCCACACGGGCGTTGATGCGACGGACTGGATTGATTTGGTATATGCGAATGGCCAGGTGGCGCATCTCAAGACCTCCATGGTAGCGCCTCTCAAAAACGAGGGCGTCATCTACGGAACCACAGGCTTTATTCGGGTACAGAACCTCAACGACATGGAAGAAATCCAGCTGTTCGATGTGGCCGGAAATCTGGTAGAGTCCGTAAGGCCGCCCCGCATCGAGAATTGCTACGAATACGAGGTGCTGGGCTGCAAGGCGGCCCTCGAGAAAGGCCTCAAGGAATGCCCCGAAATGCCTCACAGCAAGACCATGCAGATGATGACGCAGATGGACAACCTCCGCGCCGCATGGGGAGTGAGCTACCCCTTCGAACTCAGCCCGGGCGAAGTCTGGGACCGCAGCGGAGACAAGTCCTTCCTGGAAATTTTCGATATCGAGACCGGCGAATCCAAACTCCTCAAGAAATTCGACAAGATCATCGAAGCGCCCAACTGGAGCGCCGACGGAAAATTCCTCACCTACAACAGCGAAGGCCGCATCTATAAAATCGAAATCGAAAGCGGAGCCATTACCGAAGTTCCGAGCTACTTTGTGGACAACTGCAACAACGACCACGTGCTCTCTCCCGACGGTTTAGGACTTTTCGTGAGCCACCACACCAAAGAAGACGGCCTTTCCCGCATCTACAAGATTTTCTTTGACGGACGCATGCCGGAACTGGTGACGCCCCTTGCTCCCAGCTACCTCCACGGTGTTACCGCCGACGGCAAGATGCTCGCCTACTGCGCCGAACGGGATGGAGAATACGACATTTACACCATTCCCACTGCCGGCGGGAACGAGACGCAGCTCACGACGGCTTTCGGCCTGAATGACGGACCGGAATACGACTGCGACGGAGAATACATCTGGTTCAATTCTGTTCGCAGCGGTCGTATGCAGGCGTGGCGCATGAGGTCCGACGGCTCCGAACAGACGCAGATGACACAAGACGCCCATTGGAACACCTGGTTCCCGCACATTTCGCCCGACCGCACGAAAGTCGTGATGCTGGCCTACCACGAACGGGACGTGCGGCCCGGCGAACACGTGCCCAACAAGAATGTGGAAATCCGTCTGATGACGGGCAACGATAAGACCGGCTGGAGCGAACCCCGCACGATTCTAAAGCTGTTCGGTGGCCAGGGAACCATCAACGTGAACTCGTGGGCCCCCGATAGCAAAAAATTTGCCTACGTGCGCTACGAAAAGGAATAACAGGGACCACAGTCATCCCCCGCGCACCCCTTTCTCATACACGATGCACCCCTTTGTCATACACGGTGCACCCCTTTGTCATACACGGTGCACCCTTTTGTCATCCCCGCGCAGGCGGGGATCTCCTTGTAAGCAGTTCTTTTACTGGCAACTAAATCCCTGCAGTTCGAGGCCCGCGCGCATCTCGCCGTATGTAGAGGTGCGTTTCATGTCCATTGCCTTCATAAAGCGGCAGTTGTTGTCAATATGGATGCGGAACCCGGTCATGGTGGGTTCCACCTCGCCCTTGCCGCTGGCACGCACGTGATCCATCAGTTGCTCGCGCTTGTCGCTCAGTTCCGGCGGCACGAACACGTCCGTCACAATATCCACATTCTCGATTTCGTAGTCGCCGAACACGAAGGAGATGGTCACCAGGTTCTTGAGCCCGTTGAACTGCCCAGGAGTCTTGCACACCATATTGCGTTTCGCATTCTTGATTTTCTTCTGCTTGGCGGCGGGCTTCTTGGAAGGCGTGTATTGCAGGGCAGAGAGCAGTTCTTCTTCCTTGACAGCACCCACCAGCTGGTTTACAATCTTGCCGTCGCGCACCATGAAGAACGTCGGGAACGCTCGAATCGGGAGCGTAGCCTTAATCTTGTCGATGCCCGGTTCGTCGATGCCCACCGTCGCAATCTTGATGTCGGGATAGTTCTTCGCGATACCGATGAGGGTCGGAATCATGATGAGGCACGGCGGGCAGCTCGTGGAAGTGATATCCAGAATGACCGGCTTCTTGGACTGCAGAACCTCACTTTCGAAGTTGGCGTCGTTCACCTTGACAATCTTGATGTCCTCGGCCGGGGCCGCCTTTGGAGCAGCGAACGTGTAAGATGCGCCGCCTGCCACGAGGAGCAGGGAGCAAAGCAAAAAAGCGAAATGTCTTTTCATGATGTTACCTTCTACACCGAAAAGATACAACTTTTCGCGACGGGCGGTTGTTATAGGATTTTCTGATAACCAATTTTGCCGGGGCAAATACGTTTCTGAACTTTTGTAGCCTTTATTGTAGCCCTATTGTAAACCTCTTCATTTTAATACATTCTTTCACAAAGAAGAAAGTCTCTGTTCAAGTTCCTCGATGGTAGGCATTGTGCCTTCAACCTTTTCAGGGTAGAATTTTTCCAATTCATATTCCGAAATGCTGATAGGTTGCGTACTTGATTCCAGTGCGTACTGTGCCTGCACCTTGTCCTTTTCCTTGCAAATCAGCAGGCCGATTGTCGGATTGTCGCGCCCCTCCTTTTTAAGGATGTGGTTGCACGCCACCATGTATCCGCCCAACTGCCCGATATCGGCAAATTCAAAGCGCCCGATTTTCACCTCAACAACGACATAGCAAGAGAGATTCAGATTGTAAAAAAGTAAATCCATGAACTTTTCTCTTTCGCCCACCATAATGCCATATTCTCTGCCAACATACGCAAAGCCCGTGCCCAGTTCTACCAAAAAACGGGTAATATTGTTCAGCAGACTATCTTTCAACAATTTTTCGTTGTAGCGGCCCGTAATACCCGTAAACGCGAAATTGTAAGGATCTTTCGTCAGTTCCTGAGCCAGGTCGCTTGTCGCTGCAGGGAGAGTCCTCTCGAAATTCGTCAACGCCTTTCCCTGGCGCTCGTAAAGGTCGGTAGAGAGCGCATTCAAGAGCGTAGAGCGGCTCCAGCCATTTTCTACCGTCTGGCGGGCAAAAAACAAGGCCTTTTGAGGTGCGTCAGAGCACTTATCGATGAGCAACATGTGGTGCCCCCACGGAACAGAGAATAACGTAGATTCAAGTCGTTCTAAAGGACTTTGAGATTTTTCAGCAACTTGCTGAAGATTTTCCAAGACAGGACTATATAGCTGGAAAAATCTTTTAGAATAGCGAATATTCGATGGAGACAGCCCTTCGGCGTTAGGGATTGCTTTCTTTAAATCGGTACTAAGTGTACCATAAAAGTTACTCCCATATTTATTTTCGGCCTGCTTGGTTACAATATCGCGCCCCAGTTCCCAGTAGTAGCGCAACATTTCGCTATTTACCTTTACCGCCGCCTTAATTTGGCTCTTGCGGTAACGGGTAGAGAGTTCCTTTACCCAGCGGGTGTAATCCTTGTCCAAGATATTGATGGACTTCTTTGCCATTTTGCCTCCATTTGACCGCTTTGGCGGCCGATTGATGTTAGAGGCGTCCCCTTTTTTCTGAAAGTCCCAGAATAAAAAAAGACGCATTTTTCCATTAGACGGAAAAACACGTCGGGCATTAATGTACCTAATATTTGAAAAACTGGCAAGAGGGGTAAGAAAATTTTACAGAGCGATTCTAATCACTTCGCGTAGCCGACGGGATTGTTCAGCAAGGGCACCTGCGAGTCCGAAAGCTTGAGAAGCTTCTTGATGGCGGGAACGTCCATCGTCATGCGCGGGCGGGTCACCAGGCCCATGCCGGCACAGAACAAATTAATATTCTCGCTCACGATTCCCGCGTCGGTTCCCATCGTCACCTTCGCGCGGGCGTCGCTGCTGCCGAACTTGGTCTCGTCTGCAACGATGAGGATGCTGACCGGGGCCGCCTTCGCCCAATCCTGACGGTCGGCAACGAGCCCCCTGTAGTCACCCTTCGCCACCTGCTTCAGCGCGTTTTCCTTGTTCAGGTATTCCGAGACGCCCTTGCTCGTGAACACGAACACGCGGATTTCCTGGAAGTTGCGGGCAGTCGGCGAAGTGAGCTTGCCGTCGGCAGGGCGGTTCACGCCAATAGCCGCAAAAAGCAAATTCGAAAGATCCTGGTCAGAGAGCATCTTGTCGCTGAACTCCGTGCCAGAAGTCCTGTCCCAGAGCGCCTCCATGACAGGCTTGCCGCCGGTCTTTGCCGGAACGGGGAGTTTTTGGAGCTGCGCCATGGCAAGCGTGCTGCAGATGAGCGTTGCCATAAGCGTGAGTGCAAAACGATTTTTCATGGGGTACTCCTTGTGGAACAGTTGAGTTTACAGTCGGATTTACGGTCGGGTATTAATGTACTTAATATTGGGAAAAATAGCAAAAAAACAAGGCAAAACAGTGGCAAATTCATTTAGTTTACAAATTCTATAAAATAATATATATTTGTAAACAACGGAGGCGCTATGGCAAATCTTTCCATTTTCTCTGCTAGGCTTAAAAACGCCCGAATTATGAAAGGGCTCTCCATGGACGAACTCTGTGCGGCCATGGGAAATATCGTCTCGAAGATGGCGATTTCAAAGTACGAGAACGGCCAGCTGGAACCGAACAGCAAAGTCATCATCGCACTATCCAAGGCGCTGGGCCTGCCCATTGACTACTTTTTCAGACCCTTTACGGTGCAGGTAGATTCCGTGAGGTTCCGCAAGAAAAGCACGCTCCCGCAGAAAAAGGAAAACAGCCTCCGCGAAACCATCGCCGACCTGATGGAACGCTACATCAACATCGAGGAAATCTGCAGCAGCTCTGCCGCGAAACACCTTATCCCCCAAATCAGAGCCAACTCCGCCGAAGAAGTCAAAATGGCCGCAGCGATTGTCCGCAAGGAATGGCGGCTCGGTCTTGCCGGCATCGTGAACGTAATCGACCTGCTCGAAAACCACGGCGTAAAAGTCATCGAGATCGATGCCCCGGAATCCTTCGACGGTATGAGCAGCCTAGTCAACGAAAAATTCCATGTTGTCATTCTGAACAAGACTTTTTCCGTCGAGCGGAAACGCTTTACCGCGCTTCACGAACTCGGGCACCTCGTGCTTCGCCTACCCAAGTCCATCGACAAAAAACAAGAAGAGTCTTTCTGCCACCTGTTCGCAAGTGAAATGCTTGTCCCGGAACCCGAACTCAAACGGATTCTCGGCAAGGCCCGCAGGGACATCTCGTACCAGGAACTGAGAGCCATCCAGCTCGGTTACGGAATCTCTTGCGACGCAATCATGTACAAGGCGAAGGAATGCGGCATTATTTCGGAACAGCGCTACCGAACCTTCTGCATCCAGAAAAACAAGGCGACGAAATACAAGGCCCTCATCGAAACGTCGCTATACCACGACGAAGAATCCACTAGGTTCGTAAGCCTGGTCTATAAGGCGCTGAGCAAGGAACTCATTACCATATCCAAGGCGGCAAGCCTGCTGCACCAGGACATTGAACAAGTCCGTAGGGATCTCGCGCTAGTATGATTGAAGAACGGACTGCAAAATGGAGAAAAGAACGCTAATGACTCAAAAACTCTGGAACAAATGCAAGAAGTGCGGCTGCGACAAGCCCGAAGACACCGAAAAACTTTGCGAGCAATGCAAGGCAAAGCGGCGGCAATTCTGGAGCGACCTTAAGAAAGTTGGCGGCATAGCTGTGGGCGCGTTGCTGGTGGTTATCGCTGGCGGGAAAATGAGGAAGAAATAGCGGCAATGGCGTGAAAGAAAATTATATTGTTAATTTTATCATATGCGTCCCGTCCGACTTGCGATATCGATCTTTTTTATTGTAGTGTTTTTCCTTATTTGGGGGAGCGTAAGAGATGGTGGTCCATCAGGAATCAATTTTATTACTGTAATATCTTTTTTGGCAGTAATTCTTATTGTTCTCTTTATAGTATCCTTAATTGATGCGTTTATTCATGCCCCTGAAAATAAACGATTTTCTCCCCATAGGAATAAGTTTTACAGAAGGGGTAGATGGTTTAAAAGATATTATCAACGTCTGATATCAGAGAGAATCTATTTTGTTGATTCCGAATTACAAAACTTGCCCCAAAATGGATTGATTAGCGAAAATAGTGCTGATTACATTATAAACAAAAAAGACTTTGAACGAAAAAATAATTACGATTCTAGATATATTGACAAAAATCGAAAAGTCCTTTTTTACTTATATGAAAACATATGTCCGTTATGCCAAATTAAGCCATGCGAACACATTGATCATTTCTTCGTCCCCAAAAGCAAAGGCGGAAATCTTATCATGAAGCAAAAGAACGGAGAATTAGTCAACAACGCAGTTCCATTGTGTGCTACTTGTAATCTAAGAAAAGGTAATCGAAGCTACACAAAGTTTTTCTCACCTTCACAAATAGAGTACATTTCTCATAGAAACGCGATTATGACATCTCTGATACGCAAGTATCACACATAAAGTGAATTACACCTGCAAAATGTGGCAGTGACAAGACCGAAGACTTACTCATAGTGGTGGTCTCTGGTGGGAAATTGGGGAAGAAATAGCGAAAAAATCAAATTATTTCGCGTTTCTCGTACATTTTGTATCAATTTTGCGAAATATTTATCGCCGTCAACAAATTTTATCGCCATCTTTTTATCGCCGTTTTCTGGATTTATCGCCGACAGAGGCGATAATTTTAGTGGCGATAAATTTGAAACAAAACAATTTGTCCCAAAATACTTGACTTTTGTCCCAAGATTATTTATATTAGGGAATAAGGTAGGTCCAGTCCATGAAAAAGAAGAATGTTATCAATCTGATTCGCTATTACGCCGAAAAAAACGACCCCGCATTCCGCGAGGAGGCATACGAAATAGCCCGGGATTTTGACGCTAGCGGCGATTTTCAGCTTTCAGAATACATCATGGCCCTTATGTCCAGCGCGAACGCCTTTGTGCCGCAAATGCACGAAGACCAGATGACTTTTTTCCGCAAGGTCGCCCCTTCGCACGATTCGCTGCCGCTCCCTACGCCCATTGAAAAGGACATTATCGGAATCATCAACGCCATCCAGCGGAACATGGGAATCAACAAGTTCCTGTTCCAGGGCGCACCCGGAACAGGCAAGACCGAATCCGTGCGGCAGATTGCCCGTATTCTGGAACGCGACCTGTTCTGCGTAGATTTCGACACCATCATCGACAGCAAACTCGGTCAAACACAAAAGAACATCGCCGCATTGTTCGACGAACTGAATCATTTTGCGCACCCCGAAAAAATTCTCGTCTTGTTCGACGAGATAGACGCCATCGCTCTCGACAGAACTAACTCCCACGACCTTCGCGAAATGGGCCGCGCCACGTCGGCCATTCTCAAGGGCTTCGACAACCTGAACGAACAGATTACCATCATCGCCACGACGAATCTTTTCAAGCATTTTGACAAGGACCTTTCTCGCCGTTTTGATTCCATTGTCGATTTCAACAGATACACTCAAGATGACCTACAGGAAATCGCGGAATCCATCCTGAACAATTTTCTCGATGATTTCAAAATTGCAGGCCGAAACCCGCGCCTATTCCGAAAGATTATCAGCTTGAACAAGAAATTGCCCTACCCTGCTGACCTGAGAAAAATTATCAAGGCAGACATCACATTCAGCGACGCAACCATTGAATGCGACTATCTCAAGAACATTTACAAGTCATTCGTCGGCAGCACCCCCGACGACTTGCATAAATTGCAAACGCAGGGCTTCACCGTCCGCGAAATCGAAATACTCTCCGGCATTTCCAAAAGCCAAGTATCACGAATCTTGAATGGCGATGGACAAATAAAAATCGCCCCCAAGGAACACCAGAAACGCCGTTCCTTGAACGCAACCAATTTACTCTTTCACAAGCCCCAAAAGAAAATCAACCTTGCAGAAGTGTACCGCAAGGCTGAAGAAGAAATCGTGTGGAGATAAGGAAAGCCGAACCAGCATTACTAGTTCGGCATCATCTTTAGTGTTTCTTACGAACAGGTATTTTCCATGCTTTGTGACCGTAATCCCACGCATCCAAAACTCGATTTGAGTTTTTTACGCGACGGAATCGAACAAAGATGAATCCATATTTCGCAGGCGAGGGCCTTTCTAAAGGCGAAATGGGGGATAACATATTGTTTCACTCCAAACATAAGGTTAAATGAAACCCCGAACAAAGGCCCCATCAACAACTTTCGGAAGGAAACCAATCTATATTTGGGTTGGGTCATCAAAACAACCCATATAGGTCGGCTTTGTTCGAACCTCTCGGGAACGCAACTGCAATTGCGTTCCCTTTCTGTATCATAAATATAGTAAAAATTTTTATCTAATGTGATTTTTTCACTTTTACATTTGCTTTTTGTTTGCTATTTTGTTAAATTAAATGATATAAAAGAGAAATTTCCACAACTAAACGCGGACGGAAGATATGCTGATACGTTTTAATGTCAAGAATTTCCTCTCTTTCGATTCAGAAGATCGTGCAACCCACGATACTTCTAGCCAGGAATTTTCGATGATTCCCGGGAAAGTCCGTAGCAAAGAAGACCACATTCTCAAGACCGGCAAGCAAAACCTGCTCAAGTTCGCCGCCATTTACGGTGCTAATGCGGCAGGAAAGTCCAACCTGATTAAGGCGATGGCGTTCTTCAAAAATTGCACCTTAAGCGGAACCGCCCTACCTCAAGACGCCAACCTGTATTGCAAGACCGATCCGAATAACAAAGACAAAACCAGTTATTTTGAAGCAGAATTCATCGTCAATGATGAAGTGTTTGCGTATGGTTTCGAAATTATTTTAAGTACCGGATTATTTGTTTCCGAATGGCTCTGCAAGCTCACCCCCTCTAAAGAAGAATATCTTTTCAAGAAAGAGGACTCCCAGCATGGCTACGAATTCGGCGGGCCGCTCGCAAAAAACGAGATGCTCAAAGTTCTTGTTTCCAGTTTCTATGGAAGCAACGGACTCTTCTTGAATTTTATCAACCGCACCATGGCCGGTTTTTACAAGACCAACCCGCAAGCGGAAGTTTTACGAACTGCATTCAACTGGATAGCGAACAACCTGGATATCAACTACCCGGCCAACCCTCTTTCGACTTCTTCTTTCCTTGCAAACGAAGAGGCGCTTTGCCAAGCTTCGAAACTATTGAAGGCATTCGGTACCGGAATCGAAGATGTCAAGTCCGTCCAGGTCCCCTTGGAAAAAGTCGCCCCGTTCTTCCCGCCGCTCTGGCTTCAAAACGTAGCCAAGCAAATGGAAATGAGCAACACTCCCAAGAACGATATTTTCATCAGGGATAGAAACGAAATTTTCGTAGTGAAGATGGAACGCGGGAAAAAGGACAAGGCGTATTCCATCCAGTTCAAGCATAACTTCCAGAATGCAACCTTGTTCAAGATGGCTGAAGAATCCGACGGCACCGCGCGTCTTTTTGACCTTCTCGAAATATTGCTTTCAAAATCCAACAAAACCTATGTTATCGATGAACTGGACCGTTGCCTGCATCCATGCCTTTCATATCAGTTCGTGAAGGCGTTCTTTGAATATTCCAAGAACCGCAACGTCCAATTGATTGTGACCACCCACGAATCACGCCTGATGGACTTCGATTTGTTGCGTCGTGACGAAATCTGGTTTGTTGACAAGGACCAGAGCGGAGCAAGCAACATCTACTCGCTGGAAGAATACAACGAACGCTTCGACAAGAAAATAGACAAGGCATATCTCGAAGGCCGTTATGGCGGCGTGCCGCTGTTTAATTTTAAGTTGTAGAGACTTTTTGAATGAAGCTTTCAGGCTATACTTCCGGCACTTCGAAAGAATTTATCCCATACACTTTCTTCAGGTGTTCATCAATGAACTCTGAATCTTTCAATTTCTGCATCATGATGCACAGGTCGTAAGTGTTCAGGCGACCTTTCTTTTCGGCTTTCCTTGCAACAATCTTGCGGACTTTGAGTTCCTTAATTTCAAAACAGTCCAGCCAGCTGTCGTATTCCAAGAAATTGGCGTAGTTCTTTTGAGAAAGCAAGTACTGTTCTTTTTGCCATTCAGGATCGTTGGAATAATCGTTTTCTGAATTTATCAGAACCGCAGCAATTTGTTTTCTATCCGACTTGGCACCAGATACGACCACATATTTCAGCCTAGTAGGATACCCTTGGGTATTAATGCCATCGGCCTGATCCAATTCCACATAGATAATATCGCCAACAGACAAGTCTTCGGCAGACTTTACAATACAAACTTCTTCATGAAGCTTGGCGAGAACTCCGTCTTTATCTTCCACTATGCAAGCTCAGCGACAAGAAGTTCTTTTTCGCGAATATACTCGATCATCTTGTCGGAAGCGTGACCGGACATCGCAATGTCGATATTCGTCATAATGTCTTGCTGAGGATCCTTTTTGGACCTTGCTACGACATTATGGTAAACATCATCGTGAGATTCCTCGGACAGGTCATAGGACTTTCTGTCTTTGCAGTAATCAAACCACTTGTCGAGGCACTCGCGTTCCTTCTTTGCGATAAAATCCAGATTCGGCTCTCTCAAGGCATAGACCTTTTGGTCGATAACCTTGATAGACTCCATGAACTCCTTCAAATCGGGAAAATCGTCACCCACCCCATCTTCGACATTCTTTATGACCTTGTCAGTCAATGTCGGAATCGGGCCATGCATTCTGGCCTTGAATGTTTCTGGGATGAGAGTCTTGCCAAAACGGCACAGGTAATCCCTCTGGGCAAAATAGATAATCTTGAAAAGCTTGATGTAGTCCACGCCGTCATCAAACTTCTGCAATACATACAGTATTACATTCTCTATTTTTTGTATTTGCTCTAGAGTCTTCATTTTACGCCACAAAGATAGAGTTAAAAACGACGTTTGTCAAACCTTATGGCGTGACAAAAACGCATTTTCACCCTAAAAATATATAATTTCACATGTCACAAACTGACAAAATCGCATTTTTTTGAAAAAAAGAACCGTTATCCGTGACCTTGACAGCAAACGCCTCGTCAATATTCCTAGGGAGATTGCCGCCGTCGATATATTCGCGGATTTTGCAACTGAGCTTGTCTTGGTCCAAAAGTTCACCCATGGGCTGCTGGGAACCAGGCCAAATCATGCTACGCGCGCGAGGAATTGTAAGGAATGGAAAAAATTAAGATTTTTTTTCACAGAAAAATTCAATACCCTGGCCCTTTAAAATAGCATTCTTAAATTTAAAAACTTTTCTCTTATTTCCATCAATAGGTTTATCAACAGGCTGGCTCCAAAAGCATTGATTTAAAGAAAAAGAATAACCCTCAGGGTAGTTAACTTGTATTTCCAAATCTGTTAAAGGTTCATTCGCAAAGTGCGTCTCATAAATAAAATTATTTGTAAAGGTTTGCTCAATTATTTTTATAATCTCAACAGATTTTCGACCTTCAATTTCAATGTTTTCTTCCACGGCCGCGCTACATTCGCAATGATCAATTTCGTTAGAGTCGTAAATTATATTAAAGCCCTTTCCATCATTTTTGTCATATTGCAAACTTACAACTCGAGTTTTCATATAACTATTTAAAAGACCTTTTACTTTTATAGGTTCCGTTTGTTTTTCTGTTGATAAATTTTCTACACTGTAGGATATTGTACGAGTCATCACCAATTTCCCAGCTTTTTCTTCTATATCATAAATCCATTTAGCATTCCTCCGAATTAGTTTGCAATTTAAAACATCATTTTTTACAATTTCAAAAAAAGACGGATCTATAATTTGTTTAAAAATTGAATATACAGCGTTCTCGGCCGTATCATTCTGAAAACTAAGCAATTCATTCTTCAATTGTTCATTCTCTTGTTTTGTAAAATTATTCACAAAAAACATGGTTATAATAAGCGTAATACCAAAAGGAATCACTGCTGATGAAATAAACTCCGCTATTGGGTAAATAATTTTAGGAAAGACATAATCTTTCGTTACAGGTTGATGATCGCTATCCAATGTTAGAATTTGCTTCGGAACAAATTCAACATCTCCAAAATAAATGGAGATCAGCAATCCTATAAAAATCATAACTATACCAATAATGACATAATGACTTTTCAAAACATCTACCATTTTTTCCATACTTTGCTTCCTCTACTGTTAGATAAAACTATAACATCACTCCATTTCATGAAAATAATTCCAATGTTAATCGTTCCTCACTCTTCGCAAAAAATCATATTTCAGCTTTCGAATTAGAGAATCCTCATCAAGATAGAGTGTATAATAATTTATATTCATTTTCGCCAATTCTTCCATGATATCTTTCTTGACATCACCAGCAATTTCAATCTCAAACAGCATCTGATTTTCAATATTTATACCATCTTTTCCCTCACCCATATAAGGATTTTCCCATTCTAAGAAAGAAGAAAATGGAATAAAAAGCCATTCTGAATGGTCATTAACTCTTTGAAATTGAACAGTTAATAGATATTCAGATTGTTGAGCAATATGACGACGATCTGATTCTAAATAATGACCAATTCGATGTAATTCAGGATGACCCGACACGCTCGTAGAACCAAAATCTCCTCGAAAAACAAAGACCTTCGCATCCGTTCTTTCATCCAAGTCTTCGCAAGCAAAGAAAAGAGCAACATATTCAGACTGGGTAACATCAATCAATGGAGTTGGAAAACCATGGTGACGTAAATACGATAAGTATTCAATATCAGGAAAGTTGCTGAAACTTATTTCTCTATAATCAGAAAAATTAAAATCATATCCATTTTCATTTAGGTTTCTTTTAAAATGATGCCCTAAAGAATTAATTTCTGGCTTAAGATAATCTATAGATCTATAATACTCTTTTAAAAAAACTCGATTAATCCCAGCCCTTTCTAAAGTAGATCGAATCGTCCACGCAGAATTTCCTTGGCCACGAAAAGCCATCGAATGCTCAAATTTATTCCAATCACGAATTTTTTCAATACAGTCTATATATTCTTTAATTGATGCGATTTTATTCATTTCATCATGCCTTAAAAAGGTCTTTCATTTCCGTTCCAAAAGACTTGCAAAATGTGTTTAATCCTTCAAAATCCGATAAATCAGAACCAGGATATCTTTTTGAAAAAGCGTCCGTATACACTTTAAAATCAAAAGCTATATCGTGGAACACCTTCTTATATGATTTTAGATAATTTGAATTCAAAGACTGACCAATAAACAGCCACACTTTTTCAGTAATCATCCATAATAGAAGATCATCCCTTTGATTGTCATTAGCATTTTCTAGATAATTGTGTATAAATAATAAAAAATATTCAAACTGGTTAAGTGAAAAGCCGTTTTGTATTTTTTTAAATTCAAAAAAGATTTTCATCTTACATTCAACATTTTTAACATCATTTGCTATACTTGCATTATAAGTTATCATATCGCCGTTATACTTATTTAACAGTTCTTCCATATTATTTTTAGCATCCTCAACTTCATCCGCAACCTGTTTTACAACAGCCAATTCATTTCTTATTATTTCAATTTCTTTTTCACTCTTTTCTTTAATCTCTTTAATTTTATCTTCAAATTTACTGTGGTCAAACCAATACTTTATAAGAATCATCGCCACAGCAAAAGTCACTAGTGCAGAAAAAATCCCCACATGAATTGCAAGAACTTTATCCAACGATTTATCAAAAAACTCGTACCAATATTTTACTGACGCCGTATCTAACATCAGAGAGTCAAATTCACCTATTTTATTTGATATCAAACTATCAAACAAATTACTAGCAGCATGTTCTTTAGCTTTCAAAACAGAATCAACAGCAATCTTACAATATTTTTCCACACATATCGGATTGAATTCAACACAATAACACATTTTAGTTTCTCCACAGTAATACTACATAAGCAAATTTAACTAGAATGAGAAAACAGCACCAAGTAGCAAATATAACCACCAGCAATGTACCCAATTTGAACAGAGACGGCATAACTTTTCTTTTTAGGAAAAATTTTAAAACTTTAATTTTTTCTTTGAAAAACTTCACCAATGCCCATTCTTTTTTGACAAGGCGAAAGCGCTGATTCATAAAAGTTTTATAATGCAGGAACATTTATCTTTCCCTTTACGCAGTCACAAAGCTATAATTTAATTATCGGTTCTAAATGAGGGTGTCCCACAGTAGCATCTAATTGAAGAATCATCTTTTGCATCGCGACCTCAGCATTGCCCTCTGGAACAAATAAATGACGGGAAATAATTCTAGGGGCAGACGGCGATTGTTGAAAAATCGACGCCATTCCATTTTTCACATTATACCCACCAGCCATTATAGCAATGGGGTGAACATATTCATTATCCGGTACATTTGATGTCGCAATTACATAATAGTACACATCCAACGAATATGCAATTCTCCAATGTAATCGATTCAAATCATTCATTTTTATTTCCTTTTTTAACCAATCAAATTTATTAACCTTTTGTATTCTTCCCTTTCGCCAACATGTTGCAAAGCTTTGGGAAAAACTTTGTCAATAAAATCAAAAACACGAATAAAGCTGGCTTTACTTGTCTTTGTTTTTATTTTATCCTTTAACTTTACATAGCGATTCTGGCAATCTTCATATTGAAGTCTTGAAGAAAATTCAAGATCGCTAAAAAGACGTAAAAATACATCTATTTCCTTGTCCGTAAATTTTGAAACCATTTTTCCATAATAAGGTTCAGCTGCATTAGATATGCCATGGCCATTCCCTATTAAGCATAAGCTCAGCACTCGCACATAATCATTCCTCATAACATCAGGAATAGCTCCCGTTTCAGGAACATACTTATTCACAAGTGAAGCGAAAGCGGGCTCATTATAAAAATTATTAAAACCACAATGTGCATAGTACAAATGATTCAGAGCGTCCGAAAATTCGGCTGTTTTCATATCATCACTCAAATAAGACAAACCATTAACCATTTCTAAAAAGTCATGGGCCGCATTTTTCCGTTCAATATCGCCATTTACAGCCCATGTAGCATGTCGAAGTCCTAAAGATTTCTTTTTCTGTTCGGACAGTAACCGCCAGACATCTTTTGCAATCAAGCGAATATTATTTTTCACCTCTACTTTGCCTTCAGGCTCACAAAACATTCCAAATAAAGCACCTGCAAGCGATTCGATATAGTCTATAGGAGTATCGTTAAGAGTAGACCTAATCGGTTCAATATCCCTTTCTTCAAAAACTTTTGTTTTTATATTCAAAAGAAGTTGCTGGTTTGTTATTGCTGGAGCTACAGGATCTTTTCCTATAACTTCTTTTATACATGTTTCCAGCCAGCTACAGAGGTTAAGCCCTGAAAGTTCTTCTTGGTTTGGATGAGCTGCACTAACCCAATTCCTCATACCTCTTATGAAATCAAGATGTCGATAACCAGCATCACTAATCAATCCAATCTTCTGACACCCTTTTACAATGTCATTGTCATCAACATTTCTAAGATCGTCTTCATTCTTTATTTTTTTTGCAACCTCTTCAGGAACAGCGCTTTTAAAGTAATCAAGACTAAATTGGGCGATTTTCATTCTCAATGAAAGAATCGTTTCATCCCACAAATAGTTTAAAGCGGCGTCAAATAGTCCCGCACCACAAGCCGCAATAAATTTGGATATGTAAAAAGAATGGCCTCTTTTTTCTTCATCTATTTTTTGAATAACTCTGGGAACATTAGCGAATACAGTTTCTCTTTCTTCAACACCAACCAAAACATTTTGTTTAGGCAGTTGCAACGCATCCAAATAACCAAATAAGCGATTTTGATATTCAGATACAACCGTTAACATTTCATCATTCTTTGATATAAGTTCATTCATAGTATTACCTTGATTTTATCATCCTACCACTACTTGACCGTTCATTAGGAGCGGGAGGAGTTTGTCGCGGAGGGCGGTGAGTTTTTGACAAGAAAACTCGTCACTACAGACTCGAAACAAACAATTTTCTAATTGTTTTTTCATCTTTCATTTCTCTCTATGCGACAGTTACTTGTCCATTCATCAATAATGGCAAAAGCTTATTGCGAAAAAACGATAATTTTTCAATCTCTAATGAAATTTTTTCATATTGAAAAATCAAATTATTAATCACGCTATACAAAATTGCAGGAGCACCATCAAAAACGCAAATATTTTCAACATCTCCCTTGGTTATAAATTTTACAATTGAGCCATTAGATCCTGACTTAAAAGAATCTATTCTCTCTAATGCGGCGATATAAAGCATCGCATAATACTTATCTGGAGGAATTAAAACATATGTTCGCTGATACGCATTAAATTTCCCAGAATAGTGTTTTACATTAAAGTCTCCGTTTCCAGCAATTAGTACAGCATGTCCTTCGAAAGCCGCTTTATCACAAAGAGATGGTTCGCTAGAACAGGTAAAAAATTTGAATTTGCCATTCCCGGATGCGAAATTCGCGTCTTCTTTTCCTGTTAAAATACGACATATTTCAGAACACTTCTTCACTTCCCAGCCGGCGGGGATTTCGCGTTTGAGGGTTGGATTGTAGGTCATGGGGCCGCCGGTGGTTTTGTAGGGGTGACCGTTTTTGTCGGGGAAGTCGTATTGGACGAACCAGTAGTCGTATAGGCGTTTTGCCATTGCTTCGAGCTTCTGGTTCATCTTTTTGTTCAGGGCGATTTTTCTATCAATAAAAGAAAAAAGATTCCCGATTTTTTCTTGTTCTTTAATTGTCGGCAGTAAAATTGGAATTGAATTTACGGTATCGTTAGAAAGCGTGTATCGTTGACCACTTCCGCTTGCATTATTTTCAAAATACTTTTGGATATAAGACGAATGCATGAAGGCATTCAAATATTTGCCGTTTAATTTTCGTTCATCTGGTGTAATTAAAGCATTATGATATCCAAGAACAACATCATCAAAATCGTCTGCTATATAAGTCGGAATACCAATATCATCACGAGTTTCGCTATCTTTCGTAAACGCCACTTGACCTTTCTTTATGGAAAGAGCTTCTATTTCCTTATCACTCGCAGTGGCTTCCATAAACGAATCTCGCATATCTTGTGTAATCGCCCAATTATGGTAAACGTCAACAAAATTGCAAAGTCGAACACTTTTCTGTCCAGGTTTACTCTTTTTGTCAACACCGCTAATTTCTACTCGGGCGACATCACTCAATTTTACTTTTGTCAATTCCATAATAAATTCTTTCCTAGATCCTTCGACTCCGTTGCACTCCGCTCAGGATGACACCCCGAGTTACCTTCTGCCTGCCTTTTTCTTCAGATAGTTTACTTTTGCAAGATCCATTCTAGTAAAGCCCGGAGCACCAAAAGGAATTACTCCAATTGCATCTAACTCAGCTTGAGCTTCTTTCCGTTCCATTTCAGCCATTTCTTTTTTAGCCAATTCTTCTTTTTCCGCTTCATATTTCCGTTGCTTTTTTAAAATGACAAAAGGAACTATAATTGCACCGATTGCAGCAACAGCCGCAATCAAAGAAATCAAGCCAGAATAGTTATTCAGAATTTCCATTTGCCTTTGCCTTCTAGATCCTTCGACTTCACTTCGTTTCGCTCAGGATGACACTGCTTCTAAAGGAGATTCCCGCCTTCGCGGGAATGACACCATAATCCGAGCGGCATCAACTAATCCCCGAATGACAATGATGCTAGTTGTTTCTGGATTTCCTTCTCGAGTTTGTGGCTTTCGGCGAACATGGCGGCGAGTTCTTCGGTGTCGGCTTTCATCTGGGCGTTAAATTCGTCGGCGGTGATATCTACGTAGTCTATCTTGATGTCGAAATACTGGCCGGCGCTCAGGCTGTAGCCCTTTTCCTTGACTTCGCTGTAGGTCACGACTACGCTGAAGTCTTCGACGGCTTTGGCCTTGCGGAAGGTGGTCACGATTTTCTCGATTTCGTCGTCTTCGAGGCGGACTTTCTTGAGGCCGTTCGCGTCCTTGTATTCCTTGCCGAGTTTGCTTGCGTCAACGAGGGTGACTTTGTCTTTGTCGGTCTTTTTGCGGGTCTTGTCGAAGAAGAGCACGCTCACGTTGGTGCCGGTGTTCGCGAATACGTTGCTCGGCATGCTGACCACGCCATAGACGATGTGTTCGTCAACGATACGTTCGAGGATTTTGTGCTCGATGCCGGATTTTGCGGTAATGAACCCGGTGGGGATAACGATGGCGCCCTTGCCACCTGCCTTGATGCTGTTCACCACATGCTGAATAAAGCAGGTGTAGATGGCCATGCTCTCCTTTTTCTTGTTCGGGACTTTAGGCACGCCTGCCCAGAAGCGGGCATTCCATTTCTTTTCGATGTCGTCGCGGGTATCGCTGAAGTCCATCTTGAAGGGCGGATTACTCACCACGTAATCGAACTGCTTGAGGCTCTTGCCGTCGTCGCTCTTGTGGTAGGGTTCCAGGAGGGTGTCGCCCTGCACGGCGTGATCGAGGCTAGATACGAGTCCGTTCAACAGCAGGTTCAGCTTGAGCATTTTGTTACTGCGCTGCGAGATGTCCTGCGCAAAGATGGTGCAGCGGTCTTCGCCAATCTGGTGGCTAAGCGCCATGAGCAAGGTGCCAGTGCCTGCGCTGGGGTCGTAGCATTCTACGTTGTGCAGGTCGGCGTTGTCGCCCACCAAAAGGCGGGCCATGATTTTTGCGATGGCCTTGGGGGTGTAATATTCGGCGTACTTGCCGCCGCCTGCGGTGTTGTAATCCTTGAGCAGGTATTCAAAGATGTCCGAGAAAAAGTCGTAATGTTCGGCGAAGGCGTCTTCGAAGCTGAAGTTCACCAGCTTATCGACAAGGGCGCGGGCAAAGTTTGCACGCTGGGCGTCGTCGGTCACAAAGATGGTGAGCTTTTCGAAGATGGGAATTTTCGTCTCTTGCGCGGTCTTGGTGTAGAATACGTCCAGGTTGTCCTTCGCGATGGCGACCATGGTCTCGTCAAAGATGACGTCGAAATCGCCCTTGGCCTGCTTGTTCCAGAGGTTTGCAATCAGGTAGTCGGGCTTGAACACCGGGACTTCGGGCGGCAAGAAGAGGCTCACCTTTTCGCGGTCGGCCTTGGAGAGTTTCGCGTATTCCTCTTCCCACTTGTCGGATTTTTTGAGGGCCTTCAAACAAGGGTCGTTAATTTTCTTGAGTTCGTAGCCGAACTTGTCGGCCATAAACTTGTACAGAAACACCTGGGTGATAATCTTGTATTCGTTGCCGTCATTGCCCATGCCGTATGTTTGGCAAGTGGCCTTGAGAGAGTCAATAAGGGCAATGGTCTTGTCTTTGATGTTCATGGTATTATTTACCATCCTTTATAATCCAGTGGCCGCCCTTCTGGCTGCCAACATACTCAATTAAGCCATGTTCCTTAAGAATCGCGAAATGTTTCTTCACGGCCCTTGAAGTAAGGCCAATAATTTTGCCGATTTCTGTAGAAGACGCACTGGGATTCTTTTTTAATTCCTTAAATGTTTTCACAGCCCCTTCGGATAGTGTTTCGGGGAGTTCTGGGGAACTTTTTGGGTGAACTTTTTCGGGGAACTTTCGGGGAACTTTCGGGGAACTTTTGGGGAACTTTTTGCGTCTGCGAATTACAACGGTAAAGAAGTCTTCGTCCGCAGAATATTCGACATCGGCCAAGCCATTTTCCTTGCAGAGTTCCCTGACTCGCTTTACTCCAGTCCCCCATTTTTCAACGATTCCCATCTTCAAGAAAATATCGGCAATCAATTCGTTTCGGATGCTCGAAATTCCCGACAGCATCTTTTCAAGGGTCAATCCGCCATAAAGACCGCCCGGATTCGTAATTTCGATACGATCGTCAAAAATGCAAACCTGAATATTCGAATGAGCCAGATAATTTCTGTGCATCACAGCATTTACGATGAGTTCACGAATTACTTCAGTGGGAATTTCCGGAACATCTTTCCGATACAGGCCCTTAATTTCGGCACCGATGTTTATATGCTGCAAAATAAAGTTGTAGGCGTTATCGATTTGTTCGTTAAGTGGGCCGTCAAATTCCTTGCGGTCAAGAAAATACACTTTGTCAGTTCCCTTGAAAAGTCCGCACTGGATACGGGCAAAATGCAGATCGTTTTCAGCCAACAGCCTAAAGGCAATAGAGGGAAGTAATTTACCACTTTCCTCTTTAAGGAGTCCCCATCCAAGCATGTTTTCAAGCCGGACAGAGCGTTTATGGCTATACTGCTCGATGACTTTGCAAAGATTCTTTATAGCCTGTTCACTCGCGGGGGCATGCCTTTCGAAAAGCTTGTCGTATGATTTCCCTTCGCCTAAAAGAACCAGTTCCCTTATTTTCTCCCGTTCCGCTTTTCTTGTGGTGGCGGCTACGCGGATATATTCACCATCAAGGCTACCTTCGGCTTTAAGGCAATACGGCTGATTTTGACCGGGCAGAATATCAGCAATTACAATGGTCTTGTCATCTATGGTTTCAAATGTGATACGCGGGTTAACCTGCGGATAAATTGCATCGCTAATCATGTTCGCAAGGCCGTCCATAAACTTAAAAACTTTGCTGGCTTCAATTCCAACAATGTCAAGCGTTCTGTTGTCAACGCCAAATACAATTTTACCGCCCCTGCCGTTAGAAAAGGCGACAATAGTTTTCAAAAGCTTCGAGTCTTTCGAAGGCATCTCTCTTTTGAATTCAAGGGTGTCGGATTCCCCCTGCTTGATTTCATCTATCGTCATCTTTTAATTTCCATAATAGGCGTTATACTGGTTTATGTACTGCTTAGCAATGCGCTGCTGGATAAACAGGTAATCGGGCATTTCGGGCTTGATTTGCGGAAAATGCGCGAGCCCGTCCGCAATTTCTTTCATCACGGTCTTGCCGAAGTAGGCATCCTGCTTGAGGATGTCGTTGCGATCGAAAACCTTTGCGTCAATCGTTCCCTTGATAGTCAAGAGAGCCTGCACAATTTCTTCGTCGAACTTTGATATAATCGGTGCCTGGTGCTTGGGTTCGCGGGCCTTGTTCTCTTCGCGGATACGCTTGTGAACGTAGGCAAATTTCGTGTCGCCGTTGTACTTGCGCAAAAGTGCTTCGTTTGATTTGCGGAGTTCTTCGAGGCGTTTCAGGATGTCGTTCAATGATTTTGTTTCTTCATTGTATTCCGCTACGTCGGCAGGAGTAAACCCGTGCTTCTTGAAAATTTCGTCAAGCGCCTTGACAATGCTTATGTATTCAGGGTCATCGTGGTCAAAGTTGTCCGACATTGCACGCGCAATTCGCTTGTGCGTTTCACGGAGTTCCGAGCCGTTGTCGATAATTTTCAATTCTTCGCGACCGATACAGTTGAAGTTGAATTCAATATTCAACAAGGCATCAATTAAGGCCGCATGGGTCGCATCGCTGTTTTCCAGTGACTCTTTCAGGTTTATTATAGAGATACGGCGGTTTACTTCCGAAAGCATTTCCGGAAGTTTTTCAATCTGGAGTTTCTTGAATTCTTCTTTCAGTTCGTCATCGCCAAATGTGCGTACCAAATTGAAGGCATCCTTCGCGAGTTCCAGTGCCTTGCGCAACTGAATCAGCAATTTTTTATCTTCGAGGCTCGAAATTTCCTTCGAGAATTCCTCGGCATTATCCGTTGGGTACCTGAATAACGCTTGACGAGTCTCTCGAACCTGTTGAATCAACTCGTCCTTGTCTTCCATGACCTGGCGATACATGTCGGGAATTTTTTCTCCCGACTCGTCATTTCCGTTTTGATCGGAATTGTAACGGTTCAGTTCCCGGAGGTATGCCTCGTTTGTCTCGTCAAAATTCGCCTTGATATCTGCAAAGTCAATCAAGAAACCACGCTTCATGTCTTTGTAGGGGCGGTTCACGCGGGTAATCGCCTGCAGCAAGTTGTGGTCCTTGATTTTGCGGCCGAAATAGAGACGTTTGAGGCGTGGGGCATCAAAACCTGTCAAGAGCATATTGAAAACAATCAGAATATCTATCTTGAAATTCTTCTTAAAATCGAGAATCGTCTGGCGAATCGTATCCTTGTCGGCGCTATCGTATAGAATCAGGCCCGCTTTAAGATCTGCTTTCTTGAAGCGAGTCGAATTTATTTCTTCAAGGATTTTATCAAAGGATTCGTAAAGTTTGCGCGCCTGCCCCGAACTTTCGCAAATAACCATGCCACCCAGCGATTCATCCCCTTGCATTTCTCGGAACGAAATCAAGTCGTTCACAATGTAGCGGAGCAAGGATTCAACATACGTCGGGTGCTCAATAATGGCATCCTTAGAAACGGAACCCTTTTCTACCAATTTCTGGAGGCTTTCAAATGCTTCGGTAATCTTTTTACGGTAACTGGTCTCAATTTCTTCGCGAATGATTTTCAGCGTGTAGCCGTCTTGAATGGAACGATCGTAATAATACGTGTGGAAGTAGTCGCCAAAGACCTTGCAACTAGCCTTTTCATCTCCGATGAGCGGAGTCCCTGTCAATGCTATTTTTACCGAATTTTTGTCGGCATTGAAAAGATTGGCAAGGAAACACCCCTGCGGTTTATAACCACGATGCGCTTCATCCATTATGAAAATGCGTTGCAAATTCGTGGCGTAATCAGGAAGTTCAACCTTGTCTTTGTCGTCCTTGAATTTCTGGATGTTCACGACCGTAATTTCATCTTCGCCGGAATTTCCCTGCAACGACTGATTTTCGCGGAACTGTTTCATCAGTTCATCGCGGGAATTCGCCGTAGTAACCTTCAAACCGCGAGCCGCAAATTCATCGCTCGCCTGCTGCAGCAAATCAAGACGGTCCACAATAAAGTAGAATTTGGCAACGACATCTTTCTTCGCGTAGAAATCTTTCAGGACTTTTGTCAAGTGATACGAGAGCGCCGTCTTTCCTGAGCCCTGTGTATGCCATACTACGCCAGACTTAACACCTGCTTTCAACTTTTCACGGATAGCGAGAGCAGCAAACATCTGCTGGTAACGCATGATGTGTTTTTCATCTCTGGTGACAATGTTTCCGTCATCGTCCTGCTTTTCTTCGTGCAGATACACAATGCCGTATTTCAACAGGAACATTAAGCGTTCCGGGCAAACCATCGAAGTCAATACACGGTTCGTGGGAGTATTGATATCAAGGTTTGTCTTATATTCGGCATTCTCTTTCAATACGGGCACATTGAAATCCAACAAGACGCGCTCCTCTGTCTTGGGATCAATCGGGGCATACGCATAATTCTTGTTGAACGGTGCAACCTGGGCGCGAGCAGGATTTTCTTCACGGAAACAGTTGAACTTCGCCTTGTCTCGAGCAGCCGTACAATAAAACACACCCTCAATTGGGACAACACCACCCTTGGCGTCGTACTCCATATTGTTGGAGAAAATCATCAATTGTGTAATGTTGATAAAGCGGCGGAATTTCTTGTTTGGGAAGCGTATGTCATTCATCCGCTTGCTTTCTGCGATCATACCGCCCGCATTGTTGGGCTTTTTGACTTCAATAAAAACAAGAGGCAAGCCGTTTATAAACAGCGTTATGTCTGGGCGGAATTCGTCATCACCATTTTTGCAAGTAAATTCTGCGGTGCATTGGTAAGAGTTATTTTCGGGATGTTCAAAATCTACTAGGCGGTAAGGCGAAACCGAAACCAGGCGCTTGTAGAATTGGCGACCTAAATCATCGTCATCTAGTTCTTTGCGAATATCTGCCAAAACGCTTTCGGCAGAATATTTCGTGCCCGGATTTAACAACTTAAACTGTCGCTCAAAGGTGTTTTTCAATATGTTGGTATCTGGGTCGTAATAGCCTGTGGCGCCCATTGGAATCTTACCCACATACGTATATCCGAGGCGCGTCAAATGCAACAGCGCAGTCAACTGCACTCGTGTCGCTTCGTTAAAAACGCCTTTAGACATACTGATTCCTTTCTACCAACAAAAACCCCGTTCTAAGGGGCGGTCTACTTGTAAATATATATATCATTTTCGGCAAAAAAACTTCAAAAATAAGGAAAAATAGAGGTTTTTTCTTGAAATATCGGTACAATTGGCACCAGATTGCTTCGGGGCGTTGCGGGGTGTCCCCGCTAGAAGGGGTAGCGAGCAACAAGGTGCGAGCGAGGGGAAGGCTTTCCCCTTAAAAAAACCTCGCGTGCCTATTGACAAACTGGATTTTTGAATCTATATTTAGTGCACAAGTGTGTAGTCTTTGGTATTTTTTCCGCTTGCATGCCAGAGGAGTTGACGATGAAGAAAGATGTTGTGGCCAGTGCGGCCGGGGGCGTTGCGCCGAAAAAGCCCGAATTTTCCCTGATAGACGAGGATTTGCTCAAGTCACGGATATATACCATCCGCGGGGTAAAGGTGATGCTCGATGCCGATTTGGCGGAGATTTACGGGTATGAAACAAGATTTTTTAACCGTCAGGTAAAAAATAACATTGAACGATTTGCAGAAGACTTCCGATTTCAATTGACTGAAGAAGAAATGCAAATCTTGATGTGCAAAAAATGCACATCAAGTTGGGGCGGAACGAGAAAACTGCCTTATGCCTTTACCGAACAAGGCGTTTATATGCTTATGAGTGTGCTAAAGGGCGATTTGGCAATTCAGCAAAGTATGGCCCTCATTAGGCTTTTTAAAAAGATGAAGGACTATATTGTTGATGAAAATCGTCTCTTGCTCGAATCTGACGGTATTGCACAAGTCGCCGCCCATACGATTCAGAATGCAAAGGAAATTGCCGAAATTCGCCAAGATGTCTCCGTTATGAAAACTGATCTCCAAAAGGTTATGCAAAATTTTACCGATCCGTCAACCTTCAAGCACTTTCTGATTCTAAACGGACAGCGCTTAGAAGCCGATGTCGCCTACACGCAGATTTACAGCATGGCAAAAAAGTCCGTGCTGATTGTGGACGACTACCTGGATGTAAAGACGCTCGATTTGTTGCGATGCGTGGCAAAGGGCATTTCTATCAAGATTTTCAGCGAACAGTACGGGCGCACACGTCTGACCGGAAGCATGCTGGTGGACTTCAGGGCCGCCCGCCCGGATGTGGAACTTGACGATGTTCGTGCCACGGGGAACCTGTTCCACGATAGGTACATCTATCTGGATTTTGGCACCGACAGCGAGAAGCTTTTCCACTGCGGGGCATCCTCAAAAGATGCCGGAAACAAAATCACGACCATCATGCAGCTGGAAGATATCGCAGTGTATCGTCCGCTTTTCGAAAGGCTGTTGCGAGAGGAGGAATAGGTCGCCCTCGCCACCCCCTCCCCTTGACATTCCCCCGCAAATAAGCGATATTAAATGTATGCAGAATAAAATCAATTATAGAGTATTGAATGTCACCGTGTTCAACGACACGGCGGAACGTTGCCGCACAAACGCGCGGCTCCGCGAGTCCATCGCGCAGTCAAGGCGGGCGCAGAAATTCACGGGCGAACGCGAGGGCGTCGCTATCGAGAGCCGGAATATCCATGCGGAGCGGGCCAAGGTCATCGTTTCGCAGAAGCGCACGTTCGAGGTGGCGCAGGCGTATGCGGGCACCAGGATCGCGGTGCTCAACTTCGCCTCGGCATCGCACCCGGGCGGTGGCGTCACGACGGGGGCGGGCGCACAGGAAGAATGCCTCTGCAGGTGTTCCACCCTGTACAGCTGCCTTACCGACCAAAAGATGTGGGAACTCTTCTACGAGCCGCATCGCCGCAACAGAACCGCATTGCATACCGACGACTGCATCTACACGCCGGGAGTGACCGTGTTCAAGACAGACGTCTCGGCCCCCGAACTGCTGGGCGAAACGGATTGGTACAACGTGGATGTCATCACGTGCGCGGCACCGAACCTGCGCTATGGAGATGTCAGCATTACCGACGAGGCGCTCAAGCAGGTGCACATCAAGCGGCTCCGCCGCATCCTGGATATTGCCATTTTGAACAAAGTAGAAAATATCGTGCTGGGCGCGTTCGGCTGCGGGGCATTCATGAACGACCCGAAGGTCGTGGCGGCCGCCAACGCCGAGGTTATCAAGGACTACCTTTTCGCCTTCAAGACTATCGAGTTCGCGGTATTCTGCCGCCCCGGATACGAACAGAACTACAGGGAATTCCGCAATTATCTAGGGTCGGAATAACCGACCCTATAACAGCGCCCCCTACCTCACCCGTACTTTTCGGATTTCACTGCCATAGCGTATGATATAAGTGCCGGGGGTCCTGAATTTTGCGCGGAGCATACCTGCGAGGGCGCCGTCGCGGTAAATTCCGTCGCGGTCGGCAAAATCGCCACCATTAATTTGTTCAAACTTCAAGTTTCCGAGAAGGCGGCCCTGTAGGTCGAAAACAATCGCGGCGCCACGGGTGGCGTGCAGCCCAGGTAAATACCCGTTGCGGGGCATGGCGATAGAGGCAGCGCTTTCTGCGGAACTTGAAGACCCGACGACAGAGCCACTAGATTCCGGGTCAAGCCCGGAATGACGTGACGAGCTGCTCAGCCCGGCGACTGAACTACTTGAAAGCCCGTATTCGAACGCGCCGAGGTCAGGCGCTTCGCCCACAAACGGGAATCCCAAATCTTCGCCCTTGTCGATGGCGCGGCTCCCCTTCTTGAGTTTCAAGAAGCCCACGTCGGGCAAACTGCCGTCGGCGTTACGCGGGCCCAATATTCCCGCGATGGTCGAAAGGTCCTTGCCGGTCACGGTCATGCTCGGGTCATCGAGACTCTCAAAATCATCTTCTGTCAAATCCAGTTTCAGGTTCCATGTGTTGTTCTCGCCGGCGGGGCATTCCACATAACGGTCGATGTTCTGGCTCGGTATATACTCCCAGCACTCCCCGACTTGCGAATTCTTGTTCGGGAAGGCGATGTTGTTCTTGAGCACGTGCGCGTTATCGCCGGTGAGGGGCGCCACCTCGGCAATGCGGTTCCCTTCGGAATCGAAGAGCGTCGATGCCATGGCAAATTCGCGGTCCTTGTTCATGTACGACGTGTTGTTGAGCCACTTGCTGCCCACGCCGGTGTAATTCGCGTAAAAGCCCGTCGCCTTGTTTTTCCAGGCGGCGCAGAACTTGATGGTATGCTGCCCGCCGCCGAGGGTGCTTTCGCCCATCTTGATGCCGTGACCGTTGCCGTTCTTCGGGTCGCCGCGCCCGTAATCGCTGTAGCCGTTCCCCATGGCGTAGCAGTTCTCCAGCACCACGGGGAATTCCTGGTTGATGAAGTCGAAACCGTCGTCGCTGTTCCACCAGGCGCGGCACCCGATAAACTTCGTGGTATCGCCCTCGCCAGGTTTCTGGTAGTGCGCACCAAAGCCGTCGGCGTTCTCGCCGTCGCCCTGCCAGCCCAAAGGATCGTAGTTGTCGTGGGCGTCGCAGTTCAAGAATATGTGCCCGCCGCCATCTGGCGCGCCGTCGTTCGCGAAGAATCCGGGACCCGCATTATGGTGGCTGTCAATCTGCTCCAAAAAGATGTGCTTGCTCGCGTACAGGAAAACTCCGGAATTGGAATTGTGCTTCATGGGCGTGTTGCGGACGTCGAAACCTTTCAGGTGTAAAAACTTCGCCGAAATCACGATGGGCGAAGTATACATCGCCCCTTCGGGTGTGCCGTCGCTGTGTTCCCCGCCAGCAGCCACGGGGAGGTTCGCGCCGTCAAAAATCGGACGCTCGCCCGGATAGGCCAGGTAATGGATGCGGTTGTCGTCGCTCGTGCCGCTTGCCGTCAAGACTATTGCCGCAGTCATCTTGTACCGCGCGAAAAAGACCGTATCGCGCAGGTCGTAGATGCCGCCGCGAATCCAGACGGTATCGCCCGCGTGCACCACCTTGTTCGCCTTGTTGAGCGTGGCGAAGGGCTTGTCCTTGGAACCTGCGTTGGCGTCGTTGCCGTCGGTGGCCACGTAGTAAACGGCACCGAACACCTGCACCGCCGCCATGGCGATTCCCGCCATCAATAAGAATCTTGCTCCCATATACACCTCGAACAGGTATTTTTAATATACACTATTTTCGGAGTATTGGGTACAAATTATTTGAAAATAGCCTCGATATCGGCGCGGCTCAGGTAGGTCCGCTCGTTTAGGGCCTGCGCAATCTTGCAGAGCTGCGTCTGGCAAGCCATCAGGATGTTGTAATCCTGCTCGACCACGTTCGTCTCGGCCAGCTGAAAGTAGTAGCACGCCGCCTGGAACTTCTGGTAATCCGGATCGCTCTTGTAGAGTTCCATGGGCAGTTCCTTCATGATGGTATCGAGGTCGCACTTGAAATCCTTGCGCACCAAAAATTCCGCGATGTGCCCCGCCATCGCGATATGCGCGTCGCCCTCGAGTTCCGTACCCGCGATGTGCGTGGTGCCCGGTTGCTCCTTGGAATTGTTCATCTTCACGTAATCCAGCGGGCGCTTGAATAAAAACGCGACAAGCGCGTGGCCCGCCTCGTGATTGCACAACTTCTTGAATTCTTCTTCCCCGAAAAACTCTACCAGCGATTCACGCGTCAAGACTTGTTCCGGCATTGCGAAACTCCTTTTTTTTGCCGGATAAAATATATGAAAAAACTCCCCTACTCCAGGTACCATACCGTTTCGACAGTATCTCCGTTTTTTTAGCGGGCATCCTTCACGGCAGACTCCAAAATCTGGAGTTTCACGTCGTGCACGTCCTTTTTTGATTATCTTTAATGAAAAAGGAGCCAAGTATGCGCAAGAATCTCGGAATCAAGACCTACCTTTACCCCCAACCCACGCTGGTCATTGCCACCTACAACGAAGACGGCACTCCCAATGCCATGGTGGCGGCCTGGGGTAGCGTAAGCGACACCAACCAGGTGGCAATTTACGTTGCGCACAGCCACTAGACCATGCAGAACATCCTTGAGCGCAAGGCCTTTACGGTGAGCATGGCCAACGAAAAGAATATCAAGGCTATCGATTACCTGGGCGTAACCTCCGGCAACAAGGTCGCAAACAAATTCAAAAAATCAGGACTTACCGCCATCAGGAGCGAAAACGTAGATGCCCCGCTGATTGCGGAACTCCCTCTCGCCCTGGAATGCAAACTCGTGAGTTACGACGAAAAGACGGAATTGCTTCTCGGAGAAATCGTAAACGTGACTGCCGACGATTCGGTGCTCGACGAAAACGGCAAGCTTTCCGTCGAAAAACTCGCCCCTGTTTGCTACGATTCCGCAGGCCACGGCTACTACGTGATGGAACGCCGTGTAGGTAACGCCTTCAGCGACGGCAAAACGCTTTAGGGAGAGAAACGCCTAACGGACTGCAAACAAGTTCAGGTTATTCCTGTTTAGCCGATTCTTCTGCAGCCTCTTCGCCATGATGCGCCTTCGACACGAGGCTCATGTAGATGGTACCGAGAATCGCCGCACTGAAGCTGCCCAGCAAAATGCCGAGCTTTGCAGAATCCTGACGATCACCTACATCAAAGGCAAGGCCCGCCACAAACAGCGCCATGGTAAAGCCGATACCCGCCAGCATGCCGCCACCCCACAGAATCTTCCAGGAGTAGCTGGGCTTCTTGGAAATGCCAATCTTTACGGAGAGCAGGCTGAACAGGAAAATACCGATAGGCTTGCCAAACACGAGGGCCAAGGCCACCGCACCCATCACGGGGACTTCCACGCCGCCCAGCTTGATTTCTACGCCGGCGTTGCTCAGGGCGAACAGCGGCATGATAAAGAAGTTCACCCAGGGCACCAGGGGCTTGAACAAGCGCTCCTGCATGGAAATGCTCTCGCGGGCACCCTGCTTGAGCATGGTAAATACTTCGTATTGCTCATTACGGTCCTTCGTTTCGCCAGAAAGCTTGCCGCCAATGCTCCCGGCAAACTGGGCCAGCTTGCCCTTGGCAAGAACTGCCTTCGCAGGCACAGAAAGCCCTAGCAGCACACCCGCGATGGTCGGGTGCACGCCGCTCTTGACAAAGAATGCCCAGACCGCAACGCCGATTACGACAAACAGTAGCATATTGCGGACCCCAATGCGGAAGAACACGTTGATTAGGGCCAGCAGGGCAAAGCCCAAGCCCAGAGCCGCAAAGTCGATTCCGTCACCGCTGGGGTAACCGATAGCAATCACAAGGATGGCACCGATATCGTCGGCAATAGCGAGAGTCAAAATCATCACGCGCAAAGCATGGGGCACCTTCTTGCCGAGAATCGCCATACAGCCTACCACGAAGGCGATATCGGTAGCCGTCGGGATTCCCCATCCGTGTCCGGCCCCTGCAGGGCAAAGGGCCAGGTAAATCAATGCAGGGAACAGCATGCCGCCCGCCGCAGCAATGATGGGCAGGCTCGCCGCCTTCGGGTCGTGCAGTTCACCGTAGGCAATCTCCCCCTTCACCTCGAGACCGATGTTGAAGAAGAAGATGGTCATCAGCGCATCGTTGATGAACCAGTGCAAGTCCGCAGCGCCCACCCAGCTACCGATGGTCAGGGCAAAAGGCAAATGCCAAACGTGGTGGTAACTCTCCGGGCTCAGGTTCGCCCACAAAAGCGCCGCAACCGTCATGATGATAAGGACGATACCGCCCGTGGTTTCCACCTTCATCAGGCGTTCCATGGGCGTGATGATTTTCCGGATAGGGGTATCCGGGAACAATTCCTCAATCTTATCGCTGCTTGTTACTTTTGCGGACATAAATACCTATGAGCCGTTGAATGGATTAAAAGAACTGGGGCGGCCAACGGGGGTTCTTGGAGGACATGTCGATCTTGTAGAAGTCCTTCTCAAAACGTCCGTCGTCCAGGCCGTACATCTGCATCACGTGGCGGGCAATCCACTTGCCGAGCTTCATCACGGTGAGCTTCTTGCGGAGGCGGCCCTGGCAGTCGCGGTTCATGATGTCGGGCAGAGTAGACGTGGTAAGGATTTCGTCGATGGCCGGGCTGTTCAGCTTTTCGCGGGCCTCGGGGCTCGTGTGGAAGTGGGTCACACCGAAGCACACGCGGTTGGGATTTCCCTTCTTGATGTGTTCGCAGCACTGCACGATCGTTGTACCGGTGCGGACCATGTCGTCGAACACGATAACGTCCTTGCCCTGGATTTCCTCGATGCTGATGTCGGAGAGTTCCGGGTTGAAGGTCATGGAAATTTCACGTTCGCCGGTACGGACCTTGTCCATCACCACGCGCTTGCATTCGGGCAGGTCCAGCGCTTCGTAGACGGCGTTCATGAACGGGCGTGCGCCCTTGTCCGGAGAGACGATCACCAGGTTGTTACCGTCCTTGCCGGTCTGAACAAAGTTGCTGTTCTTGATGTAGTGGGCGTAGACGTCCGTCGGGATGAGGTTATGGAAATTGTCCTTGCCGAAGATGTCGGCAAAAAGGTTCTGCACCTTCACGCTGTGGTTGTGTACCGTCACCACGGCATCGACGCCGGACTTCTTCAGGAGCTCCGCATAGAGAAGGCTCGTGAAGGCCTGGCCGTCGAACTTCTTGAGGTCAATATCCGGGCGGTCCTTTTCCAGTTCGCCTACGCGGTGGGGGCCGCGGTCCTGGGCGCTGTAGAACAGGTCCGGCTCGACCAAGACAACCTGTTCGGCGCCGTTGTCCTTGGCGGCACGGGCCAAAATGCAGTTACGCATGGCGTAGTCGTTACGGCTGCGTTCATGGTTCGAGACCGAGCAAATCAAGACAATCTTGCCTTCCAGGCGGCGGCCGATATGTTCCATATCGTCCACGTCCAGGCCGTAGCGGGGGCAGAATTCGGAGTTTGCAAAGGTCTTCAGGGAGACCACGTCGGAAATATCTTCACGGAGACCGATGTACTGGGCCATGTCGATGGCAAAGGGGTCGTCGGTGAAGTTGCCGGTCACGATAAAACGATCAGACATAATTACGCCTTGATGTTGGAGTTGATGCATTGGGTAGTGGAAATATAAAATTTTTAGAACCTTCTCACTACAAGGATTTCAAAAGCGGACACGAATTTCTCCTCGAGATGCTCGCCAAAGGCAATGAGGGAATACCCGCACTTGAGGACCACGTTCCACGACCAACTTTCGCCGATGTAGCCCAGGGCAGTTTTCATGTCGGCTTCGGGCAACAGCAGGTTCCCGTCGTCGGCGTGCTCGCGACCGTAGGCCACACCCACAACGCCCCAGAGGTTCCAGAAATACCCGTTGCCGTAGACAAAGGTGTAGGTGTATCCCATGTCTCCCCAAAAGCTGGTAATATCCCGCTTGTTATCTTCGTAGCCCAGTACGCCGTCGTTGTCCTCGGCGTAATTGTGCTGCAGGCGCCCGCCGATAACCATGCTCCCCGCCGAACTTTTCTGGCGGCGGTCCAGAAAGTAGGCGCTCCTGGGGGCAAACCTTCCGTTTGCCGTGGCCATCCAGAGTATGGAAAAATACACATCGAACACCGTCAGGTCTATAAAGCTGTCATCGTCGCCGTCTTCCAGGTTCTGGGCAAAGCCGCTGTAATAGCGAACTTTGGCGGTAAGCCACCAGTCCCCCGGAAAAAGGTCCAGGCCCGTCTCGAAGGTCTTGGAGTCGGAATGGCCGTTGCTGGTGGTAAAGGGGAGGCCGTACTTGAAGTCGAAGGAAATATCCCAGGAAGTGCCGAACAGGGTAAACAGGCTGTCGTAGCCAAACCCGATACCTACATCTACAGGCCGGTTAGACGAGAGGGGCTCGTCACCGTAGGCGGTGTTCTTGATCATCATGAAGTTGTAGTCGCACAAAAAGCGGAGCGAAATCCGCTCCCGGAATTTCGAGACGGCCGGCTCATCGGGTTCCTGCGGTTCGGCACTGGCAGGTGCCGAAAAGACGGTACACGCCAGGAGCAGGAGCGGCAAAATTCTTGTCAAAAAAAGCTTCATCGGAGGCCTACGGGCACAAATATAGAAGTATAAAATCTATCAACAAGGCATCATCGAGTCATTTTTCTTGGTCTTTGCCTGCCTTGTCGTGTGTTTATATATTGTTAATTATATGTTATTTAATTGTGATGGCGTTTTACGGGTTAATTTCCAATTCAAACAGATTATTCACAAAATCCATATTTGTTTCACGTGAAACATTTGTTTTGGCAGTCAAATTATCCCCATTTGTGGAAAACCTGTGGGATATTATTCATATTCTATTCACAAAAAGAATGGTCCGGCTACTTTGCCAGACCATTTTGTTTATATTTTGTTTAGAAATTTTATCAACATTCCGCTTCATTTTCCGACAATTATCCGCCGAAAAATTAGGAACGCGAAATTCAGAAAAATCCAAACTTAAAATTTCACGGTGCGAGGAGCTTCCGTAAAACTGTAAAACGTGGCAGTCGCATCCTTGAAGTAGAGGGTCTCGGTATTGTCGTCATCGGGGGAATACATGGACTTGAGTTCCGGGTAGTGTTCCAGCATGTCCACCTTCGGTTCACGACGGTCATCGCGGACCAGGGTACCGGCAACGCGGATCCACTTGGAACCGGTCTTGTCCATGGCACAGATTTCCACCTTGCCGTTTTTCTGGATCTGCTTGGAGCAGTCCTTGGACTTGCCCGTCTGGATATAGAGCTTGCCCTCGAAAATGTTGACGGTGCCAAACGGGCGGACGCGGGGTTGATCATTATCTACCGTCGCCAAAAAGTAGGCGCCGGCATCCTTGAGAAATTTTACGACTTCTTCCATAGTTAGGTTTTAGGTTTTAGGTTGTAGGTTGTAGGTTGTAGGGGTTAGGATCTAGGATTTAGGGGGTAGGGGTTAGGTTGTAGGCTATAGGTATTAGGGGTGCGGGTCTTAAACATTGTCATCCTCGCGGGCCTTCTTCGTCATCCCCGACTTGGTCGGGGATCCGCTGGAAGTTTCAGGGGCTAGGATCTAGGATTTAGGGGGTAGGGTGTGTGGGGCGAAAGATTAGTAATGAGTTTTCAGTTATGAGTTGTGAGTTCTTATAGTCGCGCCTTTGGCGCCAAATTATATACTGAAAACTGACTACTGATAACTCGCAACTATTTCCCGATGGCCTCCTCTTTATAAATTCGTTCCATCTCCTCGCTGAAGCAGCAGAAGATGACTTTCTTGACTCTTTGGGCCGGAAAATTCCGGACCGTTTTCACGGCAATCTTGGTGGCCGCCTCCCAGGGGTAATCGTAAACACCGGTGGAAATGGCGGGGAAGGCAACCGTTTCGCAGCCATTTTCTTCGGCCAGGTCGAGGCAGCTTTTGTAGCAGGATTCCAGCAGTTCAGGTTCGCCGTGCAGGCCATCCCGATAGATGGGCCCCGGAGTATGGATGACGAACTTGGCCGAAAGCTTGAACCCCGGAGTGATTTTCGCCTTGCCCGTCTCGCAGCCGTTCAGGGGGATGCAGGCTCCCAAAAGTTCCGGACCTGCCGCCCGGTGGATGGCGCCGTCCACACCGCCGCCACCCAGCAGGGAACAGTTCGCCGCATTCACGATGGCATCGACTTGCAGCTTCGTGATGTCGCCCCGGATAATTTCAATCTCGATCATGTTGGACCTCTGAAAGAAAATATATAAAAGTTTTGAGTGGTGAGTTATGAGTTGTGAGTGGTGAGTTGCGGGTCTTAAACGTTGTCATCCCCGACCTGGTCGGGGATCCGCTAGAAGTTTCAGGGGCTATGGTTTAGCAAGATGTCATCCCCGGCCTAGTGCCGGGGTCAACTTCTTGCCCCTTCGTGCTATCCCGGCATCCGCCGGGATGACATTCTGCGGACGTTGGCGATTGCACCAGAATGTAGGGCAATAAGGAAACAATCGCAACTTGCTGCACCTCGGAAATGTGTGATCGTGAAACCAACATGTTATACATGTTGGGACTATGGCTACGCCATAGTCCTACACCCTGCGGTTGGCAAATAAAAAAATGAAATCATTTTTTTCCTTTCCAACCTTGTGCGTGTTTCACGTGAAACATTACTCACGGACGGCCAAGGGATACTCCTCGATAGCGGTCTGTTTTTCTCCCAAAGCCTCCCACTCCAGGATGATATTACAGACCATAGCGTCCCCTTTCTCCAACTTGTAACTGCAAACATTATCCCCAAGACCATATTCCGTACAGACCAGGGTATCGCCCATAAAACACTCCTGCATGAACCGGACCTTAATGGACTTGATGGTATTGTCAAACCCAAAGGTTTCCGAATGACATGCCACCGCCAAGTTTAAATAAGTCCTATTGTTCACATGACGGTTGAAATCGATGTCGCCCATATTCACCTGATGGGTCAGCGTATGCAGTACATTTCCAGAATCGTTCCATCCGAACTTCTCATGGGGGCCCACAGCCAATTCTTCAATCACATCCATCTTGCCGTCAAGCAGGGCCGTGGAATATGGACGATGACGGTTCTTGTCCATCACCACCCAGCAACTGTTTCCCCTGGCAAAAACCTTTCCGCGATAGCTCATGGTAAAGTCGCAAAAAATCTTGATTCTGGACTTTTCCGAAATCCACAGGTCCACCTGGAAACTTTCGGACCAGAAGGGAAGGTCGCCCTCGAAACGGATATCAATTTCAGAAATAATCCAGTACAAGCCCCTGTCCACGATATCGAAAGCGGCAAGAAACTTGCTCGCCGCATAACGGGCAAAACAATCCTCGAAATAGGCCAAGGCCGACATGGGAACCATCCGGTAGCTCAAATCCATATCGTGGCCAGTCACATAATAACTCTGGGAAAACTTCTGCACCTCAAACCTCCAAAAGTACGACAATCTCAATTTAGAATTATCCCTCCGCACGCTTCTCTTCTTTATTTCTTATAAAAAATGTCCGCAAAAAAAAAACGCCACCTATTATAATATAGTGTTGGGCGTTCCCCCTCGAACCACGGACCACCCCGAGGGAGAGGGGTCGGGCCATACTCGCTTCGCTCCCCGAGCCCCAGCAAAAAAAATGTTCAACCACCGGCATGACTTTTGCCGGTTCTCGGCCCAACGGGTCACTGTCCCTAACGCGTGATTAGGGGATAGGATCTGGGGGATAGGTGTTAGGTAATAGGTTTTAGGTGTTAGGGCCGCTGGGGACAAGAGGTCCGATGTCTGAGGTCGCTTCGCTTTGTGGAACGTCATCCTCGCGTCCTGTGGTGAGCGAAGTCGAACCAAGGCGAGGATCCGCTAGAAGTTTCAGGGGCTATGGTTTAGCAAGATGTCACCCCGGCCCTGTGCCGGGGTCAACTTCTTGACCCTTCGTGCTATCCCGACATCCGCCGGGATGACATCTGGAAACTCAGAAGTATTTGTGCGTGTTGGCGATTGCACCAGAATGTAGGGCAATAAGGAAGCAATCGCAACTTGCTGCACCTCGGAAATGTCGATAAACAAGTTTATCGCCGTTTCCTCGGTTTGCAAACGTTGGCGACTACACCAGATGGTGGGGCAATGATGAAGTAATCGCATCACCCTGGGGCTCGGCAATGAAAATGCATAAATGTATTTTCACTGCACTCGCCCTGCGGACGTTTCACGTGAAACATTTTTTATCCACAAAAAATTCACATTTATCAAAAATTTATTCACGGATATTTTTAAAAAATAAGGGTTCAAGGCCCATTTTTCGTTGTGATTGTGATTTAGTAATGCTAAATTGTTGACTAATATAATGTTTCACGTGGAGCAATAGGATATCCCGGCATTGCCGTGGATAACGAATCAGGGTCTTTTGAGTTATAGAAACAACATCGAACAGCAGAACCTTTTGAACCAATTCCTAAGGGAAAATGGTGTCGAATTGCCCGGAGAAACTCTCGGCAAGCTGTACGACTATGCCGACCTGGTGGTAGAAACCAAGCAGTTCGGCAACCTGATTTCGGCAAAGGATTCCGAAAAATTTTTGAGCAGGCACATTGCAGATTCGCTGGTTCCCCATATATATATAGACGAAAGACGAAAGACGAAAGACGAAAGAGTATTTGACGAGAGAGACAAAAGCTATTCAGACTCTCTATCGTCTATCGTCTACCAGCGTAGCGATCTTTCGTCTAAAAAATGGGCCGACATGGGAGCCGGCGCTGGCTGTCCGGTTTTCCCCCTTGCCATCGTGATGCCCCAGGTCCAGTTCTATGCCGTAGAACCCCGGAACATGCGGGTGCAGTTCATGCAGATGGCCAAAGAAAAACTAGGACTCAAGAACCTGACCGTGGTGGGCAAGCGTTTCGAGACTTCTGGCCTTACCGACCTGGACTTTATCAGCTGCCGGGCCCTTTCCACTTTCGAAAACGACTGGGAACGCGCGAGGCCCGCCCTCAAGAAGGGTGGCAAGTTCCTCACCCTCAAGAGCTACAACAACGTAGCCCAGCTGGAAAGCGACCCTGCGATTATACTGCACAAATATACACTACCTAACGAAGAACAAGTTTACGCCTTAGTCACTCGAGGTAACGAATGAGTAAAGTGATAGCGATATGCAACCAGAAAGGCGGCGTGGGCAAGACCACTACCGCCGTGAACCTGGCTGCCAGTTTTGCCGCCCTGGAGAAAAAGACTCTCCTTATCGACATGGACCCCCAGGGGAACGCGTCCCAGGGTTTCGGCTACAACGAATCCCAGGAGATGGACATCCACGAAGTGCTGGAACTGGCCGAAAATCCGGACAATGTCACCTACGATAACATCAAGCCCGCCATCATGAACACGAGGCTCGACTTCTTGAAGATCATCACTTCGGGGCCGGACCTTGCCGTCATGGAAATCGAACTGGTGAACGCCATGAGCCGCGAACACCGCCTGGAACGTGTCATGAAAGTTCTGGACCAGGCCTTCGAATTCATCATCATCGACGCGCCCCCGAGCCTGAACCTGCTCACCATCAACGTGCTCACCGCCGCAAAGAGCGTGCTGATTCCCATCCAGTGCGAATACTACGCCCTCCACGGCGTGACGGAGCTGTTCAACACCATCCGCGAAGTCCAGAAAAACCTGAACGGAAACCTGAAAATCGAAGGGGCGCTCCTCACCATGTTCGCCAACAACAACCTCTCGAAGCAGGTGGCCGACGAAGTTCGCGAGAACCTGGCCGACACCGTTTTCCAGACGGTCATCCCGCGTAACGTGCGCCTCAGCGAGGCGCCCTCCCACGGAAAGCCGGTCATTCTGTACGACGTGCGGAGCCCCGGTTCCCAGTCCTACATGAAACTCGCCGAGGAAATCCTGAATAAGGGGAAGTAGTTCTGAGTTGTGAGTGATGAGTATTGAGTTATGAGTACACACCTCACATTACCTCTTGTCCCCATCGACCCTAACACCTAATACCTATAACCTACAACCTAATACCTAACAATGGGAAAGAAATCTTTTGCACTTGGACGCGGTCTTTCTGACATTCTCAAGGACCATGACGCTAATAAGAATTTTTCTGCCAACGCCCCCCAGGGCGAGTCTTCCAATGGCCAGCAGGTCGTAGAAATCCAGCTGGACCTGATCGACCCGAACCCGTTCCAGCCCCGCAAGTTTTTCAGCGACGACGAACTTTCAGAACTGGCCGAGACTATCAAGACCCACGGGCTTCTGACTCCCATCAACGTGCGGAGCGTGAACGGCCGCTACCAGATTATCAGTGGTGAACGCCGTACCCGCGCAAGCAGGCTTGCAGGCCTCAAGACCATCAAGGCCCAGGTGTTCAGCGACATTGGCGACAAGGCCATGGCCGAATGGGCGCTTATCGAAAATATCCAGCGCGTGGACCTGAACCCCATCGAGACGGCGCAGTCCTACCAGCAGCTCATCGACAACCACGGCTACACTCACGAAGACCTGGCAAAGGCGGTAGGCAAGTCCCGCTCCGCCATTACCAACGCGCTCCGACTGCTTAAGCTCCCGGACCAGGTACAGTACTGGATCCAAGAAGGCAAGCTCTCTTCTGGAGCGGCCCGCGCCCTCTGCAGCGACAAGATTGCCGACGTAGAAGTCCTTGCAAAGAGAATCATCGACGAAGGCCTGAACGTCCGCCAGATCGAGGCAATTTCCAGAGGCGAAGAAATTGACCTGACTAAAACCGAAAAGCAAGAAAAAGAAAATAATGAAAAGCCTGCAGCAAGTCCTGCGGTTTCTGGAAATCCGCCAAAACCGAAGCCGGAACTCAGTGCCGACATGAAACAGTTCGAGTCCAAGCTGGAAACCTATTTCGGCACCAAAGTGGCAATCAACCCCAGCGCAGGTTCCGAAGCCAAGGGAACCATCGTAATTAACTATTATTCCATGGACGACCTGAACCGTATACAGCAACTCATGGAAAACGCCTAGGAAACTTATGAAAGGCAAGTACTACACCATACAGATTATCCCGGAAGATTCCGAGAAGGTGAGAAAGTTCAAGGTTCGCACCTGGTGGTTCGCCTTTATCAAGATTTCCCTGGTCGTGTTCATCCTCGTGTTGGGATTGTTCATCTACCATCTCGGGAAAATCAACCGCATCGTGGCAAGCTACGAAAAAATGCGGGTGACCAACGCCCAGCTGGTCAAGAAGGACAACAACTACGAAGAAATGTTCTCCCGCCTGGATTCCCTGTGGATTTTGGAAGAACGCATCCAGAACATATTCGAGACTTTTTTGGAAAACGATTCTGGAAAAATCAACAGCATTATCGACAAGAACAAGTTCGCCCATACGCCCGTCGAAAAAATCCAGGTGGACTACGAAGGTATCCACGGCTGGCAGCCCCTTTCTGAAAAAATCAAGCTGGAACACATCCCCAGTGTTCTGCCCGTGGTTGGAATTGAAAGCAAGAAGTTTTCCGAAGAAGAAAACCACCTCGGCATAGATATTTCGGCACAGGCCGGAAATCCGGTATTCGCATCGGGAGCTGGCAACGTGGTTTTTGCAGGCCAAAAAGATGAACTGGGAAACACCATTGTCATTGACCACCAGAACGGCTACAGGTCGAGCTACTCTCATCTGAAGACGATCAACGTGAGAAAGGGTTATACCGTAAGCAAGGGCGACATTATCGGCACAGTCGGGAGCACCGGCAATACCAGTGGCGCCCACCTGCACTTTGAAATTACAAAAGACGGAATCAACTTGAATCCGTCAGATTTCATAGACTAAAAAAATTTTTAATTCATTGGAGAAACAACATGCCAGGTAAAGAACAGGAAATTACCCAGATCAGCAACACCATTACCATCAAGGGCGACATCATCGGCAAGAGCGATGTCCGCGTGGCAGGTGTAGTTAACGGAAGCATCAGCATCGATGGCGAGCTCATTATCGAAAAGAGCGGCCACATCGAAGGCGAAATCAAGACCAAGTCTGCCGTGATTGCAGGCTCCATCAAGGGCAATATCGACTGCTCCGAAAAAATGATTCTCGAAAGTTCTTCCCAGTTCGTAGGGAACATCAAGACCAAGCAGCTCATTATCCAGGAAGGCGCCATGTTCCAGGGCAACTGCCAGATGGGCATTCCTTCTACACCTGCAGCCCAACCTAAGGAAAAGGCATAATTCCACACCTATATCAGTATTATCTTTTTATTTATATATAGAGATAATTATACTGATACTGTGAATTGTGGAAAGAAATGTTGAAGGGTTGGTACTAATTTTTAATCCTCAACAAGATACGATATTCACATGGAATATTGAATATGTTGAAGATTGAAAACGAGTCCACTTTTTTCAATGTTGATTACTGTTGAAAGAAAATTTTCAACTTCTGTTGACAGAAAAATCACGAAGGGGCATTAAAAACAGGCGCCAAAAATGATTTTAATCACATTTGAAAAAGAATAAGTGGAAAATAGGTGCCAGCGGGGCAGGGTAAAGACTATATTTTTTACCAGATGGGTTGTAAGTTGTTGAAGATAGGGCAGATATCTGATCTCCACATAGGCGAGGACGAAAACCTCGTGCAGGGGATTGATGTGCGTGCCAATTTTCAGAAGGCCCTCCGTTCCAAGTCCATAGAGGATATAGACCTGTTGGTATTGTCCGGTGACCTGGCCAACGAAGACGGGGAGCCCGGCGCTTACCGTTTTGTCTTTGAGCAGATGAAAGCCCTTAAGGTTCCCGTGCTGGTCATTCCCGGCAACCACGACCGTCTTGACACTATGGCCCAGTTTTTTGACCTGCAGGGCAAAATTCACGGTGAAAAGTGCTATTTCAAGTACGAAATTGCAGGCCGGACGCTATTTTTCCTGGATAGCGCCTGCGGGACTGTTTCCAAGGACCAGCTGGACTGGTTAAAAGCGGAAGCCGCCAAGGTCCAGGGTGAAATTTTCCTGTTTATGCACCACCCGCCCTGCCTCTGCGGTCACCGATTCATGGATTCCAAGTATTCCCTCAAGAACAAGGAAGAGGTCCAGGCGGTTCTTGCCGAAATCCCGAACCTGACCCACATTTTCTGCGGGCACTACCATTCTCATTTCGAGTTGGACATGGGCCGTCAAAAAGTCCATGTGGCCCCTTCCACCCAGATGCAGATAGATTCCCACGCCCCGAACTTTATCCTCAAGAGCTCCGCTCCCGAGTGGATGACCATAGAAATTGGCGAAAATTTCGTAGAAACGGCAGTTTATTTGCGTTAATGCCTTGAATTTTTATAATTTCTTTCTAAATTTGGTTCAAAATGGCGGTTTAGCTCAGCGGTAGAGCACTGGAATCATAATCCATTGGTCCGGGGTTCAAATCCCTGAACCGCTATTACAAGAAAAAGAGGCGCGTATGTCGAAAAAAATTCTAGTGATTTTAATTCTGGCTACCGCCTCTTTTTTTGTTGCCTGTAACCAAGAAGAAAAGGTGACTCCCGAAGTCATCCAGGCCAAGGTGGCCGCCGAAAAGTCGGCTCCCATCGTCAAGGTGGATGAATTCCAGTCTCCTAGCAGCCCTGTCATCGATTCTACCAAGGCCAAGCAGTATGTCAAGGCCAGCGCCGCCCTGGTGGAACTGGGCGTTACCTGGTCCGAAAAGATCGACAAGGCCGAAGATTCCGAGAAGGTCCAGATTTTGAATGCCTACAACGTGGCCCGCGACCAGCTTTGCGCTCGCGTAGGTCTTGCCGGCATCGCCGAATTCAACTGGATTACCAAGGTTGCGCTCCCCAACCCGCAGAACGAAGCGGTGTTTAAGGCAGCTGGCCTGAGACAATAAACCGAGTTTCTTTATTGATATTTTTTTCCCGGCCTTGGTCGGGATTTTTTTGTCCAATAAATTCCGGCAATGCTTTTCAACAAAATGAATATATTTGTACAAAAGGATTTCTAGAGGAATTGACAATGGAAAACGTGACGGTCTTTAACCATCCTTTAATCCAGCACAAGATTTCGCTATTGCGCGACAAGAATACGGATACAAATGAATTCCGTCGCCTGGTCGAAGAGATTGCCATGCTTGAGGGCTTCGAGGCTTTGTCGGACCTTCCGCTGGAGGACAGGGAGGTCGAAACCCCGATAGAAAAATGCACTACGCCAGTGCTGGCCGGACGCAAGCTCGTGCTGGCTCCCATCTTGCGTGCTGGACTTGGCATGGTGTCTGGTATGCTTGCGCTGGTGCCCTCTGCCAAGGTTGGGCACATCGGGCTTTTTCGCAATGAGGCAACTCACGAACCTGTGGAATACTACTGCAAATTGCCAGCCGCCATAGACCAGCGGGTCATTGTGGTGGTAGACCCGATGCTTGCCACGGGCGGCTCCGCTGTAGATGCTATCAGCATGATCAAAAAACGTGGCGGTAAAAAAATCAAGTTTGTGTGTATTATTGCCGCTCCCGATGGCCTCAAAAAATTGCACGAGGTGCACCCCGATGTACAGATTTACGTGGGGCACCTGGACCGTTGCCTGAACGAAGACGCCTACATTTGCCCGGGTCTTGGCGACGCCGGCGACAGGGTATTCGGAACAAAATAACAACAGGTAAATCTTTTTTTTTACTGCATGGTGCCTTTTTCGAGGCTACGGACGGGAATAAAGCTGGTGCTGCCGTCGGCAGATATGATCATGGCCACGCCGGACATGTAGTTGAGCCATCTTCTTTTTTCGTGATAGCGCACGTTGGCGCGGCCGTCGGTCACATAGGCCAGCAGGGGCACCAGCAGGTAGTCGTGGGTGCACATGATGTTTATGCGTTTCATGGTTCCCATGTTCTTCTTGATTTCGCTGATGAGCTGTTCGCTACGGCTCTTGAGGTCGTAGAAGGCATCGGAGTAGGAGCCTGCGAATGCGTACTTGGAATATACCGCCCAGCCGCCGCCGTCGGCGGATTTGGAGTATTCCTCCACTTTTTTGGAGTCCTTTACGTACCAGCCGCCATCCAGAGTGGCGAGCTCCACCAGGTTGTAGTTGGTCTGTCCCTTGCCCTGGGCGATGTTGTCGCAGGTTTCCTGGGTGCGGGTATAGCCGGAGTGGGCAAAGTAGAAGTCCTCGGTGCCGCCTGCTGCCTTGAACCGCCCGCCCAGTTCCTGGGCGTACTTGACGCCATTTTCGGTAAGGTGCCCGCTCTTGCCTGTGCTATTGGTGCGTTCGCTATGGCGGATGATGAACACAGCCTTGTCTGTTGGTTTTAGGCTTTTGAAGACTTCCACGATGTCGGTAAAGCCATCGGCTTCGTCCTTGGTGGCGACGCGCCACTTGCCACCATCATAGATATAAGGTATTTCGTGGTTCACTCGGCCTTCGCGGATTTCCTTTTCGTAGGCGCCGGGGCCAAAACCTGCGGTGTCTTTTTCTAGGGCATTTGCCGTGCGCCAGCGGTTTTGGGTAGCGTCGCAAACAAAGCGTACTCTCGAATGATCCGCATGTTCGTAGTCGTTGGCGAAGTAAACGCTTTGTCCTTGGTTCACGAAGGTGAGCTTGCCTGCGTTCGAACTGTTGCAGGGGCCAAAACCGTAGACCATAGGGAAAAAGTTCTGGATGTATTTTTCAAAGTTTGGTACGGGTCCAAGATTCCAAGAAGCGACATTGTTGCGGATTTGACTGTATTTGTTGGTGGAGTCGACTCCGACAATCCAGTCTGCTATCTTTATTTTCCAGTTAGGGTCGTTCCAGACACCGTCGCCCTTGAGGTCTTCGGCGAGGTTGTTGGCGAGGTTCAGCATCTCGCCTTCGTCCCGACCGCCCTGCAGCATGGCCGAAATGGCCAGCAGGGCGGCGCTGTAGTCGCTGTCTTCGAATATGCTTATTTCTTCGGCAGATGAGTTTTCGAGCTTAACGTCGTTGATTCCGAAAGCCTCGAGAACTTCGAGTCTTGCTTGGGCCTTCGCTATGTTGATGTCGATGTGGTTCATCAGCAGTTGGTCCACCCGCGGGATTTCCAGGTGCGTGAGGATGTTCACGTTTGCTTTTGAGGGGTCGCAGGTCCTTGCGGCAAGGGTTACAGGGCTTGCGGAGGTGCCTCCGTTCAGTTCGTTCTTGTAGTAGCCGGTCACCTTGATTTTTACGCAGTTGGAATCGGCATGCACATTGCCAAGGTTGAACTGCCCGTTGTTGGAAACGATACAGCCCTCTGCAATCTGACGCATTTCGTGCCCGAAAAAGGAATCCACTTCTTGAACCGTGATGCCGGCGCCCGGAACAAAGGGGCCTTTCTGGGCGAGTCCTGCTATGGGAGAATCGAAACCGGAAGGCGTTGTGGGCATTTGGTTGTTGTAGTTCTGGTCCCAGGGGTTTCCGTAATTCTGCGATGGAGCGGAGTTAGGTTCGTTGCTTGCCGATGAGATATTTTCGACAGGGAAAATTTTATCCACGGCTTGCAAAAGCCCGTCATTGCAGGTGATACTGAAACTGGCACTATCTGCAGCACTATGCCATTCGCCGTTTACGCAGAAATAGGGGAGTGTCTCGTCGCTTACAAAAAAGAAGTGCCCCTTGCGTTCTTCGTTACAGTCCGGCAGGTCGCTGGCGTCTTCTACCGTCAAGGAATCAAAAATGGAGGGCTTTTTTTCGTCCAGGTCGGGTATTTTCGAATCGGACGATATAACTTCGCTGTTCTCGTTCCCCTCATTTTCTTCGGCACTGCTCCCGCTAGAGGAACAGCCCGCGAAAAAAAAGGCGAGGGCAAAAATTGCCTTTATTGTGAGCCAGCCGGATTTCATTTGTTACAAAATACATAAAAAGCAGCATAATTCAAGACTATGGCGATACAAAAAAGAGTCCATTGGTCAGTGAACTTTTCTTTTTTTAAATTTTTAGCCGAAAGTGAATGAAAGGGTAAAGCTATGAAAAAAATATTTACAGTACTCTTGTCAGTGGCCGCCATGGCCCTTGCCGAGAATGTTCAGGTTCTTGAGCCCTCCGGTGCGGAATTTTCTACCGACGCCCCCCAGGTGGTCAAGTCTATTCTGCGTTCTGCCGTGGCCCAGACGGGTAACACTCCGGTGGAATCTTCGGCAGATATCCAGATTCGCACCACCCTCAGCACCATGGGATCTTCCATCGTTGTTGTGGTGGAACAGCTCAAGGACGGAACGGTTGTGGGTTCCGGGCGCCAGAAGACGCCCACCGTCGATGACCTGGATGTGGCTATCGACAATGCCGTAAAGGCGGCCCTTGCAAATCTCGATGCCGGAAATGCCCCGCAGTCGGCGGCATACGCTCCGGAAGCGAGTTACGATGATGGACCGGAGGTGGTTTACGTGGTTCCCGTGGAACGCCGGAGCAGCGAAGATCCCAACGATAACTTTGCCCACAAGCGGCCCACCCGTAACTATGTGAGCTACGGCCTTGGTATGGCCATGTGGCACAATTACGACTTTGTGGAAGACGATTGTGGCCAGTATAAAAATAGCGACGAATGCCACGAGGATTTGGACGAGGACCGCAGCTGGGAACAGGCCTTTGTGTTCCATTATGGCCGTATTTTTGAAGTGGTGCCCCATGCGGCTATTACCATTATCAACAACATGAATATTTCTTTCGGTTCTGAGTGGGAATGGCACGAAACTTTCTTGATTGGCGGCCGTTATTTTGTGAGCACCGGGAATATTACGCCTTATGTTGGGCTTGGTGTTGGTCTTGGAATTCAGACAGATGGCCATTACGAGGACAGCGACGAAGGCTTTGCCATAGGCCTTGCTACGGGGGCAGAGCTGGGCGTTATTATGTTCAGGAATTCCGCCACCCAGCTGGAGATCGGCCTTGCATGGGACGCCCTTTGGGACGGCTTCGAAAGCTTTGACCGTCGATTCGGTTCCGGCAGTTTCTACGTAGCGATTAACTACTAGTTTTAGGTCACCTCTAAAAATTCATTTTCAAAAATTTGGCTGCAACACATCGCGCAGTTTCGTCACTCAAAGTGGTAAAGACCTCCAGTATTCACCACTTTT
>OCTW013367416.1_pt1 | contig 83423 bp, 55 predicted proteins | sample 1539671 | NCBI WGS metagenome assembly OCTW01 (sample SAMN02144230, study PRJEB22623) | gut metagenome | biome: sheep rumen | host: Ovis aries | place: New Zealand | reverse complement strand
TTGCGGGCATCCATGATGTCGCCCAGATCCTTGTATTCCTTTGTCAGTTTCACGAAACGGTTCTGGTCGGCAATCACGTTAGGGTCGGTAATCAAGGTCGATACCTCCTCAAATCGTGCCTCCAGACCGTCGAGTTTCTGCAGTATACTGTTGGTCGTCTCTGCCATTAGTCTTGCTTGTTATTTGTTTCAATATATTTTCCTGTTCCCTTGCAGACCGTGCATTCATACATGCCGTCGGGTGTCTTGCCCATGCCACGGCAGGTAGGGCATTTCCCTGCCTTTTTCAGTTCTTCTTGCTGCTTCTCCAGTTTCTTGTCGTCTGATCTTGTACGCTTATGATTGGTCTGCGCTCCCTGTAGGCCGCTTTGTAAACTATCCTCCACGATCATGCTTGTCAATTCTGCACACGATGCCAGCGAGAAGAGACAGCAGAGCAGGAGAGATACTTTCTTCATGCGCTTAGTATTCAAAAGTTCCGAACTCGCTCTTGATGGTCAGGCTCTTCTTGCCTTCCTCGATGTGCCCCACGATCTGAGCATCTATGTTGAATGACTGAGAGATGGCAATCACCTTTTCAGCCACCTCTGGCCGTACGTAGATCTCCATGCGATGGCCCATGTTGAACACCTGGTACATCTCCTTCCAGTCAGTACCCGAGCACTCATGGATGGCCTGGAAGAGCGGAGGTACGGGGAACATATTGTCCTTCACGACGCGGCAGTTGTCGCTGACGAAGTGCAATACCTTCGTCTGCGCACCGCCCGTGCAGTGCACCATACCGTGAATCTCAGGGCGCATCGCGTCGAGCAGTTTCTTGATCACAGGGGCATAGGTGCGGGTAGGGGAGAGCACCAGTTGGCCCATGGTGAGAGTCGGGAGTTGAGAGTTGGGAGTTGTCAACTGTAAACTGTCAACTAAAGCGTACTTGCCGCTATACACCAGTTCGTCGGGCACGGCGTGGTCGTAACTCTCCGGATATTTCTCTGCCAGATACTTGGCGAAGACATCGTGACGGGCGGAGGTCAGGCCGTTGGAGCCCATACCGCCATTATAGCGCTTCTCGTAAGTCGCCTGTCCCGTGCTCGACAGTCCCACGATGACGTCGCCTGGGCGGATGTTCGCATTGTTGATCACGTCAGAGCGCTTCATGCGGCAGGTGACGGTTGAATCGACGATGATGGTGCGCACGAGGTCGCCCACGTCGGCCGTCTCACCACCTGTCGGCCAGATGCCGATGCCCATCTCGCGGAGTTCCGCGAGCAGTACGTCCGTGCCGTTGATGATGGCCGAGATGACCTCACCAGGGATGAGCATCTTATTGCGCCCGATCGTCGATGAGACGAGGATGTTATCGACGGCACCCACGCAGAGCAGGTCGTCTGTGTTCATCACGATGGCATCCTGAGCGATACCCTTCCATACGGAGAGGTCGCCCGTCTCTTTCCAGTACATATAGGCGAGGCTCGACTTGGTGCCGGCCCCGTCGGCGTGCATGATATTGCAATAGTCGGGATCACCGCCTAAGATGTCGGGGATAATCTTACAGAAAGCCTGCGGGAAGATACCCTTGTCAATGTTCTTGATGGCGTTGTGCACATCTTCCTTGGCGGCACTCACGCCGCGCATCATATATCTGTTGTCACTCATAACTCTCAACTTTCAATTTATAATCTCTCCTTCCCATTCCAGAACTCCCATGAGGCGAATGCCTGAAGGAGCAGCATTTCCAGGCCATTCTTCACGTTGGCACCCTGCTCTGCACCGCGACGCATGAAGAGCGTCTGGTCGGGGTTGTAGTTCAGGTCGTAGAGGATGGTGTGGCTGTCCATGGCCTCGTAGGGCAGGTCCGGGCACTCTTCCGTATGTGGATACATGCCTACAGGGGTGCAGTTGACGACGACATTGTATTCCTTGATGATCTCTGGGGTGATGCTCTTGTACTGGATCGTGTTCGGACGCTCATATCGGCTGACATAGACCGTTTCCAGCCCGAGAGACTTCAGCCCGTAACTGATGGCCTTCGAGGCACCGCCTGTTCCCAGGATAAGTGCCTTCTTGTGCCACTTCTTGTCCAGCATCGGGTCGATACTCTGTGTGAATCCGATGACGTCACTGTTGAAGCCTTTCAGGATCGTCCTGTTCTTCTCATGGGTAACGCGGATCACGTTGACGGCGCCAATGGCTCTTGCCTCTGGCGAGACAGAATCGAGGAACGGGATGACCTTCTCTTTATAGGGGATGGTCACATTCAGCCCTCTCAGTTCAGGGTTCTTGTCGAGAATCTCCGGCAGGATGTCAATACTGGGGATCTCGTAGTTCTCATACTTGGCATTGATCCCCTCGTCAGCAAACCTCTGGTTGAAGTAACTGATGGAGAACGAATGTCCCAGCGGGTAGCCTATTAGTCCGTACTTGTCCATGGTCGTCGTCGTTTTATTTTGTTGCAATATACATCGTACAGATGCCGAAGGTCAGCCGTTGGAACGACGCCTCCCTGAAACCGGCTTTCTTGAGGATCTCCGTCATTCTCTCGCCTTGTGGGAAAGCCTCAATGGTCTTTGTCAGATACCTGTATGCACTGGTGTCCTTGGAGATCAGCCGTCCGTAGATCGGCAGTACCGTGTGGGAATAGACATGGAAGAGTTGTTTCATCGGAAAGACGACAGGTGTCGTCAGTTCCACGATACTCAGGTGTCCTCCCACCTTTAGCACGCGGCACATCTCCTGCAGTCCTTGGTCCAGGTCGGCGAAATTCCGGATGCCGAAGGCGGCCGTCACGGCGTCGAAGGTCCCGTCGGGATAGGAGAGGGCCATACAGTCCTCCTTCTCGAAGGCGATGATGTCCTGCAGCCCTTTCTGCCTCACCTTCTCGCGGCCGATGTCCATCATGCCCTCACTGATGTCGGCTCCCACGAGCCTGTCGGGCTGCAGCATCTCTGCTGCGAGGATGGCAAAGTCGCCTGTGCCTGTGGCTATGTCGAGCAGGGTCTTAGGATGGAAAGGCGCCAGTTGGCGGATGGCCTTCCGTCGCCAGCCCTTGTCGATGTCCCAGGAGAGCCGGTGGTTCAACTTGTCGTAGGTGGGTGCGATGTTGTCGAACATCCGCTCCACCTGCACGGTCTTGCCTGCTCCTTCCTCGTAAGGCTTGATGGCCTCCTGCTCGTAGTTCATCTATTTATTCTTAAAGGCGTTCAGCCAGCCGCTGACGTTCTTCTCGATCCTCGTGGCGATATCCTCGTCGCTGGTCTCGCGCTCGAAGCGCTCACCCACGATGTGCTCGTAGAGTTCGATATAGCGGTCGCTGACGCTCATGGCATAGTCGTCGGTAATCTCGGGCATTACCTGTCCCGGCTCGTTCATGAAGTTATGCTCGATGAGCCACTGGCGCACGAACTCTTTCGAGAGTTGGCGCTGGGGCTCGCCCTTGGCCAGTTTCTCCTCGTAGCCGTCGGCATAGAAGTAGCGGCTGGAGTCTGGCGTGTGGATCTCGTCGATGAGATACACCTTGCCGTCGCGCTTGCCGAACTCATATTTCGTATCCACCAGGATCAGGCCGCGCTTGGCGGCAATCTCCTGACCGCGCTTGAATATCTTGCGGGTGTAGTCCTCCATGACGGCATAGTCCTCGGCCGAGACGAGTCCCTGGGCTATGATCTCCTCCTTGGAGATGTTCATGTCGTGGCCTTCGTCGGCCTTGGTCGTCGGGGTGATGATCGGCTCCGGGAAGCGCTCGTTCTCCTTCATGCCGTCAGGCAGTCTCACACCGCACAGTTCGCGGCATCCGTTCTTGTACTCACGCCAGGCAGAACCTGTCAGGATGCTGCGAATGATCATCTCTACGCGGAAGCCCTCGCACTTCAGGCCGATGGTCACCATGGGATCGGGGGTAGCCAGTTTCCAGTTCGGACAGATGTCCGTCGTGGCGTCGAGGAACTTGGCGGCGATCTGGTTCAGTACCTGTCCCTTGAAGGGAATGCCCTTCGGCAGCACCACGTCGAATGCTGAGATACGGTCTGTGGCCACCATGACCATCAGGTCGTCCTTAATGTTATACACATCACGGACCTTTCCGTGATAGACGCTCTTTTGTCCTTCAAAGTTGAAGTCAGTTCTTGTTAATGCTTTCATCGCTGTTATATTCAATTCTTCAATTTTTTAATTCTTCAATTTTTCAATTTTATCAAATTCTTCGTATGCGTTGACGATGCGCGTCACCAGTTTATGGCGTACGATGTCGTGGCTGTCAAGGTTCACCACACCGATACCTTCTACATTATTTAATATATGCAGGGCCTCGATCAGACCGCTCTTCTGTGAGTGTGGCAGGTCGATCTGCGTCATGTCGCCCGTGATGATCATCTTCGTGTTCCATCCCATGCGGGTGAGGAACATGCGGATCTGCGCAGGCGTCGTGTTCTGTGCTTCGTCGAGGATCACGACGGCATCGTTGAGCGTACGGCCTCGCATGAAGGCCAGGGGGGCGATCTGGATGATGTGCTTTTCCATCATGTCCTGCAACTTCACCAGCGGCAGCATGTCTTCCAGTGCGTCGTAGAGCGGCTGCAGGTAGGGGTCGATCTTGTCCTTCATGTCCCCGGGGAGGAATCCCAGTTTCTCGCCAGCCTCCACGGCAGGACGGCTCAGGATGATCTTCTTGACGGCTTTCTCTTTGAGCGCCTTCACGGCGAGAGCGATGCTCAGGTAGGTCTTTCCCGTGCCGGCAGGGCCCACCGCGAATATCATGTCGTTTTCCTGATAGGCCTCTATCAGTCGCTGCTGATTGGCCGTACGGGGCTTGATGGGGCGGCCGGACATCGAGAAGACGATGACTCCCTCGGGGATGTCGTCCTTCGTGCGCTTGCCCTTGACGATGTCGAGGATGTCCTCTTCCTTCAGGGCATTGAAGCGGAGCACGTGCTGGCGCAGTTTCTCCACGTTCTCCTCAAAGGCTCCCATCTGCTCCTCGTCGCCAAGCACGCGGATGACATTGTCTCTTGCGACAATGCGCAGTTTGGGGTAGAGCGAACGGATCATCTGCAGGTGTCCGTTGCCCACGCCGTAGAAAACAACGGGGTCTATATCCTCCAGCACGAAATGTTTCTCTATCAATTTATCGACAAATTATTAATTTGCGTGCAAAATTACAAAAAATATTTGTAACTTTGTGCCCGAAATAGAATTTTCTTCATGAGATTGACTAAAAAAACATATTTGCAGGGATTTGTCGCTGTGGTGATTCTGCTGGCGGCTGTCAGGTGGGTATTCCCTGCAGTGGCGAAGCCAGTCGCTGGCAAGGCTAGTATTACTAGGGTCCCTAGGACTCCTAGGACTCCTAGGACTCCTAGGCCCCCTAGCCCCCTTAGCCCTAAGCACCGCATCTTCTCCGTGCCCAGTTTTGCTGAGGCCTTCCCAGATACCAACGCCGTGCAGTTGGTCGCTGCCCGCCAGTGGGGGGTGACGCCAGTGGAGAATCGCGAGGATGCCGAGTCGCGTAAGCGCGAGTTGGTCTATATAGGGGCCAATCCCTATTATCACGTCGATCCGCTGTACTCCAGCATCCCCTATCTCGTGCCCAGGGCCGCCGTACTCCTGCAGGATATCGGAAGGGCCTTCTTCGACAGTCTCTATGTGAAGGGCATCCCCCTGCATCGCGTGATCGTCACCAGTGTACTCCGTTCTCAGGAGGACGTGGCTAAGTTACGGCGTAGGAACGGCAATGCGACGGAGAATTCCTGTCATCTCTACGGCACGACCTTCGACATCTGCTACAACAGGTACAGGACGGTGGAGAATCCTGACGGTCCGCCCCGTAGGATGGTGCGTAACGATACGCTGAAGTGGGTGCTTAGTGAGGTATTGCGCGACATGCGTGAACAGCAGCGCTGCTATATCAAGTATGAGGTGAAGCAGGGCTGCTTCCATTTGACGGTGAGGTGAAGAATTGAAGAGTTGAAGAATTGAAGAGTTGAAGAGTTGAAGAATTGAAGAATTGAAGAATTGAAGGATTGAAGAGTTGAAGAATTGAAAAATAACTTAAAACCAAAAAGATTATGAGATTAGACGGAAGAAGAGAAAGTTCCAACGTGGAAGACCGCCGCGGAATGAGTGGTGGAGCAAAGGCCGGTATCGGTGGTATCGGCGCAGTGATTGTGGCAGCGCTCTTTGCCTGGATGAGTGGTGGGGATCCCCTCTCGGCTGGGTTGCAGGCTGCCCAGGAACAGATGACGGCGCGTACGGAGACCGTCGATGAGGGTACCTTTACGGAAGAGGAACAGGCCCTGGCCTCTGACTGCAAGAAGATCCTTGCCTCAACGGAGGACGTATGGTCGAAGGTGTTCGAGGAGATGGGCGCTACCTACGAGTCGCCAACCCTCGTGCTGTTCTCCAACCAGGTGAACTCTGCCTGTGGTGCCGCTTCGGCTGCCGTGGGACCGTTCTACTGCTCTGGCGACCAGAAACTGTATGTCGATCTGTCGTTCTTCACGGAGATGAAGCGGCAGTTGGGCGTTGAGGGTAACACCTTCGCCTACGCCTATGTTATCGCCCACGAGATCGGGCACCATATCGAGTATCTGACGGGTACGCTCTCCAAAGCCCATTCTGCCATGAACCAGTCCAGCAAGGTGGATGCCAACAGGATCAGCGTGCGCCTGGAACTGCTGGCCGACTATTATGCTGGCGTATGGGCCCACTATGAGGAGCAGATGAACCACTCGATGGAATATGGCGATCTGGAGAAGGGCCTCGAACTGGCCAAGGCCATCGGCGACGACTGGCTGCAGAAGAAGGCGCAGGGTAGGGCTACCCCAGAGTCGTTCACCCATGGTACCAGCGACCAGCGTAAGCGCTGGCTGAAGCGGGGCTTCGAGACGGGCGACATGCGCACTTCGACCTTCAATGTCCAGAACTATAACGACCTCTAATAGAACAATTCTGAGCCCCGCCAACTGGCGGGGCTCAGTCTATTCATGGTGGTAGGGCTCGCCCTTGATGATGGTGCAGGCGCGATAGACCTGCTCTGTGAACACCAGGCGGATCATCTGGTGGGAGAACGTCATCTTGGAGAGCGACAGTTGCTCGTTGGCACGCCCATAGACTGCCTGGGAGAATCCATACGGTCCGCCGATGACGAAGACCAGTCGGCGGGCCGTGTTGCGCTTCTGCTCCAGCCAGCGGGCAAACTCTATACTGCGCAGTTCACGTCCGTGCTCGTCGAGCAATACGACAGTGTCCGACGACTGTAACTGCTTGAGGATCAGTTCTCCTTCTGCATTTTTCTGCTGTTCTTCTGAAAGGCTCTTCGTGCCCTTCAGTTCTGGGATGGTTACCAGTTCAAAAGGCATGTAATGGGCTATGCGCTCCACATAGTCGTTGATGCCTGCCTGAAAGTGCTTGTCAGTGGTCTTACCCACGAGTATCAGCAGCGTCTTCATCGTCGTCGATGGCATAGATGCTACGCCCGTGATGTACAGGGCAGAGCGTCTCGTTCTTGTCTATCTTGCCGTACTCGTGCCTGCGCTTGGGGTTCATGGGGAACCAGCCTTTCTCCACGCGTTTCTTCTGTGAGAAGAGTTCGCCGATGCCCCAGAGGGCGGATGCTCCGAAGACGCCGAGGAATGATGACAGGTAGATGTTCTCGATGAACAGGGCGGCTGCGATGCAGACAGCGCCTATCAGTGCGTATGCGACCCATGGGCGTGTGCCCCAGTGATACTCTGTCTTGATGACTATCGGATGCCAGATGCCTATCGTGAGAAAGGTCATGATGGCGATGATGATTCCTTCAAAATGCATAATACTTATCTAAATTGGTTGCAAAGGTACAACTTTTTTGCGAATAAACGTTCAACTATCGCCATATTTTTCTGTGCTTATTTCCGCAACTGGAGGTAGTAGCCGCGTCCGTTCTTGTTCTTGCAGCGCTTCCAGTGCATCTTCTTGATGGCTGCGCCCAGTTGGTTGAAGTTGGGCACGTCAGCGCTCTTCAGATGCTTTCCCAGTTCCTTCTGGATGGCAGTGACCGTCCAGAAATACTCCTTCTTGTGGGTCGTCACGGGCTCGAAGATCTCTGAGAGCAGCATCTCTGGGGCCGACTCCTCCTGGAACTCGCTGTTGTGCTGCTGGATGAGGCGCTCGTCGTCGGCCGTGAACCAGTAGATGCAGTCGGGCTTGCGCAACTCCGCTACGGCCTGTGCGTACATCTGCCTGTAGGGGATCCTGCCTTCCATGTTCACCTTGCCCGTCACCTCCACGCAGAGGTAGCGGCGCGTGCCGTCGCCAGAGGGCAGGGGCATGAAGTCGTTGGTGGTGGCGATGAACGAGCAGATGCGTGGCGTCAGCGTGTATTGGTCAGAGCGCATCTTGCGCGTCTGTACGTTCTTCTCCGTCAGCAGGCGCTTGATCTTCGCCTGCTCCCGAGGGGTCTTCGAGTCGTACTCGTCGATGTTCACGAGCCACATCCTTCCCAGCACGCGCTCCACCTGTTCGGCATTGTCCATGTGGATGCTCTTGGTATAGTACTCGCGCATCGACTCTGGCAGGATATGGTTGCAGAACTGGGTCTTCATGTAGCCCTGGTCGCCGATGAGCAGGGGCACCATCGAGTTGCCGTAGTCCTTGTTGATGTTCAGCACCTGTGCCACCATCGCCAGGAACCAGCGGTGGAAGTACTTGGGCCATTGCTCGAACTTGGTGGGCAGCCTGCGGGCGAAGTCCTCGATATAGTCGTGCTTCCCGTCCCAGTCGCCACAGCCTCTGAGGAACTCGTGGATGGGGTTGTAGTCCCTGACGTGGGCTGACTCCAGATAGGTGCGTATGTCGTTCATCCAACTCTCGCCGCCCTCCTTCATCTCCTCTACCACGAGACTCTTCATGTCCCTGTCGGTCAGGGGCTTCCACTCCTTGAAGCGCAGGTCGTTGGGACGGAACTCCGTGATGCCCTTCACCACGTTGTAGCGCAGTTCATAGCGGCGCTGCAGGAAGTTCTCCACGCTCCGCATGATGCGCTCCTTCTCGTTCATCTGACTCATCTTCTTCCCCTTGTATGCCTTCTTATAGGCATTGCGGAAGGTCTTGCGGATGAGGTCGATGCCCAGTGGCTTGAAGCGGGCGTTCCACGAGGCGCGCTTCACGCAGGCCTCCTCAGCCAGACGGGCCTTGTGGCAGTAGTCGGCCAACGCCTGCAGGCACTCCTCCATATCCTCCGGACTGTCGTCGATGGCCTTGGAGAGACACACTTGGTACTCCAGTTGGATGCGCTCGCGCTCATCGTCGTCAGGGTACCACACCACGGTGCCGTCGTCAGTGACCTTCGTGCCCTCGTAGGCCTTCAGCGGGTCGTTCAGGCTGCGTACCACGGGCAGCACCTCGGCATCGGGGTTATAATAGAGTTGGGGGTCGTAACTCATGCGGCAGCCGTTGGTCAGGGCTGTCTCCCTGACGAGCAGGTCGCACTGGGCGAGGGCCCCGTAGAGACGGGCGGCACTCTCGTGGGCATCCTTCAGGAAGGCGAGATAGTCGCCTGCGTCGAGTTGGGTGTCCTTGTCGTACTGGCATCTGACGACCACCTTCAGGGTGGCTCCGCTCACGCCAGCGAAGGTCAGCAGCGTATAGGGTATCTGGCGCATGCGGTTGCGCATCTCCGCCACCTGGTGGATGCCTTCGGGACAGGGGATGTCGAGCAGGAGCAGCGAGGTAAACCTGTTGGGCTTGTCGAGGCCGTCCTTGCCGAAGGTCGCGGAGAAGATGAGGTAGGGCAGGGCATCCGTCTCCCTGATCAGGTAGCGGGGCATGCCCTGCTGGGACATCAGGCGCGACTGCAGGGCGATGGCGGCGATCTTGTCTGCCACCTCCTTGTTCTCCATGGAGCGCATGCGCTCCACCACACTGTCAAGGTCTGTCGTGACGGGGGCTCCAAACTCTCCAGCCCTGGTCTTGATCTTGGTAATCTTCATATTCTGTTTGTTTTTTGTTGGGGTAATTAGTCATTGCGCTGCAAAGGTACGAAAAATTTTCGATATTCACAAGAATTTATTGTTAAAAGGTGCGCCGCCTGTGCCGCTTTTTGTATAATTATCTGTATTTGTGTGTGTTAGTGGCGGCATACCTGACGGAAAAGTGTGCCGTCGGTATGCCGTTGGTGTGCCGTCTGTCCTGTGGTGCAACCTTCCAAAATGTCCCAGGGCTTGGGACGGAAATGAGGAGCCTCTTCAGGAATGTCAGGAGGCTCCGTAGGTTTCTAAAGTGGCTCCTAATCTTCCTAAAGTGCCTTCTGATTTTGAAAAACAGGCTCTTTACAGACGAAAGTCGGTACATCTTTGATGGCGGCATACCAGCGGCATACAGGCGGCACACCTTTTTGCACTGGTGTGCCGCCCTTAACATACATAAATACAGATAGTTATGTAAAAAGCGGCACAGGCGGCACACATTTACATTATTTTTTCTTATTTCTTATTTCCTTTAACCTGCCAGAAATGTAAAAATTTTAGGTGTATAATTACCCCCCCCATTAAGGATGGTTAAATATTGTAAAATTTTGCCTTTATTATTTTATTTTCCGATAATTTTTCAGTAAAAAGTACTATCTTTGCAGATACACTTAAGAGAGAGACTCATGAAATTGTTAAATAAAAACCTAATAATGCTTGCCGTGGTGCTGTTGTCAACTATTCCAGGAAAGGTCAACGCCCAGCACATCGCCCTTCGTAACAACTTGCTTTACGATGCGACGCTTACCCCCAATATCGGTATTGATGTCCGTCTGGATTCGCTCTGGACGATCGGGGGTCTCGTGGGCCTGAACGCCTGGGACATCGACAAGGATGCCAACAAGAAATGGCGCCATCTGTTGGTGGAGCCCAGCGTGCGTCGCTGGCTGGGCGACTCCATCTTCCACAAGGGCTATATCGAGGGCGACCTGATGTACAGTCATTTTAACGTAGGCAACACCAAGATACCCTTCGGGCTCTACGATGCCGTGAAGGACCGTCGCCTGCAGGGTGACCTCTTCGCCCTGGGCGGCAAGTACGGCTACTCCTGGATCCTCGCCCGCCACTGGCGCGTGGAGGCCGAGGCCGGCATCGCCGTCGGCTACGCCTGGTTCAAGGAGTACGAGTGCCCCACGTGCGGCCAGTATCTGGGCGAGGGCAACCGCATCTTCCTCCTGCCCCAACTGGGAATCAATGTGGTGTATATCATTAATTAATTAGCAAACATAAAATTTCTGACGATATGAAGAGACATTTCATTTTTGCCGTGATGAGTGCAGTGACCCTGATGGGACTGACAGCAGTGACCAGTTGTTCGTCGTCGAGCGACGAGGTGGAGAACGTAAACCCGGGCTACGACCCCGCCACCGGCGAGGTGCCCGTGAACTTTGTGTTTAATGTGGGTATGAACACTGCGGCTAATACCCGCCAGGGGGAGGATGCCACCCAGGCGGCAACATCAGTGGCGGCAGCCAAGTTCCGTGGTATTATTGGTGCCCATATCATGTGCTTCAAGCAGACTGGCAACGGACAGTTCCTCGCCACGCCCGCTACGGCAGCCAAGGATTTCGATATGGCCCAGGTGGCCGCTCCTGGCACGCTCAGCAGTACGGAGTCGCGCCGCGTGCTGGAGATGTCGCTGCCCCTGAAGACGAACACCATCGTCTTCTACGGAAAGGCAGCCGGCAGTACGAACAAGAACGAGCACGGACATCTGGACGATACTGACGGCTATGGCGTGAATAAGGATCTGACCCAGACCAGTTTCCATCTGGGCAAGCGACTGACGGATGCCCAGAAGACAGTCTTCACGCAGACCCAGAGCCTGCTGGCAGCCGTGATGACGTGTATCATGAACGTCCATCGTGGTACTGGTGCGGTCGCTGCTACGGCGGCTCCTGCTACTGGCATCCCTGCCTACGGATTTAACATCCCTGCCAAGGCGGGAGAAGGGGCCTACCTTTATGACGTGAAATGGGCGGACTATCTGCCAAGTGACGGCAAGAAGAGTCCTGTAGATAATACTATCGACCTGACGTCGCTGGAGGAAAAACTGGGCAAGGTCTATAAGGAGATGACGACCATCCAGACGGCCGAACTGCGCAATGGCTCTGGAACGGCCCTGAAATCGACCGTCAAGAACCTGTGGTCTATCGTCAATTCCGTGCGTTGTGCCACGCCGACGAATCTCAGCGAGGCCGTTGCCAAGCATCTGGCCCAGAAGATACATGAAGAAATTCTGAAGTATTTTGAGGCTAATGTCCCCCCAACTGGCGGGTCTGTCACAGAGGTTACTATCAAAGGCGTTGAAACCATTATTGATTTATTGCCAGCAGATAACTATTGGCCTGCGGAGGCAGATGCCAAGCCCTCTACCTTCTCAGCCATTGACTCTGAGGATGGAACCACCCTTGCACAGTACCCGGAGAACCTCGATCTGCCACAGGGTTCCACGCACGTGAAATTCGATTCTAATAAGAAATCATTCTATTACGTAGAGGACTATAATACGAGTGCCGTCGGAGATGCTGCTTTCACCGTGGATGACTACTACTATCCTGCAGAGTTGCTCTATTTCGGCAATAGCCCTATCCGCGTCACTAACGATGAGCATGTGGTCGCTGACTATCCACAGGGTACGACCGCCTGGGATACGGACGCAACGAGTTCTTGGAATGGCTGGACGGCCGATGGAGAGGTGCTGTCATCCACCCGCAGTGTGGCGATGAGAAACGACATCAACTATGGCACGGCCCTCTTGCAGACGACAGTGGGATATACTACTGACGTTGCCAATGGCACGAAGAAACTTCAGGACAACAACCATGTGGTACAACTGAGGGATTATGGGGTTAGCGAGGCCAACAATCAGATTACGCCCACTGAGACATCCTTTAAATTAGTGGGTATCGTGATCGGCGGACAGTCGCCCAGAGTGGGATGGAACTTCCTGCCAGCCCTTGCCGGGGGAGAGAAACAAGGCTATATCTTCGACAAGGCCATTGCCAATAACGGGTCCATCCCTGTGAGTGTGAGTGGCAGCAGTTCACCAAACTACACGCTGGTGTTCGACAACTACAACGCTACGGCTGCGCAGGATAAGGTCTATATCGCCCTGGAACTTCAGAACAACACAGGTGCAGACTTTATGGGAAAGGACAACCTGATACCTAACGGCAGCAACTTCTACCTGATAGGTGAACTGGATCCCACAAAAGAGGGGCTCGTTGCTCCGACCTGGCCTACCTACCATGCCCTGCCGCCCTATAATACCGATGGGACGATGAACAAGGTATCCCGTATCTTTATCCAGGACTATAAGACCGTCGCCAATTTCAAGATCGGTGAGTACTCTTTGCAGTATGCCTACCTGACGGTGCCCGACCTGCGCTCCAGTTCCGTGACGCTCGGCCTCTCCGTTGACTTGTCGTGGACGACTGGTCTGACTTTCGACGATGTGGTCTTAGGTGGAGGTACCCAGACACCTGACCCTGGCAATCCCTAAGATTCTTGGGGCATGGCCCCAGCGTGAATATAATGTGATCTTTGACTTATTGACACCCCCTATATTGCTCACAAAAAAGTGCGCATTTGTTTGGTGATTACTTAGATTATTCGTATCTTTGCACCGTGATTAAATCTGAATGTTATGACGGAAGCAGACGAATTTTTCGAGAAAACAGCCATGAATGCCGAGGAACCAGTGATGGCACCTGCCTCTAATGTTCCAGACTGTTTGGCTTATGAAGAGGATTCCACTGAAGAAGACTTCTTCTTTGATGAAACATTTGCTGACCAGGCCGAGGTGTTATCACCGTTCGATAGAGAGAATGCTGTCAGGCGCCTCAAACTCGCAGAAGATCAGTTTCAGAGAGGACAGTGGCATACGCTTGACGATGTTATGAAAATGGTAAGGCAGCAGATCTTATGAGAATAAAGATATCTGATGTAGCAGCAAACCAGTTAATTGAATATGTTAATTACTACGCCTCACATTTCAGTCTTCAGGCTGCTAATCATTTAGCGGATAGTTTTGAGGCAAGAATGCTGCATCTTTCTAAGTTCCCTGAGTCTGGACATCCAGAACCATTGGCTGAAGGATTGTCTTCGTTGTATCGTTCCATCAAGATAGCAAAACATGTGTGCGTAGTTTATTATGTGGATGAAACTGATGATAGTATAAAAGTTGCAGATATTTGGGATACGCGCATGCATCCTGAACGCTTAAAACGCAGACTAAGACGTAAACGTAACTATTGATAGCAGAGCAGAACATATATTTGGGGGCTGACCAACAAGGTCTGCCCCTCAGTGTGTTGTAGGGGTGGTCTAAAAAGAAAATGTAAATAAAGAAAATATGTTAAATTTTGAAATATAAATGCTGAGACGACTGATATATTTGTGGTGCATGGCACTGGGATGCTCGCTGATGACTGGCTGTTCGGTGATCGACGAGGACCTGACCAACTGTGACCAGCCCGTGCCGCCAGACCCGCCGACTCCTGAGGAGCCTGAGGCGGAACTGAACTACGACCTGAGGCTGGTGACGAACATGACGACGGAACTGCAGACGGAACTCACGACGCAGACGGACATCGAGTTGGCCAACGCCCTCAGGGACTATCTGGGCAATATCTTCACCGACTTCGCCCACGATGTCGATCTGTCGTTCTATGACACGGAGGGCGACTCCATGCTCCTGCAGAAAGACCAGCATATCATGGACGCCAATCAGGCCAGTTACACGCTGAACCTGCCCATGCGCGAGTATATGCACCTGGCGGCTGCCAACGTGATGGATAACGAACTGGTGACCATCGGCAATGATATCCGCTGTCACTCGTCCATGCTCCTGCAGACCATCCGCGACACCATCGAGTCGCATACCACGGGCCTCTTCACGGCACGCCAGAAGATGGAGGTGCTGGGCAATGTCAGCCAGAACTTCAACGTACATCTCTATATGGCCAACTGTGCTGCGGCACTCGTGCTCGACCCCAGAGGATTCGGGTCGCTCGACAGGGTGCGCGTCTATAGCACGGGCTTCGCCTCGGGATTCAGCATCTGCGACAGCCTGTTCTACTTCGACCAGAAGCCGCCTGTGGTGCGCACGGAGGCCATCAAACTCGACCACCTCGCAGAGCAGGCCTTCTGTTCCGTGACCTTCCCCTCCAGGGAGCCCTCCACGACCCGCACGATCATCGAGACCACGGAGCCGTTTATCGCCCAGCCTGGTGAGGAGTCGCTCTGGGAGTTCCGCGTCTATGTGACCGTTCCTGCCACGGCAGAGAAGGAGGAGTCGATCACGGAGACCATCCTCCGCATCAGGGAGCCGCTGAGAGCGGGACAGTTGAAGATCATCAGGGCCTGGATCGGCGACCAGGGCGAGGTCGTTTCCGATGCCCCGGAGTTGACGACCTCCGTGACGCTCGACTGGAAAGACGGGCTCCATATCGTAACAACAAGATAAGCAATGAATAGAGTGACAGACATAGAGTGGCGCAAATGTCGTAAGACGATCAGGACGGGACTCCTTCTCATCGTGCTGACGGCTTGCTCCGCCTCTGACGATACATCGGCAGGCGGCGGACAGGACGGACTGCGGATGATCAGGACCCAGTTCAACTTCTCGCTGCCGCTGAAGAGTGCCCGTCCATCTACCAGGATGCAGGGCGACGTGGTGCAGAAGGACGGTACCGAGGACGAGTTCCGCGGCATCGACGACGTGCGTCTGCTCTGTTTCAACACTACCCCCACGGAGACGACCTCGAAGGTGGGGAACATGATCGAGATTACGACCTCCGGATCGGAGATCCCCAAGGAGGCCACGACACAGGACTACTCTATGTGCCAGGAGATTAGCATCCCCGTGGGCACCACCTATTTCGGCTTCTATGCCCATACGGCCGACGTGGCGACAGACCATGCCACGAAGATGAAGTATGGCGTCATCGAGACCGTGGGACTGGACAGGAGCACCTACGGCGACAACAGCGGCGTGCGCTTCAAGCCGGTGCAGATCTGTACAGCCAGCGATCCCCTGGGAGGCAGTGTAGTGGGGCAGAGGCTCCTCGACCTGCTCAACGACCTGATGGCCATCACCGCGCCAGCAGCGGCACCCAACGACCGGTGGGCGACGGTGAACAACCTCTACCTGAACGAAGCCTACCAGCGCATGACGCAGTTGACGACCCTCTCGTCGTATAACGTGCAGACGATGCTGGCAGCGGTGAACAGGATCGTGAACCTGGAAGGACCAGACGACCAGGGCACGGAACTGGCGGCAGCCATCACGGCCAGGATCGCCAGTTGCTGTACCACAGACCCCACACCCACCAGTGCCACCATCACCCTGAAGGATGAGTATCAGGGCTATCCCGATGATATCCACCTGCCTGCCGGGGCCGCCCGCATCAAGTGGGACGAGGCACAAGGGTGCTTCGTCGCTGGGACGCAGGCCTACGGCAACGACCTCAACGTGGCCTCCGTCAACGACTATGTGTATCCCATGAACCTGCAATACCAGGTGCTCTCCAATATCAGGGCCTCCAACAATATCGTGATACAGCCGGATGAGAGCGATGCCAATCCCCAGTACGACGACTGGGATGCCCTGCTGAGCCAGGGCTATGCCGGCTCGGACACGGAGGTGAAGGAATCCACCCAGTCGGTGGCCATGGTGAAGCAGGTCGAGTATGCCGTGGGACAGATGGCCGTCACCTCCAGACTGAGCGCCACCTCGCTGCCTGATGCCGACGGACATGCCGTCGATGTGTCTGGCGGCTTCACCCTCAAGGGCTACCTCGTGGGTGGACAGCGGCAGATGAACTATAACTTCCAGCCCGTTGCCGACAGTCCGGCATACGCCATCTATAGTACGGATATCAACGGCGGCCCACAGGTGGTCAGCGCCACTGCCGCCACCACGGCCGACTATATCCTCGGCATGAGCACCAACCCTGACGAGAAGATCAGGCTGGCACTGGAACTGGTGAACGACGGTGACGACTTCAAGGGTGCCGACGGTGTGATCGTGCATGGCGCGACCTTCTACCTCGTGGCACTGCTCGACCCCACGACGGTCACGGGCTCGACCATCAATCAGGTGTTTAACAGGGCCAGGGCAACGACGGTGAACCTGAAGGTCACCAGTCTCGCCAGTGCCACCTACGGATTGCCCAACCTCAACAACCCCACGCCTACCGTGGGCATCAGCGTGAACATGAGTTGGTCGGATGGCCTGTCGTTTGAGGATGAATTGTAATGAATAATATAAATAATAAATAAGGTGAATATGAAGAAGAGTTATTCAATCGTGATGATGTCGGCCCTGGCTCTGGGGAGCCTGGTGAGTCTGACAGCCTGTTCCTCTGGCAGCGACGTGGAAGAGACGCCAGGGAACATCGTCTATGACGACTTGGGAAAGGCAGGCGTCAAGTCGGAGTTCGTCATCTCCATCCCCCGTTCCGTGGTGGGCACGCGTATGGGAAATGATGAGACGCAGAGTGCAGGAACGGCAGCCTCGTTCCGTGGTATGAGTGGTATCCTGCTGATACCCTACGATGTCGTACCTGCGGCTACCACGCCGAAGTTTGCCGATATCATGTCGCTGACCAATATCGAGTCGCTGAGGCAGCCGGGTACCCTGAACTACAAGGTGTATGCCGACCAGTACGTACCCATCGGCACGAAGTACTTCCTCTTCTATGGCAAGTCGAAGGATGAGGCCTCGACGATGGCCGACAAGTTCAGGTATGGCATGATCCAGCCTACGGGACTGACCAGCGAGACCCTCTCGACACCCAGTAACATCACTTTCAGTCTGGAACAGATCAACACGAGTACGGAACAGCAGGCTGGCAACAGCACAGGCCGTAACGTGGTGCAGTTGCTGACGAGCCTGGCCAATACCACCTCCACGGGGGCTGCTCCCAACAATGCGTGGAGCACCTCGAACAACAGGATCCTGGCAAGACTCTATCGTAACTTCATTGGTTGCACCGTCTCCTCGTCCAACAGTGTGTCGGCCATCCTCGGCATGATCTATGCAGGAGTCGATCGCATCACCGCCACCGACCCGTCGTATGCGTTGGCCACCGCCATCAAGGACAAGATAACGGCCGCCTGCACGACAGTCCCCATCGCTGGCTCAGCCGTCAGTCTGAAAAGCGACTATACGGGCTATCCCGCCAATATCGGACTCCCCGACGGTGCCGTCCGCGTGCGCTGGGATGCCACGGCACTGAAGTTCGTGGATATGACGGCCAACTATAACCAGGGCCTCAATGTGAAGATCACCGACTACACCTATCCCGCTGCCCTGTGGTACTTCGTGAGCACGCCGCTGAAGGCTGCCAATGATATCAAATCGACCATCTATGATGCCGAGACCAACTGGAACAACGTGATCAACAACGTGTATAGCGGCTCCTCCGACGAGGTAGAGTCCTCCACGCTCTCCGTGGCCCTCAAGGACCCCGTGCAGTATGCCGTAGGTCGTATCGAGACCAAGTTGACGATGCCCACGGGCACGTTCTATGATGGTGCAGGCAAGGCCGTGGATACAGGCTCTGGCTTCAGGCTGAAGGGTCTGCTCATCGGCGGACAGAGCAATGCCGCCTACGACTTCACGTCGAAGGGCGAGGCCAACAAGGTGATCTATGACCGTACGCTGGCCACGCCGATGACGGTCACCCCAGGCAATACGACGGCTGCCAACCAGACACTGGCCCTCCAGACGAAGAAGGACCAGATCATCTATGCCGCCCTGGAACTGGAGAACGGCGGCGAGGCCTTCACGGGCTTCGATGGCATCATCCCCGCCGGGGGAACCTTCTACCTGACGGTGAAACTCGACCCGAAGGCCACGACCACGACTGGCTATGTGGATGGCTCCGTGGATAAGATCGTGATCAAGGACCACGTCACCAAACTGACAGTATCCATCAAGAACGGCAATACCACGCCAGACCGTAATGGCGACGGTACGCCAGACCAGTATATCAAGGATGCCAACGGAGTGCCTACGGGCGTGGATGTGGACGGCGACGGCAACCCCGATCCCTACGACATCGACGGCGATGGTAATCCTGACACCATCATCACTGATCCCACCAAGGGCGGACCCGGATGGGATACGGATGGTGACGGCGTGGTGGATATCCCCATCCTGCCAGACCCCACGAATGGGGAGTATCCTGACTATCCGAATGTGCCTGGTGGTCTTGGTAACTCCACCAACGGCATCCCCGACCTGTCGAGTCCGGGCATTGAGTTGGGTACCTCCGTTGATCTGGAATGGAAGGAGGGGCTGACCCTGGAGCCGAGTATTTAAAGTAGTTAAGTAGTTAAGTAGTTAAAGTAGTTAAGTAGATAAGTAGTTTGAGACGACTGATGATCATAGTAGGACTGGCGATGGTGATCCTGACAGGATGCCAGAAGCAGGACGTGATGACGGATACCCCCTCACCACAGCCCTCGCCAGAGGCTCCTGCCACATACGTCCTGGCCGACCTGGCCCTGTCGCTGCCGTCTCCATCTGCCGCTGGCACCAGACTTGCAGAGAGCGTGGTGCAGGCGGAGGGACAGCCTTTCCGTGGCATCCAGAGACTCACCATCGTGCCCTTCTCGAAACAGGGCAGGATAGGACTCGACGACCAGCCCTCGTATGCGGAGATAGACCATCTCTATGTCGATAACTTTACGACAGGGAATAATGAAAAACTCTGGTATTACAGCAAGGTCTATCTGAAGCACGGCGTGGCCTCGTTCCTGACATACGGCCAGGCTACGCTCCCTGCCTCGTATCAGAAGAAGGAGTATGGTTCACTGGTTCTGAAACTGGAGGGTACCAAGGTGACGGAGGTGCCTGAGAAAATGACGGTGACACCAGCCAACCTGAACTTCGAGTTGGAACCCATCTATGATGTCAGGGATGCAGAGAATCATGTCGTAACCCCGTCGGAGGCCACGGCCATTGCCGACTATATGACCTCTATCGCACAGGCCCAGGCCGATGAGTCCCATACCTGGGCTAATTCCGAGAATGAGAGATTGAAGCCGCTCTACGAGAACTTTGTTGCCAAGAATGGGGAAAGTTTCGACGTGCTGGCAGGCTCTGCCGCCAACGTGAAGGAGTACGTGGCACAGTTGAAGGCGAAACTCGAAAGTTATGTCTTTGATGAGGGTTCCTCGGAACTGGCCATTAAGACGGATATCATTTCAAGGATCGACAATGAGATGTCCGCCGCCTGCAATGTCAACTATCCTGGCAACAGGAACCTGCCTGACGGTGCCGCCGTGCTACAGTGGTGTGCCAGGGAAGGCGGCACATACGGTTTTGTGCCGCAGACGCAGACCACGACCATCGCACCGATCAGCGGTATCTACCGCTATGCCTATCCGCCCGAACTCTACTATTTTGGGAATAGTCAGATCAAGACCTCCAACACCGAGGTGACAACGGCTGACTATACGGATAAGCCGAGTTGGGCGGACATCGTGAACACGTCCTATACCTTCGGCAATGCTGTCACGCCCAATACACGGGCTGTGGCCATCAAGGATCCCCTGCAGTATGGCGTGGCTCAACTCCAGGCAACGGTGCAGGCCACGACATCGAGCATGACTGATGCCAAGACGCCTGTGGCCAACACGGTGACCGTGGAGGAAAATACATTCCCCATTACGGGAATCATCGTCAGCGGACAGTTCCCCGTGAACTTCGACTTTACGCCCCAGTACGACGGGGCATCAGACGATAATGAGCACTTTGTCTATGACAGTCAACTTGGCAACCACTATCTGACGATCACGGCGACAGCCCCCTTCCGTACCCTGCTGCTACAGACGCATGTCGGGGAGAAGGTGAAGGTGATTCTGGAACTCCAGAACAACAGTAATACCGACTTCACAGGTGAGAACAACGGTATCGTGTATCGGGGTACGAAGTTCTACCTGTTGGGCGAGGTGACTCCCCCACAGGGAAAGCCCGTCTTCAAGCAGGATGAAATCACGACGATGGAGATGAAGGTGAAAACGTTGAAGCACGCCTATAACGTGATGCCCAATATCCAGTCAGGACGACTGGAGGTGAGTGTGGAGATTAACCTGAAATGGACGCAGGCGACGCCTCAGACCATAGAATTTGAAGAGTAGGATGAAGAGATATAACAGATATATAGGACTTTGGTTGAGTGGCATGCTGATGCTGCTCTGCGGAGCCTGTAGTAGTGGCGGCAGTGATGAGGGTGGCGGTGGCAGTGGTGGCAGTGGCGAAGTGCCCGTGCCGAAGGAGCCATCCAACCTGGAGATCCATGTCTATACGCCCGAGAATCCCGTGGTGACGCGTGCTGAGCAGGTGGAGCCAGACGCTGACGAGAAGGCCATCCACACGCTGGATATATGGGTGTTTGTCAGTGAGGATAAAGGAAGTTTCAGGGCCGGTACCCTGATTGGCCATCTCTCACCGCAGGTCTCCACATCGTCATCGTCTGACTACGTGGGTACCTACCAGATGTCAGTGAGCGAGGAGTTTGCGGAAGACAAGCCGAAGGTGGATGTCTTCGTGGCAGCCAACCTGGCATCGGTGGGTCTGGAGTCGTTGCGTTCGACGGATGTGACACCATCACAACTCAAAGCCCAACTGATCGATACATCCTATTTCGGACTCTCAACCCTGACGACTGCCCCTTCATCTACAGAAGGTCTGCCCATGTCGGGTGTGCTGACGTCAGAGTTGAGTGGTAATCCCCCCTTGCTGAAGGTGGAAACACCCGTCAAGGTGGTGCGCGCTGTGTCGAAGGTACGGTTCGTGTTCGGACGTACGGACACGGGTGATGCCGACAGGTTGAAGGTGAACAGCATCACGCTCGAGAATAATATGATTCCCGTGAAGGAGTATCTGTTCTTGAACGACCCCTATAGCGAAGGTGCTTACAGGATAGACAATAGTAGTTATCAAGAAGGCGGCTCGCTGACCCCGTTGACGGGAAATGACAATATCCCCGTGTGTCCCAACCCCTCGAAGTATGCCTATATCGAAGACAGGGAAGGGCAGGCGAAGGGACAGGCCTACGAGAACCTCATCAACGGGGGTATCGAGGCGGGTGAACTGGCTCAGGTAGGACGGTTCTATCTCAGGGAGTCAGACAAGAAAATCTCCGGCAATATCAACTATACCATCGGCGATGGCACACCGAAGAATGCCACCTTCACCATGAGCGAGGCAGATAGTTTCAGTCGCAACCACACCTGGATCGTGTATGGCTTCTTCGCAGGAAAAGAGGTGCTGAACGTCTATAGCGTGGATGTGACAGCCTGGCAGACATCGTCAACGGACCATGAGGTCCATAACTGGTAATGAAGCAAGGAAAAGAAGATGAAGACCGATAGATACATATATACAGGATGGCTGGTAGTGCTGCTGATATGGTGGGGCGGACTGCTGACGGCCTGCTCTGACCAGTCAGATATCGATGGCCCGCAGCCGGTGCCTGCCGATCCTATGGAGGACCAGGGCGGTGAGCCCCTCTATGTGGCAGCCATGACCCGTGACGGCGGGGATGCCGTGGAGGAGGACGACCCCATGAAGAACGAGAATGTGCAACTGTTCGTCTATGACGGCCATGAGACCCAGAGTGGCTCCGTGCTCTATAGGGGCAAGGATACGAGTGGCGACATCACCTGGAACCCCTCCAATATCAAGGTAAAGCCGGGGAGAGACTATCAGGTGTTTGGCTTCGTGCCTTCGACTGTGGCGGGTTCCTCCAGCATTGACCTGACGGACATAGGGAATAACATCGTGAAGATGACCATCAACGACCTGTCGATGATCTCCAACAAGGATGTGTGCGTCGTCATCGGTGCCGACGGCAAACTGGCGGACGGACAGACGGTAAAGGCAGGTGCCTTCAACTACCATGCCCCAGAGGATACGGGTGAGGGCTATAGCGTCTCACTGCTGGCAGACCACCTCTTTGCCGGGGTCGATTTCCAGTTCAAGGTATCCGCAGAGTACGCTGCCCTGCGCACCATCAGACTAAAGAGCGTGAAACTGAAGAGTACGAACACCAAGAAGGTGAGGGCCGAGATTACTCTGAAGATGAATGACAATGGTAGCAATCCCATCACCAAAGTGACATACTCGACCCCGTCGGCCACGGAACAGGAATCGATTCTGTTGTGGCAGTCCTCCAATGAGAATGGTGATCCACTCTCATCGGTGACGCCCCTCGCCATCCAAGGCTATTTCGCCTCGGACTACGGCTCAGGACTCTCGGTAATAAGTACCTACGATGTATGGGATAAGGATGAAAACGAGTGCCTGCGCAAAGGTTGTACGGCAGAGAACACGCTCTCGGCCGTGCTTGTCAGAGAAGGGGTGGATCTCCAGAGAGGACGTAAAATGACGGTGAACCTGACAGTGAATCCGTCCTATCTGTACGTCTTGTCGGATTGGGATAGTCCCGCATTTGTCATAGAGTGATGAACCAAGGCAGAAAATGATGTTGAAGATGTTGTATAATAATATAATAATGAACGCGCGTATAGGTGGATGGCGGAGTTTGCTGATTCTCCTCATGCTGGTGTGTGCAGCGACCGTGGCCGATGCACAGATTAAGATTAAAGGCAGTGTCTATGGCGGAGCCCGTCAGGCCGATGTTAAAGGCTACGCGCTTGTGGAAGTCGGAGCCGACAAGCACGACGTGCTCATAGGGAAGGTATATGGCGGCAATGATATCTCTGGTTCTATCGGCACAGCAGCCGCCGTTAATGCTGCGGTGCCTACCGAATTGACTGGTGCTGAGGCAAATGGTATTGATGCTACTTACAGTGCTTTTGTACGTATTTGTCCGACAACGCCAGAAAAGCACATCTTCATCGGCAATCTCTTTGGCGGCGGCAATGGAGACTATGACTATGAGAATGACTACCAGGGGATGACTCGGCCCGAGTTGAGCAAGGCTTATCTTGAGATCATGGGCGGAACCATCGCTTACGTCTATGGTGGCGGAAACAATGCCACTGTGACTGAAAAGACAGACATCTATATCGACAATGAGAGTGATATCACGACGGCCATCCCGACAGGTGCTGATAATGAACATAATTTACTACTGGATACCGAAACGAAAGAGAATGTTGGACTTGCCCAGTTAGGTAATGACATTATCACGCAGAATGCTTACCATTTCTCCCGTGTGTTTGGCGGCAACAACAAGGCGGAGATGAAGATACAGCCCACATGGCATCTGAGCAAAGGAAAGATCGATAACCTCTACAGTGGTGGTAATGAAGGCCCGATGACCAGTCCGGTGGGCCTGCTACTGGAGATTGACCCGCAAGATTCTACTCAGGCGGAAAAGGAAAAGTTGGTCGTCAACAACGTCTATGGCGGTTGCCGTAAGGCTGATGTTCATCCTAAGACCTCAGATGGCGGTGAGGTGGCTCCTAACGAGGTGCAGTTGACGGGGTATAAATTCCCTGCCGGACTGGCGGCCCGTGTGCTGGTGAAGGGTGGTAAGATCAACAATGTCTATGGTGGTAATGATATCTCTGGAAAGGTCTATGGCGGTAATGCCGTGGGTATCTATTCCAGTATCGAGGGTAATGTCTATGGTGGTGGCAACGGCTCTTACCCCTATACGGACAATGCACTGCTGAAGGATGATCCCCAATATGGTGACTATTATTATGAGGTACCCGACGGCAAGTCATCCGTGGCGGCTCTCAATGAGTTCCGTCCCAATGCCGAGCAGGTGTCGCTCCGCTTGTATGGAACGGAGAATGACCCGACGACTATCGGCGGTGCCGTCTATGTCGGCGGCAACAGTGCGACCTTGGCTTCCACCAAGCAAAAGCCAATGGTGGAACTGAAGATCGGTTCGTATGTCATTGCCGAAGATGTGTTCCTCGGTAATAACGGCGAGAACATGGTGAAGAGTGAGACGGCGGATGATGTCCTGCAGATCATGAAGAGCACGGACAAGACCAGTAACGGGACGAAGTTCAACTCCATGAACCTGGAAGATTCGACGATATTTAAAGATTATATGCAAGGCTGCGCCATGTCATTGATGCCGTCCGTCAAGTTTGACAGTAGGGAAGGTGGTGACCCTGCCGACTATATACCATACAGCACCTATATCGGTTCGCTGATCTGTGGCGGCAACAGGGGTAGCATGAACTATAATGGGAAAAACGAGATCAACTTCAAGCATGAGATCGTGATTTTCAACAAGGTGGTGGGCGGCTGCAACAATGCATACGTGGCAAAGACAGGCTATAATGCAGCCTTCGATGGTGGTATCCTCGGTGACAAGGAGACCAGCACAGGCAATAAACTGGTACTCAACTTCGAGGGCCTGAAGATCATGCCCATGCGCTGGAAGAAGAACAGGGATGGCGACTACAACGTAGTGGAGGATGCCAATGGCAATGTGTATGACTTGGATGTCAATGGCAACCGCCAGTTGGAGTTCAACACCATCTCCGCCGCGACAGGCCAGGAGGTGGCCCCAGTCACTACGGGAGGTGAGACAACCAGCAGCGCTGACGACATGGACCGTCGTTTCGATGGTGGACATATCTATGGCGGCTGTTACACCAGCGGCCATGTGAATGGCAATGTCGTGATTAACATCAATGCTTCCATCGTAGATTTGGAGGGTGAACATGCGGTGTTCGACCGCGTGCAGGAGGATGAAGATGGTGAGGCTAAGTTGAATGGCCACAACCAGTTCACCATCCTGCAGCGCCGTTCCGGTGTGATTCGCGGTCAGCAGGGGATGGATGTGCTGGGATCAGCCCTGAACGTGTTTGGCGGGGGCTATGGTAAAGACTCGGAAATCTGGGGCAGTACCACGATCAACCTGAACAAAGGCTATGCCTTCCAGATCTTCGGCGGCGGTGAGATGGGTGCCATCGGTGTCAGGAAGAAGAAGGATGGCGGAGTCCCTGAAGTTGTCGATGGCAAATATGTTTATGAGTATGATTCACTCTACAGTACGACGATCAACCTCTGTGGTACGGTGGCAGGACAACCCAGGTCGAAGGATACTGATGAGCAGCGTCAGAATATGGCAGCCACGGAGTTTATCTATGGTGGCGGCTTTGAGGGACCGATAGCCGGCAATACGGTGATCAATCTGGGTAACGGTCGTGTGTTCGATACCTTCGCTGGTTCTTGTAATGCAGATATCCAGGGACATACCGAGACCTATATTGGTCGTCAGGTGGCAAAGGATGGCACCATCACGGCAGGCTTTCCATACGTCAGGGATGACGTCTATGGCGGTAACGACTTGGGCGGCAATATCCTTGGCTCTACCAGTTTTAAGAACAGGGTCAGTTCTGAGGATGTCTTGCGGAAGGTTTATAAGTATTCAGAGAATACCATCCCCGAGGTACTGACGGCGTCCGCTTACATAGAATTCACGCAGGGACGTGTCGATACCATCTTCGGCGGCTGTTATGGCTACTATAACTATAAGGATTCCCACTTCAGGAAATATACCTATACGACAGGTAAGCCCCGTCCGGGCTTCACGAAGCCCCGAATGGACAATGCGTTTGTCAACTTCCGGCCTGTGGCCAGTAACAGTGAGTGGAACAAGGTGCTGAAGATCTACGGGGCAGGGCAGGGCTATCCTGGTGAGATTGGCAAGGACTCGATGCAGCACCGCAGTTATGTGCTGATAGACATCCCGCAGACCATGACGAACTTCCAGACGATGGAGGTCTTTGGTGCGGGTGCCTATAGTGGTCTTGGCATGGGTGTTGCCCCTGCGACACTGACCGGGGAGAGCGGGCAGCCAGACAAGGCCACGGCCGTGATCGACCTTGTCAGGGGACAGATTGCCGCGGCATACGGTGCCAGTTTCAAACAGGGTGTCACCCGCCGTACGATGGTGAACGTACCGGAGGGCTCTACCATCGAACTGACCAATATCTTCGGCGGAGCATACGGGCTGGTGGAGAAGGACGGGGAAGGCAACGACGTTCCTCGTATCGACGTGCCCTGTGATGCCTACGAGGCCAATGTCAACTACAGTAGCCGTGATGCCATCGTGCATGGAGCCCTTTACGGAGGTAATAACAGTTGCCGTCGCACACTCTACGGTAAGGTGAATGTCAATACACCTGTCTATTCCAATAAGGAAAGTGGCTATACGGCAACGGTCTATGGTGCAGGACTCGGTGTGAACACCTGGTCGCAATATACGGAAGTGAACCTCAACGAAGGTGCGGAAGTGTATGAGGTCTATGGCGGTGGTCAGTTCGGCCGTGTGTTCAACAAGGGATCGGTTGCCAAATGGAAGGACAACACTCCATCCCTCTATACCATCCTTGGTGAAGGATACGCCGACAATGGTCTTACCAATGAGTTGGCAAAATTAGGCTCTTTAGGGAAGACATACAATACGAATGTGCGTATCATGAAAGGCGCCAAGGTGGTCGGCTATGCATACGGTGGCGGACTGGGTGCCGACACGCTTGCCAATAGCGGCAATGTGTATGGCACTACCAATATTGAACTGTTGGGCGGTATTGTCAGCAAGGATATCTACGCGGCAGGAACGGTCGGTGCCGTGTTTAATGTGTATGATGTCGATAAGGATGATTTCAACAATGATTTCATCGCCAGTGCCAATGCCTATATCGAGGGTGGTATGGTACGTAACGTCTATGGTGGCGGCTGGAAGGGCGACGTGGGCTATCACGATGCAACCACGACAGGAACCGCTACTGACGTTCTCGGTGAGACCAACGTGGTGATTGGCATCCGTGAGGATCAAGCCAATAAACCGGCAGACTACGGTTTTTATAAGGGAGTGCCTGCCATCCAGCGTAATGCCTACAGCGGTGGTGAGGGCGGAGCCGTGTTCGGCACAGCCAACCTGACCCTCAACAATGGGTATATCGGCTATGTCCATCTCTCAGCGAATGAAAGTCAGGATGAGAAAGGGTATGTCGTGGCCTCTAATGAAGCAACGGTGGAGCGCTATGAGGAAAAGATTAACGATGAGACAAGTTGGGATACCAATACCGGCCAGTGGCAGGGAAAGGATCGCCTGAAAGACTGTGGTAATGTGTTTGGCGGTGGCTATGATGTGCGCAGCAGTGTGGATTCCACCAATGTCACGGTGTGGGGCGGTGTGATACGAAACAGTCTCCATGGCGGTGCTGAGATTGCCACTATCGGGCGCGGCAAGATGGCGGTGGAGGAAGGTGCCAACCGTCAGTTGCAGGCTATCTATAAGGCTGGTGGCACCCGTGTCACGATGTACAACGGCCATGTGAAGCGCAACGTGTTTGGCGGCGGCAAGGGCTATAACCTCTATGGCTACGGTCAACAGGGTACACTCTATACCGACGGCTATGTGTTCGGACAGACCGAGGTTTATATCTATGGTGGAGAGATCGGTACCGCTGAGGGCGTGGCAGAAGGCTACGGCAATGTGTTTGGAGGCGGTGATATCGGCTATGTCTATAGCAAAGGCTATTTCAGTGACCGGACCAAGGCGAAAGAAGCGACAGGTTCGCCCAACCATATCTATTACTATGACGGCAACGGACATCTGACGGAAGACTGTAAGGTCGTCGTCTCGCCATACCTGCAGGCAAAGGAAAGCGTCACTATTAACGGGCACTCATACAATCAATATGACTATGTCGTTACAGAAGACTTGAATTATATCCAACGTACCAAGGACAGTCAAGGCAACTGGACAGACACATGGGAAAAACTTGACACAGGAAACAAGGAAGCGAATACGGAGCGAGGCGTGATGATCCACAATGCGGTGTTCGCTGGTGGTAACGTGTCGTCGAACAGCGACCAGACCTACGCCAATGCCATCACCGTGTTCGGTAATAGCACAGCCACCCTCAATGATGTCTATCACCGTGACTTCATCACTGTGGGTACTGAGCATATCGGTGGCCTCTATGGCGGTGGTAACCTGTCGGTCGTCGGCGGCTATCGTGAACTGAACATCACCAACTATGGTACCGACTACTACGGTCTGGACTCGCAGATCACACTGGCAGAATACCAGAAACTGTCGAACCGTGAGCGGGCATACTTTAAGTTGGAATATTTGTGTGTTGTTTCTTATACGAAAGATGGAAAAACATATACAAAGGATGTTACTCGAATCAGTGAAGATGAATATAATCAGATTACAGATCCAGACGAAAAGGCAAAATGGCAGCAATATGGTTTCTGTTCTATCTATGCCGGACGACTGCTGAACACCGTCCAGCGTGCTGACCTCTGCGGCGTCTTCGGCTCACGCCTGGTGCTGCAGGGTGCCAAAGACCGTGTGGCCGATGTGGGTGACAATACGGTCTATACCCTGAACCGCGTGGGAGAGTTGTCGCTCAACAAACAGACATCCGTCATCAATGCTGATACTGGTGATGACAAGGAGCACGGCAACTACTTCGGTATCTACAGTGTCGTGAACTATCTGGGTCACCTGACCAGCGACGTGAAGTTTGATGATCTTCGAACATACGTTTCCGGGACGGACAACGGTAAGGACATCATTACGACTGGCACGGAGAATTACCACGACTGGAAGGAAGATAGGTTGACCAAGAAAGACCGTAATATCGGAACCAGCCACAACCAGTTGGCACTGGCTTCGGGTGTGTTCCTCGAACTGACCACAGAGATGAGTACCAAGACCAAGAAAGTCTATGGCGACATCACCGGTATCGTGGAACTCGACCTTATCAATGTGAAGAAAGACGTGAACATGGGTGGTGGCTATGTCTATGCCAGGAATGAGCATGGCAGCAGGACCGCCAATGAATCCATGGAAAATGTCATCCTCTCCAGTTATAATATGGCCCAATCAGGTCATGTCAAGGCCAGGACCTATAAGATATATACTTATTCAACAGAGATTGGAAACCTGGGCGAGATGGAAACCTCGGGTAACTTTATCCACCGTCGCAAGCGCATCATCGACGACTGTTATCCTAACAACGGCGTCTATAAGGACGGTTATCAGCAATCCCCCGCCCACTACTGGTTTATCAAGGGCGATGTGTATGTCTATGACCAGACGGTGTCGGCATACGCCGGAGCGGCATCCGCCTATAGCAAGGAGGTGAAGATCCCGCTTACCATCACGGCAGGCTCTAACGGAAAACTGCAGTTGTTGAATGTGCAGCCCAATCTCTATGCCTACTATGCCACCGCCGATTCACAGTCAGAGAACAACAAGATCACGGAAGAGGGCGTGAAGGTGGATAACGAGAGTACCATCTTCTATCTGAATGACGTGATCACCTGGTGGGACTGGCAGTTGCTGCCACAGAACGAGCAGAAGTACTTCGTGAAGGAGACCTACGTCAATGTGGATACATGCAAGGTGAATGGCGTGCTCTATCCAGCAGGCACCTACGTGCTGGAGAACGACCCGACGCTGCATAATGGCAATGCCAGCCAGACGGCCTACGCCCAGTTTAAGAGTACTAATCCGGCCATCACCAGCCAGAGTGGCAGTGAACTGGAATTTGACGCCGTGTTCCACCCGTCGAACAATATCAGTCATGACACTGGCTATGTGCTGACCTTCGACATGGATACCCCGACGGACTGGGACGACTGGTATAGTCCGAAGAAGGACCAAAGTATCCTGAGTACCAGAAAGAAGAAAGCCGAGTATGAGGCATTGGGCAATGATGCAAAAGAAAATTACCGGGAAGGCCCGACGTTCAGGCTGAAGTCTGGTGTGTCATCAGGTTTGTATGGCCAGCAGGAATATGCTGTCGGTGATATCATTGCCAAGGAGGTCGTGGATGACTATACCACTACCACGACGGCTTCCGGACAGACTTTCAGCGGACAGGCCAGTGTGGAAGAGGCTTACGTGGCAAAGAGCCAGGTAGTGCTGCCAACTAAGACCGTATTGCCTGGGTATCCCATTTCCAAGTCGGAATACAATAGTCTGGCAGTTGAACAAAAGTCAGCCTTTGCCGCGGCGATGGTATGTACCAGTACCATCCAGTTGGGTGAGGAGGAATTTGTGCTGAAGGGTGACCTGGTGGATGCCAGTGACGAGAACCTGACAAACTTGGCTACGAGGTATAAGAACTTTAATAACTCAAGGGAAAATGCTGACCAGTTAGATGATGCAGGTGCCAAACGCTATGTGGAGAGTTGCCTGTCGAATGCCTACTATTGCACAACTGCCGGTAAATACGGCGGACAGTACTTTAAGGAAGGTGAGAACTACAGTGCCATCAAGGCCTGGTGCTCACTGAGCGACGAACGCGACAACTTCGAGTTCAACTATGATGCCTTCGATGTTCTGGCTGATCCTGCCTATTCGGCTAATCCTGCACGCTATGACTACGATGCAGTGCATGATCCTCTATACAGTGCCATCAAGCCCGTGGAGTATCAGGCGGCCAATACGGGTACGGAATCGCTGACCTATAAGTACGAGGGCAGTAATGACGAGCATACTCTCGCAGTTGGTGAATCTATCTCCCGCGAAAAGTTTGAAATGGTGCAGAATGATCAGCGCCACTACACCAGAGTACTGATAGCCGCTGGTGGACAGACGGTGTATATCGCCAACGATAACTTCTTTGACAAGGGCATTCCATACGCCAAGGGCCAGAGCCTCTCGGAAGAAGAATACGATAACTTGTCGGATAAGAGTAAGGTGACGGTGAAAGCAGTTCCCAATGGCACATCCCCGGAGACCATGTACTATTGTTATGAGGCCTATGGCAGTGTGAGGGAAGGAGATGTAATCAGTGCTTCTGCCTTTGCTGCCTTGCCCAACTACCAGCGGCTGTTCACCATCCAGGGTATAGAACCGACGGAGACCACCACGCTCTACGTGTCGCGTGAGTCGGTCTTCAAGGACGTAACCAAGGAGAAGGTCATCTCCGTGGTCTATCAATATACCTATTATGAAGATGATGACGAGGGTAATGGCGTCAGTCTGACCAACGAGTTGCATGTGGTGAACATCCACCTGCAACTGGAGAGTGGCGTACCGCAGATCGGACAGTTGACCCCGCCGGCCACTGTCCTGCCAGGCAACTCCGTCGGCCTGAAGAAGCCGGAGGTTATCCCTGGACTCTATGAGGTGCTGATCAACGGATGGGAGATCTATACCAATGAGGAAGATGCGCTGAACCACCGTAATGGAGAGCCTTTCAGCAACGGTATCACACCGGTCTATTGGTATCAGAACAACAAGGCATGGGTGGCCTTCTACTCGAAGACCTATCTGGGCAAGACCTACTCGAACCCCGTGCCCATCACGGTGGCTAACTACCACGACATCGCTGATGTGATGGCCGACAAGGAGCACCACATGTATGTGGACTATGACCCAGCGAAACTGGATCGTCACTGCAAGATATATATCAATGATGCCACGGAAGGACTGAACCAGTTGAAGAGTTTCATCGACCTGAGTTGTGGCACAAATCCCGACGCGGAACATTCATCGCTGAACGCTTACGTGGAGGGTGGTGACAACCTCGACTTCATCCTGCATACCGACATCAGGCAGACCGGTAGTTGGACGTCGATCGCTAATACAGAGGGTCACTGCTTCGAAGGCACCTTCCACGGCGACGGACATACCATCAGCGGACTCGACCACTCGCTGTTCGGTCATCTCTGCGGTGACGTGTATAACCTCGGTGTCACCGGATCGTTCACCTCTGCCGGTATCGCTGACACAGGTTCCGGCTATGTGGAGAACTGCTGGGTGAAGAGTTCGACCACAGTCAACGGCAATGTCAAGGCCGTGTTCGGTAATCCGAACAGGGAAGATACCAACAAGCCGATACAGGTGGTGAACTGCTACTATCCGGAGACCAACGCCTATAAGGATGAGGCGAACAGTACCAAGGGAGTCGCTCGCAAGATGAAGGAGCGCGACTTCTACAACGGCACCGTCGCCTACAACCTGAACGGTTTCTACCTGAACAAGCGCTACTATGACAGTCAGACGGGGAATACCTCTGAATACAAATATCTGAAGGACGACCCCGAGCACAGCGGAACGCTGTTGGAGGCAGCCCAGTCGGGCTACTATCCTGCCAGTCCAGACCTGAAATACGGTGATCTTGGCTATGTGGAGCGTCGTTATGAGGACGGAGACTTTATCTATGCCGACGGTGTGATTCCAGAATCCACCAATATCCGTATGAGGACCGAGACGACGGGAACGGGCGACAGCCAGAAGACAGAGGTCAAGTATTATCCCATCTGGCCCGACGACTATCTCTTCTTCGGTCAGACGCTGACATTCGGCTACAGTGCCCTGCGTGCCCACCAGGATCAGCCGTCAACGCTGGTGAAGAGTGGTGACCGCCTGCCGACGGACGACAGTAGTAACCGCGTGTATCGTGCACCGGCCTACTATGGTGACAGCAGGATGTCAACGGCCCACTTCAACCCGATGGCCCATATCGTGGCATACTCTGCCCCGAAGCATGACCTGGATGAAGACCTGACGGCTGCCTACCCGGGTATGACGGCTATCGACTTCAAGGGGCACAATGATGCCACTGCCACCCTGGGATGGAACAACGACCTCTTCTATCAGCCGCTGCTCGACGATGACGGACTGACTGGTATCGTGAACAAGGGTGAGACACCTAACTTGCTGGTCTATGCCCCTGCCGCTACTGACAATCAGAAGACCTACAACGTGCTTACGAAGAAGTTCACCGAACCGGCCTTCTCTGACCATTATCAGGATCCTGACACCTACAAGCGTGTGACGATTGCCAATGCCTCTGAGATCCTCGGTCACCTTGTGCAGAGTGACCTGACGACCGACCGCGACCATCTGCTCGTCGATAAGCAGGACTTCAACTGTCCGATAGCCTACAGGATGGGTAATGAAAAGCGTATGTGGTACCAGCGTAAGCCAGAGGCATATAAATATGTCACGATGACCAGTGGAAAGACCAAGGGCTGGGATGATATCTGTCTGCCGTTCGATGTAGAACTCGTCTCCACCCAGACCAAGGGTGAGATAACCCACTTCTATCAGGGTTCTACGAAGGGCCATGAATACTGGTTGCGCGAGTTCACGGGTGTCAAATCCGCTACGGACGATGAACTGGTGGCCAACTTCACGTATCCCAATGCCGGTACTGAACGCAAGGATTATACCAACACCTATCTCTGGGATTACTATTATTCTAAGAATAGTAGGAAAGACATCAACACGGATGAATACCAGACATATTATAGTACAGGTCGTACCATACCTTCTTATCCGAGGGCACAGGCTGGTACGCCTTACCTGATAGGCTTCCCCGGTGAGACATATTATGAGTTTGACCTGAGTGGCCGTTTCGATGCCGACTATACGGCACAGCCTGCGCCAGCCCAGATCATGGCCCAGACCATCACCTTCGCATCCGGTGAGGGCGCAGCAGTTGGTGTTAGCGACAAGGAACTGGGTGTCATCACGGATGCCGAGAATAAGCAAGTCACGAAGGATGGCTACATCTTCTGGCCTACGTATTCTCATCAGAAAGTGGATGCCAGTTTCCTGCTCAACACAGACGGTGATAAGTATGAGAAGCAGGCCGTGGAAGTGACGATGGTGCCTTTCCGTCCGTTCTTCAAGCAGACTGCAGGAACCAGGGGTGTTGACGGTGCCAAGGAAGACGATCCGACACGCCGGATTCTCATCAACGAGGAATACTCGGAACTCAAAGGGACGGTCAGTGGTATCGAGGACCTGACAGCCGATGACCTGATCGTGAATGCCAAGCGCAAGAAGATCACCGTGGAGTCGCAGTTGCACTATGTGACCGACGTGAGTATCGTGACCCCGGCAGGCATCACGCTGAAGACCTTCACCATCCAGCCCAGCGAGTATGTGGAGACCCGTGTGGCCAACAGTGGCGTCTATATCGTGTATGCCGACAACGGCAAGTATGTGAAGAAAGTAATAGTAAGATAATAATTAAAAAGATAAGATCATGGAAAAAATGAAGAGTATTTGGTTGCTCGCCCTGATGATGATGGGCAGCACGGTGGGAATGGCAGAAGAAGAAGCCGTACCTTCAGGTGTGACAGTCGATATCGACACTTTCACGGGTGGTACTGTCGTGGAGAAAGAACAGTCAGAACCTGCCAATGATGGTAGTGTGGTCGTCACCATCACTGTGACGCCAGCCATGGGCTATTCAATCGCTAAGGACGATATTGAAGTCTATGCTACCATTCCTGCTGCCCAGACCCGAGAAGGCGAGGAAACTCCTGGAATTGCCGAACCCTTGACGCTCAGTTATGATGGTTCGGAAGAGACTGACGTAGAGGATAAGACGCGGGAACGTGACTATACCTTTACGGTGCCTGCAGGACTTGGCGCATGGGTTCGTACGGCGATTTTCCACTCTGTACTTAACATCAGCAAGGATGAAAATTCAGAAGTGGTCTGGGCATATAATGCCGAGACAAAGGCAATGACCATCTCCGGTACGGGCGAAACCTTTGACTTCGAGGGCGAGGGGTTCGTGGATCCCTGGGCATCGTTCAGAGCCGAGATCACGACAGTTACCGTTGAGGCAGGCGTAACAGGTCTTGGAGCCAAGATCTTTGATGGTTGTACCAGTCTGACGGACATCACCATCCTGGGCACTGAACAGGTCGTAGCCTTTGGTGTCGGTGCGATTCCCGAAGGGGTAGCCGTCGATGTGCCGGGCAACCTCTACAACGAGTATCTCTCTGCAGGTCTCACCGTTACCAGTACAGCGGCTGTGGAGATGACGGGTGTCAACTTTGGCGACAACAATCATTACGACACCTTTGTCGGTGCTGTTGATATGATGGTACCCTCCGTGTTGAAGGCATATATCATTACAGGCATCAGTGGCTCAGACTTGGTACTCTCAGAGGTCAGCACGATCCCTGCTGGCGTACCCGTGCTGGTATTTAGTGAGGCGCTGACGGGAGATGACTTCCGTACTGCCGGAGCCACGGAAGTCGGTCAGGCACCAACAAGTCTGCTGAAGGTTGCCCCCGAGGGAGGCAAGGAGGTGGCACTCGGCGAAGTCTATCTGCTCTACAACGATGTGTTCTATTATGCCCAGGCCGGCACGATTCCCGCTGGCGGCATCTATCTGCAGCCCGAGTCGGCCAGTGGCACGCGTGGCTACTATGCCCTGACCCGTGGCACGACGGCCATCGACAGCCAGCGGATCATCAGCCTCGACAGCAAGGCACCATGGTACACCCTCGACGGCAGGAAACTGAGCACCATGCCCAGCAAGAAGGGCATCTACATCAAGGATGGGAAAAAGGTTATCATTAAATAAATGCATAATGCACTGATAAGACTGCTTTCCGTGGCGCTGCTCCTGTTGATGGGAGTTGACTCGCGGGGAAGCGTGGATGTTGTGATTGACACATTCACGGGTGGTACGGTCGTGGAGAAGTCACAGGGAGAACCTGCTGACGACGGCAGCATCACCGTGACAATCACCGTGACACCAGCCTCAGGCTATGAGATAGCCAAAGAGGACGTGATGGTGGCAGCGACGCTCTCCCCAGAGAACCATGCCGGGACACGTGCCCCGGGGATAGCCTTGATGTTGGAACTCAGCGGTGAGGATCCCGACGATCTCTCGCAGCCGCGTGACTATTCCTTTACCGTAGGGGCAGGACTGGGTGCCTGGGTGCATACGGCGAATTTCCATAGGGTAGGGGGCCTGACCATCGATGCCGGAACCTACCGTATCCGCCATACGCTGAATGGAGTGACTTGGTTCCTTTGGCCCTCCGTCACAACGGATGCCGACAGTCATCCCTACCTGACAACCTTTAACGGAATCTCAGCCCCAGCACTCGACTATCCATCGAAGGGTGTCAGTTATGGTGCTTTCGGCGAACAGTATTCGCTCTGGGAAGTGACGCCTGTGGATGTGGATGGCAATACCTATTACCAACTTTATAATGTCGGTATGCAGGCGTATGCCGTCTGGAGTGCCAGTGCCGGACGGAAGGCGGTCCATCTGGAGGCATCACCTGCCGACGAGCACCGAACCTATTTCCGTATCGACGGCACGGCATCGAGTTGTCTGATCACCCCCATCGAGGCGGCGGAGGGAACCACGCTCAACTCCTACCATGGCGACAAGCCGTTCCTCTCTTCCTCTGGTGGGGAGAATGCCTCGACGGGTTATCCCAACGGCGAACCTGATGCCAATGGTGATGGCGGACTGATACAGATATACAGTGGTTCGCCCGTATGGACGTTGGAGGCTGCCGACAATTACGTGACCATCGACTTCCAGCAGACTAGTGAGGAAGGAGACGAGGCTGCCGCCATCTTCGTGCCCAGTGCCGACTTGGTCGTGCCAGATGGCATAAAGGCATACTTCGTGACTGGTGTGGATTTGCAGCGCGGGGTCGTAGTCATCCAGCAGGTGGATTATCTACCTTCGGATACACCTGTGCTTTTGCTGGCCGATGCTGACGCCACAGGGTTTACCATGCAGGCGAAGCCAGCAGACATTCCCTCGCTGACGGACGAAGAGATCGACAGCAACCGCCTCCGTATCGGTTCACCCACGTCACAGCCGAAAGCCTACGAAGACTACATCTTCTTCCGTGGTGAGTTCGTCATGGTGAGTGGAGGTACGCTGAGCACGGGCAAGGTGTTCCTTGACCTGAGTTCCGAAGAAGCAGCAGCGACACGTTCGGTACTGAGTTTCGGTGACGGAAGCGGCACGACCGCGATAGAGTCGCCTCAACGTCAGCCATCCCTCCAGTCAGGTTGGTACACCCTCGACGGTCGCCGTCTCAACACCAGACCCACTAGGAAAGGGCTCTATATCATGGTCGGAAAGAAAGTATGGATTAAGTAATGAAACGATATATGAACAAACAGTATATAAGGATATTCACTATGGCCCTGCTGATGATGGTCAGCATGGGGGCATGGGCAGACCAAACAATCAAGATAACGATCAATGGACAAGGAATCGTGACTCCGTCAGTTACCACAGGAGACCTTTCTGGTTCTGATGGCGTATATACCTTATCAGGTGGTGAAGGTGCAATAGTGACTTTGACAATCGACCCTGGAGAACGTCTGCTGTCGATTTCTGCCAATTATCTGACTGATGCCAATAATGGGAGTGCGAGAGCAACGACCCGAGTCGGTGCAGGTTCTGTTGATTTATCCAAGACTTCTTCCTCAACATACACATTCCAGATGCCCTCAGCAACTTCCGGATACACTGGGGTCAATATCGTTGCCGAGTTTGCGGAAAATTCTATTGTGATTTCTGATCTTAATGGTCTCAATGCTCTGACTGCTGATGGCAATTATATCATTACTGAAGATATCGATGCTTCAGGCTATAACCCTACATTAAATGGTGCATTCACAGGAAAACTGACTGCCCGAGCCAAGGCTGACGGTACATTCCCTATCATCAGTAACCTGTCAGTTCCACTCTTCACCACAGCCACAGGTGCCACCATCAGCAATATCATGTTTAAGAGTATCACAGTTTCAGGTAGCGGTCCAATCGGTGCTGTGTGTGGTACTGCTAATGGAACTACCCGTATCTACAACTGCGGCATCCTGCCAACCACAAACGAGCACACCACCACCAACCGTTCTACCGTGTCCAGCACAAACAATCACTGCGGCAGCCTTGTAGGTTACCTTGACGGCTATGCTCGTGTTATTAACTGCTTCAGTTATGCTAATGTCTCTGCTGGCAGTAATGCTGGTGGCTTGGTGGGAAATAACACTACCGCTACCATGCAGGGAAACAGTCCTGCCAATTTCAACAAAAACGTCAAGACTATGGTTGTGAACTGCATGTTCTATGGTGATATCACCAATGGCTCCACAAAACGCCCTGTCTATGGTGGTACTGCCATTGTTAACAACGATGCTGACAAGGTTAATAACTACAACTACTATTGCGAAGAAGAAGCCTCTTTTGACGATGGCTATACAGCCATTTCTGACTACAATTATTCTTGGCCTGTTGCAAAAAAACACCTGACCCGCTTTGAAGTTTATCGTAACATTCTCAACAGCAACCGCCGACTCTGTACCTGGTGGGTCAGCGGCACCTACAAAAAAGACGCAGAAACTGATGCAACCGATGCCGAAGTGGAACGTGTAGGCATCGCCAAGTGGGTGCTCGACAGAACCATTGCTCCCTATCCCATCTTGAAAAAATGGGGTAAATACTACTCCACCTTTGATATGGATCCTGGTTATGTGTGGAATCCTAAGACCAAGAGCAAAGTGGCCCGTAGTACTGCCAATCCTTGGGAAGGCAAGAGTTATGGAACACTAAGTGTCACCATCAATGGCGGAACAGGAAACAATAGCGCAAGCACCTCAAAAGATATCACTATCACCGATATGGATACGTTGGACTACGATTACTGTTATTACAAGATACAGTTGCCTTATTACAACGAGGTGTTCGGCGATCCGGAAAGCAACACGTGGACAACAAAGTATGCCAACAATTATACCTCAAAAGTGGTGACGGGATGGAAAGTGACAAGCGTCACAGGTGGAACGCAAGGTTCCTTCGTGGAGAATTGGGAGAGTGGTTACAACTTCGCTGACCGCAAATGCACCGACAAGGACAAGTTTGAGGTAAGCGGCCGTGTCTTTGCCCAGGGCGGCTATTACTATGTCCCTGACAACGTTACAGCCATCACCATCGAAGCTTATTGGGGTAATGCCGTTTATCTATGCAACAGCAATCGCCGCCTTGACAAAATGAAGAATGGTACAAGTGAGTTCTACATTTCAGGCAAATTGCCAGAAAAAGTAGGTGGAATAACTGATAATCCAACGGTACAGACCTCTTTGCAAAGTGCCGTTGGTGCATTGAAAAAAATTAGTGAAAATGACTCACCAGGTAATACGGTCTATGACCAGGCCATTGTTCTCGTAGGCAACTATCAGGACAATAGTTGTCATACTTACCTTACTCTTGCAGGCAATAAATATGATACAGATGCCAAACCCTTTACCATTATGAGTGCAGACTTCGACTTTGACAATGAGCCTGACTTCTGCTTTCAGGCTGGTATGAACAATGTTAGCCGTCCTAACTTCCAGCCCATCCGTTTCGATTTCCTGATGGTGCCAGACATTACGATGGCTATCCGTTCCGGCCTCAACTATTGGGGCGTTCGTAACATCTGTCCGCAGGGGCATTACGAAGTGACAGAAACTTCGTATATGTATGTAACTCAGTTCGAATATGAAATAAGGACAGGCGATAACAAATATGCTAAACACGAAGCTCCGATGATCCTCAACGGCGGCGAGTTTACGCAGATTGTCTCTACTCATACCTTTACTCAGGCTGGCGCGAATGCCACTGCTACTGCAAGGGCCGATAAGACGTCCTATTTCCTGATGGGCGGAAAGCTCTATATGAAAGCCTTTACTCCCGGCACCCATGTCAATACACGATCAGCCACCCGCCATTGTGCTGTCAATGCCATAGGCGGAGATTTTCCCGAGTTCTATCTTAGCGGTATGTTCCGTGCCGACTTTTACAATATGACCGACAACCCGCACGCCTACCTTGATGGCGGATGGTTTGGCACGGTGGCAGGTGCCGGTATGGAAAGTGTAGGTGCCAAAGATGAAACTAATGGTGGCAACGTTACCTTCAAAATCAACCACTCGCGAATCCACGAATTCTATGGTGGCGGCATCAATGCCACTCGCCCTGTTACAGGTACTATCGATGTCACCATCGACAACAGCATTGTCCATAAATATTGTGGAGGCCCCAAATTGGGAAATATGAGTAGCAGTAAGACGATTACCACTACTGCCACGGGTACCACTTTCGATCAGTTCTTTGGGGGAGGCAATGGAGGCACCAATATGTTTCGCGAGAACAAATACGATGGATGGCAAATTGAGGCACCCTCCCAAACGGATCATAGTGTATGGACTGCTAATGATAAAGGAAAATTCAACCAGTTTACTCCGTTTTCTTATGAAGATGGCAAGGGATATCAAGCAGAGTTTGAATTTGAGTTGTTGCCAATACCAACAGGTGTAACTACAACTGTTCCTCGTACCTATTACCATTATGCATCCTTCTCCAAAACTATGGTGGCTCCAATCACGACTACTATCACCGACTGTACCTTCAATGGCAATTTCTATGGCGGTGGTAACCTCGGTGCAGTAAGTGGGCCAGAAAATTCTTCTGATCCTATTGTAACCACCATCCTTAAAGGACATACCGTTGTTCATGGCTCTGTCTTTGGTGCCGGATTCTCGGCTTCCATTCCATCGCTCCCTGTCCACGACAAAAATAGAGTTAATTGGTGCTACCGCGACTTTGCTGGTTTTATCCACGATGGTTCACTAGATTATAAGAAATATACAGATACTGTATCTGGCCATCATGAAGTAGGTGATACTATCTACTATCAATGGATACATGATGTTCCCACCGAATGGAACATTTCTCCTGCTCCAACAACATCTAACGCAAATAGTTATTTCGAGTATCCTGCTAATAGTGGTAAATGGTATGTTTACACCACAGAAAATCTTGTAGGTCTTGGCGCCGTCAATGGTAATGTTGCCCTTACAATCAAGGGAACCACTGAGGTCGAGGGTAGTGTGTTCGGCGGCGGTGCCCAGAGTGCCGTTAATGGTAATACAGAGGTTACAATCTCTGGTAATGCCATCGTTAATGGCAACGTCTTCGGAGGCGGCGATCAGGGTGTTGTGGAAGGCAGCACGAAAGTGGAGATAAAGAATTGATAGTATTACATCATGATGAAAACATATATGAAAATAGGGAGAACGGGAATCCTGCGGGCGGTGCTCATGGCAACGATACAATTGGCGGGAGGCAGCGCCATGGCACAAGGGCCAACGATCAATGGCTCAGTCTATGGAGGCGGTAACGAGGCTGACGTGAAAGGCAATGCTGAAGTTACCATAAGTGCCGGTCAAGTTCTTCAGTCAGTTTATGGAGGTGGCAATGTGGCTAATGTGGGCGGCTCTACAGAGGTGAATGTTACTGGCGGTCAGGTGGAGAATGATGTCTTCGGCGGCGGATATGGCCAGGTGACGAATGTTGGTGTCAACGTAGAGGTGAATATCGGAGCGAAGAGCGTGACAACAGTAGGGGAGAGTACAACAACCCAATATTCTGGCAATGCTGATATCAAAGGAAGTGTCTATGGCGGTTCGGCGCTGGGCTCGGTGAATACCTCAACAAGCGACAAGACAACGGTGAACCTCTACAGTGGCACCATCCATGGGGATGCCTATGGTGGCGGTCTTGGACAGATCGGGCGTGAGGCGAAGGAAGCCGTGGAATTGGATCCGGCTCACGGTATTGAGGCCCAGGAGGCTGTCACGGCCATCGAGCCCGTGGAGGCGATGGTGAACGGCAACGTAGCGGTGAATCAGTATGGCGTGAAGTATGAGATCAAGACGGTTAAAGAGACGGAGGATGGCCCTAAGATCATCAGCAGTGGACGGATCTTCGGCTGTAACAACCTGAACGGCACGCCCCTGGGCAGTGTCGATGTGACCGTCTTCAGCACCAAGCCCTACAATGGTACCGAACATGCCAAAGACTCGTGGGAGATCGCGGCCGTGTATGGCGGCGGCAACCTGGCGGCCTATAAGCCGGCAGGCGGAAAGGAGACCACAAATTTCGCCCACGTGACGGTGAAGGGGTGCAAGGTGGCGAGCATCCAGCAGGTGTATGGCGGCGGCAACGCGGCCTCGACCCCCTCGACGAAAGTGGATATCGAGGGTTCATACGAGATAGAGGAGGTGTTCGGCGGCGGCAACGGCAAGGACCGTATCCAGAAGAACGGCACGTGGATGGACAACCCTGGTGCCAACGTGGGCTTCTATGAATACGAGGACAATGTGACAGGAAAGAGCGACACGAAGGATAATCGCGCCACTAATTACGGCTACGGCTCCGGGGAGGCCAACGTGAACATCAACGGCGGACTGATCCACCGTGTGTTCGGAGGCTCGAATACGAAGGGCAATGTGCGCATCACGGCGGTGACGATGCTGGAGGACAAGGAGTCGTGCAACTTCACCGTTGATGAGGCCTACGGCGGCGGCAAGTCGGCACCGATGGACGCCGAGGCGAAGTTGCTGATGGCTTGTATCCCTGGGCTTAGTGCTGCATACGGTGGCGCAGAAGCCGCCGATGTGCAGGGCGGCGTAACACTGAGTATAACAAACGGCACTTTCGACCGAGTGTTTGGTGGTAACAATATCAGTGGTACTATCGGTGGTCCCATCGTCGTAAATATTGAGGAAACAGGGTGTAAGCCCATTATCATCGGTGAACTGTATGGCGGCGGCAACCTGGCCGGCTATTCCGTCTATGGCTATAAGGAGGTGACTAATGCTGATGGCACAAAAGAGTGGAAGCCCCGCGAATCGAGTACTGATGCAGGCACTGGTCCTGCTAAGCCATACGACGACCCGCAGGTGAACATCCGCTCATTCACCAGTATCGGCGACGTGTATGGCGGTGGCTACGGCGAGTCGGCTGTAATGGTGGGCAATCCGACGGTGAGCATTAATGAGTCGGTGGGTACGCCAGCGGTATATCCCGATTCCGGTAATGACTATGATGAGAAAGGATTCAAGGGCAAGACGATAACCGTCGATGGTCACTCTGTGACCTTGCCCAATCACGAGAAGGGAAAAATCGGTGTCATCAATAATGTGTATGGTGGCGGTAACGAAGCCAAGGTGATCGGTAATACGCAAATACATATTGGTACGAAAGCAACGGAAACCTATCATGACGACATCGAGCATCCAGTCATCGGTGCCGACATCCGCGGCAATGTGTATGGCGGCGGCAACAAGGCCGATGTGACGGGCAATACCAACGTCGTGGTCGGCAAAGAGGTAACAGAGTGAACGAAAAGTGGATGATTATTTGGTGATATGCGTGGAAATTCATACCTTTGCATCGCGAATAGTTAGTGATTTCGCGATTGCAATCAGGAAATGGACAAAGTAGGAACATACGAATTTATGGCGGAGCCGTTCCACTGTGATTTCAGTGGACGACTGTTTATGGGACACTTGGGCAATCATTTGCTGAACGCTGCCGACTTTCACTCGACGGCACGCGGCTTCGGCATGCGCTACCTCCTGACAATCAACCGTTCGTGGGTGCTCTCACGACTGGCCATCGAGATGGAGGAGATGCCTGAGATGTACACGAAGTTCAATGTGGAGACGTGGGTGGAGAGTGCCATGCGCTATTTCACGTCGAGAAACTTCCGCGTGGTAGGTAGCGATGGCAAGGTATATGGTTACGGCCGCAGTATCTGGGCGATGATTGACACGGAGACACGACAGCCCACGGATATCTTCAGCATTGACAACGGTGCCATCAACAACTGGATCGAGAAGGATAAGGAATGTCCGATCGATAAGGGTGGACGCGTGAAGATGGACGACGGGGCTGAACTGGTACGCACCATCGACACCTATTATAATGATGTTGATATCAACGGCCATATCAACTCGGTGAAGTACATCGAGCATGTGCTCGACCTCTGGGATATGGCATGGTATCGTGAACATCAGATCAAACGCTTTGAGATAGCCTACGTGGCAGAGGCTCATGCAGGTGACAAACTCTCCTTCTACCGTGAGATGACGGCAGACAACACCTACTGCATCCGCATCTGCAAGGATGGGGATGTGGAGGTTTGCCGTAGCAAGGTCGTATTCGGCTGATTATTTTATTCTGTATCACCGAACCCGCCGCCGAAGCCGCCCATCTGCGGGAACTCTGGGTCGGGCTCCTTGCCGATTTCCACGAGCAACTTAAATAGGGCGCGACGGCGCTGGGCCCAGGTGGGATAGTCGTCGGCCCTCAGGGTCCTGACCTTGAAACCAGGCATCTGCATGCCGCCTTGGTTCATGAAGTCGAGTGTGCTGGTAGTGATGACGCAGGGCTTGGTCTTGCCGTCGGCCAGCAGACGGTCGGCGATGGCATCGGCACCACCCACCTTGAACCAACTCTCCATCGTGTCGTCTTCGCCGGGAACGAGTTGTATGAAGGCTGGCATGACCATCTTCCCCCTCTGCATCGGACTCATGTACCAGGCCTCACCCCTGTCGAGGTCGTAACTGGTGGTGCCGTGTTCGATGTTCTCCATTGAGGCCAGGTTGAAGGGGGAGGCTGGATTGTCGGCGATGCTGTACTTGAAGCCTTTGTCGGGCGAGAGGTACATGTTGCTGGGATCGGCTACCCGCGTGCCATCGACAACGAAGCAGTACTTGAAGGTCTCGTAGAGGTAGCCAGTCATCTTGATGCTCCACACGCCATCGGAGTCACGCTCCATGGCCAGCGGCTCTTGCAGCATCTCCACCTCCAGTCGGACACTGTCGGCCTCAGGTGCCTTCATGCGGAAAATGATGCCTTCCTCCGTATATTCTGGAGAGATGATGGGCTTGGGGAAGAGACGGGCCATCACGCCAGGCGTGAACTGCTGTTCCTTGCCAGTGGCGGCAGGTGTAGGCTGAGCAGCGTTCATGGCCGCTTCTGAGGCTTTCTTGTTGAAAAGCAATGGGAGGGTCTTCGAGAGGAAGTACTTGGCGTTCATCCATGTGTGACCGAACTTGTCGGTGGTGAATTCCTTTACTGCACGGATGCCTTTCTTGTCGAGGAACTCCATATAATCGCGGGCATTGCCATAGAGGAAGTCGTCGGTACCCACACCAAGCCAGAACAGGCGGATCTTCGCGTTGGTGTCCTGTGCATTGTCATAGACATTGGGAATGTCGGTCGATGTAAACGAACTGTAGGAACATAGGTAGGAGAACTTGTCGAGGTTCGTCAGACCGTTGAAGAGCCCCTGATTGCCGCCACGCGAGAAACCGCCGATGGCACGGTGGTCCTTGTTATTGATGGTGCGGTATTTCTGTTCGATATATGGCATCAGGTCGTTGACGAGGTCCTGACTGAACACGTCGCCGCCGAAGCGGGTCTGGGGCATGCCAGTGCCGTCGCCTGGCTTTGCGGGCTTCAACTTATAGGGATTGCCGTAGGGCAGTACCACGATCATCTCCTTGGCCTGTTTGGCAGCGATGAGATTGTCGAGGATGTAGTTCACGCGCCCCACCTTATAATAGACTTCCTCGGTATCGGTGGTGCCGCTGATGAGGTAGAACACGGGGTATTTCTTCTGCATGTCCATCATATAGCCGGGGGGCAGATAGACGATGGCATTATTTGTGGCACCGAGGCTCTTCGAGTAATAATGTATATACTCCATCCGTCCGTGGGGTACGTCCTTGATGTCGTGGGGCAGGTCCTGACCAGGAGCCTTGATCTCCAGCAGGCTGTTCTTGAATCCCTCATTGGGGAAGTACTGCGGGTTCAGCGGATCCATCACGCTGACGCCATCCACCACGAAACAGTAGGGGTACATGTCGGGGGCGGCTGGGCCCAGTGTGGCCGTCCAGATGTCGTCACTTCCGCGCTCCATGGCGTGGCGACCTGCAAACTGCACATCCACTTCGACATGCTTGGCATGATCGTTCCAATACTTGAATGTCACCGTACCGTCGGCATTCGTAATCGTTGACTGTTGCTGCAGAACAGTCTCCTGTGCCCAACCGTCCACTACTGATACGGTCAGGAAAACTGCAAAGGCGATGCTTTTCATTTTTCTCATGTTCTTTGGTTTTGTTAGTTAGATGTTTATGATTCTTGTTGCAAAGGTACGAAAAAAAATCAGATTTTGCTGGTATCTTTCTTTTTTTTCGGGAATAATGTGTAATTTTGCAACCGATTTATTAAAGATAACCCCTCGCCAGGGCTTCGGGCAAGCCGCTGGGCGCACTGATAAGACGACGGTTCTCGGGTAGAACTGGCATGGTGGGCAGGGATATGTACAACATTAAAAACAAAGGCTATTATGGCAGAAATGAATTTCGGTGGCGTTATTGAAACTGTAGTCACCAGCAAGGAGTTCTCTTTGGAGAAAGCACGTGAAGTATTGAAGAATGAGACGATCGCCGTGATTGGTTATGGTGTGCAGGGTCCTGGACAGGCCTGCAACCTGCGCGACAACGGGTTCAATGTGATCGTTGGTCAGCGTCAGGGTAAGACCTTCGACAAGGCCGTTGCCGACGGATGGGTTCCCGGTGAGACACTGTTCTCTATCGAGGAGGCTGCCGAGAAGGGTACCATTCTCTGCATGCTCCTGAGCGATGCTGGTCAGATTCAGCAGTGGCCCACCATCAAGAAATATCTGAAGCCCGGTAAGACCCTGTATTACTCTCATGGCTTCGCCATCAACTGGAGCGACCGTACGGGTGTGATTCCCCCGAAGGATGTCGATGTAATCATGGTGGCTCCGAAGGGTTCGGGTACCAGCCTACGCACAATGTTCTGCGAGGGTCGCGGCCTGAACTGCTCTTACGCCGTCTATCAGGATGCAACGGGCAAGGCCAAGGAGAAGACGCTGGCCTTCGGTATCGGCATCGGTGCCGGTTACTTGTTCGAGACCACTTTCCAGCGTGAGGCTACCAGTGACTTGACTGGTGAGCGCGGAAGTCTGATGGGTGCCATCCAGGGTCTGCTGCTGGCACAGTATGAGGTGCTCCGCGAGCATGGACACTCTCCCTCGGAGGCTTTCAACGAGACCGTTGAGGAACTGACCCAGAGCCTTGGCCCGCTCTTTGGTGCGAAGGGTATGGATTGGATGTATGCCAACTGTTCGACCACCGCTCAGCGTGGTGCCCTCGACTGGGCTCCCCGTTTCCACGATGCCATCAAGCCTGTGATGGAGTGGCTGTACTACTCCGTGCAGACGGGTAACGAGGCACAGATTACCATCGATGCCAACTCAAAGCCTGACTACCGCGCTGGTCTGGAGAAAGAACTGGAGGCCATGCGCAATCAGGAGATGTGGCGCGCAGGTGAGACCGTGCGTAAACTTCGTCCAGAGAATCAGGATGTATAATAATAAGGTACGGGGGTGTGTTTATGCGCACCCCCGTACTTATTTAATATAATTATATGGGAAAATTAGTTATCAATTCGTATGATGAATTTGCAGCCTACGAGGGCAAGGAACTTGGCGTGTCCGACTGGCTGCAGATCGACCAAGACCGTATCAACCTGTTTGCCGATGCCACGCTCGACCATCAGTGGATCCACGTGGATGTAGATCGTGCCAAGGAGGAGAGCCAGTATCACAGTACCATTGCCCATGGCTACCTGACACTCTCCGTGCTTCCTCATCTGTGGGCACAGATTATCGAGGTGAACAATATCACGATGCTGGTGAACTACGGGATGGACAAGATGCGCTTCGGACAGCCGGTGGTGACAGGCTCCCGCATCCGCATGACGGCCAAGTTGCACAGCATCGCCAACCTGCGGGGTATTTGTAAGGTAGAGATTGATTTCAAGATTGAGATAGAAGGACAGCGTAAGCCAGCACTTGAGGGCATCTCCTCATTCCTGTATTACTTTAAGAAAGATTAATCATTAAATATAAATTGAGGGATAACACGTATGGGAGGATTCTTTGGAACCATAGCCACGAAAAGTTGTGTGAACGATCTCTTTTATGGGACTGACTATAACTCGCACCTCGGGACAAAGCGTGCGGGTATGGTGATGTTCGATAGTGACAAGGGTTTCAGTCGTAAAATTCATAATCTGGAGCGCGACTACTTCCGCTCGAAATTCGAGGATGAACTTGAATCGTTCTCCGGGAATCAAGGCATAGGAGTGATTAGCGACACTGACCCGCAGCCAATCATCGTGAACTCACACCTGGGGCGGTATGCTGTGGTGACGGTGGCGAAGATCAATAACCTGCCTGAGATAGCCAGTGAACTGCTGGAGCGCAGGATGCACTTCAGCGAACTGACAGAAAACAATATCAACCAGACGGAACTCGTCGCACTGCTCATCAATATGGGGCGTACCTTCGTGGAGGGTATCAATCTGGTATATAAGAAGATTGAAGGGTCATGCTCGATGCTAATCCTGACAGAGAAGGGGATCATCGCTGCCCGTGATTTCTTGGGGCGCACACCTATTGTGATTGGCAAGAAAGATGGGGCATACGCCGTGTCGAGTGAGACGACAAGTTTCCCCAACCTTGATTTCTACCGTGTTAGAGACTTAGGACCAGGTGAGATTGTCTATCTGACGGCTGATAAGATGGAGGTGCTGCAGGAGCCGTTCAAGCGGGAGCAAATATGCTCTTTCCTCTGGGTCTATTATGGGTTCCCTGCTTCCGACTATAACGGCATCAATGTGGAGGCCGTGCGCGAGGCCAATGGTAAGAAAATGGGTGAGATAGACGATACCGAGGTGGATAGCGTCTGTGGCGTGCCCGACTCCGGTGTCGGCATGGCACTGGGCTATGCTGAGGGTAAAGGCGTGCCCTATAAGCGCTCTGTCTTGAAATATACACCGACATGGCCTCGTTCGTTTACACCTGGCAATCAGGAGCGTCGTGCCTTGGTGGCCAAGATGAAACTGATACCTAATCCTGCTCTGCTGAAGGATCAGCGCGTGGTGTTCTGTGATGACTCCATTGTGCGTGGCACGCAGTTGAAGGATAATGTCAGGACCTTCTTCGAGTATGGTGCTAAAGAGGTGCACTGCCGTATTTCCTGTCCGCCTTTGGTCTATGGATGTCCGTTTATTGGTTTTACGTCGTCGAAAAGCGATATGGAACTGATTACGCGTCGTATTATCAAGGATTTTGAGGGCGACGACAAGAAGAACCTGGAGAAATACGCCACGACGGATTCTCCTGAATATAAGCGGATGGTGGATGAAATCGCCAAGCGCCTAGGGCTGACGACGCTGAAGTTCGCTAAGTTGGAAGATCTGGTGGATAGTATAGGACTTCCGAAATGCCGTGTCTGTACACATTGTTTTGATGGCAGCAGTTATTGTCATGAGCACGACGATGAGGATAATCGCCAACTGAAGTTGGACTTTGAAGAATTGAAGGATTGAAAAATCAGATGCGGAGGAGTAGGCCGTCGGCCTGGCGGATGTATTCCTCTTGAAGAAGATAGTCGAGTGCGGCATCCAGTTCGTCGGTAGGCAACTGTATGCCGCGCAAGTCTGTAATAGGGTGGGGCTTTCCGTCGCCAAGGAGGGTAAGAATCCGTTCCATCGCTTCATCAAGTTTTACTTCTGACACGAGCCCCTGTGGACGGTGGCTCAGACAGACGTCGCACTGTTCGCAGTTATGATCGTTCTCCTCACCGAAATAGCGTAGTAGTTGCCGGCTGCGGCAAACCTCATCATTGGTGGCATAGTTGATCATGGCGTGAATGCGCTCTATGAACTGTTCTTTCCGTTCTTCGTAGATAGAGGGCGGAAGTTGGACGTGTTCCATGTCCTCGCGCCGCTGGGTATAGCGGATATAAGGTGTCTTCTTCTGGGGTATGAAATGGAGGATATGTCGCTCACTCAGACTTTTCAGGGTCATATATACCTGATGGGGCTGGAGGCCAGTCTGGGATGCGATGAAACTTTCGTCGATATAGTTGTAGTCCGTGAAGAGACCTCCGTAGTTGCGCAGCAGCATGGTAATGACCTTCTCCTCATTGGGTGAGGTATGCTCCAGTCGATAGAGGTCATTGCGCCCGATGGTGAACATCACCCGGGCCTGGTTGTCCTGTTCTTCCGTGTATTCGATGTAACCTGCGCGATTGAGAATCTTCAGGGCAGAATCCACTTGTATGGGGAAATGATGGAAGGCATGGCAGAACTTGTCGATATTGAACTCGAAGGTATGGTTGTAGCCAGAGCCCACGCCAATCTGGTAGAAATAGGCGAGGTGCTCATAGACCTGTCGGATATAGTTCTTCTCTGGGAAAGTATCGGCAATGCGCTTCTCCAGTTTCCGCTGATCGGCATCGTTATAGAGTAGTACGGCGTATGCTTTCCGCCCGTCGCGCCCAGCCCGTCCCGCTTCCTGGAAGTAGGCCTCGATACTGTCGGGGCAGTCGATGTGGATCACAAGGCGCACGTCGGGCTTGTCGATGCCCATGCCGAATGCATTCGTCGCCACCATTACGCGTACCTGATCCTGTTGCCAGGCCTTCTGGCGCTCGTCCTTGACGGCTGTGTCGAGACCAGCATGGTAGAAGGTGGATGAGATGCCTGCCTCGGACAGCAGATCGGCCATCTCCTTGGTGCGCTTGCGGCTGCGGGCATAGACGATGGCTGGGCCTTTCAGGCTATTGAGAATATGGATGAGTTGCTCCCGCTTGTCGGTGGCCCTTCTGACGACGTAGGCCAGGTTCTTCCGCTCGAAACTCATCTTGAAGATACCGGGATTACTTGGGAATCCTAGTTTCTCCAGCATGTCCTGTACGACGGCGGGGGTAGCCGTGGCTGTCAGGGCCAGGACGGGAATGCCTGGCAGCAGTTTGCGGATATTGGCAATCTGTAGATAGGAAGGACGGAAGTCGTAACCCCACTGGGAGATGCAGTGTGCCTCATCGACGGTGATGAAACTCACGCGGATATGGCGTAACTTTGTCTGAAAGAGTTCAGAGGAAAGACGTTCCGGGGAGACATATAGGATCTTGATGTCACCGAAGATGCAATTCTCGAGGATGGTGACAATCTCCTCACGGGTCAGGCCCGAGTAGATGGCTGCCGCCCGTATGCCACGGTGGCGCAGGTGTTCAACCTGATCCTTCATCAGCGCGATGAGGGGAGTAATGACGATACACGTCCCATCTTTTGCTAAAGCAGGAACCTGAAAGGTGATAGACTTCCCCCCGCCTGTCGGCATCAGGCCTAAGGTGTCGTGCCCGTTGCCAATGGACTCAATGATCTCCAACTGGATACCACGGAAGTCGTCATAACTCCAGTATCGCCGTAGAATTGAACGATAATCCTCTATCTTCAATGCTCAATCTTTAATTGTCATTCTCCGACGGTTTGATGTCCTCTATCTGGAGTTGGACCTCACTGCGCTTGTAGATATTGTCCTCAACTGTATAGACGATGTCAAACGAACGCTTTGACTTGATATACTTGGCGGACTCACTCTGTCCAAAAGCAATACCATTAAGCACGTTGCTTGACTTGGAGTCAACGAGTTCGAGTTTGATATGTTCCTGTTGGCGACCCACGACCTTCGATGTACCATAGTCATAGACGTTGCGGGTACAGAATAGCGGCTTAGGATTGTCAGGACCGTATGGCGCGAACTTCTTCAGGTCGTTGTGTAGTTTCTTCGTCACATCCTTAAAGTCGATCACTGCATTGATGTCAAGCGTGGCCTCGGTCTGTTCTGGGAGTATATGCTCGGTGACGTACTTCTGGAAGCGACGGCGGAACTCGGGGATGTTCTCAATCTTCAGCGAGAGACCAACGGCGTATGTATGGCCACCGAAGTTCTCCAGCAGGTCACGGCAACTCTTGATAGCATCATATATGTCATAGCCGGCCACACTCCGGGCAGAACCCGTAGCGATGCCATTGAACTTGGTGAGCACTACCGTGGGGCGGTAATAGAGTTCCGTCAGGCGTGAGGCTACGATGCCGATAACGCCTTTCTTCCAGTTCTCATCGTAGAGCACGATACTGGCTTGGTGCTTCTGGTTCTCCAGTTTCTCCACGATCTGGTTAGCCTCTTCCGTCATCTGCTTATCGACATCCTTGCGCTGCTCGTTATACTCATTGATGTGGTTGGCTTCTGCCAGGGCTTTGTCAAAGTCGCGCTCCACCAGCAGATCGACTGCCTCGGTACCATTCTGCATACGGCCGGAGGCATTGATACGAGGTCCGATCTTGAAGACGATATCGCTCATCGTCATCTCGCGTCCTGTCAGACCGCATATCTCAATGATGGATTTCAGACCGACAGAGGGGCTCTGGTTCAGTTGCTTTAAGCCATGGAATGCTAAGATGCGGTTCTCCCCCATGATGGGCACGATATCTGCCGCAATACTGACTGCACAGAAGTCGAGTAGGGGAATCAGCCGCGAGAAGGGTATGCCATTGTTCTTGGCAAAGGCCTGCATGAACTTAAAGCCCACGCCACAGCCGCAGAGATGTTTAAAGGGATAGGTGGAATCCTCACGCTTGGGGTTGAGAATCGCCACGGCGGGCGGTAATTCCTCATCAGGTACGTGATGGTCACACACGATGAAGTCAATGCCCAATGACTTGGCGTATGTAATCTCGTCGAATGCCTTGACACCACAGTCGAGCACGATAATTAGTTTGATACCTTTCTCTGCTGCATAGTCCAATGCCTTGACACTGATTCCATAGCCCTCCTCATAGCGGTCTGGGATATAGTATTCAATGTTGGAATAGAACTGCTGCAGAAACTTATACACCAAAGCAACCGCCGTACATCCATCGACATCGTAGTCGCCATATATCATGATGCGCTCCTTGCGCCCCATGGCGTCATTCAGCCTATCGACTGCCACGTCCATGTCATTCATCAGGAACGGGTCAATGAGTTCGTTTAGCATCGGACGGAAGAATCGCTTGGCGGCGCTCTCCGTCTTTATGCCACGCTGAATGAGCAGGTCGGCGAGGATAGGACTCATGCCGATCTTCTCTCCCAGTTCCTTAGCCGCAGTCTGTCGTTCTGATGTAGGTGGTTCGTAATTCCATTTGAAATGCATTAATATATTTATTTTTATTCTTTCCGCTTTAGTGGCTAAAAGTGCCTATTAAGGCAATATAGCGCCCAAAGGTACGAATAAAAAATGAAAAAACGGCATAATCTGCGGAAAAAATTGCAGATAATGCCGTTTTTACTAAATTTATAGGATATGTTATAGTCCGAGTTTCTTACGAATATCGGCAGGGATGGCATTCTTGTTGATCATGAAGTCCATCGTGTTGGCGGCGATAAAAGCCTTTGTCATATACCAGGTGCCCTTGTAGTCGCCGCTCTCGCCCCACGAGTTCTTCACCATGTAGTACTCCTTGCCGTTCTGGTCTTTGGCCACACCGTAGATATGCATGCCGTGGTCGTCGGTCAACTGCCAGTTGTCGAACCGCTCCTGTCGCATTTCCTGTGTGGGAACGATCTCAGGCACTTTGCATCCCAGCGAGTCAATCACATTACGCTTCTTATCAGCGGTGAGTTTCAACCAGCGGGCCATGTCGCTGCCGGCGAGGCTCTGGGTGGCCTTGGCATCGATGGCGTAGGCCAGTCCCTGACGAGTGAAACCCTCTTCTGACACGTCACCGCCCCAGGCCACGGTATAGCCTTCGTTCACGGCGTTGTCGATGATCTGCATCATCTCATCCATAGGCACGTTGTAAGAAAGCGGGAAGCGCCAGTTGTCCTGAACCTCAACGGCAAAGGCTGTGTAGAAGGGATGATGGGTGTAACTGGTGATGCTCACGTAGTCATTGAGGTTGATGCCGAGAGAGGCCATGAAGGTCTTCGGGCTATATTCCTTGCCCTCGTAGGTAAACTTCTCTGGACACTTGCCGAGGTAGGCATCCAGAATTCCTTGCAGGCCATTCTTCCATGCCCCAGAGAGTTTCTTGGCATCACTCTTGGCGACGGCAGCCACGTATGGCTCCAGGACGGAGAAGAACTCGTTGAAGTTGTTCAGTGAATCACCATAGAGTGAGCCGGGGAACGGCATGGCGTTTTCCGGGCAGATACCCCAGGTCTTCATCGTGGCAAGCACATCCTCGGCGGAACCTCCCTGGGCAAACTGACAGTCACCGTGATAACGCACCACCTGGACAGCACGGTCCATGTAAGTCTTGTTGGCTACGAACGACTCACAGAGATCGTAGGCCTTGCCCGTGGCCTTCAGGATTTCTGCCTCGAAGAACGACATGGTGGAATAGTCCCAGCAGGTACCCGAACGGTTCTGGTCCTTTACACTGGTGACAGGAATCTCTTTGATGGTAGTAAAGACGGGCTTATTGGCCTCTTTGGCGTCTGTCTTTTTCTTGGCAGCCGAAGCACTGGTGGCAATCACCACCAAAAGTGCGAAAGTTAGAATCTTCTTCATGAATTATAATGTTTAATTTAATGTTTAATCTCTGTTGCTTGCCATAAATTCCTCAAGTTCCTTGGGATGATAGGGAATGCGCTGTTTGCCGAGGAAGCGGCAGCCGTCCTTCGTGATGAGAATATCATCTTCGATGCGGATGCCGCCAAAGTCCTTATAGGTCTCCAGTTTGTCGAAATTGATGAATTCCTTGCAGTGGCCTTCCTTCCGCCAAAGGTCGATGAGGTGGGGGATGAAGTAGATGCCGGGTTCATCGGTGACAACAAAACCTTCTTCTAACTTACGACCCATGCGGAGGCAGTTGGTGCCAAACTGCTCCAGGTTTGGACGCGTCTCATCGTCGAAGCCGACATAGATCTGTCCAAGCCCCTCCATATCGTGTACGTCCATACCCATCATGTGGCCCAGTCCGTGGGGGAGGAACATGGCATGGGCACCTGCTGCTACAGCCTCTTCCGTATCTCCTTTCATCAGTCCGAGTTCCTTCAGGCGGTCGGTCATCAGTCGGCAGACCGCAAAGTGGACATCAGCGTATTTCACGCCAGGCTTGGCTACTTCGAGCACATAGTCATGGCACTCCTCCACGATGCTGTATATCTCCAACTGGCGCCGGTCAAACTTCCCATTGACAGGCATCGTACGGGTGTTGTCTGAGCAATAGTCGTCTAGTTCGCAGCCAGCGTCACAAAGGGCCAGACGGCCTGCCTCCAGTTTGGTGTCGGAGGGATTGCCATGCATGATCTCACCATGCTGGGAAAATATAGTAGCGAAACTGACACCCTGCGCCAGACTGCGGGCCACACCATCCACCTGTCCGCCGATGAAGCGCTCAGTGACACCAGGACGGATTAGCAACTGGGCCGTCGTATGCATGGCATAGCCGACCTCACAGGCTCTTTCTATAGCCTCTATCTCTTGTGACTCCTTGGTGGAGCGCATTTTCACTACGGCCTTGATGAGTGGTAGGGATGCCGCCTCTTTCTGTTTCGACGGGTGAATGCCGAACAGATCCATGATCTGTATTTTCGTATCGTGACGATAGGGCGGCAGGAAATGAACTTTCTTAGAGGAGAGCGGAGAAATCAGAGAGGAGAGGGCTTTCAGCGGGGCAGAGTTGGCAACGCCCACCTCGGCTGCCAGGTCTGCCACACTGGGGGTATAGCCCATCCATACTATATCCTCTACGTCAATGTCATCACCATAGAGGGTCTCCGTATCGTTGTCGATGTCGATGACGCCTATTAACCCATCACGGTGCTGTCCGAAATAGTACAGGAACGAAGAGTCCTGTCGCATAGGCGAATATGCATTGGCAGGATAATTGGCTGGCGCCTCGTTATTGCCGAAGAAGATAATCACGCCGTTGCCAACGAGTTTTTTCAGTTCGGCACGGCGTCTGATATAGGTTTCTTTGCTAAACATTTGTCAAGTTTTCGTTATTATTAGTCAAATTCTCTGCAAAGGTACATATTTTATATTGAAAAGCATTATCTTTGCAGAAAATTTTTGCAATAATTATGCAGATAGGCAGAAAAACTGGACTTGTCTTGGAGGGTGGTGGCATGAGAGGCGTCTTCACCTCAGGTGTGCTCGATGCCTTTATGAAGCATGACCTCTACTTCCCCTACGTGGTGGCGGTATCGGCTGGTGCCTGCAACGGTTTGTCGTATATGAGCCATCAACCACGTCGTGCCCGCTTTTCTAATATTGATATGTTGCAGAAATATGGCTATATCTCGCTGAAGAGTCTCTTGGTGCAGGGCAGCATCTTTGACCCTAACATTCTTTATGAGCGATTTCCTAATGAGATCGTTCCCTTCGACTATGACACCTATCGGAATAATCCGACAGTTTATGAGATGGTGACGACAAACTGTCTGACGGGGCGCGCCGAGTATCTGTCAGAGAAGGAAGATATACAGCGCATGACTGCCATTGCCAAGGCATCAAGTTCTCTGCCGTATGTAGCACAGATTACATACGTTGATGGTGTTCCGATGCTCGATGGCGGAATCGTAGATTCTATTCCTGTAGTCCGTGCTGTTGATAAAGGATATTCTCCTAACGTCTTGATACTTACCAGAAATCGTGGGTATCGTTCAAGTGAACCTGAGTTTAAGGTCCCACGTCTGTTCTATGGCGAGTATCCTCGCCTGCGTGTGGCCTTGAGTCATCATGTCGAGGCTTACAACAAGCAGTTGGAACTTATAGAACGGATGGAAGACTGGGGAGAGATTATCTGTATCCGTCCTGAGCGCCCCATGGAGGTGGAGCGTATCTGTCTCGACGTGGAGAAACTGGAACGACTCTACGAAGAGGGCTTTGCCCTGGGTGAAAAATTCTGCCAGACACTATAAAATTCTTCATTCTTCATTCTTAATTCTTAATTAAAAGTCGTACCTTTGCAGCCAAATTTAAATAAGACTTAAAAGATACAATGGGAAAAGTAATTCTGACAGGTGACCGCCCCACCGGAAAACTTCACTTAGGGCATTATGTGGGTTCTTTGCGCCGTCGCGTGCAACTGCAAAATGAAGGCGACTATGACCGTATGTTTGTGTTTATGGCCGACGTACAGGCCCTCACTGATAATGCAGATAATCCTGAGAAGATTCGCCAGAATATCATTGAGGTGGCACTCGACTATCTTGCAGCCGGACTCGATCCTGAGAGGTGTATCCTATTCATCCAGAGTCAGATACCAGAGTTGGCAGAACTCACGACCTACTTGATGAACCTTGTCAGTGTGAGCCGTGTGCAGCGCAATCCGACGGTGAAGACTGAGGTGAAGATGCGTGGTTTTGAAGGTGAGAGTATTCCACTCGGCTTCTTCTGCTATCCAGTCTCCCAGGCTGCTGATATCACGCTCTTCAAGGCCACGACGGTGCCTGCCGGTGAGGATCAGGAACCGATGCTCGAGGTGACGCGTGAACTCGTGCGCCGCTTCAACCAGACATACGCTGAGGTGCTGGTCGAGCCGAATATCATGCTGCCAGAGAATCTAACAGCCCGTCGCCTGCCTGGTACGGATGGTAAGGAGAAAATGTCGAAGTCGCTGGGTAATTGCATCTATCTTTCCGACTCGGCCGACGAAGTATGGCAAAAAGTGCGCTCGATGTACACAGATCCTGAGCATGTCAACCTCAACGATCCGGGTCATGTGGAGGGCAATGCCGTGTTCACCTATCTTGATGCTTTCTCCACGGACGATGACTTCGCTGAGTTCCTGCCCGACTATCAGAACCTTGACGAACTGAAGGCCCACTATCAGCGGGGCGGTCTGGGTGACATGAAGTGCAAGAAGTTCCTGAATCAGGTGCTCAACAAGTTCCTGGAGCCCATGCGCCAGCGCCGTGCAGAGTTCGAGAAGGATATCCCTGAGATTTATAACATCTTGAAGAAAGGTACGGAACAGGCCCGTGAGGTGGGAGCGCAGACGATGGACGAGGTGCGCAAGGCCATGCAGATTGACTACTTCAACGATGCCGAGTTGATCCGTCAGCAGGCAGAACGCTTTGCCAAATAGGGTAAAATGCTGTCTGGCCCATATACATGTCATGAATATCCCACTTATCTTGCACTTGTATTGATATTCAGCAGGTTACGGTGTTTATCCTGCACTGTATCCTGCACTGTATCCGCGCCTTAACCTGCACTTACAGCATACGGTGTGTTCCAAGATTTGTTCCAGGCTTTGGTACAGTGTGTTTCAAGCCTTGGTACACACTGTACCAAACTTTGGGACGATTTTTGGTACAATCAGTCGATCAAGGGGGCAGGGGTGCAGGATAGAGTGCAGGATGCAGTGCAGGATAGAGTGCAGGATAAGATGCCTAACCAGTTGATTTTCAGGCCAAGTGCAGGATAGGCAGTTAGCCTGGACGGAAATATTGGACAGATATTTATATTTATTTTAACCATTGCTCGTCACTGATATTATTTTGCTCAATATAGCAACAATATCGCATTGCTGTAAAAAGTTGGGCGATGGGGTGGCGTTATTTCCAATTTTTTTGCTATCTTTGCAGACGTAAATATTGAGGAAACCTCTTGTAACTATTAATTAACTACATTATTAAGATTTATGAAACGATTTTTGTTTTTTCTTGCCGTGTCTGTATTTGGCTTAGGTTCTGCCTTGGCCCAGGACGGCACAAAACTGGAGGCAGAAGATGCCATCTATGAGAATTGTGAACTTGTTGAGGGAGATCAGTATTCTGGTGGTAAGGCCCTCGCTATGAAGGAGAGTAACGGAAAGATTTCCTTTAATTACACGGCTGCAGAAGGTGGTAAATTAACCGTCTATGTCGGTTATGATGGACAGTGGGGAGACAAGACCGTTAACATCACTGTCAATGGTAGTACCGGTACTTTCCAGACACCGGTAGCGGGAGTCGGCGAAATTGAAGCCGGTGCCTTTATCATGAATGAAGGGGAAAACACTATCGAGATTACTCCAAGTTGGACGTGGTACTTGATTGACTATATTCGTATAGCCAGTGCCGCAGAGAGCAGCATTGCATTTGACATCGCTGCATCGCCTGTCGATGCCAATGCCTCAGAAGCAGCCAAGAAGGTATATACCTTCCTCTACGACAATTTCGGTAAGAAGACCATCTCGGGTATCATGACAGGCGATTTGGGCAATGCAAATGGCGATGTCACCTTACAGAGTGATGTGAAGACCGTCTATGAGGTTTCTGGCAAGTATCCTGCTCTGGTAGGCTTCGACTTCCTGTTTGCTACGGGCCGTACGGAAGATGAGGGCTGGTGTAAGGAATATACTAATAATAGTTTGGCACTGGCCAAAGACTTGTATCGTCGTGGCGGTCTGCCCGCCTTTACATGGCACTGGCATGATCCCAGTCGCGCTACTGACGACTTCTATTCAGACAAGAACACTGTGAAGATTGCCGATGCCCTGAACGCTGACGGCAGTTGGAATACAGAGTCGGAACTCTATCAGTATCTGGTGAAGGATATCCATACCATCGCCGACTATTTCCTCCAGTTGCAGGAGGCTGGCGTCGCCTGTCTCTTCCGTCCGCTCCATGAGGCCAGTGGTGGCTGGTTCTGGTGGGGGCGCGACAAGGATGCTGCAGCCTGTGTCAAACTCTATCAACTGGTCTTCGACGAGATGGTCAGCGTAAAGGGTGTGCATAATGTCATTTGGGTATGGAACGCTGGCGAGAACGATGCTGACTGGAATCCTGGCGATGCCTACTATGATATTGTCTCTGCCGATATCTACAATGCTGAGTTCGACTACTCCAGCAACTATTCTACGTTTGACAAGTTGAAGTCGCTTACAGGCGGCAAGAAGATCATCGCCCTCTCTGAGAACGGTCCTATCCCCGATATCGACAAGGAGGTCGAGGAAGAGGCCGTCTGGTCGTGGTGGATGCCTTGGTATCAGTCTTGGGGTCAGAAAGAAGAAGATATGTTTATCAATAAGACCAGTGCCGAGGAGTGGACGAAGTGCATGGGCGACGAGCGCGTGATTACCCTCGAAGACCTGTCGGAAGGGTGGGGCACCTACATTGAGACAGGTATCCAGTCGCTGAAGGCTGTTGAGCCCGCATCTCAGAGCATCTACGACTTGCAGGGCCGTCGTCTCACAACGGCACCCGCCAAGGGACTTTACATCAAGGACGGAAAGAAATTCGTTGTCAAATAATAAAGTCAACTAGACAAAGTTAATCCCCGCCAATTAGCGGGGATTAATTATTTCAAGAGGTCAGGCCGCAAGCGGCGGGTGCGTTCCATGGCCTGTTCGAGTTCCCAGTCGCGTATTTTCGCCTCGTTGCCGCTAAGCAGAATGTCGGGCACCTTCCACCCCTTATAGTCGGCAGGACGGGTGTAGATGGGGGCAGCGAGGATATCGTCCTGAAAACAGTCGGAGAGGGCAGATTGCTCATCCCCGATGACACCTGGCACGACGCGCACGACGGCATCGGCAATCATCGCAGCCACCAGTTCTCCTCCTGTCAGCACGAAATCGCCAATGGATATTTCCCTGGTGATGAGATGGTCGCGGATGCGCTGGTCGATGCCCTTGTAGTGACCGGCGAGGATAATGAGATTGCCCATGAGTGATAGTTCGTTGGCGAGATGCTGGTCGAAACGCTCTCCATCGGGTGAAGTGAAGATCACCTCATCATAGTCACGCTCGGCCTTGAGGGCAGAGATGCAACGGTCAATGGGCTCGCACTGCATCACCATGCCAGCCGAACCACCGTATGGGTAGTCATCCACGCGTCGCCATTTGTCGAGTGTGTAGTCACGCAAGTTGTGAAGGTGGATTTCTGCAAGTCCTTTCTTTTCAGCCCGTGCGAGGATGCTCTCATGGACGAAGCCTTCGATCATCTCGGGCAAGACAGTGATAATATCTATTCTCATCTGGGTTTTGCCATTAATTAGGTATGAGCAGAATTCTCTTCTCTTCTTTCTTTGGAGCGGCTTTGGGCTTGCTCTTGCGCTTTACCTTACCTTGTGACTGGACTGATCCTTCATCTGTGTCGGAATTCCCCTTACCTTGCGCTTTCTTCTTGTTTGCCGTACTATTCCTGACTGATATAGCAAACGGATAACTGATGGTGGGGCATCCGTCTTCTGTAATATCTACACTGAATTTGACTTCATCTCCTTTCCAGTCATACAGTCGTGCAGAGTACATCTCTTCAGTGACCTTGCTGATTGTACAGATAGTAGAGTCGGCAACATCAATGGTAACGTCACGGAAATAGTAAGTCCTGTCGTGTGTCCCTGTATTCCTTACAAGGATTTCTGCCGTCAGTACAGAACCGTTGATTTGGTGGGACAGCATCTGAACGGTGTAGTTATTAATATACCATGTATTATACGTGATGACAGATGGGGTAAACTTCAGCCCATCATAGTTGATAGCAAACTTGGAATAGGAGGGGGTCCTCTCCAATCCGATTTCGTCTGGAATGTTGAGCGTGCAGTCATAACTCAATACGGCTGTCTCCACGTTCACGTTCTCCTTCCTGGTATCGATGTTGATCAAACAATTATCATCTTGGCTCGACAGACTCATAAGGGAGAGTGTCATATAGGGCGGGCAGACCACTTTGATATCTGTATTGATGGTCTTATGCTCAAAACCGATGTCGAGATTGTTGTTCATGATAAACCGACAACTGGATCTGGGATCGACGGTAATGAGCCCGTATTTTCCGTTCTGCTTGACGATGGCATCATGATTCCACGTTAGCGGAACAGCCTCAAACTGTGCGGGCAGGATCTCTTGTCCATTGTAAGAAAGCCCCAAAAGTGATCTCTCATTATAGGCAATAGGCTTCAGGTCACTCTGTGGCTCAAAGGGCTTCTCCTGAGGGATAGTGACCCTCCTTGGCAGTTGTCCTGTATAGGTGATGCTCGACAGCCTCATCAGTGAATCGAAGGTCATGACACCTTGTTTGAACCTGATGACATATTCATTCCCGTTTTTGATGACATTGACAGGGCGCTCTGCCGCTATCACCCTTGATTTCTTGTTTGTAGGATCATTGTCGGTAGCCAATGGCGTGAGCATATTGGTTTTGAAATCATATTCATAGAAGCGCTTCTTTAGCACGATGATGCACTTCCCATAACTGGAGGATGAGATGAAATCAATATCCTCTGTATCGTATTCGCCCAGACTGAGGTTGGCAAAGACGCCTGTCTTGGACGACAGGATGTTGTAACTGTAGGAGCCGTCAAGAATGTGTTTGTCGGACTTGGGAATCTTGACCCATGCATAGCCTTCACAGAAGGGGGCAGCGTATGTAAAGGGGCCAACCTTCACACCGTCACTAACACGTATATAATAGTAGCCCGTGTTATTATGAACAGAAAGATATCCATCGGAGAAGCCTTGGTCACCTACGACCTGATACTGCCCGGCGGAGAGATCCTGAACGACGCCGTTGTCACTGACATAGCCCACAAACTTATTATTGTTGTAAAGCAGTCCCTGATGCGACTTGAAAGGAGAAATACTGTCATATTTGAGTGGCACGACTTCTTTCTCTTCTGCATTGAGCATACCAAATTGATGGTTTTGCGAGACGACATAGTAACCGTTGCCCAATATGGAAATCTTATCGTATGTAGGATGGAGTATCCATCTTGGTACCTGGGCAAAATTGGCTATAGTAAAAGATATGAATACGAATAGGAGAAGTTTTCTCATTGTAACTGTTTTAATTGTGTTATGGTGTTATCGATTTTATTCTTGAACACAAAGTCCTGACTGTCCTCAGCCTCTTTTCCTGCACGGATCAGCATCTGCCTGGCTTTCTCAAAATCCCGTTTGACGACAATCTCATTGATATAGTAGAACGAGAGCCAGTAAAGGGTCTTGTAATCTGTAGAATCGGAGGTGCTGATAGCCTTTTCCAACCATATTACGGCTTGTTTATTGAGTTCAGATGAGATGGGCAGGCCGGCTTCGTTGATTTTCCATCCTAACAGGCGCTTACGGCGGTCGGCTTCCGTATCACTTGGAATCCAGGCATACGTATAGGCCACTTCGTGGATGGCCTCCTTGTTCCCTTTGTCGGCCAGGGCCGTCATACGGATGAGGGCGCTCTTGATACTATCAGGACTTTCTTGTTTGAAAAGTGCTATACAGTTTTCGTACTCGACAGTCTCTGCCACCTTCAGGAGAGAATCTGTGTCCGGGATGACTGTAGAAGATGCCTCTGGTGCTTGGTCGTCGTTAGAAGACCCGCCAGACAGGAGGATGATGCCTCCGATCACTATTACTGCCGCTATACCTGCCAGAATGGCATAAAGACGTTTCTTAGAGTCTGAACCCGGTAAGGAAATGGTGTCTTTGTATTCTTCAGGTATCTGCATCGTCGTTGGCTTAGCCTCTGGCTCAGGGTTGACTTTGGGTACTGCGAATCGCAGTTCTGGATGACGTAGGGCCCGATTAGCAATCTCCTCAAGTTGTTCTGCTGTAGGGCGTTGCCATGGTTCTTCTTGCAGACAGTCTTCCAGGGTCTTTTTCATGAGTGGAGAGAAGTCGCCAGGAACCTCAGGAACTTCTGCTCCTTTCTTCTGAAGAAGTCCGCCATCATTGCCGAAAGGCAGGACTCCAGACAGCATCTCAAACGCGGTCGATCCCAGAGAATAGATGTCGTTGGCCATGATTGGCAGATTATTGCGTGAGAATCTCTCTGGTGCCATATATGAAATAGTGCCTGCTGAAAACAAGGCAATATCCTGATTGGAGGCTCTGCTAAGCGATGCCTTGACCTGGGTACTGACACCAAAGTCTGTCAGCATATACTCACCATTGTCACCTAACAGGATGTTAGCGGGTTTGATGTCCTGGTGAAGAATAGGAGGATTCATGGCATGAAGGTATGATAGGGCACTGGCACAGTCACGCAGGAGTTTCCATGTTTCTTCTTCTGTCATCTTACCAATCATCTTGCCGATATTACCCTTCTCACAGTAAGGCAAGATGAGATATGGCCTATTGCCACTCGTGGCATAAAACAGTGGTCGAAGCAGATTCTTGTGATTGGCATTGACCATTAACGCAAACTCGTGAGTCAGCATTTCATCACCATCTTCCCCATTACCGGTAGTCGGATTGTATATCTTCAGGGCCAGTGTTACATTTGTCTGGTTGTCTCGTACCTTCCATACCTCAGAGAAGGCACCTTGGCCTAACAATTGTTCTTTTTCGTATCTTCCGTCAAAGATGTCCATTTTTTGATTTTCTATTTATACCTTAGAAACAATACGCAAGTGAGAAGGCAAAACCTTGAAATCTCTCTTTTTCCTCTTTTCTGGTTTGATTGTCATAATATTTGCAGAACGGCGTCAAGTCTGCTTTCCATGCGGCTCCTATAGAGAAACAGTTACAGATAATCATCTTTAGCCCTGCCTGATAGCCGAACTGGAAACGGTTATAGTCATCGTCGTAGGTTCTTCCCCTATCAAAGAGACTCCAGGATTCAGAGTCACCGTTGGTATATTTGACTCGATCCTCACCATAGATATTATATTTCACATGTACGCCAGCATAGGGGACGATTCCGAAATTCTCCGTAGGATTCCAACGGAATGCAAAGTTTACGGGAATCTTAGAAAATGCAATGGTCATGCTATATTTCTCTCCATCAGCGTATCTCTTCGAGTGCCAGGAACCGCTGGTCTCAAATCCTGCATCAATATAGACTGGACTATAACCTAACTGGAAGTCATAACTGAAACCAATCGTTGCTGTGTTGAAATTCTTGCTATCTACGCCATTAGCAGTGGATGTGAGTTGAAGCGGAGAGTATTCCACATAGAAATTCCCCCAATCTTCTGAATACTCATAACTATAATTGGAGCGATAGTTAGTATTGTAGCCATCATACCTATAATAACCGTCTTCATCGTATTGTGCCTTTGCTGTACTACATACGATGGTTAGCATGGCTGTTGCTAAAATGAATTTTGTTTTTTTCATTGTCTGACAAGTATTAATTAGAATGCCTATGTGATGATCCGCTTCTTGTGCTGCGATGTCCTCCACCTCCACGTGGTCCACTGCCCGAGTAACTGCCTCCACCTCCACGGTAACCTCTGTTCTGGCCACCGAAAGAGACACCTGTTCCAACATTGATGCTCTGCTGCCGTATGCTCTGACCGCCAGTTGGCATATCTGTTCTGAATCTGGCATCTGACGCATCATTACTATTGAGGTTGATCTCGTTGCCGCTATTCTGGTTGAGAAGTTCCGTCAGGCATTGCTCTGCTTCCTTACGATGACGACCATTTGGGAATTGGGTGATATAGGCGTGGTAGTCCTTTGAAGTCCTACAGCGATAGAACACACGATCATCTTCTGATGTCTGAGTCTTGGAAGGTGTCTTGATGATTGTTTTCTCGGGTACCAACGGTGGTTCGGTGGCTTCCCTGGTGTGCCCTGCTTTCTTCTGGGGTGATTCTGTTATGTACTGTACGGGAGCCAGTTCTTCCTTATTGGAGGATTCCGGTTGTGGAGTAGGCTTCTGCATTCCTGGCTGTGGGTTGCCTTCCTGTGCTGACGATTCCTGTCGGGTCATGGAGGCGATGCGCTGCTTGGCTTTCTCCAAGTATGAGGATGAGGGGTATTCCTTGATAAATTGTTCGTAGTCTTGCTTTGATCTGCATGACAGGAAAGCCTCTTCTTCGCTGATGTTGCTAATGATTTTGACAATACCCGTTATGACACCAATGGCTGCAAGTACAGCCAAGGCTATTAAAAGTCCACGTTTCAGTGACTGGTTGTCATTTTTGAATTGCTTAAATGAATGTTGGAAGTTAGTATGACTCTCAGGATTATCATGATGGCTTCCATACGTATGTGTATGTACCTCAGTCGTTGGAGGGATTGTAGGCTGAGAAGGTTTCTGTATGGGCTTCTGAACCTGTTTTTCAATCGACAATGGAGGTAGTGTCTTCTTCTGTATGTATGCCGAAGCATATTCGTGTATCTGAGCGGCTGTGGGACGATTCCACGTCTCTGCTGCAAGACAGGCGGTTACCAGTTGTTTTAGTTCGTTGGAGAAGGCACCGCTGATAATTGGCAGTCGTGCACCGCTTAATTGCACGCAGCCGCCCATGCCTTCCCATAAGACATCACCAGTCATTAGTTCATAAAGAGTCATGCCAAAGGCCCAGATGTCGCTGGCCAGAACAACCATGGGTTTTTCAGAAAAGCGCTCAGGTCCCATGTAAGCAATGGTGCCAGAGGAACTGAAATTATTGTTTGTACGGCTCATTTGCGTACGGAATCGGCGGCTGATGCCGAAATCGGAGATGACATAACGGCCGTCGCTGGTGATGAGGATATTGTCGGGTTTTATATCCTGATGTACAATGGGAGGTTGCTGATTATGGAGAAAGGTAAGGCCACCGGATACATCGAGAATAAACTTCCAAATCTCTGATTCTGGCATGTTTCCATTTTGTCGGCTGACGGAACCGTTCTCGCAATAGGGCATGACGAGATAGGGGCAGTTCTCATAGACATCAATATGGCTGATGCTAAGGAGGTTGGGGTGATGGAGTTTGTAGGCAATCTTGAATTCATTGCGAAACTCTTCGAGCCCTTTCTGGTCGAGAATGCCATAGAATTTTATAGCAACGTCGATGTCGGCCAGCATATTATGTGCCAGCCAGACATCGCCGAAACTACCATGGCCTAATGGCCTGATCAGTTTGTAATGTTCTGCTACAATATGACCTTCTGCCAGTTGCATGACTTAATTGTCAAGATAATAGCCTCCATTACCTCTGCAGGTATTACACTTGCCGGATCCTTTGCAAGTCTTACACTGGTCTCCACTGATTCTGCCTGTACCCTTGCAGGCGTTACAAGAGCCCTTGCCGTCGCAGACAGCGCAGCGCTTCCACTCCTGTTGCTGCTCCGTTGTGCTACCACCAGTAGGATAAGAACTATAAGTGGTGGTACGATGGCTACCACATGATGAAGCGATGCCCATCATGACTAATGTTGTTAAGGATATCAAAATCTTTTTCATGAGTGTAGAGTTTTGATGTTATTGTAAATCTTGTTAATTGTGATAGTGATTTCGTTTTGAAAGTTCTCAAAGCCTATGGTATAATACACATATACCCCCGCAGCGATTAGGAGCAACAAAAGTACCAGCAGGCAACGCGCCAACAAATGCTTCTTACTGCGACGACCAATAGCCTCACTACGAATGGTAGTAGAGAGGTCTTCTTCCGGTTGTGCTTCCTTATTGCTGTTGGCCAGCGTGTCCCATCCTATGTCGTCCTCTTCCTCTTCACCTTCCATCATGATGCTGGCAACGGCAACGGTTACATTGTCGTAACCACCCGCAGAAAGGGCTGCAGAGATCAGTTCGTTTTTGCACTCCTGTGGATCCTCATGATAGTTGATCATAACGTCGAGAATCTCATTGTCATGGCATAGACCGCACAATCCGTCACTGCAGAGCATGATAATGTCTCCATTATGTAACTGGTGGATGCGGGTCTCGGGATTGGCGCGATTCTCAACATCGCCCAGACAGCGAGTGATGACGTTTGCTAATGGGTGGTCGTGCATCAGTTCAGGGTTCAACTCGCCCTTGTCAACGAGTTCCTGAACATAGGAGTGGTCCTTGGATAGTTGGATCAGTCCATGTCTCTTGTTGAGTACATAGCACCGACTATCACCACACCAACAGATATAGGCTTTGCTGTCAATGATCCATGCCATGACAATGGTAGTCCCCATACCTTTGGTACTACTGTCTTCATGGCTATGGTTGAAGATATTCAAATCAGCCGTCTTGACCACATCCTTCATAAACTCTTGAATGGACTTGTCGGATGCGATAGCCCCTTCAATTTGTTCTGGAACGAACAAATTCTGAATAGTCTCTACGGCAATGGCTGATGCTACCTCACCAGCATTTGCACCACCCATCCCGTCGGCAACTACCAGCAGGGCACCGTATTTACCCAAGTCGGCATAGTCGCCGACTTGGGGTATTAACCAATTGGAAGTACTGAGGTCACTGCATACAACAAAGTTGTCTTCATTGTTCTGACGGATGAGTCCGACATTGGTGCCTGCAGCCAATTTGAATTTCACTTCTGACATATTTATATTTTATTTGTTACATCTTGCGATAGGAACAAGACGATCCTCACCGAAGAGTTGTCCAATCATAACACCAATGACGCGATAAGATCCATCGGCTTCCTTGAAGAATGCAGGTGAACCAAGATATCCCGCATTGCGGTTGGCATCCTGTAGAACGATCGTGCCATTTCTGGTATCTGCGCGAGATGTGCTCGACTTAAAGTAACTGATGTAACTTGCGAGGTTGTGGATATCGGGATTGTTCTTGAATCCTGCTACCTGAATTTCTGTACCACCGTCGCTGGACAGTGATGCTCCTGCATCGTAAGGAATACCGGCGCCTCCCTTGCCTGGCAGGATGGCAAAGCACTGAGAACTGGGCGTGATGACAGATACCTGGCGATTGCGATATTCGCTGGAACTGATCTTGAAGCCATTGTCCTTGATAATGACCTTGACGTCCTTCATCACTTCGTCGATAACCTCCGTGACGTCACCAGTGCGGTCAACCTGGAAATCCTGGTTGTTGAATGACAGTTTACGGGCGGTTCCTGTAGTACTGTAGGCATCATACTCAATGATAATATTGAATCCCATAGCCTTATAGTTGGCCATCAGTTCGCGCCATTTTCCTCCGAGTTGACGCCAGAAGATCCATGGCTCAATATTCTGACGGGCTGTGACGAGTGTACCGTTGCTCAGTACGAATGCCGTACCACAAACCACATCAGAGAGTGAGATACCAGGATCGAAGGAACGTCCGTCAAGTTCGCACGTAATGCGGCGGATCTTAAGTGAGTAGATATGATTGTAGTAGTCACGGATTGTGCCGCTGGCATCACCATGGGCTGTCGGGTTAGCGTTCTGGGCACCCTCCATGGCTGCTGCTTCACCAGCGACTGGCGTGTTAGGTCCTACTACATTATGATTCATGTCAGGATCACCAATGGAGGCGATAGTTGCCGAGGATTCGCCCTGGGCAGATGGGTTGACAATGCTATTAGCCTCGGCTTCGTCCATACCATTATCAATGGCTTGTTGACGAGTTCGGGCTAGTTGTTGCTGATAGCGGCTTGCTTCACTTGCGACACTTGACAGTTGACTTCTGACATAGACAATGCGCTGGCGGATTTCCTCCTTCTTGGCAGCGGGAGCAGCCTCAAGTTGCTGGTTGAGTTGTGTCTCCTCTTCCATCAGGTTCTGCTTGACGACTGACAGAGAGTCAAGTTTCGTCTGATACATCGACATTTCCTGACGGAGTTCCTTGTTGTCAAGACTCAGTTTGTAGTTCCATGCTCCGAAACCAAGGATGACGAGAAGCAAGAGTGCCGACAGTGCCCAGATAGCACGGCGATATGGGCGCAATGCCTGCTGGCGGAAGAGATTCATGCGCTCAGTAAGTTTGATGCTGGATGTCAGTCCCTGCTTGCCTTGAGGCTGGATGAAGCCAAGGCGTGGTCCATTGACGGACAACTGGATTTCGTCACCAGACTGAAGATAGTAACTACCCTGTATGGGGCGGCCATTGACTAACGTCGGGTTTGATGTTGAGAGATGTACCAACTGCCAGTTGTTGCCATCACGGACGATGGCTGCATGCTTGCGGCTGACAGTGTCAAAAGATTCGTCATAGCGTACCTGGCAAGAGGCATCACGACCGATTTCAATCTGGTCGATGATGATTTTCTGGGACTCACCAGCGCTGTGGTACTTTGAAGTTGTCTTGTGCTCAAGGATGTAATAAGTACGTCCTGAACCATTGAAGATGGCACCCATACCTGCTCCTACCGAGCCGGCTACTGTGCGTTTGTAATTGTTTTGAGTTTCCATAAAAATATAGTTTTAAAAGTTTAATAGTTCTCAAATCTCATTGTGACATCCCCTAATGTGATGATATCTCCTGTCTTCAGGAAGAAACCATTTTGTGTGACAGGCTTTGTGTTGACGTATGTTCCGTTGCTGGAGTTTATCCACTGTCTGGAATCGTGGCGCCACTGGCCATCTCGGATGACCCATTGTCCCATGTTTGCCCCCATCTCTATCGTACAGTGAAATCTTGATATATAGTCGCTGAAGTCAGACTTGACATAGATACTGTTGCCTTGTTGCCGGCCTATTGTTAGTATTCGCCGTCCTGTACTGGCCATTTGCGTCAGGTTATAGATTTTCCCATACTCTTCACCTTGTAGGATGCGGAGTTGGAATCCTCTGGCCTGAGTCGGAGGTGTGTAGGATCGTGGCATGCTGACAGGTTGTATATTTGATGCTTGCTGAGGAAGTAGCCGAAGTACGTCTTGTACAGACTGTAACCTTTGCTTGAAGTCTGGTTTCAGGCATCCGTCAATCACCTTTTCCCACTGCCTGCCATTGGGCACATTATAGAGCGCATTCCTATTCCAAAGTCCATCCTTGCCTCTTTTCTGATACTCAGCCAGGTCATTATGCGACTCCAGCGTCCCAAAGGGAAGGGCACCTGTCAGGAGTTGGTATAACAGTACGCCAAAAGAGAAGATGTCTGTCGTAGGGAGTACGGTCGCCCCACCACGCGCCCTCATGGCCTGTTCTGGCGGCATATAGGCATAAGTCCCAAATATCTGATTAGGCTTACCGAATATATTGCGTTGGGTCATGCGGTGTGTACGATCGCCCGAAATACCAAAGTCGGTTAGAGCAGCCTTCCCATTTTGCTTGAATAGCACATTCTCGGGCTTCAGATCTCTGTGCACTTTCCCTCTGTCGTGAAGGGCGTTCAACCCAATGAGGATATCCTGACAGATTCGTGGTATGCGTGCATCATGTTTCCCAAGATATGGTTCAAGATCGCCACCAGGACAGAACTCCATGACAATATATGGATTTCCTCCGACGGTTCCGTATGCAAGAGAGCGTACCAGGTTGTCACAGTCAATCTGGCCCGTCTTGAATTCCATTTCAAAACGTTCCATCAGCGGTTGACGAATCTCTCCAGGGACTTCCCAGAGTCTCAGGAGTTTCAGCGCATAGTTGCCACCGCTCCTGTCGTCAACCAGATAGACAGCGCCAAATGATCCTTCACCAAGGGACTTCCTGACAGAATACCTGCTGTCAATAATGTCGCCTGGCCTAAAATCGCATCTGTCAACAACCTGATAGGTACTCACTCTTTTCTATTGATTACTCCGTTTCAAACTTAAATCTTCGGTCTCCAAGGACGACGACGTCTCCTGGCTGCAGTTCAAGTTTCCTGTTAGCCTCGAGATAGGTAGAGTTCAACTCACTTTTGTTGAGGAGATACCATTTGCCGTCTTCACAAATCAGTTCGGCCTGTTCTTTGGAAGTGATTGTCCTGTTGTCGGCCTCAGTATTGTCTCTGTTCAGGATGATGCTCTCACCTTCATAGTCATTCTTGATAGGCTGGATATTCTCCCCATCCTCAGGGATGATGGTCAGATGACAATGGGGCTTTGGGGGCTGGACTTTATGTACAATGGCCCGTACCGTCTTCAGTCGGATTCTCTCTCCACACTTTGGGCAGAAACTGAAATCCATGGGAACCTTCGCTCCACAGTTGTCGCAGGTGATCTCTTGGTCTATTTCATAGAGTGCCGTATCTGGTGCCGTTGCCGGCTTGGGAGCACTTGTGGGAGCAGGGTTCTGGATGGTGGTTGGACTGGAAGAGATACTGGCACCGCAATTAGGGCACGAGGTAAAGTCTCCTACCACGGGATAGCCACAGTGCGGACAATTCTTAGGTGTTTGTGCTACAGTAGCATTAAGCGGTGCTCCACCACCTTGTAGGTCCGAACTGTTTACAATCCTCGTTGGACGTGGGGCTGGCTCAGAATGCTGAGCGTTAATGACAGTAGGGCGTGGCTGGGGCTCTCCGCTCTGGTAGTTGGGTACATTTACGTTTCTATACGGGTCAGGATTTCCCATATTCCCGCCTTGTAAGGGGTGCCCGCATTTTACACAGGCACTGGTACCTGGGTCATTATCCCAGCCGCAGTTGTTGCATCTCATAGTTCTGGCTTTTTAGTTTATTATTATTTCTGATCAATGCGTATGATACACTCCTGGTCTTGGCTTCTCAGGATGATATCTCCTGTTCGTCCTGATTTATAATAAGGTGTACCTTTTTCCAGAGGGGCAATCTTTAGCACAAGATCTGTTTTCGTACTTTCCGCATTACACCATTCAGGTGCTTTCTCAATATACCAGTTGGTATTGTTCTCATAAACAGTGTCGCTATTGCATTTGATCTCAATGAGTTCCTGACCACCTTTCTTCCTGAATTTAGTAAATTGAGAACTGGCTATCAGATTCACTTTCCTGCCTTGTTGCCTGACTTTGATCTTACGCTCTACTTCCCCATATTTGACATTGATCTCTGCATCACGTGATACTGTCATGTTAGTGGGTTGGCATTTCAGAATCAGCGACTTACCATCCATGGATTTAACCAGTTCTATCCATGGGCAATTACCTGCCATCTCGGCCGTCCAGTCATTGCTGTCTGGTCTTGCTTCGATGGTTGTCATGATATCTGCCGTCGGGTCTGCTGGGATAGGGAGGATGGCATTGATAACCTTCAGCGTCTTTGATGGAATGAATTCCACAGAGGCTGACTGGGTCTTGTTGCTCTTGAGCAGTCTTTGGCATTTGTTAATCTGAGCCTTGCACTTCTTAACATTGGCAGCGCTCTTATTAATGGCCATCGATGCCCTGAAACTGGCAATCGCTCCATGATAGTCTTTGTTCTTCATCAATGCAAGACCGTTGCTATATGATTCACTGGCACTTTGAGCACTGATCGTTCCTGGAAGTAGAACCATCATTGCTATCAACATGAGAGTATAGATCAGTTTATTCATTTTCATCTGTAGTATTTGTTTCAATCAACGACTCTATATATGGCTTAATGACTGTTGCACGCTTTTCAAAGTCCTCAGCGGTCTGGGCTACACCTGCTTCTTTGAGGGCCGTGGCAGTCTCAATAAAGTCCTTGTATATTTTATATAAATTATCTTGCACAGTCGATTTCTGGAACGAGGCTTTTGAAGAGAGTTCAGAAGAAAGACTGTCTTTGTTGGCTAATGCCTTGTCAAATTGTTCTAAAGCCTTGATATAAAGGGCTTCCACCTTATCATATTTTTCGTCATATTTGTCTTCCTCATGGTTGGTGATAAATGTATCAGCCTGCTGTACGTAAGATATTCCTTCATTGATATCAATTGTTGCCAAGGAGTCGTAGTTGACGGCAGGGATCATGACCGTCGTAGGCTCTTCAGACTTCTTGGTATCACCACCAGAGAAAAGACTGGCCAATAGGGCAATCAGGGCAATGACGCAAGCAACCGCTCCATAAATGGCTTTTTTATTGCTTCCTTTCTGAGTCGCCTTCACAGGATTTGTGTTTGGAACTTCCTTAGCGACATTCGTCTTTGAATCCTGGGGCTCTGTTTCAACTGGTGCCTTTTCTTCTTCCTTGGGTTCTTCTTGTATAGCCATCGGGAGACCATGCATCTTGTTGTAAGTCATCTCCTCAATTTTCTTGGCGGAAGGGCGGTCCCATGTTTCTTTTTCCAGACATCTGTAAATGATGTCCTTCAGGTCTTGAGAATAGTTTTCATCCTCAATAATAGGAATGTCGGCACCGTTCTTTTGCATGCCGCCGCCATAATTGCCGAATGGCGGCGTTCCTGTCATCAGTTCGAACATCATTGCCCCCAATGACCAGATGTCACTGGCCATGATAGGCTTAGGGTTAGCACTGAATCTCTCTGGCCCCATATATGCCATCGTACCACCGCTTTGCTCCTGAGCCATGCCGTTGCGGATGGTACTGCGCACACGGGCACTGATTCCGAAATCGGTGATCAGGTAGTGCCCTTCGTCATTGATAAGGATGTTATCTGGCTTGATGTCCTGATGGATGAGTGGCGGATTCTTCTCGTGCAGATATGCCAGGCCGGCAGCAACGTCGTGGAGCATCTTCCAGCACTCTTCTTCTGGCATGGTACGATTTTCTACCAGATATTTGAATGTAGAGCCGTTCTTGATCAGGGGCATGATCAGATAGGGCATACGGTCCCAACAGTCGAAATGCGTCGGTCTTAGCAGGTTGGTGTGATTCATGTCAAAGACCATGGCAAATTCCTGTGTGAAAAGTTTAATGCCATTTTCATCTAAGCCTGTACCTGGTGCATAAACTTTTACTGCCACTTGGACTTCGGCCATTGTATCTTCGGCAAGCCAAACTTCAGAAAACCCACCACGTCCTAGAAGTTTGACAAATTTATACCTTTCGGCAAATAGCAATCCTTCGCTAAGCATATTCTTTTATAAAGTTGTAACGTTACTTAATAGTTGTTTTTAGACGACAAAAGTACGAATATTTGTTGACACTACAGAATAATCGCCATGATTTAACATAAATTAAGCGTTATGTCCGTAAAAGTCCTTCATGTCGTTTATGTATTTCTCGCCCGCCTTGCGCCCTATATTATAGACCTGTCGCATCTCGTCAGGGTCGTGTGAGATATGTCCGATGGGTATCTTCTCCTCAGGACGTATCACCAGGCATCGTCCCTCTTGTTCGGCTTGTCGCACGTATGCCAGTTCCTGGTTGTACATGATATAGCGCTTGTCCATTGCCTCAATCATCTTAGGATATTTCCTCAGGGCGATACGCATCAGCGGCATCAGTTTGGTGCGCTTCTTCTCATAGCCTTCTGGCTGGGTGAGGATCACCACGTTTCTGTCGTAGCCGATACTTTCGAAATATGCCAGGGGAATGGAGTCGGAGACACCACCGTCGAGCAGTTTGTAGCCGCCCACCTCCACCACTTTCGAGGCCAGCGGCATCGAGGCGGAGGCGCGGATCCACTCGTAGCACTCGTAGTCGGCTTTAGTCAGCGGCTGATACACGGCCTTGCCAGTCTCCACGTCCGTGCAGACCACGATAAACTCCATCGGGTTCTGCTCGAAGGCTTCGTCGTCGAAGATGTCGTATTGCTTGGGTACGATATGGTAGCCAAACTGGGCGTTGAAATAGTCGCCACTCTTCAGCAGGGAGCGCAAGCCACTATAGCGTGGGTCCTTGGCAAAGCGGGTGTTGTAGCGGATGGCGCGACCTATCTGGCGCGACTTGTAGTTGCAGCCGAAGGCCGCTCCAGCAGATACACCGATGAGGCCGTCGGGCTCAATGCCCGCCTCCATCATCACGTCCGTAATGCCTGCCGTGAAGAGCCCTCGCATGGCTCCTCCCTCGAGTACAAGTCCTTTCTTCATGTGTGCAAAGGTACAAAAAAAATCTCTTTCAATGATATTAATCAGGAAAAAGTTGTAACTTTGCACCAAATTTCTGTTATGTTGAGAAAATTGTCTGCTATAGGCGGCATGCTGCTCCTGGCGTTGGCAGCCTGGAGTGAGGATTTCACGGATGCAAAGTGTATTTCCGTGATGGGGGTACCATTGGAAGGCCCTGATTCTGTGTTTATCCCTGCACTGAAGGAAGTAGGTCTCCTACAGATGCATCCAGACGATGCAGAGGCAGACACTTACTATTTCTCTGGCGACTTCTATGGCATCAAGTCAAATCTGATGGTGAACGTCGATGAGAAGACCAAACTCCTCTCCTCTGCGTTGTTTACTTGTGGGCCATATCGTACCCGTGAACTCTATGAGCGCAATCAGAAATATTTGTTGGGCAAACTCCAGCGAGAGTGGGGGAATTTCAAGGCAAAGGGCGATGGCTCTGCCTCTCTCTATCTGCTCAATGACTTTGGCTATATCCAACAATCGACACCGCTCCACGATGACGGCTCTCACTCCATCCGCTACTTCTACCTGAACTCCACCCCGTATTATAAGGATGCGGCAAACATGGGGCTGAAAGGACAAGTACAGGAGGTCATCACGGAGAACCCTGTGGCAGAGAATGACATCAACCATTTTGACGAAACGGGTAAACTGGCTGATGATGGTCTGGTGGATAGGGAATACAATACCGCTGGCTATCTCGTTAAGGCGGCCATGATTGAGGCGTCTGGTGAAAAGAGTCAATTGACGTATGAATATGACTCAGACAACTGTCTGGTGAAGCGCACGCTCATCAATCCCTCCTCGGGCATTCGCTCTGTGAACGAATATCATTACAATACAAGTTTTGAAATAATCCAACAGAGCCAAAAGGTGTTCAACAAAGACAATGAGTGCATCCTCTCGATTAACATGAAGAATGATCTCACTGGACGTGACGATAATGACAATTGGACGGAGAACACAATGCAACTCACCTATTGGGAGAAGGGCTCACGTACACAGATCGTCCAGGTGAAGCAGACGCGCATTATCAGTTACTGGGACGAATAAGTTCCAGGAACTCATCTTCCGACATGATCCTGATACCCAGTTTCTCCGCTTTCTGAAGTTTCGAGGGGCCCATGTTCTCACCAGCAAGGATAAATGAGGTCTTACTCGAAATACTCCCCACGTTCTTGCCGCCGTTCTGCTCGATGATAGCCTTGTACTCATCACGGCTATGATGGGTGAATACACCACTGATCACGATGCTCTGACCCTCGAGTTTTGTTGAAAGTTGAGTGTTGAGTGTTGAGATTTCCATCTGCAGACCGTAGTTCCGCAGACGCTCCACAATCTTTAGGTTTTCCTCATTATGGAAATAAGTGATAATGCTCTTAGCCATGACCTCGCCAATGCCCTCTATCTCCTGCAGTTCCTCCAGTCCTGCGTTCATCAGGGCATCGATATTCTTGAAATGTCGAGCCAGCAGACGGGCGGAAGTCTCTCCCACGAAACGGATGCCCAAAGCGAAGACCACGCGCTCGAAGGGCACCTCCTTTGAGGCAGCGATGCCATTCACTATCCTCTGGGCTGACTTTGTGCGCGAGCCGTCGCCGTTGATCTGTTGTACTTCGATGTCATAGAGGTCTGCCACGTTGTGGATCAGTCCCCGACGCCAGTAGTCGTCGATGGTCTCTGGCCCCAGCGAGTCGATGTTCATCGCCTTGCGGGCAATGAAGTGCTCGATACGGCCCTTGATCTGTGGGGGACAGCCAGTGTCGTTGGGACAGTACCAGGCAGCCTCACCCTCGAAGCGCACCAGTGGGGTGCCGCACTCCGGACAGCGCTTGATAAACTCCACGGGCTGTGCGATGATGGGGCGCTGGTCGATATCCACACCAACAATCTTGGGGATGATTTCGCCCCCTTTCTCCACATAGACATAGTCTCCGATATGCAGGTCGAAACTACGGATAAAATCCTCGTTGTTCAGGGTGGCGCGCTTCACGGTGGTACCAGCCAACTGTACAGGTTCCATGTTGGCCACAGGTGTCACGGCACCCGTGCGCCCTACCTGATAGGTGACTTCGTTCAGTCGTGTACACACACGCTCCGCCTTAAACTTATAGGCGATGGCCCAACGGGGAGACTTAGCGGTAAAACCGAGTGCGCGCTGCTGACGTAACGAGTTTACTTTCAGTACGATGCCGTCTGTGGCTACAGGAAGACTTTTTCTTGCTTTATCCCAGTAATTGATAAAGTCATAGATACCTTGAAGCGTCTTGACCTTCTTCATGCCTTCACTGATCTTGAACCCCCAAGAGCGGGCAATCTCCAGATTCTCATAGTGGCCCTCGGCAGGAAGTTCTTCGCCTAATAGATAATAGAGGTATGCGTCGAGTTGGCGGCTGGCCACGAGACTTGACTTCTGACTCTTCAGCGTACCGCTGGCCGCATTCCTGGGGTTGGCGAAGAGTGGTTCTTCTGCCTCCTCGCGCTCCTTGTTCAGTCGCTCGAACACAACCCAGGGCATCAGTATCTCACCACGAATCTCGAACTCGTGAGGGTAGGCTGGGGCAGCAAACAGATCGTCGGTAGCAGGTGGCGTCAGCACCAGAGGTATCGAGCGTATCGTCTTCACGTTGGCCGTCACGTCATCGCCCTGTACACCATCGCCACGCGTTACGGCCTGTGTCAGTCGTCCATCGACGTATATCAGCGAGATGGACAGTCCGTCGTACTTCATCTCACAGCACACCTCGAAGTCCTCGCCAGCCAGTCCTTTCTTCACACTCTCGTACCAGTCGGCTACATCCTGCTCGTTGTAGGTGTTGGCCAGGGAGAGCATGGGATATTTGTGTACTACCTGCTTGAACTCCGCGTTCAGGTCGCTGCCCACGCGCTGGGTGGGGGAGTTGGGGTCTGCCATCTCAGGATGCTTGGCCTCCAGGTCCTGGAGTTCGTGCATCATGAAGTCAAACTCCTGGTCACCGATAGTCGGTTGGTTGAGTACATAGTATCTGTAGTTGTGCTCGTGCAGTTCCTTACGCAGTTGTTCAATGCGCGCTTTCTCGTCCATAGTCTTCTGATTTTTGTGCAAAGATAGCGAAAAGTTCCCAAATTCGTTGCGAAAAACTTGGTAAATTAGTAGAAAAAGTTTAATTTTGCATCAGGAAAGCGATAACGTCGATATAATATTTACATAAAGCAATGAAAAATATGAAAAGAATGTTGAATTGGGTGCTGGCCGCCACCCTGCTCCTCGGTCCGGCTGTATTTACATCGTGTTCAAATGAAGATACAGTGGTTGCTCCTGTCTCCAAGGACTATTTTACACTGTGGAACTCCTGTGAGGCTTTGACTGCCCTGAAAGACTATGTGGAAGATGTGACAAATCCGCAGTCGGCCAATTTTATCAAGGAGGAAGACAGAATTGCCACGTTCGACATGGATGGTACTTTCGTAGGCGAACTCTATCCAACGTATTTTGAATATAATCTGCTGGAATATCGCGTGTTGGAGGATGAGTCATATAAGAACCTTGCTCCAGACGATGTCAAGGAGACGGCTCAGGATATCAGGGACTTCGTCAGGGAGGGCAAGAAACTGCCTGATCATTTTGACATGAAGCATGCTAAGGCTGCTGCTAAGGCGTATGCAGGAATGACAATCGCAGAGTTCGACGCATACGTCAAGGCCTATGCAGCCAAGCAGGTCAACGGATTCAGCGGGATGACATACGCACAGAGTTTCTTCAAGCCGATGCTTCAGGTCTTTGAATATCTTGAGTCGAAAGGCTTCACTTTCTATGTCGTATCTGGTTCCGACAGGTTTATCTGCCGAGCATTGGTTGAGCCCATTGGCATCAAGCCCAACCGCGTGATAGGCATGGATGTCAAACTCCGCTCCACCAGCCAGGGTGATGAGGCTGGTGTGGATTACACCATGGGTAAGGAGGAAAACCTCATCAGGACCGACGAACTCATCATCAAGAACCTGAAGACCAACAAGGTGTTACAGATAAGCCAGGAGATAGGCAAGGTTCCTGTCTTGTCGTTTGGCAATAGCGGTGGCGACTGTTCCATGCACAATTACTGTCTAAGCAATTCATACAAGTCAGCCGCCTTTATGCTGATTGCCGATGATGACGTAAGAGATCACGCCAATAAGGAGAAGGCCATCTCACTGGGTAATCAGTGGCGTGAAGCAGGCTACTACGTCATTTCGATGAAGGATGACTTTAAGACCATCTATGGCGACGGAGTAGAGAAAACCGACTTCACATTCTGATTCTTTACCAGTGTCCACCAGGCATTCCACCTCCCATGCCACCACCACCCATCGAACCACTGATGGAGGTGGTGGCTGTCGTTTCTACAGACTGACTGCCACTGCCAATGGTACATCCAGTCGTGAGCGTATAGAAGGATGTGCCGCCACTGACTTCACAGCCTGCACGGAGGGTGTAATTGCTGCCACTCTTGAAAGAGGGTGAGGAGATCATCAGGGCCGTACCGCTATTGCTGCTCGGGGTGGAGTAGGCGAGGATGGCCGTGGAGCCGTCGAGCACGCCAATGGTTGTTCCCATGGACACCGTCAGGGCGATGCTGGCCTGCTTGGATGATGAGTCGATGGCCTGCATACCTCCACCTATGGCAATCACGGTGCCCCCGTTGATATAGGCTTTATATTGTTCTGCTGCGTCGATGCCGCACTCTGGCTGGCCAGCGCCCTCGGCAATCACCACGCCACCGTTGATGTAGAGGTTCTTGTTGGCGTCGATGGCATCGTTGTTAGTGGCTCTTGCATAGACGTAGCCCCCGTCGATGTATAGGTCGCCTGCCGAGTTGATGGCATCGTCGTAACTGTAGCACTCCACGGTGCCTGCCTCGATGTGGATTTCACCCTTGCTCTCGATGGCCTCCGTGCCGTCGCCGCTGCCTTCTAGGCGTATCTGGGTCTGTCCGCCTTTGAAGGTGATGTCACCATCGGCCTTGATACCCTTGGGTGAGACACTGCCTTGGGAGTCTTTCTGGCGCTTGCCAGTGGTGATGATGCGCACCACGCCATCGTTGATGTTGATCTTACTGTCGCTGTTCAAACCTTTACCGCCTGTGCCAGTGCTCTTGATGTTCAGTTCACCCCCGTTGATGGTAATCACACTGTCAGCCTTTACGCCAGAGCATGCCGTATAGTCGCTGTCGTCACTGTCGTACTCGTAGCCACCACTGGTGATGATCGTGGTGCGTCCACCGTCAAACTTGGCCTCGCCATCTGTGGAGATACCCTTGTCGGCCGTACCTGTCACGTTGATGTTAATCACTCCACCTGTCACGATCACAGCGTCGTTGCCACGGATGCCATTGCCAGAGGAGACATCCACGTAAATATTGGCGTTGGGCATGGTGCGCACATAGTCGTCGCTGCGGATGCCAGCCATGCAGTTGGCATCGACCTCCAGATAGCCAGAGCCGCTGAAGATCAGTTGTCCCTCACTAAAGAAACACCCCTTCATGTCCTCATCGTCAGTAGCGTCGTAGTAGTTAGTACCATCAGACAAGTGGTTTTCCGTACCGTCGTTGAGGACGATGAAGGTGCGTTTCTTGCTCTGGTTGTTAATGGCAGCGCCATCGGGGTTGGTGATGCTGACGCCATTGAGCACGATGGCCTGCTTCTTTTCACTATAGAGTTTGAAGAAACCGTCTGTGGTGGTGCCTTCGAGCACATATCTGATCACCTGGTCCGTTGTGTTCGTAGCCACGACGTCATTGCCACTGACAGTCACGATCTCTGTGTCGTCGCCGCTGACAGAGGCGTTGCCCGAGGTACTGAACGTGATCGTGATGGTCTTGTCGAAAGTGGTGTTCTCAATGTAGTCGTCATCACTGCTATCCACGGTCTGTGACTCTGAGATAGCGCTCTTGTTGAGGGCGATGGAGAATGAGGTGACATCCCCGTCGCTGGATACACCATTGATAACGTTGTCTGTCGAACTGGTGGTCGTTAAGTTGTCATCGTTGCTTTCAGAGGTTGTCGATGTGCTGGTCTGTGTCCAGTTGTCATTGTACCAACTGTCGTCCGTCGAACAAGCCACCATGCCCAGCAACAGCATGGTGACGATCCAGAAATGATTCATTTTCTTATTCATAAGTTCAATTGTTTAATGTTTCTGGTGCAAAGGTAGGATAGTTTCCTGTCACTGGCAATTTTATTCAACCAATTGCTCATTTTATTCAGCAAATCCTGCTGACCTGCTTCGACAAGACATTTTAATACTACAAAATTCCTTTAATGATCTCCTTGATGGCTGCAACTTTGCTGCGGGAAACGGGTATGGTATCATGACTGTGCTTCATGACGAGTTGCATGGAGCCTGATTTCGAAACAATTTGCTCCACCTGGCCGAGGTTGACAATGAAAGCACGATGACTGCGTACTATCATGGGATAGGCATGCAGCGTATCTTCCATCTGTTTCGATGTCGCACGGAGCATATCTGAGCGAACCTGGCCCTCAAGCCAGTGAACCACTTTGACATAATTGCCGACTGCCTCTATATATAATAGGTTGGAGACTGAAAGCGTCACTTTCTCATTGGTAGAGCCAGTGAGGGTGATAACGTCTGGCTGCTCTTTCCGTAACAGTTGAAGTTGGCTGTTCAATTCTCGTGTCTCCTCCAACTCTAACGCCAGATATCTACTGCGAAACTTATATCGCCAATAGAGTCCAATGATGAAGGAGCAGAAAGCCAGAAGCAGGATAGCCTGAAAGATTCCCCGCCACGACAACGGATCGGTGGCACCTATGCTGCTCATGGGGAAATGGAGGTAGGCGCAGATAAAGAGTGCCTCCAAAGGCGTATTAATCAGTTGAAACCACAGATTGCGGCGGATAATATACTCAACACCCCTGTCAAGCGATGTCGGTATGCCCAGAATATGGGTAACGGCACCCTCTGTGACATAACAGACACCGACCCCAAGTACCCAAATAGCCAAGAAGTGCAGATACAGCATCAGCCCTAACGCGTCTAAGCCAATAGGCTTGAACACGACAAAGGCAAGGCAGGATATTCCGACGCTGACGATGCGTACCCTAAGTGTCTCTTTTTGTCTTCCGGTCATATCGGGGGCAAAGGTACGAAGAAAAAATGAAGAATGAAGAGTGAAAAGTGAAGAATTTGCTACCGCTCGTCACATTAACTAGCCATTCGTCACATTTCAGTGCTGAATATCCCAGAAAGTTGCATGGAATAGCCTTTCAGCGTAACTTTGCAACCGCAATCATGCAAAACCATCAAATGTTTTAGGTTATGAAAAGAAGAACTATTATTGGCGTTATTTTCATCGTGGCCGCTCTGTTGAAGTTGGCCACACTGTGGGGCATCCTCCATTGGAGTTGGTTCGAAACCACGTCGGAAGGCCGATGGGCCATGTACTTTAACATATCCATTTTGATATATGTTGGGGTAAATCTT
>OCTW011612591.1_pt1 | contig 83636 bp, 69 predicted proteins | sample 1539671 | NCBI WGS metagenome assembly OCTW01 (sample SAMN02144230, study PRJEB22623) | gut metagenome | biome: sheep rumen | host: Ovis aries | place: New Zealand | reverse complement strand
TCCAGTTTCGGAGCAAAAGCTTACGGACCGCTTGCGGACCAGGGAGCTTTCGCTCCAGAAACGACAACAGGTATGAGCATGGAGTGACGCGAAAGCGTATGAAATGACACTGAAAATGACAGGTTTCAATATCCCGGCAGGGAAGATGGGAGTGCGGAATGAAGAGAAAAATCGTAAATATTGATGAGGAAAAATGTACGGGATGCGGCGCCTGCGCGGAGGCCTGCCACGAGGGCGCCATTGCCATGATTGACGGAAAAGCCCGGCTGATCCGGGATGATTACTGCGACGGTCTTGGGGACTGCCTTCCGGAGTGTCCGGCAGGCGCCATTTCCATTATAGAGAGAGAGGCGCAGGACTATGACCGGGCAGCGGTAGAAAAGCATATGGCAGAAAACCGCGGGGCAGAAAAAGCCTGTCCTACGGGACACGCCGGACACGGATGCCCCGGAAGCATGGCAAGAACCATCCTCCGCGATGAGCAGGAAAATTCCCCTCACAGTCAGAATTCCACCGGTACTTCTTCCGCAGAGGATTCCCTCCGGAACGCTCCGGCCAGCCGTCTGCAGAACTGGCCGGTTCAGATAAAGCTTGCCCCTGTCCATGCCCCTTATTTTGAAAACGCAAACCTTCTGGTCGCGGCGGATTGTACGGCTTATGCCTATGCCCGTTTTCACGAAGACTTTATAAAAAACCGTGTCGCCCTGATCGGATGCCCGAAGCTGGACGACACGGATTATTCGGAAAAGCTGTCCGCCATACTGGAGGAGAACAGCATAAAAAGTCTGACGATTGTCCGCATGGAGGTTCCCTGCTGCGGCGGAATCGAGTACATGGCCACCGAGGCTCTGAAGCAGAGCGGCAAATTCATCCCCTGGAGAGTCGTAACCATCAGCGTGGATGGCCAGATTCTGGACGAGTAAACACTCAGGCCGTCAGGAAATCCGTCTGCGCAGTTCATCCTCTACAAAATCAACAATGTACCACAGGGTCTCGTAGTGCATGAACTGGAGGGAGTTCTTGTCCCACAGAAACTGGATGTTTGGCGGGAATTCCTCATCTCCGTCCCAGAATTCAAACCAGAAAGGGAAAAAGTCAAAAACAGGAAGGATATAGCTGACATCAGCTCCTTTCTGTTTTTTTCCGCCCATTTCCTCACAGGCCCGGCACATTTCCGCTGTTTTTCCCGAAAAAGGCTCCAGAACCCGTCCGGTCATCAGTCTCTGCGTATGGCCCGCACCGATAATGCCTCCCAGACCGGAGAGGCTTTCCCACTGGCCTGTCAGAGGGGGCAGCTCCGGAAGCTTTTCCGAATAACAGAGCATATCATAGATCGACATGGTTTCCGAATGCCCTGCCCTTTCGCTGCTTTCCCTTCTGGTAATAACCCCGCTTTTTCTGGCTATCTCATATTCCCGGTTCATAAACCGGATAAACAGATAATTTTCATCATTCTCCAGATGATATTTCCGGATCATGGAGCCCTGGTCATACTTCAGAAAAAGTTTCCGGGAATCCTCCATCATCTGCGCATAATTTCCGCACATTACCTTCTCCTTCTTCAGCCTTCTACCACAAGGTAGCGGCCATCTCCGACATCAAAGACCTCTGCCTCTTCCAGCACGTCTGCGCCCTCCAGGTCAATGCCTTCCTCCTGTAAATAGTCCTCCACCTCCTGTCTGGAATGAAGCACTACCGCCAGCGTATCCTCCAGAAAAAAAGCCGCCTCTTCCTCTGTGTCTGCAACCGGCTCCGGGAACAGCTGAAGCTGGTTATCCAGAAAACACTGCAGCACCTTCTGATCAAATTCCATGATGTTCCTTTCCTCCTTTGTCTTGATCTCCGTACTTTTAATATTTCGGACCTCGTTTCTGCTTCAGGGTCATAACAAAATCATACAGGAAGGATCCCGTTTTGCCAACTGCCGGATACTCATCCTTCCCGATTTCCAGCATACACGACTGAAAAGCATTGATAATCCGTGTGCCTGACGGATGCCGGATTTCCCTCTCAAAGGAACCCGGCAGGTAGGTCTTGTGCACATGGCCGTGGATCATATAGGCGGGATGATATTTGTCCAGCAGCCGGTTAAAGCATTCGAATCCCTGATGGGGCAGATCATCCATATCGCCGAAGCCCTTTGCCGGCGCATGCGACACCAGAATGTCAAACCCGTTCCGCAGCGTAATCTCGCGGTTTACCTTAGAAATCCGGGAGGACATTTCGCTCTCCGTGTACATAAACGGAGCATCCGGCCGGTAGCGCATGGATCCTCCCAGTCCCAGGAGACGCAGCCCCTTATAATCATACACCCTGTTCTCAATACAGATACATCCTTCCGGCGGGTTCTCCAGATACTTTCTGTCATGATTCCCGTTCACATATAGCAGGGGGCAGTTGGTCATCGTCACCAGAAATTCCAGATACTTCGGATCCAGATCACCGCAGGAAAGGATCAGATCCACTCCCTCCACTTTGTCCTTTGTAAAATAGTCCCAGAGAGACCTGCTCTCCTCGTCCGAAATTGCCAGAATCTTCATTTTACCGCTTCAATTCCTATCTTTTCCATTGTACTGCGGACGCTGTCCACCATCTCTTCTTCGGAAGGAATGCTTCCTTCCACGTTGTCATTCAGCCAGTTCATCTTAATAATCTGCCCGCTTTCCAGCGAGGGCGCTCCCTCTCCGGAGATCATGCCCGTCTGGCTGTGAAGCTCGCCCCGGAAAGGATCAATCCGGTGGCTGATAATGCCGGACCGGAAAAGTTTCAGCATTTTTCTGGAATAATAGGGCAGCTCATCGGAATGAATCACATCAATCACTCCGGCCTCCAGGCCAAACCAATAGTTCACCGGCTGGTTTTTTCCCGCCTGTTCCCTGGCATTCCACCCACCGTTCAGAATGATGTTCAAAATCATCCTGTAATACTTTCCCCAGTGAAGTATCGGAGCCGCCAGGTTTTTGATGCTGCCGTCCCCTTCGATCCGGTATACGCCGTATTTTCTCCCCGGATCCTGCGGCCGTATGCTGTCCGGCCCGGAAATAATCCGCAGCCCCTCCTCTTCCAGCTCCTTCTCCCAGCAGGAATTTTTCTTCCCGGACCATTTCAGGATAATCCGCGCTCCGGGGTCAATCATGGCTGCTCCGATCGCAAAGGCGTTGATGTTTGCCAGGCTTCCGTAGATCGGATAATCCGCTACATAACCGATCCGGTGATCCTCCGCAAAGGAAGCCGCCAGAGCCCCCATCAAGAACTTTGCCTCGTAGGTTTTCGGATAATAGGTTCTTACGGCGCTGCTCATCAGGCTGATGGAGCAGTTCAGGATTTTCATCTCCGGATATTTCACCGCGGCGCGCATGGCCGCGTCCATCATATCCGCAGACGTAGTAAACACCACTGCGTCCCGGTCTGCCGCCGCCGCTTCAAATGCTTTATCTATCTTATCATCTGTTCTGCAGTTTTCAAAGGAAATTGCATCTACGATCCCGTCAAATGCCGTGTTCACTTCATTTCTTCCCAGCTCATGGCTGTACACCCACCTGGATTCCTCCGCCGTCTTTGCGTGAAGGAACGCCACACGGAGAGGCTTCTCCCTGGTGTAAACCGGTCTGGTAAGCGTGTCCAGAACACCGGCACCTTTTCCGATGCTGGAGGAATCCTCAATCAGCGCAATATCCCTGTCGTAAGTGATGCTCTGCAGTTCATCCCACATGCGGCCGAGGTTTTTCCCGATCTCCGCCGGCGTCTCGCTGTCGGGTAATACCCCCTTGTAAATACTCAGATACAGAAGAAAAGCGTCTCCGGTCGTAAGCGAGAGCCTCTCCCCTCCCTTTTCCAGAAAGCATTTCTCAAAAGTCCGGAAATCCGAACGCAGATCCTCAATTTTTGTCTCCGGCCACGGCTGTTCCAGATTTTCCCCATAGACAGAGGCCAGCTTCGCATAACTTCCCTTGCTGCTGCATTCGATGCCGTACAGTCCGGTCACACGGAAGAAATCCAGAAATTCATAGTAGGCCTGAATCTCCCTGTCCTCTGTTTTTTTCGGAAGGATCCTCCGGACATCCGCCGTAATACCAAGGGCGCCGATGTACCGGAGCACAGAAACCCTCTTATTTCCCTCCTGCACATAAAACCGGTGCATATATTCATAAACCAGAACGGCATCACGGATTCCTTCCGCCGCCTGGATATCCACCAGTCTGGACCACTTCTGCGCAAATTCCGTCTTCGGTTCCAGGAGCGGCATAAAGTTGCAGGCAAAAGAATTCTGTCTGCCTGCCGTAACTGTGCCCACAACCATGGACAGGGGGATTTCCTTAACCCCCACACTGATTTTCGGCAGCGTCTCATATTCCGGAAGAAAGCTGTCCAGTGAAATCAGATATGGAAATTGACCGCTTGCGACCGCTTTCCGATAAGCCCTCTCTCCCAGCTTTCTTGCTTTACTGTAATCCTCTGTCATCAGACACCTCCGATTTTTCCGCAAACTTCAAACAATTTCTGCTATCCGGCAGCAGATATTTCTCTTCCGGAGATGATGGTACCACACCCGGAGGGCTTCTGAACATAGTGAACCCTACAGAATAGCGGTTTTATTTCCGGTTCTGATACGTTATACTGTATAAGCTGTGGTTTCTGAATCTACAGTTGTTCTGTTTTCGACGCTGAACAATCCTGACGGCTGATACAGCCTGCAGCGTCCGCCGGCGGAACCTTCCATGCCCGCTGACTAAATCATAAAGAAAAGAGAGGAAATTAAAGATGAATGCAGTTCTCTATGGCGTCGGTGTCGGTCCCGGAGATCCGGAGCTGATGACTCTGAAGGCATGCCGCCTGATCCGGGAAAACGATATTATAGCGGTTCCGGGGAAAGATCCGAAGGAGACCGTCGCCTATAAAATAGCCGTTCAGGCTGTGCCTGAACTGGCGGACAAAACACTAGTCCCCGTCTACATGCCCATGGTAATGAATAAGGAAGAACAGCGGAAAAATCACCTGGCAGGAGCCCGGCTTCTGGAATCCTGGCTGGACAAAGGCAAAAATGTAGTGTTTCTGACACTGGGGGATTCCACCATCTATTGCACATTCAGCTATCTGCAGGAGATTGTGGAGGCGGACGGTTATTCCACCGCACTGGTAAATGGAATCCCTTCCTTCTGCGCCGCTGCCGCGCGGCTGAACACCTCCCTTACGATCTGGCAGGAGCCGCTTCATGTCATTCCGGCGACCCAGAGTCTGGGACAGAAGCTGGATCTTCCGGGCAACTACGTGCTGATGAAATCCGCCAGCCATATGGCGGAAGTAAAGCAGATGATCCGGGAGAGCGGGCGCACCGCGATGGCGGTGGAGAACTGCAGCATGCCCGGCGAGAAGGTATACCGCAGCCTGGAGGAGATTCCGGACAGCGCCGGGTACTTCTCTCTTATCATCGTAAAAGAAAATAAAGAGCAATGATAGAAATCAAGGATCTCACCAAAAAATTTCAGGACTTTACCGCTGTGGAACACCTGAATCTGACGATCCAGACAGGGGAGTTCTTCGGCCTTCTGGGGCCAAACGGAGCCGGAAAGACAACGACCATCAGCATGATGTCCACGGTTCTTCTCCCCACCTCCGGCCAGATTCTGATTGACGGCAGGCCTTTGACCCGCTCCGCTTCGGAACAGAAAAGAAAGCTGAGCGTCATTACACAGGAATATTCCATGCGCCAGGATATGACCATGGATGAGGTCATGGAGTACCAGGGCCGTCTCTACTACATGCCTCGGAAGCTGATCCGGCAGAAAACCGAAGAGCTTCTTTCCTTCACCGGTCTTCTGGATTTCCGGAAACGGACGGTTCGCCATCTCTCCGGCGGAATGAAGCGGAAACTGATGATCTGCCGCGCGCTGATGATCGACCCCGAAATCCTTCTTCTGGATGAGCCGACGGCAGGCATGGACGCCCTCTCCCGCCGGCAGATGTGGAATCTTCTGCGAAAACTGAACAACCATAACATGACCATTATCCTGACCACACACTATATGGAAGAGGCGCAGTCTCTCTGTGAGCGGGTTGCCCTGATGGAAAAAGGCCGGCTGGATAAGGTAGACACGCCTGCCAATCTGATCCGGGAACTGGGAGCCTACGCCGTGGATGAGACCTCCAGCGGACAGATGCTGCAGAGCCGGTACTTCCAGAACCGTGCGGAGGCCATTGCCTGGCTCTCCGATCGGGGAGAAGACGCTTCCTTCCGCAGCACAACGCTGGAGGATGTCTTTGTGGAACGTATGGGTCATCATCTGGAGAAAAAATAGGCATGGGAATACTGACTGTACTTTGGGAAAAATGGACAGAGTTCAAGCGTGATTTCTATAAAATCACACTGGCAGCCATGATGGCGCCTCTGATGTATCTGGTTATCTTCGGCCTTGGCATACAGACCACCTCGCACGGTGAGCCCTATCTGAATTATCTGATCCCCGGCGTCGTAGCCATGTCCACCATGACCGGAAGCTTCAGCGCTGTGGCGCAGAACATGAGTGTCCAGCGGCTCTACGAGAAAGCGCTGGATCAGGTCATGGTTTCACCTACGCCTCTCTGGCAGTTTATTGTCGGCCAGATCATCGGCGGAGCTCTTCGCGGCATGTATTCCGCCGGCATCATACTGCTTCTGACGCTTCCCATCCACACCGGGCTGATTTACAACGGATGGTCCTTCCTCGTTATGTTTCTTAACGGAATGGTCTTTGCCACGATTGCGCTGGTTCTGTCCTTCCTTGCAAAAAGCTACACGGATGCCCCTCGCTATCAGGCCTATATCATCATGCCTATGTCATTTCTGTGCAACACCTTTTTTTCCACAGATTCCATGCCTGAAGGTTTCCGGCAGGCGGTAAACGCGCTGCCTCTCTCGCAGGCCAGCAGCATGATACGGGGGATCGCCACCGAAAACGGATTCAGCCCGTGGGGAATCGGAATTCTTCTGATTTACCTTGCGGTTTTCTCCGTCATTTCCTTCCTGTTTATTTACAGGAAGAAGAACCTATAACAAAACAGACAGGATGCGCGCCATGATAAAAACAACAATCAAAAAAGGGATTCTGGCCTTTTTGGCCTTCTGCTGTCTCCTCATTCCGCTTCCGGTCTATGGTGCGGAAGGATATGAAGATGTGGCAAAAAGCAGTGAGACAGCCGGATCAAAGGACATTCTTCAGTACGGCATGCTTCCGGTATACGGCCGTGATGTACAGGACGGCACCTATGACATAGAGGTGAAATCAAGTTCCTCCTTTTTCCGGATTCAGGAAGCCCGGCTTACGGTAAAAGGCGGAAAGATGTCTGCCGTCCTTCAGCTTTACAGCGAGAGCTACGAGTACGTCTATCCGGGCTCCTCCGCCGAAGCTGCAGGAGCCCCGCTGGAGGATTACATTTCTTTTCAGGAAACAGATACCGGAAGCCAGTTCACCCTGCCTGTGGAAACGCTGGACGCAGAGATCCCCTGCGCCGCTTTTTCTGTAAGGCGAAAGAAATGGTATGACAGGACTCTGGTGTTTTACGCCTCCTCTCTTCCCGCGGACGCGCTGAAAATTACGCTGCCGGATTATGACCTGATTGAAAAGGCTCTGGAGGATTCCGGCCTGACGGAGCAGGCAGAAGAAGAGCTACAGGAAACGCAGGAGGCTGTGAATTCGAACTCTTCTTCCTCCCATGCGCAGACACAGTCATCTCCCCCTGAATGGGTTTCCTCCGGAAGCACGGACACTTCCTCCAGAGAGAGCATTTCCTCCGCAAGCGCAGACACTTCTTCCGGGAAGAGCATTTCCAGCCGCGAGGAGGCCTTCGCCCTTGCCTCGGACGACGCGATGCCTGTAGACAGGCCGGACGGAGAATATTCCATTGATGTGGATCTGGCCGGCGGAAGCGGAAGAGCTTCCATCAGCTCTCCGACCCTGCTGATCGTTCACGGCGGAAAAGCCTACGCAAAGCTTCTCTGGAGCAGCACCTACTACGACTGGATGAAAGTCGGAAACCACACCTACCTGAACAACTCCACTGACGGAGGGAATTCCACGTTCGTCATCCCCGTCTCCGCCATGGACGAGGCGATTCCCGTAATCGCAGATACTACCTCCATGGGGGATCCTGTTGCCATTGATTACGTCCTGACCTTCTACTCGGAGAACATTGGGAACAAGGGGCAGATTCCCCAGGAAGCCGCCAAAAAGGTAATCATCGCCGCCGTACTGATCATTGTGGCAGGCGGTATCCTGAACCTGTTGGTCAAGAGAAAACGGCACGGATGACGGCACAGATGAAGAATAAAAAAGTGAATAAACATCCCCCGGCCTCTGCCGGGGGTATATTTATTCACCATTCACCGTTTTTCAAAACTTAAACACTGCCGCGCCGAACGGCGGAAGATCATACGCAACATGATAAGGCTGGTTGTCGCACTCACCCTCCAGAGCCTTATAGGTGTCCGGCACGCTGTGATCTCCTCCGTACTTGACGCTGCTACTGTCCAGAATCAGCTTCAGCGTCTTTTTTTCGGGAACACCAAAGACAAAATCCGGATGCGCGACCGGCGTAAAGCTCATGATAAAGACCAGATTGTCTCTCCCGGTCGGGGACCATCGGATAAAGCTGAAAATACTTCGGTCCGCATCGTTGGCGTTGATCCAGCTGAAGCCCTCGTACCCGCTGTCGTTCGCGTAGAGCGCCTTGTATTTCCGGTACATCATCAGGAGATCCCGGACATAGGCCTGAAGATGCTCGTTTTTCTTGTCTCTGAGAAGGAACCAGTCAATTTCCCTCTCCTCACTCCACTCCCGGTACTGGCCGATGTCCTGCCCCATAAAGAGCAGCTTCTTGCCGGGATGTCCGAACATATATGTGTACCCGGCCTTCAGATTTTCAAATTTCTCCTCGTCCTCACCTGGCATCTTGCTGATCATGGAACGCTTCAGATGCACAACCTCGTCATGAGAGAGCACCAGGATATAATTCTCGCTGAACGCATAGGTCATGGCGAATGTCATCTTGTTGTGATTGAACTTGCGGAAATAAGGATCCAGCTGCATATATTCCAGGAAATCATGCATCCATCCCATGTTCCACTTAAAGGTAAACCCTAATCCGTCATCCTCCACACTTCCGGTCACTTTCGGCCATGCCGTGGATTCCTCTGCGATCATCATGACGCCGTGGTTTCTTCCTGTCACCAGAGAATTTAAATGCTTAAAGAATTCTATCGCCTCCAGGTTCTGGTTGCCGCCGTACTTGTTCGGAATCCATTCTCCGTCCTTGCGTCCGTAATCCAGATAGAGCATCGAGGCAACCGCGTCTACCCGAAGTCCGTCGATATGATATTCTTCCACCCAGTAAAGGGCATTGGCAAGAAGGAAATTCTTGACCTCCGGGCGTCCGTAATTGAAAATCTTGGTTCCCCAGTCCGGATGCTCCCCCTGTCTGGGATCCGCATGCTCGTAGACCGCGTCGCCGTCAAAATCCGCAAGCCCCTGCTCGTCCTTCGGAAAATGAGCCGGCACCCAGTCCAGAATAACGCCTATTTTGTTTTTGTGAAGATAATCGATCAGGAATTTAAAATCCTGCGGAGTCCCATATCGGGATGTCGGCGCATAATACCCTGTTACCTGATAGCCCCAGGAGGCATCCAGAGGATGTTCCGCAATTCCCATAAGCTCTACATGCGTGTAGCCCATGTCCTTTACGTATTCCACAATCCTTCTGGCAAATTCCCGGTAATTATAAAATCCCTCCGGATTCTCCTCGGAATAGGGATGCTTCATCCAGCTGCCGGGATGCACCTCGTAAATGGAAAGAGCCGATGTCTTGGGCGCGAATTTTTCCCTGTTTTTCAGCCACGCCGCGTCTCCCCATTTATAGGAAATATCCGCAATACGGGAAGCTGTTCCGGGCCGTTTCTCCGCCCAGAAGGCATAGGGATCGGCCTTGTAGAGTTTTCTCCCATCGCGGGCGATGATCAGATACTTGTACATCTGCCCGACCTCCGCACCTGGAACAAATATCTCAAAAATACCCATGTCAGCGATCTTCTTCATGGGATTGGCTTTCTCGTTCCAGCAGTTAAACTCTCCGATCACATAGACCGCCACGGCATTCGGCGCCCAGACCGTAAACCAGGTACCGGGTTCTCCGTTCACCACGGCTGTGTGTGCGCCCATTTTTTTATACAGTTCATAATGCGTCGCCTGTCCGAAAAGATACTGGTCCAGATCACTAAAAATATGGGGATCCTTCTGTATCTTCTTTTCCGGCTCCGGTTTTACCGCCCCTGCTGCTGCCTTTGCGGCTGCCGCCTTTGCAGCCTTCCCCGTTGTCTCGACAGCTTTTTTCGCCGCCGCTGCGACCGTATTTCCGGTCTTTTTCGGTACTGCCTTATTCGCCATATTTTCATCTCCTTTAAAGATGTAATCGATAGCTTCATCATAACACAAAAAAGAGCTGTCTGTGATAGTTTTTCCTTCTTACAAAGCGGCAGGCAGATTTTTTCAAAACACGTCCGAAAGCACAGGCAGAAACATAGCTGGTGAGCCGGCGGCCACGCCGCGGATTTTTTTCAGAACACAGCCGGACATAAAGCTCCGGGCAGGAACAGCTGCCGCAGCGGAACCTGAAATCTGTGCGCAAAAAATACGGCGGCCAGAAGCAGGGCAAGGAATAACAGCAGACGGACAAAATGCACAAACCTCCAGAAGCCTGCCTTCCGCCCGTACCTGGCCCGGATCCTCCATCGCCGGCTGTAGGTGCTTCCCTTTTTCTGATTGCAACGGTAACAGCAGGGCACCAGATTATCCAGGTCATTGACCCCGTTCTCATATCTTCTGTCTATCAGGCGCTGGGCTTTTTTTGAGGTTTTCGCCGCATCCACCGGAATGACATGATCCACCGTCATTTTATCCGGACGGATTTTTTTTCCGCAGTAAACACAGCGGTATTTTCCGTTTTCGGGAGGATACGCCTTCATAAAGCGGTAGCGGTAGGTACCGGATCTTCCGTAGCGCTTCCTGTACATCCGTGCACGGTATCCGTATTTTTCCGCCTTCCTCAGCCTTTTCGCGGCCTTTCTTTTTCCGTACTCCGCCTGATAGGTACCGGGGGAAGTTTCGGAGAAATCCCGGAACCTCCACCTGCGGAATTTCCTTCCGGACGGAACATGAAGTTCCACGATATATATTTCCCGGTCGTCCATAACTCCTTCTTTATTCTCCCTGCATCAGCAGACAACGGTTCGTTTCTGTCTGCCTCTGCGTCCCGCAGCACATAACAACCGCTTCCCCGGATCCGGGGGCGAGCCCGGAAACACAGCAGGGCGCCTCCATTCCCTCTTGAGAAGGGTCTGAAAGCGCCCTGCATTCCGAACGTTAATAAAATCCGGTTTCTAAATCCGCATCCGCGAAGGTGGGGGCTTTGTTTCCGTATTTTCCATAAAATGACAGGAAATGGGGAACGTCCCTCACAAGATGCAGATAAAACGCGGAAAAGTGGAGGCCGTCAAATTTCCAGCAGCCTGCTGTAAACCTGCAGCGCGCCCTCTGTATCATGTGCCAGGACACGCTTTGCCAGCACTTTTCCAAGCTGAACGCCCTCCTGGTCAAAGCTGTTGACGTTCCACAGGAATCCCTGGAACATCACCTTATTCTCAAAATGAGCAAGAAGCGCTCCCAGAGAAGCAGGTGTCAGCTGATCTCCAATGATAATGCTGGACGGACGTCCTCCCTCAAAATTCTTGTTTCTGTTCTCGTCCTGTTTTCCGCAGGCGAAGGCGACAATCTGCGCCGCGACATTGGCACAGAGCTTCTGCTGGCTGGTGGTGTCCTGAATGACAACATCCGTGCCGGTCTGGCTCTTCCGGAAGCCTACAAACTGCAGCGGAACGATAGTCTTTCCCTGATGCAGAAGCTGATAGAAGGAATGCTGGCCGTTTGTTCCGGGCTCTCCGAAGATAATCGGTCCTGTCACATAGGAAACCGGATCGCCGAAGCGATTGACGGATTTTCCGTTTGATTCCATGTCCAGCTGCTGAAGATGAGCCGGAAAACGGGATAAAGCCTGGGAATACGGCAATACCGCTGTCGCCGGATACCCCAGCACATTGCGCTCGTAGACGCCGATCAGGGCGTCCATCATCGCCGCGTTCTTTTTGGGATCCTTTTCCGCCGCAAGCTTGTCCTCGCTGGCCGCTCCATCCAGAAACTGCGCGAACACCTCCGGTCCGAAAGCGAGGGAGAGCACCGCTCCACCCACCGCCGAGGTGGAAGAATACCGGCCTCCGATATAGTCGTCCATATAGAAGGCGGCAAGATAATCCTTGCTGCTGGCCAGTGGAGATGTTTCGCTGGTAACGGCAATCATATGTTTCGCCGGATCCAGTCCCTGCTTACGAAGCGCGTCCATAACAAAGGACTGGTTTGTCAGCGTCTCCAGCGTGGTGCCGGATTTGGAGACCAGAATAAAAATGGCATGCGCCACATCTGTGGAAGCGAGCACCGCGGCCGCATCATCCGGATCCACGTTGCTGATAAACTTTGCCTCCATACGGAAGTTTCCTGTCTTTTTCGCCCAGTTTTCCAGCGCCAGATACATGGCTCTCGGTCCCAGGTCGCTTCCGCCGATACCAATCTGCACCACCGTCGTAAATTTATCCCCGGCAGCGTTTGTAATTTCTCCCTTATGCACCTTGTCCGCGAATTCCGCAATACGCTCCTGCTGCTCTTTGTAGAAAACGCGCTTGTCCACACCGTCCGCGATGACCGGTTTTCCCAGCTGGCCTCTGGTCAGATGATGGAGAACCAGCCGTTTTTCTCCGGTATTGATGACAGCACCGTTATACAGTTCTTCAAATTTCTCCGCCAGCTGCGCCTCTGCGGCAAGCTTCTCCAGCTGTTCCGTAATTCTGTTATCCACTGCCTTGGCTGCATAATTATAGGAAAGCCCTTCCGCCATGGGAATGCTGCAGTTCTTCACACGATCCGCACCGCTCTCCCCGGCCATAACCGTTTTCAGATCCACCGGAGATACCTTCTCCAACTCCTTATAAGCAGTCAGCTCATCCAGATTTTTCCAGTCTGCCATCTCAGATTTCCTCCATAACAACATCTGCACTTAAACAGGATTTCCTGTTACCGGAAACATTGTACCACAACGGAGAGCTTTTCCAAAGAATTTTCCTCTGACGCTTACTGGCCGTCGGAACCGTCGCTGCCGTTGTCGCCCTGATCCCCGAACATCTGTCCGAACAGATCACTGCCGGAACCGGAGTCTGAGGACTGCTGCGGCTTCTCGGTCAGCGTCACCTGATGGGTAGACTCCTTCCATTCGCTTCCGGTTTTTCTCTGCAGGGTAATTGTAACGGAATCTCCTGCTTTGTGATTTGCGATTACGGATGCCAGCTCCTCAAAGGAGGCCACCTTTGTGTCATCTACCGCCGTGATAATGTCTCCTGCCTTAATGCTTCCCAGGGATGCCGGGCTGCCGTCTGACACTTCCTTTACATAAACCCCTTCCGGATAATCACTGGTGTCCGTGTCTTCCATATCCGCGATATTCTCGCACACCACACCCAGGAACGCGCCGCTGGAAGAACTGGTATCGCCGTCCGCGCTCGAACTGCTGCTGTCCGCATCCTGATCATCAGGTGCTTCCCCACTGTTTCCGCCTCTCTGGCTGCCGGAATTATCCCCGCTGCTTCCGGATCCGTCCTGGCTGAAATCCGGAAGACTTCCCCAGGAATCCTCGATCGACTTTTCAATCTTTTCCGCCGCGGAATCCACAGAATTGTCAATGACATGGGGAAGAACAGCAGAGCCCGCCAGACAGATGACGCCTGCGCCCACAAGGCCGGCGATGACGCCGCTTAAAACTGCCCTTCCGACACGCTTTCCGGCGGTATCCCCGTCCGGCCGCTTGCCGCTTCCTCCAAAAGAATTTCCGCCATAGGGATTGTTCCCTCCGGCATACGGACCGCTGTAAGGGCTGCCGCTATACCAGGGATTTCCGTTACCGTTTCCATAAGAGCCGCCGTTTCCGCTGCCATTCTGCCAGGCCTGGTTTCCACCGCCGTTCTGCCAGGACTGGTTTTCATTGCTGTTCTGATACGTCTGGTTCCCGGTATCGTTATAAGACTGGTTCCCACTGAACCTGCCATCTGCGTTTCTATCATTATTGTTATTGCCGCTGTTATTGTCGTACATAATAAAAACTCCCTTCACAGGACGGCCTCCGGCCGCTTTTTCTTTACCCTTCGCATGATAAAGAAAAAGCGTGAAGGATCCGTGAACAACCCGTGAAGAGAGTGTTTCACCTCCCGCGGAAGGCGCGGGAGTTCTATCTTGTTATACGGTTATCTGGCCAGTCCGGACTGCTCCAGAAGAGAAGGAATCTTGGATTCCCAGCCCAGGGACATAATATGGACGCCCTGGCAGTAGGGCTTGCACTCCCGGATGATGCGGGCTGCAATTTCTACCCCGGTAATTCCGGCCTTTGTCTTTTCCTTGTCCGCCTTCAGCTCCTCCAGGATAGAATCCGGTACGGAAATGCCGGCGACATTATTATTCATAAATTTACACATGCCCGCGGACTTCGGAATAATAATTCCAAGCATGACCGGTTTTCCGAACTGTTTTGCCCGCTCCATAAAGCGGATAAATTTCTCGGAATCAAAGACCGCCTGAGTCTGGAAAAACTCAGCGCCAGCCTCGATTTTTTTCTCCATTTTTACCAGCTGGGCATCCACGGAATCGCTGCAGGGTGACACAACGGCACCCTTCGCAAATTTCGGAGGTTCTCCCACCAGGTCATTTCCGCCCAGATCCTTGCCGGATTCCAGCACGCACATCGTGTGCAGCAGGGAAACCGAATCCAGATCAAATACCGGTTTTGCCTGCGGATGGTCGCCCATCTTTGTATGGTCTCCGGTCAGCGCCAGGACATTATCAATACCGAACATGGCTGCGCTGAGAAGGTCGGACTCCAACGCGATCCGGTTTCTGTCACGGCAGGCCATCTGGAAAATGGGGTTCATGCCGGCATCCTTCAGTTCCTTGCAGACAGCCAGAGAACCGACTCTCATGACGGAAGACTGGCAGTCCGTCACATTGATGGCGTCCACGCCGCCCAGATACTTTTTGGCATCCTCAATCATTTCTTCAATATGAATGCCCTTGGGCGGTCCCACCTCGGCGGAAACTGCAAATTCACCACGTTCAAACAAATCTGTAATCTTCATCTGTTTTCACTCCTCAAGTTTCTGTCTGTCATCAGGATTCTTTACATTCCTTGGTTACTTCATCAGTAGAAAAATCATGCATCTGCGTCGGGAACCGCAGCACATCCAGACGTCCGAGCTTTTCCAGCCGTCTGTAAATGCGCTCCCAGCCGCATTCCATGCTGGGATCCACTTCACATTTTCCGTCCTTCGTTCCGCCGCAGGGTCCGTTTACCAGGCTCTTGGAGCAAGCGGTAATCGGGCAGATTCCTCCGGTCAGGTTCAGATAGCATTCGCCGCACTGCCCGCAGTCCACCTCGGTGGGAGTCACCCCCTGGAAACCCGGAAGCCGGATTGTATCGCAGGCCGCGCATACCTTTTTATCTTCCAGAAAATCCGCAACGGTCTGCACACCGACGCCGCAGGAGAATACAAGAACGGTGTCCGCCTCCTCAATCTGCTCCAGATACGCCTGAAGGCGGAGCTTCATGTTATCCGGGTTGCAGATATAGTCTGTCGTAAGAATTCCTGTCACTTTTCCCGCGTCGGAGAGTTCCTTCTGGAGTTCCTTCGCTTCTTTTTCAGGGGAATAAATTTCCTTGCATCCGAGGCAGTTAATGATAAATGCCTTTTCGCCCGCCAGAGACAGAATCTCTTCTTTTGATTTCAGCTCGGTAATCAGCATATCATTTCACCTCCATAATCATTTTCTTGCCCGTGCGGATTCTCTCCACCAGCGGGATCTTGGAGGAGCAGATATACTGGCAGCAGCCGCATTCAAAACAATCCCTGATATGATTGTCCAGAAGTGCCTGCGCGTTGCCCTCCTTCACATATTTTGCGAAGTTCAGCGGTGCCAGCTCCATCGGGCAGACATCCACGCAGCGGCCGCACTTAATGCACTCTTCCTCTTTGGTATGGTCTGTATCAATGGCAATAACGCCGTTGGTTCCCTTGATCACCGGAACCTCTTCATCCGTAAGCGGGAATCCCATCATCGGTCCTCCCATCTTGACGGTAACGTCCTCTCCGGTAATACCTCCGCAGTAGTCAATCAGTGCCTTCACGCTGGTGCCGATTTTTACCATGTAGTTACCCGGATTCGCAATATGTTCTCCGGTCACGGAAACCGCTCGCTCCACCAGCGGCATTCCCTTCTGGATGGCATCCGAAATCGCCACGGCAGTGCTGACATTGTCCACGACGGTTCCGACATCCGCGGGAAGTCCTCCGCTGGGAACCAGACGCTTCAGCACATTTTTAATCAGCGTTTTCTCCGCCCCCTGCGGATACTTGGTCCGGACTGTCTGGACCTCGATATTGTCTATGCCTTCCGTTCTGGACTGCAGAAGGGCGATGGCATCCGGCTTGTTATCCTCAATAACGATAATACCCTTCGGCGCATCGACAGCCTTCATAATCGCTTTCAGTCCGTAAATGACATCGTCCGCATATTCCAGAAGCACCCGGTGGTCCGCGGTCAGATAGGGCTCGCATTCGCAGCCGTTCAGCAGAACAGTGTCAATCGGTTTGCCCGGCTTCAGCTTGATAAAGGTCGGGAAACCCGCGCCTCCCATACCGGTAATGCCTTTTTCTTTGACAATATCCACAATCTCTTCCGGACTGAGTTCTTCCAGAGGCTTATTCGGCCGCACCGACTCATCCGGTGTGTTTTTCCCGTCCGAGCGGATGACAATAGACTCCACCATCCCGCGGTTCGGGTGTTTTCTGGGCTCCACGGCAACAACGGTTCCGCTGACGCTGGAATGGATATTGCTGCTGACAAACCCGTCCGCCTCCGCGATTTTCTGGCCGAGCTTAACCGTATCGCCTGCCTTTACAACGGGCACGGCCGGTTTTCCGACATGCATGGACAGAGGAATCACAACGGTTTCCGGCTCCGGGAACTTCTTCAGCGGGAGATTCTCCGCCAGTTCCTTGTTTTCCTCCGGATGTACCCCTCCGTTATAGCCGGAGAGACGGACATCCCTGATCTTTTTCACATATTCGCTGATGGCTTTCACATCCACCCTGGAATAGTCCCTCAGCTGGACAGGCTCCTCCAGAAATTCCTTCTGTCGTCCCTGTTTTTCCAATCTCTGGTAGATCTTTTCCCAGGCACAGTCCTTCTTCGGATCGACCTCGCATTTTCCGTCCTTGGCGCCTCCGCACTGCCCGTTCAGCAGTCCCTTGGAGCAGTCCACCACCGGACAGATACCGCCTGTAAGGTTCAGATAGCACTGCGCGCATGCCCCGCAGGTTTTCTCTGTCAGTGCCATGCCGTGGTTTCCGGTATAATTCAGCGTATTGGCTGCCGCCAGAACCGGAACCTCCTCCAGCTCCGCAACGGTCTGAATACCCAGGCCGCAGGAAATAACCGCGACGTTCTTTGTTCCTTCCGGAATCATGTCTTTCAGTTTTTTCTCTGTTAACAGTTTATTGCAGAGAAAATCCACTTTGACGGTGCCTGTAATCTTTCTGCCCTGTTCAGAAGCGAGCTGGACAAAGGTATCGCAGTCCGGCTCATTCACCGTTTCAAATTCCTTGAAGCATTTGTTGCACGCGACAACGAAGAGATCATCAGAAGAAGCAAGCAGGGACTTCAGCTCCTCATTGTCTTTTAGCGCATACTTGGTATAATTCACCCTCAATCTCCTTTCTGAGTTTTCCTGCCAGGACATATACCGGATCCGGAATCCCGCCTTTTGAATTCCCTCCCCGGAAGCACAAGAATGCCCGACATCTGATTCGGATTATATCACAGAACACCGGACGGCAACAGAGTTTTTCGCCCTATTGACAACCGCCTCTGCAAAAGAGGATAATAATGACTCTGCAGCAAATCGTCGGCCGCAGCCAAAGCGCGCCGTCCGCGGCAGAACAGTAAGATCAGGGAGGATATGTGATGGAAAATTATTCAATGAAAGCAAATGGCACCTGCGCTTCGCAGATCGATTTCAGCCTGGAAAACGGAAAGCTTCACCATATTGTTTTCCACGGAGGGTGTCCGGGAAATACACTGGCTGTTTCCAAGCTTCTGGAAGGTTACGATGCCAGGAGCGCTGTTGCGCTTCTGAAAGGAAATCCCTGCGGAACCCGCGGGACCTCCTGTGCCGACCAGCTGGCAAGGGGAATCGAAAAGGCTCTTCAGACAGACACAAAGGCCTGAACAGAAAAATCGTGGTCAGATAAAAACAGCAGAGCCGGCATCTGCCGGAAATTTACCAGTGCTGCGCATCTGCGGGATATTTGCTGCATGATCGCTGCATGAAACAAAAATGAAGCCCCGGAAATCCTTATTACAGGGATTTCCGGGGCTTTGCTGCCTGCCGGCGACCGGAATCGAACCGGTACGGGTATCGCTACCCACGGGATTTTAAGTCCCGGGCGTCTACCAGTTCCGCCACGCCGGCAGATGGGCGGTGGTGGATTCGAACCACCGAAAGCAGTGCTAGCAGATTTACAGTCTGTCCCCTTTGGCCACTCGGGAAACCGCCCTCACGCAGAGTTAAATTATATCGTAACCGAGTCGGGTTTGCAAGACAGGATTGAATTTTAGCAGAAGTTCTTCTATATTAACTGTTATCTGCGCAGCAGACCGGAATAACTTTTAACGAACCATTTTTGTCATAGAAAGAGTCATTATTCCATGAGCCGTTTTTCAGCCACCCATACAAAAAAACATTCTGCCGGCCGTAAGGCTGCGCCGAAAGACACAAAGGACAGCTTCCGTGCCATGAAGGCTTCGTTTCCTCTTACCCTTCCCGTTATGGCCGGATATGTGTTTCTCGGCATCACCTACGGGATTCTGATGGTTTCTCAGGGGCTTCCGCCCTGGCTCCCGGTTGTGACAGCTGCAGTCATCTATACCGGATCCATGGAGTTTCTTCTGGCCGACATCCTGGTATCCTCCTTCCATCCCTTCTCTGCCTTCGCCACCGCCGTTATGGTAGGCGCAAGACACCTGTTCTACGGGATCTCCATGCTGAATAAGTACCGGCACATGGGGTGGAAGAAGTTTTATCTGATCTACACAACCAGCGATGAGACTTTTGCCGTCAACTATTCCGCGGATATCCCGGAGAATGTGGACAAAAGCTGGTTTTATTTCTGGGTCTCTCTGCTGGATCAGGCCTACTGGATCGCGGGCGCCGCTCTTGGCGGCCTGGCAGGGACACTGATTACCTTTAACACACGGGGACTGGATTTCGTGATGACCGCCATGTTTGTCACTATTTTTATGAATCAGTGGCTGAAGGACGGGGAAGGCTTCCGGCATCTCTTCCGGAACCACATCAGTGAATTTGTCGGTCTTTTGTCCTCTGTCCTGTGTCTGCTGCTGTTCGGCGCAGATCGTTTTATCATACCGGCCATGCTTCTGATTCTCGGAATTCTCACCTTATTTCGAAAATGGATCGACACGGAACCTGCCGCCGGACAGACACCAGGGAAGAAAGGAGAAGAGAGATGACCTCTTTCCAGATTTTTATTACTATCGCCGCTGTCGTGCTGGGCACTGTCCTGACAAGATTTCTCCCCTATATCTGCTTTCCCCAGGGCAAAAAAACACCGAGGTATATTACATACCTCGGCAAAGTTCTGGCGCCCGCGGTTTTCGGTCTCCTGGTGATCTACTGTCTCCGCGATGTCCGTTTCACCGGCGTCACCTTCGGTATTCCGGAACTGGTCTCCATCGCCGTCGTCGTGCTCACCTTTCTCTGGAAACGGCAGATGCTGCTCTCCATGGCCAGCGGAACCATCCTGTACATGATTCTGGTGCAGACTGTTTTCCGCTGAAACAGAGCCCGAATCTCCCCGGACTCTGCCAGTTACTCCTGTTCCCGCCGGATATCTGTTTCCCGGCTGTGAAGGAGAATGACCGCGCTCTTCGGCGCCATGTGCAGCTTCACGTTTCCGGCTGTCATCGGTATCTCCTCCGGGGCGGTTGTGTATCCGTCCGCGTCACATTCCAGGATTTTTTTCAGCCGGACGCTTTCATCAACCTTGGAAATGCCGGCAGGCCAGACCTCGGCCTCCACATCAAATTCCTGCGCCCGGTTGCTGATACAAACCAGAACCTGCTCCTCACGGTTAAATCGTCCGTAGACAAGCACATTATAATCTCTGTGCAGGATGATCACAGAGCCTGTCCGTAACACCTCGTGAGAATTGTGAATACCGATGACCGTCCGGTAGAAGTCGATCAGCTGGTCATCCTCCATCCCCCAGGGATAGGTCCGGCGGTTATCCGGATCGGTAAAGCCGCACAGCCCGGCCTCGTCCCCGTAATAAACGGTGGGCGCTCCCGGCCAGGTCATCTGAATAACAACAGCTTCCTGGAGGACAGCCTTGTCCACATCTCTGGAAGCTGCCTCGGATCCCTGCGTCGCCACCCTCCCCACGCGATGATTCGTTCTTGTCAGAAAGCGGGAGTGATCATGGTTATCCAGCTCATTCATGGCAGTAAGCAGTGACGGCATGGAAAAGGCCGTCATGTGGTACCTCATGGCATCCGCAAAGCTGTCGCTGTTTCCCAGCAGATCTTCCCGGTAGGCGTCACTGTGTTTTTCCATACCGGTCAGAAACCAGGACACCGGCTCCATAAATGCATCATAGTTCATCACCGTGTCCCATTCGTCTCCGCCGAGCCACGCGTCGGCGTCCCCGTAATGTTCCGCCAGAATAATCGCCTCCGGATTCGCGTCCTTGACCTCCTTCCGGAATTCTTTCCAGAAGGCATGGTTAAACTCCGGAGAATGCCCTAGGTCCGCGGCCACATCCAGCCGCCAGCCGTCTGCGTTATAGGGAGGGGAAACCCATTTTCTCCCGATCCGTAGAATCGTTTTCTGCAGATCGCGGGAGTTTTCATAATTCAGCTTGGGAAGCGTATCGTTTCCCCACCAGCTGTCGTAATTCCCGTTAAACGGCCAGCGGCCGCCCGGATTAAACTGGAAGAAGCTGTGGTAAGGACTGTCCTCCGCGATATAGGCTCCCTTTTCGTATCCCTGCTGGTTTTCATAGATTCTCTCCCGATCCATCCATTTATTAAAAGAGCCGCAGTGATTGAACACTCCGTCCAGAATCACCTTCATGCCGCGGCGGTGTGCCTCCTCCACCAGGCGGATAAACAGATCATTACCCGCGCCCAGATTTCTTCTGTCCGTCACCCTGGCGATGTATCGGGAAGCCTGTGTATTGTCCTCGGAACCGTCAGGAAGAACTCCTTCATCCGGCTGCATCTCTTCCTGCTCCGTGACAATTTTCCCGAAATGCGGATCAATATAGTCATAATCCTGCGTATCATATTTGTGATTGGACGGGGAAACGAAAACCGGGTTCAGATAGATAGCCTGAATCCCCAGCTTCTGCAGATAATCAAGTTTATCCAGCACCCCCTGCAGATCGCCGCCGTAAAAATTCTGGACATCCATATTTTCCGGCATCTGATACCAGTTATTTACCTTATGCACGTGCCGGTGAATATAATTGTACTCATGATCCAGAACATCATTGGACGGATCTCCGTTGCGGAACCGGTCCACAAAGATCTGGTACATGACACAGCCCTTGGCCCAGTCCGGCGTATGAAACCCCGGATGAATCCGGAACATATGCTCCGAGGACGGCTGATGAGTGGTTCCCAGCCTGTCGTAATAACAGGTTGTTTTTCCCGCCAGGATTTCAAAGTAATAGGCAAACGTATCCTCTGCCATCGGAACTTCTGTCGAATAATAATCAAAATCGCTCTCTGTCCGCTCGAAATGCATCCGGATCCTGTCTTTTTCGTGATGAAGGTAGATCCGGTCCGCGTCGTTCCTTGCGGTTCGGAAGCGGATGGTCACCACATCGCCGGGATCCGGCTCCATCGGGGTGACAAACATCTCCGTCTCATCGCTGTACAGCGCCTGCTTTCTGAGCAGTGGCCTCATATGGATCATATACTGTGTGTAGTCCATGCCGTGTAAAATTCCGTCCATATTTCCAGTGCCCGATTCCTTTCTGTTCTGCTGTTGTGTATGGCATCCGTCCGTCTTTCGGGAAGAACGACGGGCAATGCCCTCTGAGGCAGGTCTCCGTCTGCGACTCGCGCCTGTAAAAAAAGGCAGCCTGTAAAGGCTGCCTTTTTTTAGAGAAGGTATTTCTCTTTTGGGGTGTAGCAAAAACTATATAATGTATTGGGGGGTTTTACGGGAATTATAATAGCATGCCCCCAGTGAAAAGTCTGCACAAATTTCACAAAAATGCTTATATGTTTTTGTCTAGTATTACTTGTCCCCTGCCTTTGCCTCTGCCTCTTCTGCAAAAATCGCCTCAAACTCCATGCGATTCAATTTTTCTTTTTCCATCAGCCTCTGCGCGCAGGTGTCCAGTACATACCGGTGTTCCTCAATCAGACGTCTTGCCTGCGCATGGCAATTTTCTATAATTTCCTTCACTTCCTCATCAATGGCAGAGGCTACGTTCTCGCTGTAGCTCTTCGTGTGTCCCCAGTCCCGTCCGATAAACACTTCTTCCGAGTCCTCGCCGTAATTAACCAGGCCGAGGCGGGAGGACATCCCGTATTTCGTGACCATTGACCTTGCGGTATTTGTCGCCTGTTTGATATCCTGAGACGCGCCCGTGGTGATATCATCAAAAATAATTTCCTCAGCCGCGCGGCCGCCCAAATCTACCATAATCTGCTGCATCATTTTTCCGCGAGTACTGAACATATTATCATTCTCCGGCTGCGGCATGGTATATCCGGCCGCTCCTGGTCCCGTGGGGATAACAGAAATGGTATAAACCGGATCCATATCCGGAAGCACATGGAACAGAATGGCGTGTCCCGTCTCGTGATAGGCGGTGATCCGCTTCTCTTTTTCCGAAATCACGTGGCTTTTCTTTTCCGTCCCGATTCCGACCTTGATAAAGGATTCCTTGATGTCTTCCTGCGACATATAGGAATGGCCTTCCTTCGCCGCACGGATGGCTGCCTCATTCATGAGGTTTTCCAGATCCGCCCCGGAGAATCCTGCCGTTGTCTGGGCAATCTGCTTCAGGTTCACATCATCTCCGAGAGCCTTATTTCTGGCGTGTACCCGGAGGATAGCCTCCCGGCCCCGGATATCCGGCAGGCTGACCATCACCTTCCGGTCAAATCTTCCCGGACGGAGAATGGCCGGATCCAGAATATCCACACGGTTTGTGGCCGCCATGACAATAATGCCTTCATTGACGCCAAAGCCATCCATCTCCACCAGCAGCTGGTTCAGTGTCTGCTCTCTTTCGTCATGTCCGCCGCCCATGCCGGTGCCCCTGCGCCGGCCGACTGCGTCAATCTCATCAATAAAGATGATGCAGGGGGCATTCTTCTTCGCCTCCGCAAACAGATCCCGGACGCGGGAAGCTCCTACGCCGACGAACATCTCCACAAAATCAGAGCCGGAAATGGAGAAGAAAGGGACTCCCGCCTCTCCGGCCACAGCCTTGGCAAGAAGCGTCTTTCCTGTTCCCGGCTGACCCACAAGGATAATTCCCTTGGGAATCCTGGCGCCGAGCTTCGTATATTTTGCGGGATTCCGGAGAAAGTCCACGATTTCCTCCAGATCCTCCTTTTCCTCCGCCATGCCGGCTACATCGGAAAAACGGATTTTGCTGTCGCGAGTCATCTGCGCCCGGCTTTTTCCGAAATCCATCATTCTGGCGTTTGCCCCGCCGCCGGTGGTTCTTCCCATCATGCTGAGAAGAACCACAACCAGCAGAATGCCGACAATAATCGGCAGCGCCACCGTAAGCAGATTGCTGTCATGCGAGACATTCCTCAGTTCGTAGGTGATACCGTAATTGTCCAGCTCGTCCTGCGCCTGTTCTACATCACTGACATAAATTCTTCCTTCGGTTCCGTCCTTCAGCGTAAAGAGAACCGCCCCTGTGGGAACCTCCTGGTTCTGTACAACCTCCGCCTCCGTAACCTCATCATTCTTCAGGTAATTCTCATACTGTTTCCGGCTGACTACATCTGTCCTGCTGAAAATATTCGGAACAATCATGAACACGATGATCAGCCCGATCATCATAATAAGGTAAATTCTCCAGCCTCGTTTGCTTTCCAATCTCTGCTTACTCCTTTAGCACACCGATATAGGGAAGGTTTCTGTATTTCTGGTCGTAGTCCAGCCCGTACCCGACAACAAATTCATCTGGAACCACAAAACCGGTGTATCGGACATGGACATCCTTTACTTCCCGGCGCTCCGGTTTATCCAGCATGGTACAAAGCTCTATGCTGGCGGGATTGCGGGTCCGGAGCAGTGACAGCAGGTGGGAAAGCGTCCTGCCGGAATCAATAATATCCTCTACGATCAGCACATCCTTTCCTTCTATGCTCTCGTCCAGATCCTTTTTGATACGGATGGATCCGCTGCTGACCGTACCGCTCCCATAGCTGGAAACAGCCATAAAATCCAGGCTGACCGGAACGGTGATCCGCTTTGCCAGCTCCACCATAAAGAATACGCCCCCCTTCAGGACACAGATCATGTGAAGCTCTTTTCCCTCGTACTCTCTGCTGATCTGGGCTCCCAGCTCGCGAATCCGTTTATCCAGCTCTTCTTCGCTGATTAACACACTGATATTATCTGCCATTTCCGGCTCCTCTCCCTTGTTATTCTTCCGCACTCCGGACGTCTTGTGACATACATCCGGACGTTTCCGATTCTCATCTCTCGATCTCTTCGGCGGAAATTTCCAGTACCCGCCGCGTATTCTCCGTAACCCGGCATCTCCCGCTGATCCGGTATCCGACAATCCACCAGACCTCGCTGCCGGAAGCCAGCAGAACCAGTTTTTCTCTGGCCATACGCGGAATTTTGCTGTCAATCAGATACTTCTTCAGCTTCTTCCGCCCGGCATCTTTGCCTACCGTCAGGTAATCCCCCGGCTGCCGCGTCCGAACCGATAAATCGTTTTTTATTTTATCATAATCCAGCCACTTCGTATACTGCTTTTGTTCTTTCCTCCCCGGTTCCTCCGGCTCCTGTGTCCGGCTGCCCTCCCCGGTCTTTTTCTTTGCCATGTCCGACTCCCGGTTTAATTGTTCCAGAATCCGGGGCACCTCATCCTGACCGTGAAGCGAGCAGTTAAATCTCCATCCTCCGTATTCCAGAACACCCGGACAGGCCAGCGGTATTCCGCCTGTCCCGGCCTCTCTGTTTTTCACAGAAGCGGCTTTTTCTCTTGCCGGATGCCCCTTCTGTGCGCCCCGCAGCAGCCGGATTCCTGTATATTCCCGCACCGCCTGCACGCCGTAGGGAAGATCCAGCTGTTTTCCGGCAGGACGGTCCATAAGCCTTCTTAGATCCAGAATCTGCGTCCGCCCCACATCCTTTTCGGAACCGCAAAATCCGCAGAATGTCCTGTAGAGAAGCCTTTTCTGCAGGATCTCCGGCTCCTGCCGGAGGGTATCGCGGATAAAAACCGTATCGGCACACTGTGAGATATATTTCTTCTCCGCCTTCTGCGTCTCCCCGGCAAGATAGTCCTCGGCTTCCGCCAGATCCGCCGCCAGATCCGCCATATGATCCACCGCCCCGGCATTGACATGTTCCTCCAGGTAGGGAATCACACGGTGCCGGATTCCGTTCCGGGTAAAATCATCCTCCAGGTTTGTCCTGTCCGTCCGCCACGGTATCTTCCGGGCGGACAGCCAGGCTTCTATTTCATCCCTGCGGACACACAGCAGGGGGCGGATCATACGGGCTCCGGAAAACTCTGCCGCCGGGCGGATTCCCGCCACGCCCTTCAGGGAGCTTCCTCTTGCCGCGTGAAAAAGAAAAGTTTCCGCGCAGTCGTTTCTGTGATGCGCCAGGGCAATCACGGAAGCCCCATGTTTCCGTATGCATTCCGCGTAGGCCTCTCTGCGCAGCAGACGGCCGGTTTCCTCCTCCCCCATGCCTCTGTCTGCGGCAATCTCCCGGACCGGATAGGAATACAGGTAGAGCGGAATTCCCATTTCCCCGCATAGCGCCCGCACAAAGGCCATGTCTCCGTCGCTTTCCGCTCCGCGGAGACAGTGATTGACATGCACCGCCGAAAGGCTCACCGCAGGCGGAAGTTCCCCTTTATCCCGCAGAAACGCCAGCGCCGTCAGAAGGCAGACAGAATCCGCCCCTCCGGAGAGTCCTGCACAGACAGAATCTCCGGTCTGAATCATCTGGTATGTTTCTATGTACTGCCGTACCCTTTCCGCAAACGGATCCACGCCCGCGCCTCTTCCTGCTTCCCCCACTGCTCTTTCCATCCGCTCCCGCATCGCATCACAAAGAGCCATGCCCGATTCTGATTCCGGACATGGCTCTGTTTATTCATTACTGCTGTCTGATTTGACCGCCTGATCTGTAGTGCCGTCTGACTCCCTGAAGATTATCTCACCGTCTTTGATCAGTCCCAGCTTTTCCTTGGCATATTCTTCCTTGTAGCTGTCACTCTGCAGTTCCTCCTGCAGACTGTTGATATCTTCCGTCCGCTGGTTTTCCTGCTCCGTCTGCTCGGACAGAGAAGAAATCTCCTCCTGCCCCGCTTGAATCCGGGTCTGCAGGCGCCGGCTCATAAACAGAAGCACCGCCATCAGGGCAACTACCACCAGGATAATGCCAACCATGGTTTTCTTATTCTGACGCATGTATCTTCATCCTGTCATACTCTGTTACAGGCGCCCCTGATCTTCTTACAGATACCTGTAAAGCTCCTGGGCACCTTCTTTTTTTACGGTTTCCTGCACATCCAGAATCTCTGCCTTTACCGATTTTGTTCCGAACAGAATTTCTATGATATCTCCGGCTTTGACTGGCGAAGAGGCCCGCGCAGGCTTGCCGTTCAGAAGTACCCTTCCCGCGTCACAAGCCTCATTGGCCACTGTCCGCCGCTTAATCAGGCGGGAAACCTTCAGATATTTATCCAACCTCATTGATTACCTGAACATATCCTTCAGTGCTTTTCCTGCTTTGAACTTCGGAGTTCTGGACGCAGCGATCTCAATGGTCTCGCCGGTCTGAGGATTTCTGCCGGTACGTGCAGGTCTCTCGGAAACTTCAAAAGTACCGAAGCCAACCAGCTGTACCTTATCTCCTTTTTTCAGGCTTTCTGAAACGGCGTCAATAAATGCCCTTACGGCTGCCTCGGAGTCCTTTTTGGACAGACCGGCTTTCTCTGCAATCTCGGCCACCAACTCAGTTTTATTCATTTTAATATCCTCCTAAAAAAGAAAAGTAATTAAGATATATATACCTTCCCGCTGTTTCTTTGTCAAGTGAACTTATGTCCGCGGCAGTCCCGGCAGGCAGGCACAACGGCAGGCAGCACTTCCTTTCGGACTGATGAGAAAAGCGGTCAGCTTCTCCCGGAGAGCCCCAGCTCCTTCAGCAGGATCTCCTTCCTGTTTTTGCCCTGATCCTCCAGTACAAGCTCCAGCGCCCTTTGAAGATTTCTGCCGATTTCCGGTCCCCGCGGCACGCCCGCTTCCAGCAGATCCCTCCCGCTGACGGCAAGCCCGTCCAGACTGACACACTGCCCTTCCCCGATGATTTTATCGTACAGCTGCGCAACCCGTATGATCCGGGTCAGCTTTTCTTCTCTCTGATATTCGCTCTGCGCCATGGCATCTGCATCCTGCACCTTCAGCCATGCCGGAAACAACTCTTTTCCGATAACGCTCACAGCCTTGCGCACTTCTGCCTCTTCCGGCCGGATCCACCAGTCATGGTAGTAAATCAGCTTCACTGTCTTCCGTATGGTGTCGTTGTCCATCTTCAGACGGCGCATCACCTTTCCCGCAATCTCCGCTCCCTTCGGTCCGTGCCCGAAGAAATGGTCCACCCCTTTGGCGTCTGTAGTGCGGCAGGATGGTTTCCCCATGTCATGCAGCAGCATGGTAAAACGCAGGAGACGCCGGTTCTGTATGGCCCGCATAGCCGCAAGGGTATGCTCCCCTACATTGTACCTGTGATGTGGATTATTCTGCGGTGTCTGCATCATGGCGTCAAATTCCGGAAGAATCACTTTAGTGATTCCCGCTTCGTACGCCACCCTCAGATACTCCGGATGTTCGGAGACGATCAGCTTGGTGAGCTCCGTACAGATCCTCTCCGCGCTGATTTTCTCCAGATTCGGAGCAAGAAGGATCACCCCGGCCAGGGTGTCCCGGTCTATGGAAAAATCCAGCTGGGCGGAAAAACGAACCGCGCGCAGGATTCGCAGCGCATCCTCGGAAAAACGCTCCCTGGCCGGTCCCACACAGCGGATCACCCCGGCCTCCAGATCCCTTACTCCTCCGTAGAGATCGATCAGCCCCTCTTCCTCATTATAAGCCATGGCGTTGATCGTGAAATCTCGTCTCTTCAGATCCTCCTTCAGGCTGGCGGTAAAGGTAACATTCTCCGGATGCCTGCAGTCCTCGTATTTCCCGTCAATCCGGTACGTTGTCACCTCGTGGCTTTTGCTTCCGATCAGAACGGTTACCGTCCCGTGCTCAATACCCGTGTCTACCGTGTGGGAAAACAGCTCCTTGACCTGCTCCGGTCTGGCGGATGTCGTAATATCCCAGTCGTCCGGAATCCGATGCAGAAGAGAATCTCTGACACAGCCTCCCACCGCATAGGCCTCATACCCCGCATGGTGCAGCGTATTCAAGATGGTTTTTACCGTTCCCGGCAGACGTATCTGCATGCTTTCGTTCCTCCTGTCCTTCCGGCTGCGCCTGCACACAGGCATGTTCCGGTCTCCGCCGGCTGAAATACCGGCTGTCATTGCCCAGAACATCATAAAAACACGCGCGTGTTCTGTCAATGCCGTGTGTCTTTTTGGCGCTGTCCCGCAGTCTCTCCAGCCTTGACAGCACCCCTCCTCCTATTCTACAATAATTCCTGCTGTCTTTACTGATATTAACATATTCCGGGGAGGAATTTTACCATGGCAAAAGAGAAAAAATTAGTACAGGCCATCACTTCCATGGATGAAGATTTCGCGCAGTGGTATACCGATGTCTGCATCAAGGCGGATCTGATCGGATATACCAGCGTAAAAGGCTGCATGGCAATCAAGCCCGCCGGCTACGCACTGTGGGAAAATATTCAGAAGGATCTGGATGCCCGCTTTAAGGCAACCGGCGTTAAGAATGTCTATATGCCCATGCTGATTCCCGAAAGTCTTCTTAATAAAGAGTCGGAGCTGGTTCAGGGATTTGCTCCGGAGGTTGCGTGGGTTACCTCCGGCGGACAGGAAAAACTGACCGAACGACTCTGCGTCCGTCCTACATCGGAGACCCTGTTCTGCGATTTCTATTCCAGGGATATCCAGTCCCACAGAGATCTTCCCCGTCTGTATAACCAGTGGTGCTCAGTGGTGCGCTGGGAAAAGACCACCCGTCCGTTCCTCCGCTCCAGAGAGTTTCTGTGGCAGGAAGGCCACACCGCTCACGCAACTGCAGAGGAGGCCGAGGAAAGAACCGTCCAGATGCTCAATATTTATGCGGATTTTCTGGAAAACAGCCTGGCCATCCCTGTGATTAAAGGACAGAAAACAGAGAAGGAAAAGTTTGCCGGCGCCCTCCACACCTACACCGTAGAGACGCTGATGCACGACGGAAAAGCGCTTCAGTCCGGTACCAGCCACAACTTCGGCGATATTTTTGCCAGAGCCTACGATGTAACCTTCACAGACAAGGACAACACCGTTAAATATGTGTACCAGACTTCCTGGGGAATGACAACCCGTGTTATCGGCGCGCTGATCATGGTACACGGAGATAACAGCGGATTGGTTCTGCCCCCGCACATTGCCCCCACACAGGTCATGGTTATCCCTATCCGCCAGGACGCGGAAGGTGTTCTGGACAAAGCCCTGTCCGTGAAGGCCGCTCTGGAAAGTGCCGGTGTCCGCACAGATCTGGATGACTCCGAAAAGAGTCCGGGCTGGAAATTCTCCGAACAGGAGATGCGCGGTATTCCGATCCGTGTGGAGCTTGGGCCGAAGGACATCGAAAAGAACCAGGCCGTTCTGGTTCGCAGAGACACAAGGGAGAAAACCATTGTCTCCATCAACGAGCTCCCGTCTGTTGTTCCGCAGCTCCTGGAAACCATCCAGAAGGATATGTTCCTGCGCGCAAAGACACATCGCGACAGCCACACCTACGACGCTCACAACTACGAGGAGTTTAAGGAAATCGTCAACAACAAACCCGGGTTTGTCCGCGCCATGTGGTGCGGGGATCCCGCCTGCGAGGAAAAAATAAAGGCGGACACCACGGCAACCAGCCGCTGCATTCCGTTTGAGCAGGAACAGATTGCAGACACCTGTGTCTGCTGCGGACGCCCTGCAAAAAAGATGGTGTTCTGGGGCAAGGCGTACTAATCCTTTACAAAAAAATCATTTTGTTTTATGCAACTTTATCCTTCCCTTTTCGGAAGATTTAGGTTATGATAAACAGGCACGATATCTTGTGTCTGTTTTTTAATTTCTGTACTAAATATTGTATCATATAGGGCATCCGGCGTGCTGGTGCAGAAATCCGGAAAAACAGCCGGACAGACCGGCAGCGGGGGGACCGGATATAACCACAGAAGAATCAGAAGAAAGAGGAGTGAAGAAGGATGCAGCAGATGGATCTTGATATGGAAATCAAAACCAATGTCATTAAGCGCAGCGGGGAAGAGGTTTCTTTTGATATCAGCAAAATTGTAAACGCAATCAGCAAGGCAAACCGGGAAGTGGATAAAATCCACCAGTTGAATGAATACCAGATTCTGGCAGTGGCGGAAAAAATCGCAAAGCAGGTTGCGGATTATCCCCATGCCATCAACGTAGAGGACATCCAGGATCTGGTAGAGACCGGCATTATGGAGATGCGTGGCTATGAGGTTGCGCAGAAATATGTGCGCTACCGCTACAAGAGACAGCTGGCAAGAAAATCAAACACCACCGATAACGGCATCCTGGCTCTGATCAACCAGATGAACGAGGAAGTAAAGCAGGAAAACTCCAACAAGAACCCCGTCATCAATTCCACCCAGCGTGATTACATGGCCGGCGAGGTCAGCAAGGATCTGTCCCGCCGTATTCTCCTTCCGGAAGAAATTGTCCGCGCCCACGAGGCAGGCATCATCCATTTCCATGATTCCGATTATTTTGCCCAGAAGGAGCACAACTGTGACCTGATCAACCTGGAGGATATGCTGCAGAACGGAACGGTAATCAGCGAAACCCTGATTGAAAAGCCGCACAGCTTCTTCACCGCCTGCAACGTAACGACACAGATTGTAGCCCAGGTCGCCTCCAACCAGTACGGAGGACAGTCCTTCTCTCTGGCGCACCTGGCTCCTTTTGTGGACATCAGCCGTAAAAAAATCCGTAAGCTGGTGGAGGAAGAGCGAAAATCCTGCGGAGAGAGCATGGATCCCGCAATCATCTCCAAGGTAACAGAAAGGCGGCTGGCAGAGGAAATACGAAGCGGCATCCAGACCATCCAGTACCAGCTGATCACGCTGATGACCTGCAACGGGCAGGCGCCTTTTGTCACCATGTTCATGTACCTGGATGAGGTTCCGGAAGGACAGACCAGAGAAGATCTGGCCGCCATTATCCGCGAGGTTCTGATCCAGAGAATGCAGGGCGTCAAAAACGAAAAAGGCGTCTGGGTCACCCCGGCGTTCCCGAAACTGATTTACGTTCTGGATGAAGATAATATCCACGAGGATTCTAAATACCGGAGTCTTACGGAACTGGCGGCAAAATGTACGGCCAAGCGGATGGTTCCGGATTATATCTCCGCCAAAAAGATGAAGGAGCTGAAGGGTGATGTTTATCCCTGCATGGGCTGCCGTTCCTTCCTCACCCCGGATCAGGGACAGTGCGACGAGGGCAATGTCTCCAACTGCGGCAACTACACAGAGGGCAAACATAAATACTACGGCCGCTTTAACCAGGGCGTCGTTACCATCAATCTGGTCGATGTGGCATGTTCCTCCGGCAGGGATATGGACAAATTCTGGGAGATTCTTGATGAGCGCCTGGAACTCTGCCACAGGGCGCTGCGCTGCCGCCATGAGCGTCTCCTGGGAACCGTATCAGATGTTGCTCCGATTCTGTGGCAGTACGGAGCGCTGGCCCGCCTGAAAAAAGGCGAGACCATTGACAAGCTTCTGTTTAACAACTACTCCACCATTTCTCTGGGCTATGCCGGCCTGTATGAGATGTGCGTGTATATGACAGGAAAGAGCCACACGGATCCGGACGCAAAGCCCTTTGCCCTGGCCGTCATGAAGAAACTGAATGACGCCTGCGCAAAATGGAGAGCGGCGGAAAATATCAGCTACTCCCTGTACGGCACCCCCATGGAGTCCACCACCTACAAATTCGCGAAATGCCTGCAGAAGCGTTTCGGAATCATCAAGGATGTCACCGACCACAACTACATTACCAACTCCTACCATGTCAATGTGCGGGAGAAGATTGACGCGTTTACCAAACTGAAGTTCGAATCCGAATTCCAGGAGCTGTCTCCGGGCGGTGCCATCAGCTACGTGGAAGTGCCGAATATGCAGGACAATATCCCGGCGGTTCTGTCGGTCATGAAATTTATCTACGACAATATCATGTACGCGGAGCTGAACACCAAGAGTGATTACTGTGAAGTGTGCGGCTACGACGGCGAGATCCAGATCAAAGAGGACGAGCACGGAAAACTGATCTGGGTATGTCCGAACTGCGGCAACACAGACCAGAGCAAGATGTCTGTCGCGCGGCGGACCTGCGGCTACATCGGAACGCAGTTCTGGAACCAGGGAAGAACACAGGAGATCAAGGACAGGGTGCTGCACCTGTAAGATAGGGATCTGTGATGAATTACTCCATAATCAAGGAATTTGATATTGCGGACGGTCCCGGCGTGCGGGTGAGCCTTTTCGTTTCCGGATGCCGGAACCACTGTAAGGGGTGTTTCCAGCCGGAGACCTGGGATTTCGCCTATGGGCAGCCGTTTACGGAGGAAGTGGAGGATCATATTCTGGAGCTTCTGAAACCGGACTACATCCAGGGGCTGACTCTGCTTGGCGGGGATCCGTTTGAGGAAGAAAACCAGCGCGCGCTGGCTCCCTTTCTTCGGCGCGTGAAAGCAGCCTTTCCGGAAAAGGATATCTGGTGCTACACCGGCTATACGTATGATGTGGATCTGGTAAAAGGAGGAAAAAAATATACGGAGGTCACCGACTCCATCCTCTCCTGCCTGGATCTGATCGTGGACGGGCGGTTCGAGGAATCTTTGAAGGATATCACCCTGCTTTTCCGGGGGAGCAGCAACCAGCGGCTGATCCCGCTGCACGGCTACCAGCCGCCGGAAAAACATACAAAATAGCAAAGATTTTTATCCGGCATCGGCCACTCAGGCCGATGTCGTTTTTTTACCGCGGAGCGCCCGCTGCACGGCCTTTACTGTCTCCACCACCGGGATGACCAGAAAAGCGATCAGCGCGGCGATTCCATACAGCTTCCAGGGAAGATCCTCCAGCTGAAGCACCTTTGCGGCTGCCGGAATTTTTACCGCCAGTGTGGTCAGGATAAAACCGCTGATTCCAGAAAGCCACAGTGTCAGATTCTGGCTTCCGAGAGTAAACACCGAATGGATTCTCGACCGCATGTTAAAACTGTGGAAAATCTCACACAGGTTCAGCGTCACAAAGGCCATCGTCAGTCCGGTCACGGAATGTCCCGGCTCTCCCAGCTGTGCAAAGGATCCGAAAAGGTAGGAAATCAGAACAAGGACGGCAACCAGACTTCCCTGATAGGCGATATCCCTTCCCATCCCGCCGGAAAAAACCGAATCGTCAGATTTTCTGGGCGGCCGCTTCATAACATCTTTCTCCTCTGACTCCATTCCCAGCGCCATGGCCGGAAAGCAATCCGTCAGCAGATTGGTAAAGAGAAGGTGCATCGGGCGGAATGTATTGAAGCGAAACAGGGTAAACAGAAAAACGATAATCACCTCGCTGATATTGGTACTCAGCAGGAACTGGATTGCCTTGCGGATATTGTCGTAGATCTGCCTTCCCTCTTCCACGGCCCGCACAATTGTCGCATAATTATCATCTGTCAGAATCAAATCCGCCGCGTTTTTCGTTACATCCGTTCCTGTAATCCCCATGCCGATACCGATATCAGCGGATTTTACAGACGGCGCGTCGTTCACGCCGTCACCGGTCATAGCCGTAATGGCACCCCTTTTCCTCCACGCGTTTACAATCCGGACCTTATGCTCCGGCTTCACTCTGGCGTAAACATGGTATTTGTCAATATCTCTGTACAGCTCCTCATCGCTGATGTGATCCAGCTCCGCCCCGGTTTTCACCTCGGAATCATCCTTGATAATGCCAAGCTCTCTGGCTATGGCTGCCGCCGTATCCCGGTGGTCGCCGGTAATCATGACCGGCCGGATTCCGGCCTCACGGCATTTTCTCAGCGCGTCCGGAACCTCCTTCCGCACCGGATCCATCATGCCGGCCAGCCCGATAAAGCACAGATTCCGCTCTGCCTGCTCCGGGGAATGATTTTCCGGGAGCGTCTCATAGGATCTTCGCGCGGCCGCAAGAACACGCAGCGCGTCGGCAGCCATGGCACCTACCTGATCCTGGATGATCCGCCTTCCCTCTTCATCCAGAGGCAGTTCCTTTCCATCCTTGATCCAGGTGGCGCAGCGACCCAGGACAACGTCCGGAGCCCCTTTGGTATACTGTACAATCCCCTTTTCCGTGCGGTGGAACGTCGTCATCATCTTGCGGGAGGAATCAAAAGGACACTCTGCGATACGGGGCATGGTCTTTTCCGCCTGCTTCTTGTGAAATCCCTCTTTCTCCGCAAAGGCCACGAGCGCCGCTTCCGTAGGCTCTCCCTGAACCGCCCCGTCCTCATCCGTCTGCGCATCGCTGCACAGGGACATGGCTTCCGCCAGGAGCTTCCGGTCTCCAAAGGTTCGGACAACCGTCATCCTGTTCTGCGTCAGCGTTCCCGTCTTATCCGAACAGATCACATTGGTGCAGCCCAGAGCCTCCACCGCTGTCAGCCTGCGCACAATGGCATTTGCCTTCGACATACGGGTGACACCCAGAGACAGAACCAGCGTAACAACGGTCGCCAGCCCTTCCGGAATCGCCGCGACAGCAAGCGAGACCGCGATCATGAACACCTGCAGAACTGTGCTCAGGTTTCTTTCCGGAGCCATCACCATATCGAAAATAAAGATGAAAATGCAGATGAAAATGACCATCACAGACAGCTTTTTGCCAAGCTCGTTCAGCTTCTTCTGCAGCGGCGTCTCACTGTCCTCCGTCTGGTTCAGAACACCGGCGATCTTTCCCATTTCCGTCCGCATGCCTGTGTCCGTTACCAGAAGCCTGCCTCTCCCATAGGAGACGCTGCTTCCCATGAAAGCCATATTTTTGCGGTCACCCAGGGATACCTCTCCGTCCTCTTCCTGCCTCAGCATTTTCACAAGCTTCTGTACGGGTACAGACTCTCCGGTCAGAGAGGACTCGTCTATACGCAGAGACTCCGCCTCCAGAAGCCTTCCGTCAGCCGGAACCATATCTCCTGCTTCCAGAAGCACAACATCTCCCGGTACCAGACTGCTGCTGGGGATCTCCTCCTGTTTTCCGTCACGGATGACATGGCAGGTCGCCGCCGTCATTTTCTGCAGCGCCTCCACCGCGTTTTCCGCCTTGCTCTCCTGAAAAACTCCCAGCGCAGCGTTCAGCCCCACCACGATCAGAATGATAAATACTTCCGCCATGGATTCTCCTGAAACCGCGTTGGTAACCGCGGAAACAACCGCCGCGGCGAGAAGCATAATCAGCATAGGATCCTTCAGTTCATCCAGAAACTTCTGAAAAATATTCTTTTTCCCTGCCTTCTCCAGCTCGTTCTTTCCATACTTCTGCAGCCGCTCACCGGCTTCCTCTTCCGATAGACCCGTGTCCCGGCTCCCCAGCTCCGCCTGAAGCTCACTCAGGTCTTTCTCATAAATTTCCGCCATACCATCCGCTCCCTGTCTGTTTTCTGTTCTGACTGCATGATACACAAATCCTTAATTGCCTGTTTTCTATTCGCCCATTCACCATTCGCTGATTTTCCTGAATCCAGAAAAACTGATGTCTGCTCATGTTCGTGCGTGTTCCAGGGTCATACTCCGATTCCTGCCGATATGATCGGTTTATAAGCTTTTAACCCTGTTATCATCATCCTAGCGGATATTGATCTGCCTGACAAGAATTCTTTGTTCACATTTCTTTCATATCTTTCTCCTACAATACAGGGCATGGATACATCAATCGTCAATCAATATTATCTGGAACATTATTTTGACTTTGCAAACGCGGGACAGTTTCTTCTGGCGGCATTTCTCGGTCTGGCGGCAGTATTGGCTATTATTCTGATCGCAGCAAAGGCCGGGGCAAAACAGGAAGTCCGTAAGGCGGATCTGGAAAACAGCCGGGTACTTTACTCCGGCCGCGATGCCAGTGGCAGATATTACGGAAACAGGGATCAGACAGATTCCGCCCGTTCGGAGAGTTCCGGCGGCTACACGCCCCGGCAGCTCCGGCACATCCGGAAAAAACAGTACGATCTGGTTGAGCGTTTCTTTGAGCTCTGCTTCTCTGCCACTTCCGTGCTGTTTTTTCTGACGCTGTACTACCTGATTGACGCGCACATGCCTGCCGCCTATGCTTACTGGGTCCAGTATCAGGATATTTTTCTTCTGGTCTTTATCCTTCTGTCTGTATTTCTGACCGCCTGGCTGGATATGACATTTGTACACCTGAAATATCTGGACGCAGAAGAAAAAGCAGATGTAAGGCTGACCAGTTCATTTTACATTATCCTGATCCTGCTGTACATCCGCTTTATTTACCAGGATACCAACTACAATCAGCTGATCCTGTACTTTCTGACGCTAGCCGCCGGCAGATTCTTCTATTTTGATTTTACGGTGAAAGAATTTACGCGCATGCTGAAAGGAATCTGGCGAAATCTTCCGATTCTCGGCCTGCTGGCCGCCTATTCCGCCTTTGTCTGCTGGTTCGGCTTTCACTCAGGATTTCTTCTTACCTCCAACGGCGTTATCCTCAGCACGTTTATCGCCCACCTGTTTATGGATCTTGCCATCTTCCTGATTGCCCGGAGCCATCTGCTGCATCTGGCTATCCGTTGACCTGCGTTTCCTTATTGCTTTCCTTCTGCAGGTCGCGGACGACCATGCCGACATTGAACTTCTTCAGGTCATCTTCAAACTCTTTCTGAAGTTCTGACAGCTTGTCGTCCAGCGCTCCGTGGATATTTCTGCCGACCGGGCAGTTGGGATTAAGGTTTTCATGGAAATTAAACAGCTCTTCCTTGTTTGTCTCCACTGCCTCATAGACATCATAGAACGTAATCTGATTCATCGGCCGTGTAAGCGTGATTCCTCCCGGACCGCGGCGGACGGCAATCAGTCCTGCGTCCTTCATCTGTCCCATGATATTTCGGATAATCACCGGGTTGCTACCGATGCTGGAGGCCAGAAACTCACTGGTAATCTTATAATCCTCCTTAAAATATTCCGTGGCCGCCAGAATATGAATGGCAATCGTAAATTTTGTGGAAATCTGCATGTTTATCTCCCTGCTTCGCTGTCATGTTTTATTTTACATTATATAATAACCGCAATTCAGGCAGGTTTCAAGTTTATTTTTCAGTCTGTCTCTGTGCCGCGCAGGATTCCCAGCCCGTGCTTCAGCGGAGGAAGCAGGAAATCCAGATCCTCCCGGCATGCCTTCGGGCTGCCCGGAAGATTTACAATCAGGGTTTTCTTTCGGATTCCCGCTGTCTGACGGCTCAGCAGGGCATGCGTGGTAAACTGCATGGAATAAGCACGCAGAGCCTCCCCGATTCCCGGCACTTCCCGGTCACAGACTTCCTTTGTCGCCTCCGGGGTCAGGTCGCGCACAGAGAAACCGGTTCCTCCGGTGGTAAAAATTACATTTACCTGCCGCTGCTCTGTCAGACGGATCAACTCCGCCTTCAATTTTTCTTTCCCATCCGGAAGAATGACCTGCTCCACAACATGGAGACCGGATCTCTCCAGTGCCTCCCTGACGGCCGGACCGGATTTGTCCTCATATTCTCCTCTGCTTGCCCTGTCCGAAAGCGTAATGACCGCCGCGGTATAAGGTCTGTCCGGAGAAGGTTCCAGCATGGTCACGGTGTCTCCCGGACGGATGGTTCCTCCTTTCAGAACGACCGTAAAAACGCCTTCCCTTGGCATGATACAGTCTCCCATCACCTTATAGATTTCACAGTGGCTGTGGCAGGCCTTTCCGACCTGGGTAAGTTCCAGCAACACCTCTCCGATACGAAACCGGGTTCCCACGGGAAGTTCTTTCAGATCGTACCCCTCCACAACAATATTCTCTCCGAATGCGCCGAACTCTACCTTCGCGCCCTTCCGGCGAAACTCTTCTATTTTCTCATAGGAAAGAAGGCTGACCTGACGATGCCATTTTCCCGCATGCGCATCCCCCTCCACGCCCCAGTTGGTTTTCAACGAAATACTGTCCACCGGCATTTTCTGCGTACCCTTTTTTTCACTGACACACACAGCAATTACTTTTCCCATCATCGAATCCTCTTCTTATCTCCCGTCAAACAACACAACATCCTGTACGGAGAGTGTATCACATTTACCGTATTTCAGAGTACATCTAAACCAGATTAACACACCGCCATCCTTGTGGCATGTTCAAGTTTCCTATCTTCTCGATTTTTCCTTTAGAACATGATAAGTTTTTTCCAGCAAGACAAAATTCAGTGCCGCAAACACAAGCAGATAAGCAGGCATGATCCCAATTCCGAGAGTCTGCTGCAAATGTCCAAATACCATCGGCATCAGTGTGCTTCCCAGATAGGCAGATGCCATCTGCAGGCCAATCACGGATGCGCTGTACTTTTGTCCGAAGTTTTCCGGTGCCATATGCTGGATAGCCGGATAAACCGGTCCCATCCCGATCCCTGCGATCAGAAATCCAGTTGCTGCCGGAAGATAATTCTGCACCGGAAGCATCACCATAAGAATTCCAATGCTTTCTACTGCGATCCCGATCCGGATAAGCAGTCTGTCTCCCAGGCGATTCGACACAATGCCTGAGATCAGCCTTCCCAGCATCAGTCCGCCGAAAATGAGAGATCCGAACGAGGCAATCAAACCATCGGAAAGCCCTTCTCTGGTACCCGCAAAATAGCTTGATATCCAAAGAAAGCAGGTAGCTTCTCCGGAACAGTAGGCGAAAAACGCAATCAGCGTCGGAATTACTCCGGGAACCCTTAACGCTTCCCGAATGCCGGCGCCTGGCGCCTCTTTTCCCCCTGCCTTGTCCTCATTTTTCTTCCAGATCGGCAGAGACAGGATGCATATCAGCAGAATCCCCATCTGGATACAGGCAGTCCACCGATACCCTTCCTGCCACCCCGCGTATCGAAGAGCAAGCGCCATAATATTCGGACTGATCACCGCGCCCACGCCATAGAAACAATGCAGGAAATTCATAACCGCAGAAGAATAATGGCTGGCGACATAATGATTTACGGAAGCATCAATCGCACCGGCGCCAAGACCATACGGAATGACAAAGAAAAACAGCATACCAAACGAGGCTGAAAGTGAAAACCCGATCAGACCGACAACTGTAAGGAAAATGGACACAATCACAATCCACTGTGTGCGGAACCGGCGGATCATCCGGGGACTTATAAGCGCGGACAAGATAGTCATGAACGATATAGACATTGATACATACCCGGCATACGAGGACGGTACGCCAAAAGCAATCTGCATGGTAGGCCATCCGGAACCCAGAAGAGAGTCCGGGAGGCCAAGGCTGACGAATATCAGAAAAATAACAGCAAGCAGCAAAGAATACATAACTTCCCTCCAGATTTACAAATGTAGTAGAAGTATAACATCTTATCCCGCCTGCTGACAGAAGAAACTCACAAGGACTCCTGTCAGCGATAAGGCGGTATATCCATCTGTATATTGGAGGTATGATGAGACTTTCCTGCTCTGCGGACAATACGGTTTGACCTGTGATTACTGATTTTTTTCAGGCCTGTCTTTGATTTTATAGTGGACATCCCCGACCAGCCTGGTGTATTTTCGTCTGTCAAATGCTTCCAGGAACATCTGTGAATATTTCCGGGAAGTGTGAAGAAGATCCCGGTACTCCGCCAGGGTGATCTGCCCGTCCCGATCCAGCTTCTGATAAAGAACATCCGTCACGTAGTCCCAGTGCTCCTTTGCCATGTAGGCGGATGCATCCACCCGGACAAGTTTTCCCTTCTTTCCCAGATCGGAAAGGATTTGCCGGATCTGCCTTGGGTTTCTGTACTCTGCCGTCAGTTTTTCTGTATAAGGGACCTGGAAGCCGGCTTCCTGATATCGTTTCAGAAGCTGTTCGGAAAGACGGGCAACCTCCGCGTCCGGCGTTGTGTCCACGCCGTAAAGCATCACTCCGCCTTCTGAAATCTGAAGCACCTTCCGCTTTACCAGCTCATGAAGAATCAGTTCCTGCTGGTTTTTTTTCAGCGCGAACCGGGCGCTGATCCGGTTATAAAATTCTGCTTTTTCCATCTGCCGGATAACGGAATTTTCTTCATGGAACTTTTTCAGCATTTTCTCTGCCGATGCGGCAATCACCTTCCAGAAATCCATATGGATATACCGGTCCGATCCGATGGCGATGGCCCGCTTTTTTCCCTTCAGCTCCAGCAGAAGTGCTTCTGTCCTTTCTTCCGTAAGATTCAGACGTACGGAAAGCTCTGACACACAAGGGATTTCCGCGCTGTATTCCCGAAGCTCTTCCTCCAGCTGCTCCGCGTCTGTCCCCTGTTCCTTGATACGCAGTCCCTGAAGAACGCTCTCCTGATTTCTTCTGTGTTTCCTGGCATCCGCCTCCAGAAACACTCCTCCCCCAAAGGTTTCCACCGGGGAATAAAAAAGCAGGATGAACCGGTCCCCCTTTCTTACCGCCACCGGCTCTTCAAACCGGAACTGCACATAAGCTTCTTCTCCGGCTTTAAGCTCTGCCGTGTCCAGAAGGACTGCCTTGCAGTCCGCCCTGGCCGCACCAAAGCTGATATGTACCCGACTGTTATTTTTCAGGGTGTGCCGGGCATCAGTGAACAGCTGCACACGGGCGTCCAGCATCATGGATGGAATCATCCGTCCCGGCCGGGCGACAACTTCTCCTCTCTCCAGCTCTTCCTTACGGATGTCCGCCAGATTCAACGCGGTTCGCTGACCCGCAAACGCCCTTTCTTCCTGCTGGTTATGGCTCTGAATGGAACGAACCCGGACCCTTTTCTGCTGAGGGTAAACCATCAGCTCTTCCCCTACGGCACAGGAGCCCTCAAGCAGCGTTCCCGTCACAACCGTTCCCACACCTTTCAGGGAAAAAACACGATCTGCCGGAAGCCGGAACATCTCCGGATCTGTTCTCCTTGCGGCAGTATTCCGGACGTTTTCAAGAATCAGTTTCTTCAGCTCCGGAATATTTTCTCCTGTGAAAGACGAGACACAGATCCGAGGGGCATGCTCCAGAAAGCTTCCCTTTACCATCTCATCTGTCTCTGCTTCCACCATATGGATCAGTTCTTCATCCGCCAGATCCCGCTTCGTAAATACAAGAATTCCCCGTGGGATGTGCAGCATTTTCAGGATCTCAAAATGCTCCCTGGTCTGCGGCATAATGCCCTCATCCAGAGCAATAATCAGCAGAACCAGGTCTATGCCACCGATTCCCGCAAGCATATTCCGGATAAATTTCTCGTGTCCGGGAACATCTATAATGCCGATCCGCAGTCCTTCCTCATTCGGCAGGCTGGCAAAGCCGTTTTCAATGGTAATTCCTCGCTTTTTTTCCTCTGCCAGCCGGTCGGTGTCTGTTCCGGTTAATGCTTTTATCAGGCAGGTTTTCCCATGATCCACATGTCCCGCCGTTCCGATGATAATGTTATTCATATTCCTCGATTTTTCTGTAATCCTCCGGCGTATTGATGTTCTGCAGCATATCCGCATATTCCGGAAGGCCGTCCAGTGGAACGTACAGGGTGTTCACCTGTTCCACCGCTGCGCGAGGCTTATAAACGCCCTGTCCGATCAGCCGGCGGATAACCGGAAGCATCCTTTTGCTGTATACAGCCGCCAGAACATCCGGGCGTCCATGCAGAAGCGGAACTATGCAGTCCGGAAAGCGCCCGTTTTTTTCTTCTGCTTCCGCCCCTTTCTCCAGCAGCATTCTGTAAAATTCCGTCTGCAGAAACGGCATATCACACGCCGCCACCAGAAGATATTCCGAACAGCATACAGTAAGCCCTGTCTCCAGTCCGGAAACAGGGCCACAGCCGGGGTGGAGATCCCGGATAACCGTACATCCTTCTTTCTCCCCGTGGCTGACTTCCCCGTAGGAGAGATAAACATGATCCGCCAGTTTCTTCATCTCGCGGATCAGATGATCCGCAAAGGTTTCCCCTCCTGTTCTCAGATCCCCCTTGTAATTTCCCTGCATGCGGAGATTTTTTCCGCCTGCCAGAATCAGGGCATCCACCGCAATCCTTTTCACCCGCAGCACCCCGTTCTCCGATATCGGATTTTCTCTTTTTACAGCGACAGCCCGATTGTTTTGAAATCCTCTGCAATTTTTTCCTCGTCCCCTGCCAGGAGCGTCCGGACAGAGAGCCATAGCCGATCCTGGGTGATCCGGCCAATAAGAGGAAATTCCGCCAGACGCAGAGCCTTCTCCAGATCCTCCAATGAGTGAATATCTGTGCCGGACATACCCTTTTTCTCCGGAGCAGATATATCTTCTGTTCTTCCAGCGTCCAGCCGCACAGTCACTGCATATCCTTCCAGAACATTCAAAGGTGCCGATCCGCCCCCGGTTCTGTCCTGGCAGGGTTCCACGGCAAACATCAGTCTTCCGTTCCCGGCAGAACCCTTCAGCCGTGCGCAGAGCTCTTCCGCCTTTTTCCGAAGTGCTTCCGGACTCTCGGAGACCATCCGGAGAACCGGAATTTCCCGGCGCGCCTGATTTCTGTCCCGGTATTCATACAGGGTGGCCTCCAGTGCCGCAAGGGTCATTTTGTCCACCCGGAGTGCTCTGGCCAGCGGGTGACGCTTCATCTTCTCAATATACTTCTTTTTGCCTACAATCAGCCCTGCCTGGGCGGCGCCAAGGAGCTTGTCCCCGCTGAACGTCAGTACATCCGCTCCTGCTTTCTGTGCATGCAGGATATCCGGCTCTTCTATCCCGTACCGCTCCAGCCCCTCAAACAGTCCGCTTCCCATATCATAGATCAAAGGAATCCCGTTTTCACGTGCAAGCCCGGAGAGTTCCTCCAGGGACGTCTCCTCTGTAAAACCGACAATCCGGTAATTGCTGGTGTGTGCCTTAAAGAGAGCGCCGGTCTCCTCGTTCAGCGCGCCCTGGTAATCCGCAAGGCGTGTGCGGTTTGTCGTCCCTACCTCGCGGAGGACGGCTCCGCCCTGCTCACAGACGTCCGGAATCCGGAAGGATCCGCCGATCTCGATCAGCTCCCCGCGGGAAACCAGAACCTCCTTGCCGCGGGCAAGTGCCGCCAGGGCAAGAAGAACGGCGGCCGCATTATTGTTGACCACCATGGCGTCCTCTGTCCCGCAGAGTTCCCGCAGAATCTCCGTCACATGATCATGGCGCGACCCTCTGCTTCCGGAATCCAGACGGTATTCCAGATTGGAGTAGCCTCCGGCTGCAGCCTTCACGGCCTGCAGCGCCCGGTCGGACAGGGGCGCCCGTCCCAGGTTTGTGTGAAGGATGATGCCGGTTCCGTTTATCACCGGCCTTAGAGAGTAGGCAGGGTTTTCCTCCAGCCTGCACAGGGTCATCTGCAGAATCTTTTCCACATCCGGCAAATTGTTTTCTTCCCCTGACAACACCGCCTGGCGGATTTCTCCTGTCACTGCGCGAAGAACGTCCGCCGTGCGGGTTCTTCCGTATCTCTCTATTACCCGTGACAGTCTTTCATCCTCCAGCAGGACGTCTATCTTCGGTATCTGTCTTAAAAGTTCCTGTCTCATCTCTGTTCTGTGCCTCTGAAATATCCCGGCTCATCTCCCCGCCCGGCGCATGCGCCCGCATCCTTTTTTACCAGTGGTTTCGTAAGCCGCTTTCGGATTACCCGGACATTTTTTCAATCCGGACCGCACATACCTTGTATTCCGGAATCCTGCATTTCGGATCCAGGGCGGCATTGGTCAGCCAGTTTGCGTTTCCGTCCGGAAAATGGAAGGGCATCCAGGTTTCTCCTTCGTTGACCCGTGTTCCCACCCTGGCAGAAGTAGTGACAGAACCCCTTCTGGAGGAAACCCGGATCTTTTCCCCGTCCGCGATTCCCAGCCGGTCCGCGTCTTTTTCGTTCATCTCAATAAACGAACTGCCTTCGATCTCCATCAGACCCGGCGTCCGTCCCGTCATGGCGCGGGTGGTGTAGTGATAAAGAATTCTCCCCGTCATCAGGCAGAATGGATAATCACTGTCCGGCATCTCCGCCGGCGGCTGATACCTGGTGGGATAAAGCCACCCAAGTCCCCTGGCGAATTTCCCCACATGCATGATCGGTGTTCCCGGATGCTCCCTGCCTGTGCAGGGCCACTGCAGAAAGCCCGGTGTCTCATCCAGCCTCTTATGACTGATGCCTGCGAAGCTCGGCGTCACAGACGCGATCTCATCCATGATTTCCGCCGACGTCATTCTTTTCTGCGGATAACCCATGCGGTTCATCAGGTCAATGATGATATCCGTGTCCAGCCGGATATCAAAGGACGGATCCTGCGTGAGATCTACTGCCTTTCTCACCCGGCAGACTCTCCTCTCCGTATTGGTAAAGGTTCCTTCCTTTTCCGCATAGCTCATACCCGGAAGGATGACGTCCGCGTACTGCGCGGTCTCCGTCAGAAACAGCTCCTGCAGCACGAAGAAATCCAGACTTTTCAGCGCCTTGATGATATGCGTGGTATCCGCATCCGTCACGACAGGATCCTCACCGTAGATGTACAAGCCCCGGATTTCCTTTCGGATCGCTGCGCCGAAAACATCCGTCGCAAACACTCCGGTGTCCGGATTCAGCGGTACGCCCCAGGCCTTTTCAAACTTCGCACGGGTCGCGGCGTCCGTCACACTCTGATACCCCGGATATTTATCCGGCATGGCGCCCATGTCGCAGGCTCCCTGCACATTGTTCTGCCCGCGCAGCGGATTGACGCCGCAGCCTGGTTTGCCCAGCTTTCCGCACAGCATGGCCATGTTCGACATCGCCATGACACCCTCTGTCCCGGAGCTGTGCTCTGTAACACCAAGGCAGTAAATAATCGGAGCCTTCTTCGCGGAAGCATACATTCTGGCGGCTTCTATCAGCTTATCTTTATCAATGCCGCAGACCTCCGCGACCTTCTCCGGTGTATAATCGCTGACGATTTTCTTCAGCTCCTCAAAGCCCTCTGTCCGCTCCCGGATAAATTTCTGATCCACCAGTCCTTCCCGGATCATCACATGCATCATGCCGTTTGCGAACATGATGTTTGTTCCGGGCCGGATCCGGAGATGAATATCCGCATATTGGGAGAGCCCCAGTTCCCTGGGATCCACAATAATCAGCCTGGTTCCGTGCTGAACCGCCTCGCGGATCTGCATCCCGACGACTGGATGTGCCTCTTCCGGATTGGAACCGACCAGAAGGATACAGTCCACATCGTGAGTGATATCTCCGATGGGATTGGTCATCGCGCCGGATCCCAGAGTCGTGGCCAGCCCGGAGACGGACGCGGAATGGCAGACTCTCGCGCAGTTGTCCACGTTGTTATTTCCAAAGCAGGTCCGAACCATTTTCTGAACCATGTAGATGTCTTCATTCGGGGAGCGGGAGCAGGCGAACCCTGCCAGCGACCCGGTTCCGTATTTTTTTCTGATCTCCATGAAACGGGATGCCACCAGATCCAGTGCCTCATCCCAGGTCGCTCTTTCCAGCTGACCTGTCTCCCGGTTCCGGATCAGGGGATACCGCAGTCTGTCTGGAGAATGGACAAAATCGAAGCTCCCGGACCTGCCCTTGACGCACAGAAGCCCGTGATTGGACGGCCCGTCCGCCCCCTCGACATCCACAATCCGGTTGTCTTTGACAATCAGATCCATCTGACATCCGGTCGCACAGTGCGGACAGGTCGTTCTGACGCGGCGCACCTCCCAGGGTCTGTACTGCTTTGTTCTTTTCTCCGTCAGCGCCCCGGTCGGGCATGCCTGGGCGCAGTTTCCGCAGGATTCGCAGAGCGTTGTTTTCCAGTTGTCTCCAAACGGCACATCGATGACCGTGAACATCCCTGTTTTTCCAAGATTAATCGCATGGCGCCCGGTTGCGTTCTCACAGGTGCTCACGCAGCGCTGGCAGTGAATGCACAGCTCCGGATGATAGGAAAGGAAGGGATGGCTGTCCTTTGGCGGCCTCTCAATCTTTTTCCTGGATCCGATGTAGCGGCTTTCCTCCACACCGTAATAATTACACCATTTCTGCAGGTCGCAGGCTCCGTTCCTGCTGCAGAAAAAACAGTTTCGTTTATGATTGGACAGCAACAGATCCAGAACCTCCCTTCGGGCAGCCACCACCCTGGGCGATTCCGTCTGGATCTTCATGCCTTCTCTGACTGTGGTATTGCACGCGGGAAGAAGATGGTCTTCCCCTTCTGCCTCTACTACGCATAGACGGCAGGATCCGATCTCATTGATTTCTTTCAAAAAACAGAGCGTTGGGATTTGCACACCGGCACCTTTTGCCGCTTCCAGAATTGTGGTACCTTCCTGTACCGTACATTCATACCCATTGATCATCAGCGATACCATTTGTACCTCCTCTGCCGGCCCGGCGTTTCCCCCGTCCGGTCTTTGTACAGTTCTGAGACAGATGTGTATGAACAGAAAATTATAAGAGCGGAGGGGATGGGAATCGAACCCATCCGGGAAGCTGCTAACTCCCCACAACGGTTTTGAAGACCGCGAAGCACACCAGCACTTATCCGCCTCCGTAAAGAACGACGCCGCTGTCAGACCAGGCTGCTCTCTCCACAGTACAGCCGGAAAGAATCCGGACGGGCCTGCCCGATAACCATGATGCCGCAGGAGCGGGCCAGTTCTACCGCCTCCACCGTAGGAGCCGCCTTGCTGACCAGCACCGGAATGCCCGCCCGTATGACCTTCTCGGTCATATCCAGCGGAATTCTCCCGCTTGTGTAGACCTCGCACTCCGGGAGAGGGATCTCATGGAGAAGCGCATAGCCAATGGCCTTGTCCAGGGCATTATGCCTGCCGATATCCTCGCAGGAAAAGAGAATACGGCCGCAGCGGCTGAGAATACAGCTGTGAATGGAGCGGGTAGCCGCATAGAGCGGCTGTTCTCTGGCAAAAGCGTCCGCCAGACGGAAAATCCATTCTTTCCGGATCTTCCGCCCGTCAGCCGGACGCAGCTCCGGATCCAGAGCCAGACTTCTGTCCAGGATCTGGTTTCCGGTGCAGCAGGACGCCACCGTCTCCACCGCCGCGCTGTTTTCCTGCCTTCTCCCGTCCTTGTTCCCCGGCTCTTCCGAAGCGCCTTCCGGGCTTTTTTGCGCCTGTCCTCCGTCTCCACTGCCTGAAGCCGGAAGGGCATCTCCTTCGCGTTCGCGCAGCGTGACCAGGGCATTCCTTCCAAAACGGCAGACGGTGACAGACCGGACATCCTCCGCGCAGAGAATCATTTTCTCTGTCAGGAGACGGCCCATCACCAGCTCCGGCAGATATTCCCGTGTGCAGACAAGGCGCATGGTCAGCTTCCCGTTCACAAAGACCTGGAGCACCTGCTCGTGCAGAAGCTCCTGACCGGTTTTCTCCACTTTTCCATCCCGCCGGATGGTCCTGACCGGAGTTTCTCCGGTCAGGCCGTCACGGCTGCTTTCGTCTGCTACTTCCGTCATAATTCTCCACGCCGGATGTTCCGGCATCACTCTTTTTGGCCTGCCTGCGGCATATCATTATTTTTTTCCGGTGTCAGGCGAGTGTCGCCCTTGCGCTGGCCTCTGCCGCCTCTGTTTCCTCCGGCGACAGCTTCCTGACCTTAATGGCGCAAACCTTGTACTCCGGCGTCGCGGAAATGCTGTCCAGAGCAGCGCTGGTAAGCCAGTTTGCTCCGGCCTTCAGGTAATGGAACGGCATCCAGGTTTCTCCCGGCCGTGTTTTGTCTGACACGCGGGCACGGGCGCTGATCTCTGATCTCCTGGAAGAAATTCCGATCATCTCTCCGTCGGCGATGCCGTATTTTTCGGCATCCGCCGTGTTCAGCTCAATGAACGCCTCCGGCGCAATCTCATTGATTCCCTCGGTCTTGTCCGTCATGGCGCAGGCATTGTAGTGGTACAGAATCCGTCCGGTCATCATAACCAGCGGGTACTCATCATCCGGCAGTTCACAGGACGCGCGGTACTCTGCGGGCTGGAACAGCCCTTTTCCTCTGGCGAATTTTCCCACATGCATAATTCTGGTTCCCGGATGATCCTTCCCGGTGCACGGCCACTGCAGGCCGCGTCCGCCCACTTCCTCACTGTCCAGTCTTTCATGACTGATTCCCGCAAAGGACGGCGTCACAGACGCAATCTCATCCATAATCTGGGCCGGCGTCAGCTTCGGCTGCGGATACCCCATGCGGTTCATGATTTCGGTGAAGATATCCGTATCCGCCATGGTATTTCCTTCAATTTCCACTGCCTTGCGCACTCTCTGCACCCGGCGCTCCGTATTGGTAAAGGTTCCTTCCTTTTCCGCATAGGAACGTCCCGGAAGAATGACATCCGCATATTTGGCGGTCTCCGTCATAAAGAGTTCGTCGATGACGAAAAAGTCCAGAGACTGCAGGGCATGGATCACATGGTTCGTATCCGGATCGGTCCGGACCGGATCTTCGCCGAAGATAAACAGCCCTTTGATATCTCCTGTCATCATCTTGTGGAAGCACTGGGTCGCCTTAGTTCCCGGATTGGGATTCAGTTTTGTTCCCCAGGCCTTCTCAAATTTTTCGAACACCTTCGGATCTGTAATTTTCTGGTATCCGGGGAATTTATCCGGATCCGCTCCCATATCGCAGGCGCCCTGTACGTTGTTCTGCCCGCGGATCGGATTCACACCGGTTCCGGGGCGGCCTATCATGCCGCAGAGCATAGCCAGATTTGCCAGAGACATAACGCCCTCCGTTCCGCTGGTGTGCTCGGTGACACCCAGACAGTACAGGATGGCAGAGTTTCCGGCCGTCGCGTAAAGCCTGGCCGCTTCCCGCAGCTGCTGCGGATCGATGCCGCAGATTTCTGCTGTTCTCTCGGCCGTGTACGACGCGGTAAGCTTCTTTAATTCCTCATAATTTTCTGTTCTCTCATCAATGAATTCCTGATTCTGCAGTCCTTCCTCGATGATAATATGCATCATTCCGTTCACGAACGCGACATTCGTACCTGGTTTCAGTTTCAGGTGAATATCCGCCTTCTGTGAAAGGTCAATATCACGCGGATCTGCTACAAGCAGGTGCGCGCCGCGCTGCACTGCCTGACGGATCTGCATGCCGAATACCGGATGTGCCTCTTCCGGATTCGAGCCTATCAACAGGATCAGATTTGCGTCCTGTGTGATATCCTGGATCGTATTTGTCATAGCCCCCGATCCAAACGTGGTTGCCAGACCGGCAACAGTAGGGGCGTGTCAAACACGGGCACAGTTATCTGTGTTATTGCTCTGGAACGCCGTCCGCACCATTTTCTGAAGCATGTAAATGTCTTCGTTGGTGGAACGGGAGCAGGCAAACCCTGCCAGGGCATCGCCGCCCAGCGAATCTCTGATGTCGGTAAATTTCTCTGCGACCAGATCCAGCGCCTCGCCCCAGGTGGCCTCCTCAAATTCGCCGGTTTCTTTGTTTTTTACCAGCGGCGTCCGGATTCTTCTGGGGGAATCCACGAAGTCAAAGGACGCGCTTCTTCCCTTGACGCAGAGCAGCTTGTGATTGGAAGGCCCGTCGGCAGCTTCCACATCGACGATCTTTCCGTCCTTCACCAGAAGATACATCTGGCAGCCCACCGCGCAGTGCGGGCAGGTGGTCAAAACACGGGAGACCTCCCAGCTGCGGTATTTTTTCTTTCTCTTTTCTGTAATGGCCCCGGTCGGACAGTTCTGTGCGCAGTTTCCGCAGGATTCACAGAGTGTATCCTTGTAATCCTCTCCGAACGGCGCGTTAATGATGCCGAACATTCCGGTTTTCCGGAAGGTAATTGCCTCTCTTCCCGTTGCCTTCGCGCAGGTGCTTACGCACCGCTCGCAGTGAATGCAGAGCTCCGGATGATAGGAGAGGAACGGGTGTCCCTCTACCGGAGGCGTCTCGATCTGTTTTCTTGCCCCGGCAAAAGAGGATTCCTCCACCCCGTACTGGTAGCAGAGATCCTGCAGCTCGCACGCCCCGTTTGACGGACAGGAGAAGCAGCCCCTGTGATGATTGGAGAGAAGAAGGTTCAGTGCCATCTTCCTCGCATCCACGGCACGCTCCGACATGGTCTGTACTACCATGCCTTCTTCTACAGGCGTGTTGCAGGCAGTCGGCAGTTTCTCCCTGCCTTCCACCTCCACCACACAGACGCGGCAGGATCCGACATCGTTGATCCCCTCCAGATAGCAGAGCGTCGGAATGTTGATCCCGGCTCCTCTGGCCGCCTGCAGAATCGTGGTGCCTTCCTGCACCTCCATCTGCATGCCGTCTATAGTGACATGAATCATTCGTCCATTCCTCCTTTCAGGACGCCGCAGCCGAAATGGTCGCACCGAAGACACCGGTCACATTCCTGCATGGCCTCCTCATGGGTAAATGAATTTTCCACATGTTCAAAATCGTTTCTCCGGATATAGGGCGGCCGCTCGGAAATATTGGCGCGGCCGGTAGGTACCCTGTTATTCTCCCTTGGGACAGGGACTTCCACCTGGAAATCTATTTTGTGATGATATCCCAGATATTCATCGATATTGTGCGCGGCGACCTTCCCGGCTGCAATCGCCCGGATTGCGGTTGACGGTCCTGTTGCGCAGTCTCCGCCGACATAGACCCCCGGAAGATTTTCCACGGCTGTATCCAGGCCTGCCCGGAAAACCCCGCGATCCGCCGCCATGCCGAACTCCTCGAACGGTTTGCTCACAATATCCTGCCCGACGGCAATCAGAACCACCTGGCAGGGAATCCTCAGCTCCGGCTTGTCCGCATCTACCGGGGACGGTCTGCCTCCGCGGTACGGACCGATCATCTGCGGCTGCACAACCAGGGCGGAACAATTTCCGCTTTCGTCCGTCTCAATTCTCTTCGGCGCGTCCAGCGTAAGCAGCTCGATGCCTTCCATAACGGCAGACTCAATTTCAGTATCAAGAGCCGTCATATCCTCCCGGCGGCGGCGGTAGACAATCATGACGTCCTCCGCGTGACAGCGCAGAGCCGTCCTTGCCGCATCCATCGCGACATTGCCTCCCCCGATTACGGCAACCCTCTTTCCTGTGTAATCCGGAAGTTTCCCGTTTCCGACCTCATCCAGCATTTCCACGGCGGACTCCACATTTCCAGCATCCACACCATCCATGCGCAGCTTCTTGCCCCGCTGCGCGCCGATCGCCACAAACATAGCGTCGTACTGATTCCGGATCTCTTCTACTAAAATATCCTTCCCGATCTCTGTGTGATAGACCACCTCGATATCTCCGGCATCCAGAATAGCCCGTATATCCTCTTCCAGACGATCCTTGGGGAAACGGTAATTCGGAATTCCGTAGCGAAGCATGCCGCCCAGATTGTCATGGCGCTCGTAAATAACCACTCTGTGCCCCATCAGCGCCAGGAAATATGCCGCCGTCAGTCCCGCAGGACCTCCGCCGATCACGGCAATGCTTTTTCCGGTAGACGGATTTTTTGCCGGAACCGGAACCTTGTCCGCCGCCGCGTGATCCACCGCGTATTTTTTCAGTCCACGGATATTCAGAGAATCATCGATCAGATTTCTGCGGCAGCGCTCCTCACAGGGATGCTCGCAGATCATGGCGCATGCCGTCGGCAGAGGATTGTCCTTCCGGATCATCCGGACAGCATCCGCGTATTTCTCCTCGCGAATCAGAGCAATATACGCAGGGATATTCACATGCGCCGGACACAGATTGACGCAGGGAACCTTCTGCCCGACATTAGAAGGGCAGATATGATCCCGCACATGACTCTCATACTCGATTTTGAAGGTTTCCATCCCATCCAGAAGATCCTGCGCCGACTGATAGCCGATGGCGCAGTCCGCCGAATCCCGGATGAACTCTGCCAGAGACTTCATCTCCTTCAGCGTATCCATGGTGGCGTCGCCGTTCAGTATGCTCCGCAGCATCTCCGCCAGCTGGGGAAGTCCATCCCTGCACGGAACACATTTGCCGCAGGTCTGGTTCATGGACGCCTCCAGGAAGGACAGCTGCGCCGTGATCGGACAGGTTCCCGGCGGGTACACCCGGACCTTCGTCTCAAATTTCTGCAGAAGCGCACCGATCTTTACATCGACACGGTTCGGATCTGCCAGCAACATCTTACCCATTGCATCACCTCCTATGTTTCCGCAATGCATAGAAGGCTGCCGCAGATTGCTCTGGGGCAACTTTCAATAATAACAGAAGGGCAGACAGCTTCTACCCTGTGTCTTCGCAGAATCTGTCTGTCGAAAATGATTACTGTATCACTGTGATACTCCTCCGCTGTCAGGCAGTTTCCGGACCGATGCAGTAACCCGTAGAATCAGGATAGCACAACATGAGCAGTATTTACAGTAAATAGATGTGAATTTATCGTTTTTTGTGCATTTTTCCGCACATCAAAGGATGCAGCCCGGTCTGCACACGACAATATGACGTGTTCAAACAGGCTAACTCAGCGAATTTCCGTATTTCTGCCCTTATAACCGCAGCCGGAGATCCGGCAGCACAGGGTCTGCCCTTCTTTTATTCCAGAAAGAGCCTCTTACCCCCTCTGTACTCCCGTACCTGCGCAACTTTCTCTGCCTGCTGTGTATCTGGGTTTTTCTGCAGTTCCTCCAGAAGCGCGTCCGCGTCCTCCGGATCCGCCGAAATCAGCAGTCCGCCGGATGTCTGCGGGTCATACAGGAGATCCTGCAGGGCGGTCTCCGTCCTTCCCGGATTCACCCATTCCTCCGCAAAATGACGGTTCCGGTACATGCCCGCGGGAAGGATCCCAAGGACAGCAAGATCCATAGCTTCCGGAAGAAAACGGAAACGGTCGGTCTGAAAATGGATTTCCAGGCCGCTTCCCTGCGCCATCTCCAGGCTGTGTCCCAGCATCCCGAAACCGGTCACGTCCGTACAGGCGTGAACCCGGTATCTGACCATGATGTCTCTGGCCGCGCGGTTCAGCGTCATCATCTGTTTTTCCGCCAGCTCCTCCGTCTCCTGTGAAACCATGCCTGCCTTTGCCCCGGAGGTGATCACGCCGACCCCCAGCCGCTTTGTATAGATCAATACATCCCCCGGCTTCGCGCCGGAATTGGTCAGCATTTTCCCCGGATGGACAAAACCTGTGACCGCCATTCCGTACTTCGGTTCCTTATCATAGATGCTGTGGCCTCCGGCGATAACTGCTCCTGCCTCAAAGACCTTGCTGTAGCCGCCCCGCAGTATTTCATGGACTGTCTCCCGCGCCATATTCTCTGGCACGGCCATGACATTCAGCGCCGTTTTCGGCTCCCCGCCCATCGCGTAAATATCTGACAGCGCATTTGCCGCCGCAATGGCACCAAACCGGAACGGATCATCCACAATCGGCGGAAAGAAATCCACCGTCTGTACCATCGCCAGCTCCTCCGAGATCCGGTAGACGCACGCATCATCACTGCGGTCATACCCGACAAGAAGATCCGGATCCCTGTTTACCGGCAGGCCGCCCAGAAGCTTTGCCAGCTCCCCCGCGCCGACTTTTGCGCCACAGCCGGCACATTCCGAAAGCTTTGTCAGTTTGACATTTTTTTCCATCACAAGTTCCACCCCTTTGTCTGACCTCTGCAGATTCCACTTCTATGCAGTTTTTTACAGAGCGCCGCACCTTCCGACTCTCAGTATCTGCACTCCCGGAGATCCCACCCGGAGGGAACTATCTTTCCCTCCAGCGCCTTCTTCAGCATCTCCCGATTTCCGGGATCCGTGCGCCAGGCAAGCCCGCAGTCCGCCTTTATATCCGGCGGCACGGGAATCAGACGGCCGGAGATCTTCTGTTTTCCGCAGATGTCCTCCACTTCCATGGCCTCTGTGGCCGTGTGAAAGGATATAATCAGCTGCTCCATGTCTCAGCCAGCTTTCTAAGCGCCTCCGCGGCAATATCCAGTTCTTCCTCCGTGTTAAAGTACCCGAAGGAAAAACGCACGGCACCTGTTTTATCCGTTCCCAACGCCCGGTGCATCCTTGGCGCGCAGTGAGCGCCCGCCCTCGTTGCAATACCATATTTTTCCATTAGAAAATCCGCCGCGTCGGGGGATGGAATATCTCCGATATTCAGAGCCACAATCGCAGCCCTGTCCCCGTGGAAATTTCCATAGGTCCGAAGCCCCGGAATATTCTGGATCCTGTCCAGAAACCCCCGCATCAGTTTCATCTCCCGGTGGTGGATATTTTCTACACCGGTATCCAGAATAAAACGCACAGCGGCGCCAAGCCCGGCAATTCCGTGGCCGTTCAGTGTCCCGGCTTCCAGATGCGTCGGATATTCGTCCGGCTGCCTTTCCAGATAGGACTGAACCCCCGTTCCTCCCAGAACGAGAGGGCGTATCTCCACGTTTCTTCCGACACACAGTCCGCCTGTTCCCTGCGGTCCCATCAGCCCCTTATGTCCCGTAAAACAGAGTATGTCAACCCCCGCATCCCGCATGGAAATGGGGATGGTTCCTGCCGTCTGCGCCGCATCCGCCAGCAAAAGTGCCCCGTGCCTGTGGGCAAGCTCCGCCATCTTCTTCAAATGCAGCAGATTTCCGGTCAGATTGGAAGCATGCGTACAGACCACCAGCTTTGTGCCTTCCGTAATCTTCTCCTGCGCCTCTTCCAGAATCAGATTTCCAGATCGGTCCGCATGAATAAAATCCAGCTGAACCCCTTTCAGCTCCAGCTGGTAGAGCGGACGCAGGACCGAATTATGATCCCAGTCCGTCGCCACCACACGATCCCCCGGATTTAAGAGGCCGAAAAGAGCCATATTCAACGCCTCTGTCACATTTGCGGTAAAAACCACCCGCTCCGGGGCATCAAACCCAAAGAGCTCCGCCAGCTCTTTGCGTGTCCTGAAAACGGAACGGGACGCATCCAGCTCCGCCTCCGCCGTCCCCCGTGAGGCATTCCCGAATCCGTTCATAGCCCGCAGCACTGCTTCCGCCACGCAGGGAGGCCTTTGAAAAGATGTCGCCGCACAGTTAAAGTAAATCATCTTCAGATCCGGACGACCTTGTCCGCTTCCTGCATCATGCGGGCAATGTCATACATATTAGAAATCACACCTACGCGGATTTTATCCTTCACTCCGTAAAAATCAGCGCAGATGCCGCAGGTGAAAATCTGGACGCCGCGGTTCTCCAGACTCTTCAGATCCTCCAGTGACTCGCTTCCCTCTGCCGTCAGGTGAGCGCCGCCGTTCAGGAAAATCATAATTTCCGGCAGAATGTCCTGCTGGGCAAGCGCATAAATATAACTTTTGATCAGCGTTTTCCCCAGCTGCGGGTTGCCGTCCCCCTGTCCGAACCGGTCGGTTCCGATTACAATAACCTCTCTGCGTTCCAGAGGCGCACAGGTGATCTCCTCATCCAAATCCGGGGCCGCTTCCTTTGCCGCATCCTTGGATCCCTGCTTTGTAATTGTCACGCTCCACTGATCACCCTGCTGACGAACCGTCACCGGACAGCCCTTTCCCTTCGCCATCCGCTTCAGATTTTCCACCGCAGCCAGGTCATTCACCAGAACCTCCGCGGTTTCTCCCTCTCCAAGCTCCTTCAGTGCCTGCACAGCCATCACCACCGGCTGCGGGCACGCCTTGTTTCTTGCATCTACCAGCATTTTTGTACCTCCCTGTCATCTTTTATCTGGTAATCCCACTTGCTGCGGGTATCTGAAAGAAATATCGTATTGGAACCAGTATACCATGACGCAGCAGCCTTATCCAACTTCCACACTCTCGCAGAATTGTTTCACGAATATTTGTGATAACAAATATATCGCTGTATCTCCATCAGTAGTAATCAAACAGGCTCTCAATTATATTTGAAATTTCAACGATATCATTGATTGAAACTTCCCCGGTTTTCCTGACATTTCTGGCGTCCAAATCCAAATAACGAAGGTGATCGCAAATAACTGTTTGACCTTTTTCTTCCAGAATATAGGTTGTGGGGGAAGAATACCTTCCGTCTCTCACAGGACAGACGATAGCCTGCCTTGTTTTGTTATAAACATTTTTACTCACAACAAGAATTAAATCGCGGATTCCTTCAGCCTTCAGCAGATCCCCCTGCACATATATGCTCATTCCTACAGTTCCTCTCTACCCACAGGTTTTCCCCATTCTGTTTCCGGAAATCTGCAGATCGGCCCAAACTTCTCTATGCGTTCCTCCAGAGAAAGCCGTCTGTGTATTTTTGAGATCACGATTTTATGATCCCATACCTCAATATTTAAATCATCACAATCGTGAAAACCTGCCTCTTCCAGCATATCCTTTGGTATGCGTATTGCCTGACTGTTTCCCCATGTTTTTATCTGTGTCTTCATGTTTGTACTCCTCTCATCCTGTAAGAGCCTCAGCCATGTATATCCTTAGGATATCCCTATGATACTGTTCTGTCAACCACAGTACACAAACAGCCCTCTCAAAACCGGAAATGGCCGCTTTTTCCTCCGCTCTTTTCTTCCAGATGCACATCGGAGATCACCATGCGGCGGTCAATCGCCTTGCACATATCATAGACTGTCAGCAAAGCAGCCATAACACCGGTCAGCGCCTCCATTTCCACCCCTGTTTTTCCATCAGTTTTTACGGTACAGCGGGCGTGAAACGCAGAGTTCTCCGAATCAGCCTCAAAGGTAACGGCCGCGTTTGTCAGGCTGAGCGCATGACACATGGGAATCAGCTCCGGCGTGCGCTTGCAGCCCATAATTCCGGCTACCTGCGCTACCGTCAGAACATCCCCCTTTTTCACCTTCTTTGCCGCAACCGCATCATACACCTCACGGCTGACACGGACAGTGCCGACGGCAGTGGCTTCCCTGTGCGTAATTTTCTTCTCGGAGACATCAACCATTCTGGCGTTCCCCTTCTCATCAAAATGCGTAAATTCCATAAATCTCCTGCTCCCGGTCTACTGTTTTTCTGTATTACGTTACAGACATCACCGTATTCATTGTAACAGCAAAAAGACTTCCCCTCCACCACTTAAAAACCAGGATACCTGTCCCGGATTATCTTAAAAGGTTGAGAAAAAGTCCTGAAGAATCTAAGAATCCCCGATTCTGTTTTTGCGTTATTATTTCAGGAAAAGTATCTGTTTTTCGTCCAGCTGAAGAAAATCCGGCATGCCTTTTTTCTCCAGAAGCTTCTGTATATTTTCCTGCGCGAACCAGGAAATATACGCCGGATTCTCCGGCTGCCGGCTCCCCTGAGGAACCAGGTAAAAATTCATCTCAAAGGGAAGTTTCACCCGTCGTCTTTCCTGAACCCGGAAACTGTTCGGCGGTATTTTCCCGTCATACTCCGGATGCTCCCTCGCCCAGACAGGGATAAACCAGTGCGCACGATACCCGATACATGCGGTTTCCTCCGGTATTTCCCGTTCCGTAAAAAGTTCTATTCCCCAATCCTTCAGAAAAGCCTGGTGCGCGTCTCTTCTCTCCAGCGAGCAGAAGTTTTTACAGCCCGTAAGCACTGCCGCCTGCCGGATCCGGGGTTCTGCAAACACCGCTTTCTTTTCCCCCGCACGTATCACCTGTCCCTGTTCCATGACAAGCACATCGTCACAGAACCGGTAGATTTCATCCCTGTTGTGGGAAACCAGAACCACTGTTCCCGTATATCCTTCCAGCATCTCCGAGAGCTGTTCCTGCAGCTGATCTTTCAGGTAGGCATCCATGGCGGAGAACGGTTCATCCAGAAGGATCATCTCCGGCCGGCAGGCCATCAGCCTGGCAAGCGCCGTCCGCTGCTGCTGTCCTCCGGACAGTCCTGACGGATAGTGATCCTCCAGCCCGGCCAGATGAAAACGCTCTGCCATTTCCCGGACTCTTCTTCGCTTTTCTTCCCGTGTCCCGGACAGGCCGGCTGCAATATTTTCCGCCACCGTCATGGTCGGAAACAGAGCATAGCTCTGAAAAAGATAACCGATATTTCTTTTCTGGGGTCTCAAATTGATTTTCCGGGCGGAATCGTACAGAACACGGCCGTCGGTGCAGATCTTTCCCGTGTCCGGTGTTTCTATCCCGGCAATGCTTTTCAGCGTCATGCTTTTTCCGCAGCCGGAGGCTCCCAGAATGCCGATTCTTTTTCTCTGTTCCGAAAAGGAAACCTGCAGGTCAAAATCCCGCAGTTTTTTTCTGATGTCTACCTCCAGACTCATTTCTGCCTCTCCCGCTTTCGCTGCCTGTCCGTGTGTATGTTTCCCGCAGAAACCTCCGGCAAAGCAAAGCTTACCATTTTTTCAGGTTCTTCATCTTCTTTCCCGCCACAAAGTTCATCAGGAAAATCACAGCAAAGGCAATCAGCAGTACCACAGCAACCCAGATCCCGGCTGTCAGGTAATCGCCGTCCTGAATCACCATGGCGATCCGCTGTGACACCGTCGCCGTCTTTCCGGGAATATTCCCCGCCAGCATAGAAGTTGCCCCGTATTCTCCAAGTGCCCTTGCAAAGGTCAGAACCGTCCCCGCTATAATGCCCGGACCTGAGGCAGGCATCACGACCTTCCAGAAAATTTTCGTTTCAGACATCCCCAGTGTTCTTCCGGCATATACCAGGTTCACATCCATCTGCTCAAAGGCCGCCCTTGCATTCCGGTACATCAGCGGAAAGGCGATCACCGTCGCGGCGATAATACAGCCCAGCCAGGACTGCACCACCTTGAGCCCGAACTGCTGATAGAGAAAAGAACCGAACGGGCGCCTCTTACTGAAAAACAGCAGAAGAAAAAAGCCTGTCGCAGTCGGAGGAAGCACCATGGGCAGCGTCAGAATTCCATCCAGCACAGAGCGGGCGCCCGGTCCCTTCCTGATAGAGCGACGCGCCGCAAAGATTCCCAGAAAAAAAGAGAGTACCGTTGCGACAATACCTGTTTTCAACGATATCCACAGAGGACTCCAGTCCAGATTTTTCAGGATTTCCGTCAGTTCATTCATGGTTCCTCCTCTTCTGTCCTATCTTTCTGCCCACGGGGGCTTTTCGCTGCGCCCCGCTTCATCTGCTGTATCTATTTGTCCGCGGGGACAAACACAGCCTGCGGCCTCCGTCTTTCAGACACGGCCGCTTTCCCTATGGATTTCTCCGTCAAGCCGTCCGTCAGCCTGCGGTTGTCAGCTGTCGGATACATCCGTATCAAAGTAATAATTCTGGAAAATCGCCTTTGCCTCATCCGAAAGGATATAGCTCTCGAAATCCGCGGCAGCAGCCGTCTCGGCGCTGTCCGCCTCGTCGTTCTTTACCTGCGCGATCGGATAAATGACATTGCCCGTCAGGTCGTATCTGACCTTCTGCAGGATATCAAGCTTGTCCTCATAACCGTATGTATCCGAATAATATGTGGTTCCCACTTCGCAGGAGCCTTCCACAACAGCGTTGAGAACCTTGCTCACATTGCCCTGCTCGCTGATCTCCACACCGCCCAGCGCTTCCGATACCTGCTGCGTCGTGTATACAGAAGGCTCCTCGGTTTCGGGCAGAATTCCCAGATTCATCAGCGCGATCCTGGTATATTTTCCCACCGGAACCGATCCGTCCGCCAGTGCGATGCTGGAGGCATCTCCCAGATTTTCCAGTCCTGTTACCTTTGTCCCGCTGTCCTTCAGCGTAATGACACACACCTGATTGTTTACCACATTATGGCGTGTTCCGTCCAGAACCAGTCCGTCCTCCTGCAGGGTGTCCATCTGCTTCTGCGCCGCGGAGAAAAACAGGTCGCACGCATAACCCTCCTCAATCTGGGTGAGCAGCGTTCCGGAGCTGTCCGCATTAAACGTAATCGTTACATCCGGGTGCGTCTCGTTGTATTTCTGCGCGATTTCCGTCATAACCGTGTTCAGGCTGGCGGCGATAAAAACCTGGATCTCCGTCTTTTCTCCCCCCTCCTGCGTACTTGCGGAAGCAGAAGATACAGTCTCTCTCGTTCCCGCCGTTCCGGAGGACGCCGCAACTTCCGCACCGGAGGACACGGCTTCCACCACTTCAGAAGGTGCCTCCATCCCCGGAGAAGCAGAGGAAGATTCTCCCGCCGCATCCGTGCTTCCTGCAGACGCGGAGGATGATCCCCCGCAGCCTGTCAGTCCCAGCACGACTGCCCCGGCCAGCATCAGTGACAAAACTTTCTTCTTCATACCTTCTCCTCCCTGTTTGCGGCATCCCTGTTTTTTCAGGGATGAACCTCCCATCCTTCCATCCGCGGACAATCCGTGGGGTTTCATCCCCCGCGGCTTTTCCCGGCAGTCCAGGCCACCCGCCGCATACTCAGCCACCAATACTGACCATATCCATCTGCTCGGTAATTCCTGCCCGGTTCTCAAAGCAGTGCGCCGCCGGTTTTTCCCGGACTGCCTTTTCCAGAACCTCTGTCAGTATTTTTCGCCTTTTTTCTTTTTCCCCGCCCGGATGTTCCCGGAAAACCCTCATCAGATCCTCTGTCTCCCCGTAACAGAGACAAGGCTTCAGTTTTCCCTGTGAAGTCAGCCGGATGCGGTTGCATCTGCCACAGAATTTTCCGTGCATGGCGCTGATAAAGCCGATGCTGCCTCTCCAGCCCGGAATCCGCATGTAAACAGCCGGTCCGTTCCCGTGAACAGACGCATCCGCGTGAATGTCCGGCCACTTTCTGTGCATCTCCCGGAAAAGCTCTGTATTGGAAACTCCCGGAACCAGACTGCCGTGTCCGACAGGCATCATCTCGATAAAGCGGACATCCAGCTCCCGGCTCCTGGCAAGCCCGGCAAGCTCCGTCCACTCTCTGTCATTAACCCCCTTCTGGAGCACGCAGTTTACCTTGACACGGAAGCTTTCGTCCCCGCTTTTTTCGTCCCTGTGTGATAATTCTGCCTCTCTCAGAGCCACTTCCAGTCCCTCCAGTACGGCCGGAAGCTGATCTCTTCCGGTAATCTGCCGGAAGGTCTCCCGGTTCAGCGTATCCAGACTGATATTAACCCCGTCAAGCCCTGCTTCCCGCAGTTCTGCCAGATACTGCCCCAGCAATACGCCATTGGTTGTCATCGTCACCTGCCGGATTCCCGGAATCTGCTTCAGTCCCGCTATCATCTCCGGACATCCCAGCCTGGCCAGGGGCTCTCCGCCCGTCACTTTAATCCGGGTGATTCCCAGACCGGCAGCCGCAGACACAATCTCCGCAATCTGCTCATAAGAAAGGATCTGACTTGCCGGAACCTGCCGGATTCCGTCCGGCATACAGTATCGGCAGCGCAGATTGCAGCGGTCCGTGATGGAAATCCTCATATATTCAATTTCTCTGCCAAAGCCGTCCTTCATACAAATCCCATCCTGTACTGCCTGCCAGCGGTGCCAAAACTTCGCAGCAGCCCGACTTGACGAATCATTATCCTCCTGATAAATCCTGCCAGAACTTTCGGGCATTTACTTTCCGAATCCGCAGTTCGGGAAAGTACAGGTTCCGCAGTTCAGGCACAGCCCGCCTTCTCCCAGCACATCCAGATCCTTTTTCTCCAGGAGCTCGTCTGCCATCAGCCGGGGAAGAACCAGATCAAAGACCGTCCGCTTATGATACATGACACAGCCCGGAAGACCGCAGACCGGAATATTCTTCTCCCCATAATAAGCCAGCAGGAACATGGCGCCCGGCAGCACCGGCGCCCCATAGGTTACAATCCTTGCCCCTGTGTTCTTAATCGCCAAAGGCGTCCGGTCGTCCGGATCCACGCTCATGCCGCCTGTGCAGAAAATCATATCCGCACCGTCATCCAGAAGCTTCCGGATCGCACTGGTAATCATTTCGTGATCATCACTGCAGACCTCATGCCCCATGATCTCCACATCAAATTCCGACAGTTTGCTCTGCACAACATCGGTAAAGGTATCCTGAATCCTGCCGTAGTAAACCTCATTGCCGGTTGTCACAATACCTGCCCGTTTGTGATGAAAGGGAAGAACAGTAAGAATTTTTCCACCGCCAGCGGCGCGTCTGGCACGCTCCATTTTTTCCTTTTCAATTACCAGAGGAATAATCCTGGTTCCTGCCAGATGATCTCCCTTTCGGACCGGAAAATTCCCGTGCCTTGTGGCAATCATCATCTCGCCCAGCGCATTTACCGCATTCAGCTTCTCCGTGTCCACCTTGAGAAGTCCGTCGATATCCGCAACCAGCTCAATCTTGCCTTCCTTCACCTCTGTCGGATGCATATAGTCGTTTCTGCAAAGATCGTAAAGAATCTCCGCCGCTTCATTTTCATGCAGGGTATTTTCATTATTTTCCCAGATATACACATGATCTTTCCCGACAGAAAGGAGAACCGGAATATCCTCTTCTTTTATCACATGACCCTTCCGGAATACGGGTCCCTTTTTTCCGCCCCGGATAATCTGCGTAATGTCATGACAAAGAACCTGCCCGACCGCCTCTTCTGTTTTCATCAGCTTCATTTATGCTTCCTCCACACAAATCCTTTTGCCGCTCCAGCTTATATCTTTTTACCTGTAACAGACGTTCTTCCTGTCTCCAGAATTCTATCCGCAATTTTTTCCGTATCACCGAAACTCAGCGCAGGTTCCGAAAAGGACTCCGCCGGAAGATCGGTGACAATCAGAAACCGTCCTTCCGGGTTGGACGCAGCCTCCCTGGAAATGCAGCCCCTTATCACCTCTATTTTTGACCCCGGTTCCTCCTTCATCCCCTCAATCAGAATCACATCCGCATCCGGAAACTGGGCAAGCAGCTTCTCCATGGATTCTCCTGCCGTTCTTTTGTGAACAAAGCACTGCGAGGCAGAAAGTACCGCCGTTCCAAAGGCTCCGGCCTGGTCAAACCGGTAACTGTCGGTTCCCGGCACATCACAGGTAAAATCATGTCCGTCATGCTTCAGCACTGCTACCCGGAGCCCCCTCCCGGTAAGTATACGGATCATGCTGACAATTAAAGTGGTCTTGCCGGAGTTTTTAACGCCGCAGATTCTGACAACGATCTGTTCTTCCGGAACCGGGTTCTTTCTTTCTTCTATATTTCCTTCCATATCCATCTCCCGTCCGCAGCTTCCGGCGTATGTCCGGACAGACAAAACCACCTTTTTCCTGCCATTCCCTCGCTTTCCTGCCTTTTAAAGCATAAAGACACGAACCCTGTCTCCCGCCTCTGCCTCCTGCGAACCGGAAGGGAACTCCACCATGCAGTTGCAGCCAGCCATATTGCTCAAAATACCGGAGTCATTCGATCCTCCGGCAATGCGTACCTTTTCGTCCGCATAAAAAGCCCTCACAAAACGCCGGGTCGGGCTCTTTTTCGGATATCCGTTTTCCAGAACAGCCTCTCTGTATTCCATACAAAGCTCCTGCCTGCCCGTCATCTTTTCCAGAACAGGCTTTACCAGAAGATTCATATTTGCGGCCGCTCCGTAGGGATTCCCGGAAAGGCTGATGATTTCTTTCCCTTCGTACATGCCCGCCAGTGTCGGCATGCCGGGTTTGATACGCACTTTCCAGAAAATGCGCTCCACGCCCAGAATCCGGTATACTTCGTGCATAATATCCTTCTTGCCGACAGAAACACCTCCTGTGGTAAGAATCAGATCCGCCTGCCCCACGTTCTGCCGCAGATATTCCGCAGCCTCCTCCGCCTGATCCTGAACCAGCTTTCTCCCTGCAATATCCACATCCCAGATGCGGCACTGGGCGCAGAGCATATGCAGGTTGGAGTCATAAATCTGCCCTTCCCGGAGAGGAGTGCCGGGCTCCGCCAGTTCATCTCCCGTGGACATTAACAGGAGTCGGGGCTTCCGGTATACCCTGACCTTCCTTCTTCCGAGCCCGGCCAGAATGCCGATTTCCACCGCACGGAGCTGCAGCCCTGCCTTCATCAGGCAGGCTCCTGCTTTGTAATCCTCGCCCTGAAAGCAGTAATTCTGCCAGGGTTTCAGGCTTCTGTAGACCAGAACTGTATCTTCCCCATAATCCGAATCCTCCTGACGCAGAACCGCATCTGCCCCCTCCGGAATCGGCGCCCCTGTCATGATCCGGACAGCAGTTCCCGGCTCCACTTTCCTGTCCGTCCAGTGTCCGGCATCCACTTCTGTCAGCACCTGTAATGCCACCGGATGTTCCCTGTCCGCCCCGCGGATATCTTCACTTCTCAGCGCATAACCGTCCAGCGGAGATCTGGGAAACGGAGGCTGGTCACGTTCCGCACGGATATCCTCCGCCAGAACGCGCCTGTCTGCATTTTCCAGCGAGACCTCTTCTGTCTCTGTCATTCTAGTTACATGCTCCCGGAGAAGCTGCACCGCTGTCTCCAGTTCCAGAGGTTCTGTATTCATCTTCCTACCCCACCTGTTTTTTCCGCCGACTCTTTACCTTCTTATTTTCCGATCTCTGCGCTTCTCCATAGACAGTCAGACAAATGAAAATTCTTATAGAACCGGCAGCTCCTTTCTGCATATAGTAAAAAAGACTGCCGGCTAAAAAAGCAGACAGTCTCCCCTTCCATTCCTTATTGTAAATGTAAAACTTATGTGCAAAGCCATAGCTAATACAGTAAAACGCCATGCCGCTTTACCGGCACAGCAAAGTATATCAGCTCTCCGCGCTTCTTTGCTGCCTTCGCAGCTTTCGCACCTGAACTTATACAATAAAGAAGCGGCTGTCACAAGCTTCCCTGATGCTGCGGCAGTCTCCACATGTCTCCTTCTCAAATTGATGGAATTCCCTCCATCCGGAAAGTCATGCCGTTTCCCGCATGGCTCTGTGCAGAGATCGTTCTCTGCTTCGGCCTATGTCCCATACCGTCCAATTTGCTGCATTCTGCAACACCGACAGCTTCAGGTACAGAGGCTTGGAAACCATATTTAATTACAGCAATAGTAACGCAAAAAATGCACAAAATCAATCTTTTCCAGATGTCGATTTCATGCATTTTTGCAATATATGATTGAATTTAACAACCGTGCAGACATCTACCGCAGAAGTCCGGTTGCCCGAAGCTGCTTTTCCCTGAAAAGCTGATTATATATCCAGATGAACCGTCCAACTCCGATCATCGCCGCGATTGTGCCAATACCCACACCGACCAGATGCCTGGTCGAGAAAAAACCGATCAGACATGTCAGCGCGACACATGCCAAATCAAAAACATTTTTTACATTTCCCATCCTTTTACCAGTTCTATCAGAAATAGCCTGAACAATACCATCACCAGGATTAGGAACCAAACGGGTATTGACATTCATCGCAGCACCAATACCTGTAAAAGCAATGCCACAGACCAAACATATCATTCGCGGCAGCAGGCTGTGCTCGTCCGGAAGAATGGCACTAAACAGGTTAAAAAAGCGCGTCAGTACAACTGACAGCGGAATCTGCAGCAAATCATATAGCCGGAAGGAGCGTCCCTTAATCAGGAATTCCACAGCAGCAAGAACTGCATACATGACCAAAGACGCGTTACCAAAATTCCAATGATGAATCAGAGAGAGGCAGTAAGCAATTGAAATGATCGGAGTGACCCCAAAAGCTGATTTTGTATTCAGGATAATTCCAAGCGCCAAAATCAACATCCCGGATAAATAAAAAAGACCTCTTGCCACTTTCTTTTTCAAGATGACTCCTTTCCTGCCTTTTTTCTGGGCATCGTTGCCTTGATAACTCATATCCAACTTCTTGCGTTTCCGCCTTACAAATATCGTATCTATTCAGCACCCCCAGAAAACTTCTGAAATCGTCCGGTGAGCAAGCTCTCCGTCCGGATTTCATCAGTTTCCTGGGGGTGCTGAATAATTACCAAATATCATTGTCCTGCTTCCTGTCCAGGATGCCGCTGTTACCGACAACGCAAATATCAAAAAAAGAAACACCGTCCCCGGTACTTCTAGGTACCAAAAACAGTGCTTCGATGTGCGCCATCAGGGACTCGAACCCTGGACAAATAGATTAAGAGTCTACTGCTCTACCAACTGAGCTAATGGCGCATCTTATAAATTGCTACAGCCTTTATCGCTGCAACAGTGGTATTATATGAAATCCCAAACAAAAAATCAAGAGGGAATTTCAGATTTTTTCCAACGATTTTTTCCGTTTTTTTCTGCCGCCATCAAAAATGGCCATAGCAAGAAATTCTGCCTAAAGTAAGTCGGCCTATTATTCGATCTTTGTGGCTGCCGTGGCATAAAAATCCGGATATGTTTCCTTCAGATACCTCACATCTCCGACCCAGTTCATAAGCAGAAGCCGAAGAACCCTCTCAAAATCCTGATTGAAATGATCCACATCATGCTTTGAAAGTTCTTCCCAGGTACCTCTCAGCCGAAATTCGTCCATGAGATGGAAAACTCCCCAGAGCATTTCCGTAAAGCACTCATGCTCAATGACCAGCGGATTGGACGCAATGACGAGAATATTAGTCTGGTTTTCCCGGATAAGCTGCCGTGTCTTTGTGTAACCTTCCCCATCCAAATGTACATTCAGCTTCGCATTCTGTATCCGACCGAGAATTTCCTTTTCTGTCCCGGACTGGTATGCACCGGACCGTACCACCTCGGTAAGAAACGAATCCTTATCTGTCATTCGGAGAATCTCCTTTAACAGGTATGCGCCGATGCCGGTAAAAAAGGAACTGGTCAGCATCCGTGTTTTTTCCAGACGTTCTTTCTTTTCGCGTTCATTGATGATCTCGCCGACTACCAGCGTAGCAATCGCGATCGTCACCGGCATAAACGCCAGATCCTGCAGCAGATAAAACGCGGTCGTACTCTCATCATGAAAAATCGCAATCTGAAGAATATAGATTGCTGCCGAAATAGCGATCAATGCAATTACCACTCGTCGAATTGTCTGCTTATCCATACCTGCCTCCCACTCCGGTTTCTTTATCCTGCGAACAGATTTTCCGTTCTCCTCGCGCATCACTCTGAAATTGCCATGGACTGCTGTCCGCATTTTTTCATCGTCACACGTACTTTTTTACCCGAAAATGCGATGCCAAACTTCAGAATTTCGCGGATGCCGTTGGACTGCATTTCCGAATCATACCGCCGACTGTCTATCTGTTTCATTGCCTGCTCCGCCAGTGCCTCCAATTCCTCCGCACCGACATTTCTTTTCCACTTGATTTCCATTATAATTCCCGGATATTTGCTGTCTCTGGGTGTCATACTAATATCATAGCGTCCGTCTCCGGATTCCCTGTTTGACCGAATCTTGTACTGGCTGTCCGTCATCGCAACCAGGCCGAGCACAAGCCCATGGTAAAATCCTTCCGCGCCCGCATCATAGAAACTGACGGATTGATCCATATATTCCGCAATAGCCTGCTGAAGTTTCTCATAATCATTGGAAAAAAGGCTGATGGCGACCCGATTTGCAGTTGTTCCCTCTATTGCTCCGATCTGTATCAGGTGTGATAAGATCTCATTTTGATAAACTGCTGCAATCTCCCGATTTGGTATGGACACTTCACACAGATAAGAGCCGTCCGCCTGTAGTTCCTTCTTAGTTGTTTTCAAATAACCTGCTACCAGTAAAAACGTATAGATATATGCGGGTTCCTTTGTCAACGACCTATACACAACATTCGGATCGATTCGCGCAGCCACCTTTCTGCCCTGAAGGAGCGAATACATTTGTCCGGTAATATCATCCGTGGCAGCTTTTAAAACCGCATCAAGGATCTCATTTTTTCCCGTGTGAACCCAATATGCCTGCGGGACACACCCTCTGGAGATATAATTGATCACGGACCATGGATTGAAAATCTCCCTGCTTCCGAACAGATATCCGTCATACCAGTCCCGCAGTTCCGATTCTTTCTCCTGACAGCCATAATATTTCATCATCTCTGACACTTCGTCTGGAGTAAAGCCAAAATAATCATCATAATCATCATCCAGAACAGAGTTCACCGTAAGATTATTGAGTCCGCTGAAAATACTTTCCTGAGCAATACGCAGAATACCGGTCAGAAAACCATAAGAAAGATTTTTGTTATCCTTAAAAGCGCCTGAAAAAAAATTCCGCATAAAACCGACAATTTCTTCATAAAAATCCCTGGAGTATCCCTCCTGAATCGGAGTATCGTATTCATCAATAATGATAACCGGTGCTTTGCCATAATGAACAGCAAGCATTTTCGACAACTTCTCCAGAGCAGAAGCCATCTCCACCTCATTTGCCGTTCCATTCAATACTCTGACAAAATAATCCTTCTCATATCCAGACAGCTTTTCACTCGCCGCAAGTTCAGAGTGTCTGCCAAATTCTTCCTGAAGAAGTTCCCGGATTTTCAGAATCGTTGCATTCCAGGAATCAAATTTGACATCCTTAAATGACATAAAGATAACCGGATACTTTCCCTGATGGCAGCGATATGTCTCTCCGCATTTCCATATTGCTTTATCTCTAAAATATATTGAAGTATCCTGGTTAGAGATCTCGAAAAAAACGCGAAGCATATCCATATTAAGCGTCTTCCCAAACCTTCTCGGTCTGGTAAAGAGCGAAACCAGAGGTTTTCTATCCAGAAAATCTCTGATAAATAAAGTCTTGTCCACGTAATAGTATTCGGACTGTGCCCGGACATAATCCGATATGCCAATGGGAAGCGGCTTTAACTTATGCCGGGCATACTTCCCGGATGAAATCCGTCCATCAGCCGGCCGTTCCACATCATCCGGAATACGCCAGATCCCATCTGCCTTTTTTGCCCCTTCAATCCTCCCTGATTTACACAGGGCGTTAACAGACCGCACAGACAGACCCCATTCGGCAGCCAATTCCTTACATGTTTTCATCCTGTACTACCTCTCTGGAAAAAATCATTGTTCTCATCCTAATTATAGAAAACGATTCGCAATATATCAACGTATATATGGTATCTTGCGAATTAAATTGCGAACGTTCTGCGATTGAACTTTTCACACTGCCGGAATATAATAAACCCGCTTTACGGAATCTTTTCTGCCGCACAATCCTTAGAAGGCTGGCAGAAGTTCAGCCTGCAGAACCACACAAAACACCGGTACAAAGCAGCTGTCAGAAATATGGAACGGAGATTCGAATAAAATGAGTGTACAGACAGTTACCCCCGCCGAGCTGGAAAGCTGGCACGCGGAAGATTATATTTTGGTGGATGTCCGGGATGAGAATGCCCACCGCCTCGGCAATATTCCGGGCTCCATCCGTATTTCCCTGAAGGATCTGCTCGATGGCAATTTTGATCTTCCCCAAAACAAAAAAATCGTCCTCTACTGCATGTTCGGAGTATTAAGCAAGACCCCTGCAGAAGAACTTCTGGAAGAAGGATACGACGCCTATCATCTGGAGGGCGGATACGGAAGCTGGCTCGTCCGCGCCATGAACTCGGAGTCCGCCAACGAGGAGCGCCGTGCAGAAATTGAGAAAAGCCTCCGGAAAAGATTCAAGCGCGATCTCATGGGGCGATTTGTAAAAGCGGTCATTGACTATGACCTGATCCAGCCGAACGACAAAATTGCCGTGTGCATCTCCGGCGGCAAGGATTCTATGCTGATGGCAATGCTTTTTAAGGAACTGAAGCGAAGAAACAAGATCCCGTTCGAGGTGATCTATCTGTGTATGGATCCCGGCTACAGCGAAACAACTCTGGGAATGATTCAGGGAAACTCCAAACTTCTCGGAATCCCTCTCACCATGTTCCGCACCAGGATCTTTGACGCGGTAGACAACATTCCCAAGTCTCCCTGCTACATCTGTGCCAGAATGCGCCGGGGCTATCTTTACCGCCGGGCAAAGGATCTCGGCTGCAATAAGATTGCTCTCGGCCACCATTATGACGATGTAATAGAAACAACACTGATGAGCATTCTGTACAGCGGTCAGACACAGACCATGATGCCAAAGCTCCACAGCACCAACTTTGAAGGAATGGAGCTGATTCGCCCTCTGTATCTGATCCGCGAAGACGATATCAAGGCATGGAGGGATGTCAATGGACTGCAGTTTATCCGCTGTGCCTGTCACTTTACAGACACATGCTCTGTGGACGGCCACGGAGGAACCGGATCCAAGCGGCTGGAGGCCAAACGGCTGATCGCCCAGCTGAAGAAAACAACCCCTTCCGTCGAAGGGAACATTTTCCGCAGCATGGAGAACATCTGCATGAATGCAGTCCTGGGATATAAGGATCACAACGGGAACCGCCACAGCTTTCTTGACACCTATGATTGCGAATCCGGTGACCGCCCCGGTATGGCATCCGGTCACACCGACTCTTCGGATATCACCGATCCATCCGGCCAGGAAGGTTCTCTGCCCTCTGCTACTTAATGGTTAATTTTATACGTACTGCCGCTATGTCTTTTGTGAAACGGAGATTTCTGTCATAAAATAAAAGGAATCTCCGGATGCGGACAGAAGGGACGGCAGAATATAAATCATCAGCTTTCCAATCTGGCACCTGAAGCCGCCGGCACTTTCCTGTTTACATTCCTGTCTTCACCCCTCCTGAAAAGCAGGCGGAAACAAAGCCTTCCCAGCGGGCCTCCGAAAAAGATCTGCCATGCCAAAGCCATAGGGAAGTTCATCGCGGCTGTCTGGAGCCATACGCTTACAAATCCTGCGGTTGAGAAATCTTTAAATAAAATCGTAGCGACAAGGCTCATCGCCGGACACATCAGACAGACGGTAAGAGAACAGCGAATCAGCAGGATCCAGATAAATGGCATATCCGGAGTTATGACACGCTTTGTCAGAAACAGAACCGGACGCTCCATAACAAACATCTCCAGGATAATTGCCACCGGCCACATAATCTTCAGTTCCCCGAACGCCATCAGAAATACCTGATCCTTCAGTCCCCCGATATTCAAAGCAATGTTGTAGCAGATCATGGCATAAACCATGATGAAAGCCATAATTACGGTGAAAATAAAATTCTCAAATTTCGTTTTGGGCATAAAAAGACTCCTTCTGTCATAATGACCGTGTTGTTCGTTATCACTGAAGGAGTGTGCGTTTCCAATCGAATACCGATATAAAATTTTGACAGAGGCAATTATAGCATAGATCTGTTCTTTGTAAAGCGTAAAAAAATGCCCGTAAACTGGATCCGTTTGTGATGGTTCTTCCCGGTTTACCTTTCTGCTCCGGCAGACCGCTATACTTTGCCGAGAATCCTTCCCGCATCCTCCCGGTACTGATCGCGGAAAGCGCTCCCCGCGCTCCAGATCATGGAAATGTCATGGGAAACCAGATAGTTTTCCAGCGGGATTTCCCTTAGCCTTCCATGTCGGATTCCGGTTTTTGCAGCCGCTTCATACATGAATGAAATCCCCATATTGTTTTCCAGAAGATGAACAATGGCATACATGCTGTTGATCTGTATGGTTTGACGAAAATCCTCCAGGCTTCTGTTCACCTGCATCAGACTTTTTTCCAATATCTCCCGTGTTCCGGAACCCGGTTCCCGGACAATCAGAGGTTCCGCCATAAGATCATCCAGTTTGTGAATTTCTTTGGAAAAAACGTACTCTTTTCCGCAATAAGGGGCAAAATGCTCTGTTTTATAGAGAATGCTCTCAAATTCATCCCGGTCAAAATATCCTTCGACCAGAGCCATATGCAGTTGTCCTTCCCGCAGGCCCTTTAGCAGGTTCCTGGTATTCGAAATAGTAGCCTGCACCTCGCTGTAAGGGTATCTTTTCATGCAGTCTGTGAGAAGCTGGGGAAGAATAAATTCTCCGACCGTAATGGTCGCCCCAATCCGGATTTCCCTTTTTCCATCCCTGTTTTCCTGAAAACTCTTTCTTAAATTTTGTTCATCGTTCCAGACATGCAGAGCTACCCTGCGAAGCTCTTCTCCTTCTCTTGTCAGGTACAACGCCTTTTTATCCCGGGCAAACAGCTTAACGTGATAGCTTTCTTCCAGAAACCGGATATGCTGGGAAACAGCAGGTTGCGAAACATGTAATAGTTCCGCAGCTTTTGTATAACTCATGGTCTCACACACCGTCAGAAATGTTTGGGTACGGATATCCAGCATCAGCCCGTCTCCTTTCTGAAACAGCCTGCCGCCTCGCAAAAAGAGCGTTGTCAAACGGAAATCCCGTCAGCAGGTCGCTCCTCCGACAACATCCTTCTTTAAGCCCTGCTTTTATCCAGCTCTGCATGCAGCAGCCTGTCCTGCACATACGCAAATCCCAGGCGTTCAACCATATCGGCGAAGCGTTCACCGGACACGCCTTCTTCTCTGTAGAATAAGATAACTTTCTCTACAAAATCAAGAACCTCTTCCTCTGACGTAAAAATTTTTTGAAGTTCATATCCCCTGGCCACTCTTTTGCCCCAGTGTCCGCCCAGATATATTTTATATCCGTCTGTGTAATCTTCCACAGCGCCAAACGGACATTTCCCGACACATCTGCCGCAGTGATTGCAGCGTTCCGGATCTATCCGGACTTTCCCTTCCCTTACTTCTGCCACATGGATCGGGCACGCTTTTTCTATCTGGCAGCTGCTGCATCCGCGGCATTTCTCCATATTGATATGAGGGATTCTCTGCCCGATAATTCCGATATCGTTCAGATCCGGTTTTACGCAGTTATTCGGACACCCTCCGACGGCAATCTTAAATTTATGCGGGAGCACAACATCATGATAGCCCACATAAAATCTTTCATGCAGTTTTTCACTCAGGCTGAACGTATCCAGCAGTCCGTACTGACACGTTGTTCCCTTACAGGACACTACAGGACGCACCTTTGAACCCGTTCCCCCTGTCAAAAGCCCGTTTTCATTCAAAAAATCTATGGCGTCCTGAAGTCTGTCGTAATGCACGCCCTGCACTTCCACAGTCAGACGGGTTGTCATAGTAACCTCTCCGGATCCATATCTTTCCGCAGCTTCGGCGAGAACCCTCTGTTCCTCTGCAGTAATTTTACCGTTTCTGGTAATCACCCGAATGTTAAACACATCCGTATACCGCTTGTCCTGCAGGCATCCAAGCCCTTTTACCCTCTTGACTTCTTCCGGGGGAATCTGTCTGCCGACAGTTCCTGCAGCCACCCCGCCAATAATTAACTTCCTCATCCCAATGTCCTCCAGATACCTTTGATACAGTTCTATCAGAGCAGAAAACGAACTTTTCTCTGCCTTACCTGAAGCATACCATCAGGAATTGCAAAATGTAAAATTATATATTTTGTATGATACATAACTTGTGCTTATATATCCGCCACATCTCCTACACTTATCCTTCTCTTTCTATGCTTTCCCTATTTTTTCGTTTCTTTCGCCATCTGCTTCCTTCTGCTGCGATTCTCCTGCTGCCATCTCCGGACTGCCAAAAAAGAGGATGACAGGCAGTACGACCGCTGCTGTAAGAATCGCGTTAGAGTTTTTAGCTTTTTCCACCAACGACAGCGTCATTTAACACCGGCTTAATTGTATTCAGATACAATCCCGTCTATAATAGAAAGCACCGCATCAAATTAATAACTTCGGGATCGCTTATGTCCATGAAATTTTCGTGTATAAAGAAGAAAGATAATGCCCTCTGGCAATGCATTTTTATCAACTCCCTTGTCGCCCTTTTTTCGTTTCTGTGGCTGATCCTGATGAATAAAGGCACCTTTACCCTGTGCGGAGATTATAATGCACAGGCAGTTCCATTTACTGTCGGCATGCACAAGGCCATACTGAACGGTCAGCCGTGGTCCTGGGGAATTGACCTTGGAACACAGACTGTCGGTGCGTATAGCTTCTACGGTCTCGGCAGCATTTCCTTTTGGATCACGATGCTGTTCCCGATAAGCGCCACACCGTGTCTGATGGGGTGGCTCTATGTTTTGAAGTACATTGCTGCAGGAGTGACCTCTTTCCTTTATATCCGGCAGTTCACACGTGATGATCATTACGCCGTGATCGGCTCGCTGTTTTACGCATTCTCCGGTTTTCAGGCGGTCAATCTCGAATTTTACACCTTCCACGATGCCACAATCCTGTTCCCCCTCCTTCTTTTGGAATTTGACCAGATGATGAAGTCGGGGAAATGCAGCCTTCGTGACGGAAGACCTTTTATCGCCGTAACGGCGCTTTCCTGCCTGAACAGCTATTTCTTCTTTGTCGGACAGGCCGTTTTTCTGATTCTCTATTTCTTCCTCCGATACGGAAGCAGAGATCTAAAGCTGACTGTCAGAAATCTGATTCTCTGCAGCATTGCCGGTCTTTGGGGCGTCATGATCGCCGCTGTCCTGTTTCTCCCAAATATCCTGTTCATTTCCGGAAACAAGAGAAGCAGTGTCCAGTTCCTGCTCTCACGACTCTTTCCCGAACCGCGGATGCTCTTGTACCTGGTTAAAGGATTTTTGTTTCCCGGAGAAGCGATGTATGACAGCAGCGCTGTATACAACCGCAGATGGACATCCACTTCCGCTTACCTTCCCATGATTGGCATAAGCGGCGTATTGGCGTATCTGCATGGCAGGCACAGAGACTGGCTCTCCCGAATGTTGCGCGTTCTGCTGGTGGCTGCATTCTCCCCTCTGCTGACATCTGCGTTTCTTCTGTTCACAGAAGCCAACCAGCGCTGGTGGTATATGCTGATATTGATGATGGCATCCGCATCTGCCCTTGTGCTGGAACAGGAAGTAAGAAAGGAAAACAAGGACGTACTAAAAAGGGCAATCCTTGTCAATGCGGTTTTACTTGTCATCTATTATATTGTCTTGAACCTTATGAAATGGAACGATTCGGAAACCAGCCTGGTCTATCACAGAGGGTTTTTCCTTCTGATCTTTGCCGTGGCTCTGATCGGCCTTCTCATCCTCTGCCGGCTTTCGTCGAGCGCACGGCACTTCTGCCGATCCGTTACCGCCTGGACTGCTGTTTTTGCGCTTCTCACGACCGGATATACACTGGGTTATTATCGGTTTGCAGACGGCATCAGTGAGAAATATAAAGAAAAAATACAACTGTACAGTCAGCTTGAACCGATTAATGAGCAGTACCGCTATATCGACGAGAACATGATGCTCTATTCCAATGGAGCATCCGGTCTGCGCATTTTCAGCTCGACGGTCTCAAATTCTATTGTACATTTTGACAGCCTGTTTGACTTCTACAAACAGGCACGCAGACTGGACAAAACCTCCTATGCGGGACTGGCAGAGCTTTTCGGCGGAAAATACGATGTAACGACTGACCTGAACGGGAGGACGCCGCTCCGTACCTATGAAGTGAATGGAAAAACACATTACGTTGTTGAGCGAAATGCGTGCCCGATCGGATTTGCCGTCGATCAGGTGATCACCGAGGGCGATCTGAAAAAAATTGATGTGAGTGAGAGAGGTCTCGTTCTCCTGAGATCCGCTGTGATTCAGCCGGATGACTATGAAGATGTAAGCAGCCTCGCTCCCTGCATTTCCTATCGCACCGCACTGGAATCCATCCAGACGGATGCGGGATCGGATGAAACTGCCGACACCGGGAACAATAAACTGGATCCGTCGGATAATGCAGGCCTTGTTTTTGACAGCGACCAGGAAGGCTACAGCCCTTCCGGGCGGGATGCAGATAATTTATCCAAAAGCAGTCCGGGCGAGAAAATTGCTATGACCGACGATGAACTGCAGGATGTTGCGGCGGAACGCGTCGCGTACGATTCCGGCCGCGCCGTGGAAAATTTTCAGAGAACCTCTGACGGCTTTGTCTGTGAGAGCGATTACCCCGATAATGAGCTTGTCTATTTTTCCGTCCCGAATGACAGCGGATGGAAAGCCTTTATAGATGGAGAGGAGACAGCAATCATCAATTCCGGAGGAATGATGATGATCCGCGTTCCGGCAGGTGAGCACAGCATCGAATTTCATTACACGACACCGGGGCTTTCCGCCGGAGCAGCAATCAGTCTCCTGTCGCTGGGCGCACTGGTTCTGTTTGCCATCGCAGACCGGAAAAAGAGAAGTTTGAACTGCAGAAGTTTTTCATCTACCTCATAATTTTTTCCATTGCTTTGCCTTTAGCCAGTTCATCAACCAGTTTATCCAGATAACGGATTTTTTGCATCAGCGGATCTTTGATTTCCTGTACTTTTACTCCGCACACACTTCCTGTAATCAGATGACAATTCGGATTCATTCGCGGAGCTTCGTCAAAGAATGTCCGGTAGTCAGCCTCTTTCTTCAGCTGCTCCTGTAACTGTTCTTTTCCGTATCCGGTAAGCCAGCAGATGATCTCGTCCACCTCGTCTTTTGTTCTGCCCTTTCTCTCTGCTTTTGCCACAAGCAATGGATATACTTTGCAAAATTTCATGGCAAATACTTTTTCATTATCCATATGACTATCCATCCTTTTCCAATTATTCTTTATCTTTTTTCATCCTGTTCAGCTCCGGCCAGATAGTCAGCAGCATGGCAAGAAAGCAGGCTGTTCCTCCGACCACATTGGAAACCGGCTCCGCGATAAAAACCCCGTCTGTCCCAAGTCTGGAAATATGCGGAAGAATATAGGTCAGCGGAACGACCAGGATGACTTTTCGGAAAAGGCTGAAGAAGATAGCTCTTTTCTTCTTATTCAGCGCCTTAAAGACCGTTTGTCCGCTGTACTGAAGAGATTGAAAAATAAACGCAAAAAAATACAGATGCAGAGCACGGGAAGCATCCTTCATAATGGTCGGATCAGTACTGAAAATCCGGATAAACCAGACTGGCCGAATCAGAATCAGAAACCAGACCAGAAAGGTGTACGGCACAGCCAGGGACATCATGACACGAACCGCCTTCTTGACATTGTCCGGTCTTTCCGCCCCGTAATTGTAACTGATAGCCGGAGAAGTTCCCTCGGTCACCGCGAATACCGGTGTGTCAAGAATAGATCTGACCGAAGAAACAATCGTCATCACAGAAACATACATCGCCCCGCCGAACTGCATGAGAACCTGATTGCAGGCAATCTGCACCAGAGAGTTTGTAAACTGCATGATAAAAGGCGCGGTTCCGAGACTGACGATCTCTCCCGCATGCGGAAATCGGAATCCAAAAGATACCGGAAATTCGTTTTTCTTTCCCCGAAGGAAGCTCATAACATACAGAAATGAGAGAATCTGGGACAGCACGGTTGCTATCGCGGCTCCTTTCACTCCCATGCCTGCCTGAAAGATAAAGACCGGATCCAAAACAAGATTTGCCACCGCCCCAATCATAACAGAGCACATACCGATGGTGGCATATCCCTGGGCATTGATATAGGAATTCATCCCTGTTGAAATCATCAGAAAAACGGTTCCCAGAAGATAAATCCGCAGATAGGACAACGAGACCGGGATCTCACCGTCATCGGCCCCGAACAGAAGCAGAAACTCCCTCCCAAAGAGTTCTCCCACAATCGTTAAAACCAGGGCCGACAGGAAAAGCAGCCGAAATGCCGTGTTCTGGATTTCGGCGGCCTCTTTCCTGTCTTGTTTTCCCAGCTCCATGGAAAAAAGAGGGGCGCCTCCAAGGCCGAACATGTTGGTGAAACCGGTGATAATGATGATAATCGGAAAGCACAGTCCCACTGCTCCCAGTGCCTGTGTGCCCGCATGCGGAATTCTTCCAATATAAATCCGATCCACAATGCTGTACAATAGATTCAGAATCTGCGCGATAAGCATCGGGAACGCTGTTTTCAAAATATTCTGCGTAATATTCCCATTTTCGAAATCTACTTTTTTCATCTAAATCCCGCCATAGCTTCCGACTACGTGTTCCAGATACACTTCCAAGATAGCTTCACATATCCCGGCAAATCTGCTATGTCCAGTATACTTCCCCCTGTCAAGAAATCTTCTAAAAAAAGATCCCACCACGACCGGCAGTTGTTTTCCTCCTGATCTGTGGTGGGTTTCTTTTATGGTATGCTGTTACTATGGAAATTAAAGGAGAATGGACGAAGCTTTTCCGGAAAAATCCATCGGTTTTTCCCGCATGGAATCATAAATCAAACACGAACCGGCCAAAACTATCCTTTCCTCTTATATAAAAGCGAAAAAACTACCACCAGACCGAAATCTGATGGCAGAAGTTTCGACCAATTATCTTGTATGTTTTCTCTTTCTTCCATATACTACGATACCGGAGATTCCGGCTGCCGCAGCAATCAGAAGAATCAGCCACAGAACCAGGTTGTTCGTATCCCCGGTTTTAGGAGCAGTACGCGTTGCTTTTGCTGAAGAAACAGTCGTTACCGGGACAGCCACCTTTGTCGGAGGAACCGGCTTTCCGGAAACCGTTGGTGTCGGAGAAACCGGTTTTACTGCATCTGTTGGTGTCGGATTCACCTCGGAGTTTTCTGCTTTCTTCTCCCAGACAGCCGTATATTGCACATTCTCCGTCACCGTCTCCGCAACAGAAGGAGACCAGCCCTTAAATGTATAACCATCCCTGGTTGGCATTCCTTCAAACGCAGGTGTTTTCTGCCCAAGTTCTGCTTCGTACTTCTGATCTGCAAAAACTTCCTCATTCTCAACACCATCGGTATAGATAATGGATGCCGGAACCGTATAAGAAACCGTAGGCTTGGCGAACTCTTCCGGTGCCCCCGCCTGTCCCTTTGAATCAATCGGATTCAGCACCGCTTTTCCGTTGGTGTAAAGGCCGTCATAATTTTGCGAGCCGTTAGCATCATATTGTCCATAATTACCCGGTTTTGTCTTCGGATTTATCAGTTTCACTTTGTAATTCAGGCTGACATGTTCAAAATTGGTCACCGGCACATTGATTATCCAGACAAGATGCTCTGTCTCCTGCTGATCTCCGGGGAAATATTCCACGATATAGCTGTATGCGGTGTCCTTCCCACTGTCCGCAACAGGTTTGAATCCATACTTATTTTCACCAATCTTAACGGCGTCATACGTTTTCTGGTTCCCATCTGCACCTTTGACGGCAATCACCATGGATTTGGGATCGTCCAGATCGAAATTGTAATTTCCATCCGAATAACCCATGTAATCTTCTACTGTACTTCCGGCGTCCAGATAATAGACAATCTCATTCTGGATTGTACGGAAATCTACTGTCCCTCCATTACCTACATTGTTCAAATACCCCATGAAGGCAGACTTGCCTCCGTCTGCTGTATTCAGGCTTTGTGCCTGCAGCGCGCAGCAATTATATTTCTGAGCCAGTTCGCTGTAGGTACTTGCGGCATACAGGTAGGCCATATCCATATTGGATGCCTGTCTGGTGTTTTTTCCTGTAGGGGCATTTCCCGTCGGCATCGTTTTGAAACCATCCGCGGAAACCTGATCCGGAGTCATAGACTGCCAGTTATGATCATAATAATTCCACACGTATTCGTAGGAATCCCCATTACTTTCTGCATTCCGATCAGCTACATCCTTCAAATAACTGTCCCACGCCGTCACATCATTGGTCTTCGGACGTCCGACATTCGTTCCATATGGTGCGCTTGGATAATACCAGCTCTCATCATAGAAGCCTCCATATGCAGTCCCCCCTGCATTGGCAACCGGGATAAACGAGCGGGAATATGGCGTTGTATAATCTCCGTTCTTGCAATAAAGATAGGTATCACCATCTGATACAAGAATCATATACTTCCGGCTGTCGGGAATAGAGGTATCTCTTGCCAGGACCTCCTTTGCAAGCAACAGTCCCGCATGCATGTTTGTACCGCCGGAATGCTTCTGCTGAAATGCCCTGGCAATCTCGTCATACTGAGTAGCAAGATCATAAGAGCCATCATCGTAGGCGATTCTCTTGAATCCCACAATATCAACCTGAACCTTTGCTCCACTTTCCGCGACCGCATCCTTTAGTGAGCTTAGCAGTTTAAGCGCACTCTCGCTGGTCTTGGAATAACTGGAACCATCCAGTACAAAACAGATCTCTGTTGTCAGCTGCTGTTCCGCGGAAGGCAGGGTGAGGCTGACATCCGACTGATAATCCTTATCCAGATTTGTCGCTGTCTTTGATTTGGAATATTCCCATTGTTTCGGATCCGCAGATTTCTCCTCTTTAGAAGTCTCTGTATATCCGCAATACTTACAGGTTTTTGTAATCGTGCGGTAAGAGGAACCATCGGCATTGGTAAACCACTCACTGGCGGAAGTGTCAAACGCGTTATCTTTATAACCATCGGTGTACTGTGCAGAACCGGCTCCATCTGCCCCATCGGAATAACTGCCGCCTGTAATGCCATCAAAATTATGATCTACGGCACGTTCTCCATCTTTCCAGACCGTGGTTCCGTTGATGTTGACCGTAGCATAGTGCTTCACTGTGCCGGTATTTTGATCATTGTAGACCTGGAATAATCTGGAGCATGTTCTGGAGTTGGCATTCAGTCCCGAAACCTTTGTATTACCGGTAATGTTGATTACAAAATCCCATTTGGCCGGATTGTCGCCCTGATCCTTAATGTTCAGCACACTTTTATTCGGCTTTGTAGAATTCACCGTACAGTTATTGAAATTCACCGTCAGCACAGAACCATAAGAGCTGGTGGAATCACGGTAAACGTTGAGTGTCTTGCCTCCCACGTTAAAAACACACCCATCAAATGTGTATGCAATCCCCGTATTTGTCCACATGACATAATCGGATGTATTATTGAACGTGGTATTTCTGAACACGCTGTCCTGATACCCCCAATAATTGGTTCCTCCATTGACAACGCAGTTCTCTACAACCGTATGGCCGATTCCAATGAAACCAAGGTAATTAATCTTAGATCCACCCGACTGAAGTGTCATGTTCTGCCACTTTATAGTTGTATCTGTCAAATTGCCTTTGCCATCAGCATTATATCGGCTGTCAAAGCTGTAATCGCCGTTAAACTCCGTACCGAAATGATTCGGATCGGGAGTCTTTGCGCCAATCCCCCAGTATGTACTGTCTGTGCCGGTACCAATAAAGGTAAGATTCTTGTTTGTTGCTTCGGCTTTCTGATTGTAAAGGGTAAAGTGCCCTTTCCCCAAATAGATGGTATCGCCTGTTTTGGCCGCGCTGACCGCCGCGGCCAGTTCCTCTGTTGTCGTAACCGGATTCTCGGCAGAATTCCCTTTAACTGCGGAATTCTGGTTTGGGTTTGCCGGAGCCTTCTTCGGAGAAGCCTCATTCAAAGAATTCTCCTGGCTCTTCTTGTCCGTCTCATCTTCCGGGATGTTTGTCGTTGCCGGCTCAGCCGAAGGCTCTTCCGTGCCTTCCGAGGGCGCAGCCGTCGGCGTTATGGTCGGAGCCGTTGCAGGCTCTGTCCCTTCTTCCGTTTTATCCTCTGTTTCCTCCTGACTGGCCACGATCACAGGTTCCTCCGCAGAGGAGCCTCCGTCCGCCAGAACCCCTGTCGGAAACAGCCCGATTACCATCACAAGGCACAACAGTGCCCCCAAAAACACAGATAAACGTTTGTTTCGCTTCCCCTTCATTTTTTCCTTCCTTTCATTTCGTCTGCCGATATACAAGAAATCAATAACTTCTGCGGCGAAAGGCATTCGTCTCCGGTTTCTCCGCAGCATTCCCGGTGTTTTTCTCCCAGACTGCAGAATACGTCTCGTTTCCGGTAACCGTTTTTCTGATGGCAGGCGACCATTCCCTGAAGATATAGCCTTCACGGGATAATGCATCTCCATATTCCGGTGTACCTTCTCCGGTCTCTACCTGATAAATCCGGTCAGCAAAAATTCTTCCTCCGGCTCCGTCTGTGTAGGTAGCAGACAATAATTCACATCTGCAATAAACCGAAATCCATGTCTTATTTTATCATTTTTATTAGCTTTTCCGCCTATCCCGCATTATATCACCCCGGATAAATAACGTCTACGTTTTCAAATATTTTCTTCTAAATATCCTTATTTTCCTGTCTTTTCATCCAGTTTCTCAGCGTTGTGTAGCTGATGCCAAGCATTCCGGCTCCCTTTCTCAGGCTGATTTTTTTCTGCCTGACGGCGTCTGCTACCTTATCAAATTCATCCGGTATAGGTAGTCTGGGTCTTCCGAAATGGACGCCCCTTCTTTGGGCTTCCCGAATTCCTTCCTTCTGCCGCTGGTGCGTATTTTCTCTTTCAACCTGGGCAACATAGGAGAGAATCTGCAGAACCAGATCGGCAATAAACTCCCCGGTTACTCCGCCTGAGGAATGGCGGGTATCAAGCAGGGGGAAGTCCAGAACAATCATGTTGATTCCCCTGACCTTCGTGAGAAAACGCCATTGTTCCAGAATTTCGTTATAATTTCGCCCCAACCGGTCAAACGACTTGATATACAGCTCATCCTGTTTCTGCAGTTTTTCCACCAGTTTCCTGTAACCCGGCCTGTCAAAATCCTTTCCTGACTGCCTGTCGGTGAAAATATTCCTTTTATCTATTCCAGCCTCTTTTAATGTCGAAATCTGTCTTGCCAGGTTCTGATCTTTACTTGTTACCCTTGCATAGCCAAATCTGCGTATTTCCATAGCACCCAAAATGAATCCACCCTCCCTGCTTTTCTTTAGTAATGTTCGCAACACTTCTTTCTTAATGGTATCTGCACATGAATCCAAAGCCAGAAAAAATCAGATATTTTATCAATTTTTCTGCTGCATCTGCAGAAATCAGCAAAAAAAAGGCAGAGTTCCTGATAATCAGGTTTCTCTGGGATGAAAACATAAGGTATAATCATTCTGCAGAACGGTGCAGAGAGGTGAGATGCTTCCGACACTGTTTGTGGCAACAGCTGAAGGATTTCGTAAAATGGAGGTATCTATTCAGCACCCCAGACTCAGAACGCTTTGCGTTCCTCGTTGTGAGCGGTCAGAGCGGCTTCGCCGCTTGTCCGCCCCTCAGAAA
>OCTW011613390.1_pt1 | contig 84323 bp, 53 predicted proteins | sample 1539671 | NCBI WGS metagenome assembly OCTW01 (sample SAMN02144230, study PRJEB22623) | gut metagenome | biome: sheep rumen | host: Ovis aries | place: New Zealand | reverse complement strand
TTATTTTCTTCGAACGTAACAAATCTGCACCAAAATTGTGTTAAATAAATCGAAGCATCCGAAATGTGGTGCACGGTGACTTGAAACACAATGCAAAGATACAAAAAACTTTTGAGAATGGTGCGATTTGTTACGACTTTTTTAAGCGAGATATTTTGCCGTGGGATTTGTCTGCCGGAAGTGGCACGAACTGGTGTTCCAGGCTCCCTTCTTTCCGATTATAATATAGTGAAAGAAAATGACCATCCCAAACAATTTAATAGTCTGATTTTTCGCTTAAAATCATACTCGAAAGTTAAGTATGCTGAAAAAACATACATTTGTTTCGCTGTTTTTCTTTCACCTTATCTTTTACCCCTAACTTCGCATCGCCACATTTCTCTTTTGACTGGCAAAAGCCATGGCTTATCTGGTCAGTGAGAGTGTGACGAAGGACGGTGATTGCAGAGGCAATTCAAATGAAAGCATCCGGCAGTGTTGGTCCTAATCGGGACAGGATTTAGAACCCGTCAAGTCGTAAAAGTGTTAAATCAAGAGTTTGGTTTCTTCTTTTTCCTTTGTTTGAGAAAGTCTTATTTATTTTGCCGCCCGATTGAACGAAATATTTGTGAATAGTAAAATAGTAAAACTAAAAAGTATTTGAAAATGAATCAGCAGAATTCCGTCCCAAAGGACACCCAACTGCAACGACAGGTTGCAGAACTCCAGAAGCGCGTTGACTCTCTGGAAGACATCCTTGACAATGGCAAGGAAGTATTAACCGTGGAAGAAGCCGCCAAGTTCATGGGCATGGCTCGCAGCACTTTATATAAGATGACGTGCGACCAGAGCATCCCCTTCTACCGACCCAACGGAAAGATGATCTTCTTCGAGAAGGCAGACATCCTTTCGTGGATTCGCAGGAACCGTGTCTATACCCAAGAGGAGATTGACGAAGAAGCCCGTCTTCACATGCAAACTCTAAGCAAGAAGCACTGACATGAAGGAACAGGAACTGTCTGCACTCAAAGAGAGTGCCGTTTACTCAGCTGCCAATTGGGCCAAAACTGGCCTGGGCTATTTCACCATGTGTGACAAGGTGAACGACTACATCGAAGCTACAGGAGCGAACAGAGCCATTGATGATGACCAGGAGGCTATCAGGTACGGACGTGAAGCCGCCGCACTCGCCATCAACATTGATGCCATCCATCTGTTGAACAAGGCGGAAGAACAGAAGTTGAACGAAGCCCTTATCAGCATAGCCGATGACTTGCCGCAGACTCGCAGCAGAGGCTTCCACAGATGAGTAAACCCATGAATGAGAAGTGAACATGAAGGGTGTCCGCACCCATTTCAATTAAAACAATTTGCCATGTACGATAATGATTTGAATTATGGTCTGTTCCTATCAGACCGGCAGTTGGATTTCCTGTCTAACTATCCGCAGGGATTTGACCGCATGAAGTGCTTTGCCACCTTCCTCCGTCTGGCAGTGAAGGAGCCGACGCACTATGAGAAGAAGGACTACTCAGTAGACCTGACCCCAGGCCAGTTTGCCATTTCGGAAGTCGAACTTGCCAAACTCTGGAAGTGCAACCGAAAGACTGCCTCCAAGATGGTTGACATGTTCCATGAGGTGGGACTGGTATCATCCGTTCCTAATTGCCGTACCACTGTCTTCACAGTCCACTGTGTGGCCAGTTGGTATATCGGCAATCAGGTTGTCCGCAATACGCATTACTCACGCCATCCCCAGGTCGAGCAGCGCATCAAGGCTAACCACAAAGGCATGGATGCCGTTGCTGTCAATGAAGCCAATGCAGCGATTGCTGACAATGCAGTAATTGATGCCAATGCTGCGATTGATAACAAGTCGGCTGTTGATGCCAATGACAACCATTCCTTATCCCTTTCTTCTAATGAGATTGATTTGGGAGAGTCCGCACATCAATCAGATGGGCAAACCATCGAACAAAGGGATGGGTACACCACTAAGCATTCTGACCCTGTAAGCTGTGACAATTCTAATGAAGGTAACGGCAGGGAAAAGGAACTATTCAATGATGGTGACGAGCCGACCACCCAGAATGAAGAAAACCTTTCCCCATCCATCACCTTAGAAGAAGCCGCCTCTGGCAGCTACAGCCCAGAGAACGAAGTGCAGCCTTCCTTTGGACTGACTGGCAAGAGCAATACGGATGCTACCGCCACGGCACAAGCCTAAACGATTGCCGAGAATGCCGTGTGAATACTTCAAGGGCTTGGGACGACCCGAAGGGAGCCTGAATTTTCGTACTCTCTAAACAAGAAGTGTCAATGTCAGACAATCCGCTCCGCTACTTGCCCGACTGTTTGACCTCTTGCAATACTCGCAGGCTCGCATTGGGTTGTCCAAGCCCAGTTAATTACCTATAAATAAAGCCATTTACCAATGGAACAGAAGTTAGAACATAAAGGGCGCAATCCACGTATCACCGTGTGCTATACGCCCGAAGAGAATGAAAGGATTGTCAGCATGGCTGAAGCCTGTGGGCTGAAGAAAAGCCAGTACATCCATGACACCTCCCTGGGGTATGAGCCGAAGGCGTTGATGACCGACAAGGAGGCTGATGCCCTCATATCACTGAAAGCTGCCCGAGGTGAACTTGTTCTGATTAAGAATGCCCTTCATGGTACTCCACAGGAACAGCGAAAGAAATACTTCCGCAACGAGCAGTTCATGAAGCAGTGGATGGAAGGCGTAAACAGCCTGATACGCAGAATGGCCGAGATAGAAGGAATGTTCAAAAGATAATCAGGTATGATAGCCAAAGCAAAGCCTATAGCCCATGGTGCCGCCATGACGAATTATGCCACCAAGCATAACCGTGCAGACATCGTGCTGACACGCAACCTTGACGAGGGGTTTACCCCTCTCGCCATGTGGGGAGCGATGGAAACCATACACCAGAAGTATGCCCCGAAATTCAGGCGGAAGCCCTTCAAGAAGCCGACCCTCAGACTGGAGGTTTCCCCATCCCTTGAAGAGACCAAAGGCTGGACGCTAAATGACTGGTACCAATATGCGCTGCGGTTTCTCGCAGAGTTCAAGAAGGTTGCCCAGACCAAGGACGGCAAGAAGAAGGGAAGCGGCAAGTTCAATCTGGACAGGGCACAGATATTTGCCTGTCTTCACTTTGATGCGAAGTCCGGCATCCCTCACCTTCACATCATCATCAACCGCATCGACCTGGACGGCAATCTGATGAACGACTCCTTCATCGGGGAAAAAGCAACCAAGGCTGCCCACACCATCAACGTAGAACGTGGATGGGAGCTGCCCGAGGATATTCATGAGGCTCACCTGAAAGAGATAACGGATGCCTGTTACGACATACTTCGCAGTATGCCAAGTTACGATTGGGACAGTTATAAGCACTGCCTTGAAAGGTGTGGCTACAAGGTGCATGAGCAGCGTGACAAGCAAGGCGTTTTGCATGGGTACACCGTACTTCGTGGCAACTCCCGCTTCAAGTCATCCATCTTGGGTAAAGGCCGCAACCTGACATCTACCAAGCTGGAAGACACATGGAAGAATCTGCGTCCTGTCGCTCCGAGGGCTGAGAAACCCAGTACTGCCGTGGGCACCTCCAGAACCGCAGGAAGAAAGTCACTCGTTGAACGCTATGCCGAGCGTCTGAATGCTGCCCAACCGAAGCAGGAAGCCCCATCTAAATTCAGGAAGATAGTGCCTGTTGACGGCAAGAATTATTCCATCACTATGCCGTTGGAGGCATACAGGGCTTTAGAGAACGCCATCGAAATGCCCGACGAGTCTGTGCCATTCGAGAATGTCTTGCATACGGCCATGCTGCTGTTCATGAACTATGTCGATGCAGCCACCACCGTATCAGAATCCTGTGGTGGCGGTGGGAGCACGCCGTCAAACTGGGGCAAGGATAAGGACGAGGACGAACGCGACTGGGCACGTCGCTGCGCCAACCATGCCAACTGGCTATGTAAGCCTATGGCCAGGTCAGTAAGAAGAAACACAGGGTATCACCGTTAAAAACAAACCATTATGAGTAACAAATATGCTAACCTTGTTGAGGAAATCAACAAGCAGGAAGAAATTGCCGAGCAGAAAGAGAACCTGACGGAGCAGTTAAGCCAAGTCACTAATAATGTGAATGATGTGAAGGAAATCGTCGGCAAACTTGAAATGGCCATTGAAGATTTGAAAAAGATAGTACCAGCCGTCACTGCTGCCAGCCAAAGCACCGACAACGCCGTGGAGGCCATCACTCAGGCTATTCTTGACAGCCGGGATGTCGTTTTTACGAACAAACTGGATGATGAATCTGTACAGCAGTTGCAGACCAAGTATGCCGAGTATTCCACGAAAGAAGCGGAACTATACAAGCAGCATGGTAATAACATTGCAACAATGCTCGAACATAACGTGAACAGATGTTATGAAATTATCAACAGGGGCGATGGCGCATATCTCGGCAGGAAAACCTTCTTGCGGCTGTTTATTGCATTCTGGATATGTTCTGTCATCATCGTATTAGAGATAGTCTATGGCCTGTTGATATTGTTTGGGGGGCTTTGAAGAAAGTCCGAATGTATTACCACTAAAAACTCAGAGCAACCGTTTTGGCTGCTCTGAGCTTAATTATAGCAGTTATCTGCTGTTACTTCACCAATATCTTCTTGCCGTTTCTGATGTAGATGCCGCATTTGGGTTGCCCGCTGATGATGCGTCCACTGAGGTCATAGACAGGGTGGTTGCTGACCGCATTGCTTTGACAGACGGCAATTTCTTCAATGCCGCTTGCATCCTTCATTTCGGCATAGAGCGTGCTGTCGGCTGTTACCGTGGTGACGATGTCGCCGTCGGGGGCTGTGTGCCATGTGATCACCCATGTGCCGGTGGCATCGAGGGTGGGCAGCGTGCCGTTGGTGAAGAGCGAGTCAGCCTCGGTGCTTAGGTTAGTGGTGTAAAGCACCTTATACACCTTCATGCCGTCAACCACAGGAATGGTGTCTGCCTCGCCGGCATTTGGCTCGGTGCCGAGGTTCTGGCCGAAGGCGTCACCCAAGAGCCACGCCACCTCGCCCGAGAGCAGCTGCTCCTGGCTGACGAGTGTCTGCCCGTCGGTTATTGCGTACTCGTATGTGGAGTAGTTGTTGCTGACGTTATTCTTGCTGTATCCTCCGCCTACGCAGGCACCGCGATCGCTGCTGGCCGTAATCTTGCCCACGCTGAGGCAGTTGGCCACTACGCTGGTGAGGAAGTTGCTGCCAACAATACCACCTGCTTTTGAAATAGCAGTAACGTTGCCGGTGTTGATGCTGTTCGTTGTGTAGGAAATGCCGTCCCAGTGGTAGGCTGAGACGCCTCCGGCCACGCCTGCGGTAGCTACCACCTCAGCATGGTTGGTGCAGCGGTCTACGCTTGTCTCGTCTTGGAATGCCACGATGCCGGCCACATACTGCTTGCCGCGCACCTGTCCGCCAACGGTGAGGCGGCTTATCGCTGCCTGCTGGCAGTAGCCAAAGAGAGCCTGGTGCGTGTCGTTGGGGCGGTCTATGTAGAGCCCGCTTATGGTGTGTCCCTGTCCGTCGAACCTGCCGCGATAGGCCACGGTCTTGTTCTGACCGCCGATGGGTGTCCAGTCATAGTCGGCCAGGTCGATGTCGGCCGTGAGCACCGCGCTGGTTGTGTATTTGGCACTGTCGTTCACCTCGGTGGTAAGCCATGCCAACTCAGCGGCGGTGCTGATGAGCAGTGTGTCGCCATCGGTAGCCGGCTGTGATGTCTCTGTGCCGTCCCACGCCTCCGGGGTGGAGGCAACCTCCATGTTTATTGCCACTGTCTGCTCGCCCTCAGCGTCGTCGCCGATGGTGAACTGTGTGCGGCAGCAGCGATAGCCTTTCTTTGCGGCAGTGACGGTGTAGGTGCCGTAGGTGGCAGTGTAGGTGCCGTCGCCGTTGTCGGTTACGTCGGGCGAGAAGCTGAGGCGGCAGTCCTCCACGTTGGCCACGGGGCGCACGATGAAGTTCGTCACCGGCGATATGTTGAGGTGCACCTCAGGAATGGCACCGAAGTAGGTCTTGTGGGCCACGGCAGTGAAATTGGCCGAGCGGCCTCCGCTGCGCGTGGTGTTGCGGTGATTGCCTATGGGGTCGCCGTAGCCGTTCACCTGTATGACGCCCTCGCTCATCACCAGCTCGGGCGCGGCCTCGGTGTCGTAGTCAGAGGGAATGTCGATGGTTACGGCCTGTGCCGATGCGGCCGAGCCGAAGGTGTACTGGTTGGGACTGAGGATGAGCGACGTGCCGTTGGGTGTGCCGTTGTAGGTGACGTAGGCCGACATATTGTAAATGCCCGCCATCTTGTTGGCCGGGTGGCGCAGTCCGCTGTACTGAATCTTCACCTTGTCACCGGGCTGGAAGATCTGGCTGCCCTCGCGCGAGGCGTTTACTATTTCTCTATGGCACTGCTTGGCTGTGAGCACCTGGTAGACGCTGTTGCCTGCGGCATCGGTGAGGCGCACTATCTGGCGACCTTCCTTTAATAATAATGTGTAGGAGCCGTCGTCGTTCTTCGTCACGCCCTCGGCCGAGAAGCCGTTGTAGGTGGCCATGCGCTCGCCAATGGTGGGATAGGCTATCTCCACGCTGCTCACGCCGGTGGGGGTGAAGGTATAGCTGTAGCCCTCCTCTGTGTCAAGGTAATAAAACACGTCGTGCTCGGCATCGACATACTTGCCTGCCAGCTTCTTCGTGTCCTCGTTGTAGGCCTCATTGATGGTCATGTTGGGGTCGGCGGTGCTTTCGCTGCCGCCCACCGTCACCACGAAGGCTGCGGTATTCTCCGGCCAGATGGCGCTCCAGTATTCGCCGCCCATGTAGTTGGTCTTTTCCTGCTTGCCCGAGGCGTAGTAATTTAAGCCGATGGCATCGTAGGTGACGAGCACTATTGCCGTACCCTCGCCCACTGCCTTCAGGTTGGCCCAGGGATCTGCACCTGTTTCGCCCTTCTCAACAGTCACCACGCCGGTGCTGGGCTGGCCGTCCAGTCCGATGACGGTGTAGTGGAAGTCGGGCTCCATGAAGTAGTTGTTGGTGGAGTTGTCGGTGAGCTGCCACGAGCGCAGGGCCAGCAGGTCGTGCGTCTCTCCATGACTGAGGCGCAGGTGTCCGCGCTCATTGATGTTGAGGAAGATGTCACCCGTCTCGTAGCCGCCGTTCCATGTCACGTCGTGCTTGATGGTCTGCGGGTCGAAGGCCTTGTAGTCGTCGTCGGTGAAAGCCAGCTGCGGGCGCTTCGTTTCGTCGGCGTTCATGGTGAAATAGCCCGCCTGCGTCAGTTCGCCCTCGCGCCATGTGCGGTAGTTGTACACCTGGCTGGCTGCAAGCTTGTAGGTCACGGTCTTCTGCGTGCCTTCCGTCTTCTCGGCGAGCGGCTCCATCTTGCTGAAGGGCAGGTAGTGAGCGGCCTTGGTGCCCACGAAGAGACCTGCATCGGCAGGCAGTGTTATGCTGTATTCATAGCCCATCGGTATGGCACCCTGCACGTTGACGTTTGCCGTGAGCGTGCCCTGGCGCTGCAAGGCCATGTAGCCCTCTTCCTGATGGGCAGCGTTGGGAGTAAGGGTGGCGTAGTAGCTGTTGCCCACGAAGGCCAGGAAGGTGCGGCGTCCTGCCGTCACGCTCTGGCCGAGGGTCTGCGCCACGGTCTCCCCCTCGCGCGTGTTGATAACAACGCTTACGGTGTAGTCCTCGTCGATGGTCCATCCCGAGTTGCTGGCATAGGTGGTGCAGGTAAGCACTGAGAAGGCCTGCTCCTCGTCGCTCTCCGTCACGTCGAGCTCGATGGTGCCGTTCACGGTCTCGCCGTCGGTACCCAATGCTGTGAGTACGTAGGTGGCAGCGGGTGCAGAGAAGGTGTAGGTCATGCCGTCGCGTTCGCCCACGTTGATGGTCTGTCCGCTGGCTTTATCAGCGAGTGTCATCGTGGGCGACGTGCGGTTCATCGTCACCTTCACCGTGGCGGCATTGGTGGCAAAACCGATCATTGCCAGCGCAATGGTTGTAAATAAGGTTTTCTTCATGGTGGTGCAGATATTGGGAAAAGCATATATCTGCGCCACTGCTTGTGCGCAGATATATGCCTGATGACTTGGTTATCCCTTTACTTCATGAGCATTTTCTTGCCATTCTTCACATAGATGCCACCCTTGGTGGGTTGGGCTACGCGAACACCCTGGAGGGTGTAATAGTCAGAAGACTTTACCTTAGCATTCACCTGCTCATCTATGCCTGTAGTACCATCAATATTGTAATAAACAAATATTTTTCCTATGCTGATTGCTTTATTATATGATTCTTTTTCTGACACGTTGACATTTTCTATTTTTAATTCTATTTTTTCATTGCAGTCAACAGGCGTGCTTTCATAAAAATTGAAATCCAATTCTGCCGAGCTACTAACAGACGTGCCATAATCGTTAGTAAGGTTTTTCATTCCACTTGCATACCAAGCAATATCTGCAACATCTGTCCCATCGATAGCGGCAATTATTTTGCCTGCACCACCTCTTGTAGAAGGTGTCCCCACAGCTGCCTTAAGTGCTGTGATTTTTGTTCCTTCTGACAATCCAGTCATTGTCATTGTTGCTTTTTGCCCCGCTTCTAATTGATTAGGCATCGTTGATTCTGAAACATATTCAAACTCAAAATCATCAGGTACGTCGCCTTCTGTTTCGCCATAAAAATATTGGTTATGATCATCATCAAAGGCCGTCTTCACGATAACTGAAAAATATTTATCATTCGACTCTTCTGCTTTCTTTCGTGAAGCCTTTGCCATTCGATTATTTAAAGAGGGTGTCCTAACTGTTACATCATCATATGCAAAGTAAGCAGGAAGCGAAAAACCATATCCATTGTTTACTTCGCTTTCCATATTGAAAGTAACTTTCGTAATTGGCTGATTTGGATTGGTGATATTGTCTTCGTTCCAATCCCATTTTGTCCATGTTGTCACAACAGTTCCATCATCATTAACGAGTGGAAAGGTCTTGGTGAATAGCAATGTGTTGCCATCGTATCCTTTTGCTATAATATCTACATAATCATCATCGGATAAAGGAGTGGTCAAAGAATTTCCATTAAGCATGCAATTAACCATATAAACAGTGTTGTTAATCCACATACTGTCAATGTATCTTGCTGTTCCATCACCAAAGGTGACATAAGGAAGGTTTGGAGCCGAATAACCAGAGTTGTCTGAATATCCAAAGTGAACACAGAAATTATCAGATCCATTATGCCCCTGACCTCCCTGTCCACTCGAAGAGATGCTGTCAGGAACATACACAGAAAGTTGATGTAAATAGTCGCCATGACTGAGGTTACCGTCCCAGTAGTTGGAAATGGCATGTCCGCCACCCCAATACATTGTCACACCATAGTTCTCGGGCAACTCGTGGTATAGATAGGTGTTTCCCTTGTCGTACCACTTGTAGTTAGTGCTGGTGTACACAACTGCGGTGTCGCCGTGGTTTTCGCCATAGAGCAGGTCGCCACCATACTGAGGGCTGTCGATGAGTGACGACCAGAAATCGCTGGTGTGATGCAAATAGTTTTCAACACCACCAACATAGTTGCTGTCCTCAAATGTAAGAATTGCTGAACTCTGCGCAAAGGCAGATGCCACGGCTGCAAGGCACAGAGCCATGAAAGTTAAGAATTTCTTCATACTTTTTTGTTTTTAGTGAATAATAGATGTTGTTTATGTCACAAACTACTTTGTGATTGTTTTTTCAATGTGCCAGAATCTTCCGCCCATTGCGCAGGTAGACGTGCCCCTTCTGCGGAGTAGCCACGCGGCGGCCTTGCAGGTCAAAGCATTTACCATCTGCTGATTTACCATTTACGATTTCTCTGATTCCGCTGAACTGCTGTCCGTCGGGCGGGAGAGCGAGCAGGTGGCCGGGGTTGATGTACACCTTGTGCTTGCCCAGCAGGCGGCCCTCGGGGCTCCACTGCACCAGCTGGCCGGCGGCGGCGAAGGAGCCGGCATCGGTGGCATAGAAGTAGCCGGTGTAGGGGTTCTGGTATACGGCGTAGGGCATGGTGAGCTGCTTCAGGTCGTTGAGCAGCGTGCCTATGCCTATCTCGCTGACGCCCACCACGCCGGCGGAGTGCATCAGGTCGGCAGGGTCGAGCAGGTTGTAGTCGAAGGTGTACTCGCTGGTGTAGTAGCTGAAGCGCGAGCCGATAGCGAGGAAGCGGCCGTCGGCAAGGGGGCAGTTGTAGGTGGCGGCGCATTCCAGTTTTACGAAACAGTCGGCATCGCCGCTGAGCGCCTTCTCGCAGTCGAAGACGAGGCAGCAGGCCCCCGTGTCGTAGTAGTCGCCGGGTGAGTTGATGAGCAGATACTGTCCGCTCTGCGACATCTTGCCGTAGAGGTTGATGACGTGGGTGTCGACGGTCTTCACCACCTGCATGGTCTCGGCATTGAGTATGCTCACCGTCGTCTCATAGTCGTGGTCTTCCTCGAAGGCGTAGCCGCCCGTGTTGGCCACGAAGAGGTGGCCCCGGTAGAGGGCTATGCCCTCCGGCTCGTAGCCCACCTCGGTGGCGGCGACCACCTTGTATCCGTTTTGCGTGTCGATCTTCGCCACATAGCCTTTCGTAAAGTACTTCATGCCCTGCGTGGTGCCGCACTCGTGGCCGTAGCTGCTGACATAGACGTAGCGGCCGTCGCTGCACAGCTTGCGGTTGTTGGGCACGTCCTCGGTGGCGGCCACGGCGCGGCCCTCGGGGGTGATGAACTGCACGATGTTGCTCCAGTTGATGGCTATGGCAATGAGGTTGTCGCTCACCTGGATGATGTCGTTGGGCGTGTCGCCCAGCTTGTAGCCGTTCTTGTCGCGGAACCACTGGTTGGACACCACGCTGCCGTTCTCGAAGTAGGTCACGCGGCCGTTGTCGCTCTGCCAGTTCCCCTCATTCAGCAGGATGATGCGCTCCTGGGCGCTAATGGTGCCTGCTGCGAGCAGGGCTATTATTATAAATAATGTGTAGCGCAGCTTCTTCATATTCCTAAAGTGAGTGTGAGTTTATAGTTGCGTCCCGGCATGGGGTAGCGCGGTATGTGTTCGTATTGCTCGTCGAGCACATCGCACACCTCAAGGCACGCCCCCACAGCGGTCTTGCCGATGTGGTGGGTGTAGGTGAGTTTCATGTCGATGTTGTGATAGGGCATCAGCACGTCGTCGGGGTCGGCATAGCTCCACATGCGCTCGCCCACGTAGAGATAGGAGGTGGTGAATTGCACGGTGCGCCAGCCCACGATGGCGGTGATGCCCGAAGAGAGCGTGGGCGAATAGCAGATGGGCTTGTCGTAAGTGTCCTCATCGTCGGGGTCGGTGCGGTTCACGTCGCGCTGCCATGTCAGCGAGGTAAGCAGCGAGAATTGCCACGGCCCCATATGGTAGCGCCCCTGGGCTGTGGCATTCAGTCCGCGGCAGAAGGTGTAGCCGTAGTTCATCATCGACCATGTGTAGGTGCCTTTCAGCGGTAGACATACGATGCGGTTCTCTATCTTGTTCTGATAGACATCGGCCTGGACAGAGACGTTCCAGTGCCGCGAGTCGTAGTGATACTCAGCACCGAGGTTCCACTGCTTGGTGTATTCGGGCTTCAGGTTGCGGTTGCCCACCTGCGTGTAGTAGAGGTCGTTGAGCGTGGGTGCGCGGAATATCTTCTTGTACCATGCACGCAACGTCAGACCCTGCCAAGTGTAAGATGCTGACACAGCGGGTGTCCAACGGTCGAGGGGGTCGGCGGCTCCAACATGGGCAAAAGTGAAGTCGTGGTAGTGCTGATGGAGCATCGACACGGCACCTTGCAGTCCGTGCCAGTTGGCCTGTGCCGCGATGACCTGCTTCTGGTCCAAGCGGAACACGTTGTCGAACTTCTTCAGGTCAGCCCACAGCTTGCTGTAGCGGATGTCATAGCTCGTGGAGAGCGTCAGCCACGACCACGGCTCGTAGGCATAGCACGCAGCACCGTAGCCATCCTGCTGGCGGTAGTGGTTGTCGACGCGGGCTGTGTTCTGGTTCTCGGGGTAGTCGGTACAGTAGCGCAGGTACTCGTTGGTGTACTTCGCGTTCACCTTTACGCGATGATGCTCCAGGAACTCCTGCTCGTAGCTGGCCTGCACGAAAAAGTCGCGGTCCCACTCACGGCCCACATTCACGTACTTGTCGCTCAGTCGTCTGACGATGCCGCCCGGACAGCCGCGCTCGGAGTCATAATAATAGATGTGTGAAGAAAAGCCACCCTTGAACAATGCGCCCTCTATGCGGCCATAGCGAATGTCGCTGTTGGCGCGGCGGCCCACGGTGTCTTCAAACTCGGAGTGATAACGGAAGGGATAGTCGCCGCGCGAGTCGGTGTATTCTCCATCAATAAAACCGCTCCAGCCTTTCCACTCAAACTGCGCGTTAGCCTTGGCCATCCAAGTGGAGAACGACGCACGGCGCAACTGCACGCTAAGCGAGTCTTTCGTGGGGCGACGGGTACGCAGATAGACAGTGGCACCGCTGGCATACTCCGATGCCGACTGACACTGGTCGAGTTTGTTGGCATTATAGAGCGACACGCTCTCCATCGACGAGAGCGAGAACTTGCCCAGATCAACGGTACCGTTTTGTGCATTGGTGACGCGGATGCCATCGACATAGATGCCCACGTGCTGCGCACCAAGCGACCGCACGTTGATGGTTTTCAGTCCACCCAGTCCGCCGTAGTCCTTTATCAACACACCGGCAAAATACTTCAGTGCGTCGGCTACGGAGGTGGTGCTCAGCGCCTGCAGGTCGGCTCCCTGCATGGTCTGTGAGGTGGCGATGGTGCGTGAGGGCTGGCGTGAAGTGACGGTCACCTCCTGCAAATGCTGTATGCTGTCGAGACGACCCGACTGTTTCGGTGCCTCAACATGCTGCGCGACCATTGTCTGCGTAAAGACGCAATACAATAGAAGCAAAAGATGCTTTGCAATTTGTTTTGTTCCTAACATTTCCAGTCTCAGCCCAACCCCAGGGGCTTTTGAATGACGATGCAAGAGGCAGGTCTTCTGACTTGTCGCCCTATGCCAAACGTCTTCCCGATAATCTCAGTGACGTCATGTTTGGCCGGAAATGCGACTCACAGCTGCGGGACAGTTCAGGTCTCTCACCTGATTCCCTTTTAATCACTGTCTGAGGTGTCCTGTGGCGGGCACAACAGGGGCAGTGAACCAATTGCGGGTGCAAAGGTACAACAATTTTTTGAATCTTGTATTATAAATCACAAACTTTAACGTCATTTTGACACAATTGCCAAATATGTGTTGCAAAATCTGTTCAGTATTTATCAAAGATATTGTTGAACACCCAAGATGCCCGTATTCAGATAACTCAACAGATTTATTTGAACACAAGCATTTTTTGAACACATGCTATCCGAATAATCCGTTCATTAGGTTCACGGCATCCGCTTTCTTCTCCATCACCACATCGGCGTATATCTCCGCCGTGTGGATGTTGGCATTGTCACTTCTGGTCGAGAAACTCTCTTGCCATTCGAGTAAGTTCATCGGTGTCTATCGTTTCCAGAATTATTTCCTCTGGCTCTAAATCGAGCAGGAACTGCATATAGGTTGGAAGCGTCAGCAGGTCTCCATCACGCCCAACGTTGTAGTCTCCGAACTTGATGAAATGCTTTATGCCATATTTCTCTGGATGTTTTCTGATGGTAGAGATACTTTTTGCCTGAGCGCTTTTTGCTTTTACCTCCACAGGAACGCACTCGCCTTTATACCGGACAAGGAAATCCAACTCCAAGCCTGAGTCTTTTTGAAAATAGTATAAGCTCTGCCCCTTTTTGATGAGTGTATCAGCCATCAGGTTTTCAAAGATAGCCCCCTTGAATCCTCCTAGATTTCCTTGAAGGATGTCCGCTCTTGTCGTGCCTCCAAGCATGGCAACCAACATGCCGATGTCCGCAGTATAGACCTTGAACACATTGTCAATGGCATTGCCCTCCAGCGGCAGTCCCGTAATGTTTGAGTTATAGCAACGGCGTATGATGTCGGCATCTTCCAACCATTGAAGGGAGTCTTTGTAATGCACACCGCGTCCGCCACTTTCCACTTTTGACCACTGGTATTTCTTGTTTTCTTTGGCAAGCTGCTTTGGAATGGCATTGAAGCATGCCCGAATGTGAGGTTTGTCCTTGTCATCGGCATATTTCACCATGTCTGAACGGTATTCTTTTAGAAGAGAATTCCAAACCTCGTTTACCTTTCCCATGTTTCCTGTTTCTATCAGTGCATTGACAGCGGCAGGCATTCCTCCCACTGCGACATATCGATACAGGAGGGCTTTCATGGCAGAATGAATGCCACTTGGCACAGGAGTCTCCTCCTCCAGACAATGCTTCAATACGTTGATGATTTCTTCATTCAGGTTGTTGGCCCACAGAAACTCTTCGAAGTCGAGTGGGTACATTTCCACTATTTGCTCATAGCCCACAGGAACTGAATTGCTTCCCTTTTCTTGTTCGATGGGTTTTCTTGTGCGCTGCTTCTTTTCGTCTTGACCATAGCCTTGTACTCCAAGCAGCGACCCCGTCGCAATTATGTCATAACGGCCGTCTTCTTTGAAAAATTTCAGACTGGTCCGTGCTTCCGGACAGTCTTGGATTTCATCAAAGATAATGCACGTCTCTCCAGGGACGAACTTTGCAGTCCTCATCTGGGCTGAAAGGTTAAGGATAATGTTATCTACATCTTTTGAATCATAGAAGGCTTCCTTCCTTCTCTTTTGCTTGATGAAATTGATATATACCACATGCTTGTAGTTCTCCTCAGCGAATGACTGGGTAATATATGTCTTTCCGCATTGGCGAATGCCCATGATGACAAGTGGGAAGTGGCTTGGTTGTTCCTTCCAATTCTTTAACGTGTCAGATATTTTTCTTTTAAGCATATTACATTTAATTTTGTGCGCAAAGATACGTTTTTCCAACGACTTTTGCAATAGTCGCTGTCATTTTTCCAACGACTTTTATATATTTTTATGCCTTTTTTCTAACGAATATCTCAATTCCGTTGCTTTTTACCCTATAATGCCAGCCTATAATGTTAACCGAACAAACCGTTCATCAGGTTAACGGCATCCGCTTTTTTCTCCATCACCACGTCTGCGTATATTTCCGTGGTGTGGATGTTGGTGTGTCCAAGAAGTTTGCTCGTCGTGTACAGGTCGCCGCCAGCAGTGAGTGTCATCGTGGCGAAAGTATGACGGCTCGTATGGAACGAGACCGTCTTAGTGATTCCTGCTTTCTTGGCAAGGCGCTTCAAAGCCCTGTTGGCACTACAGAGCGAGGGCACATTTGCAAAAACCCTATCTTCTGGCGAAGCTTCATTTCTTTCAGGCAGCCAGGTCCTCGCCTGAATGCCAAGTGGAATGATAACTGGTTTACCCGTCTTTTGCATTGATGAGATATGTATCATATCGCCATCGTCTGTTTTCTGAATGTCCTTCCAGCGTAAGGCTATCATGTCGCTGTGGCGCAAGCCTGTGAAGCAGCAGAACAGGAAGGTCTGCTTGGTGATGGGACTGCCGGTTGGGGCATCCGCCAGGGCTTTCAGTTCCTCGACGGTAAGATACTCGCGAGTGCTCGGTGTCTTCTGGAACTTCTCTCGTGCATCAAGCTCGTAGCAGGGGTGCTTTTGCAGCACTCCCTTCGCAACGGCATATTTGAGCATCGTGTTCAGGTTCGTCTGAGTCAGATGTAGTGTCTTTGGCGACAGCGGCTTGGGATTGTCGGGCGACCTGGTGTTTCTATAGACATCTTTCATGTAGGCAAGCAGATTCTTGTAGAACGTCTTGTCAACTTTGTCAAACCGCATCCGTGGGCGGCGAATGTGGTTCAGATAGCTCTTGACGATGTTTATGGAAGAGTGAATTCTCCTACAGTAGGAGGCTGATGCTTTCTTTTCTTCTTTGAGGTACACCTCATATTCGTCCATCCAGTCGGCAAAGGCGCAAGGACGGGTATTCGGCTTCTTATCGTCGTCGTTCTCTTTCTCAATACCAAGAATGCGCTCTGCCTTTATCTTCAAGGCATGGCTCAATGTATTCTCGTTGACCCTGCGGTCGTTATCATCCTTCTCTGGAATAAAGAAAAGATTCAATGATTCATAGGTACGCTTGCCTCCTTTCTCGTAAAACTCCAGATAGAGTGACCTGTTTCCGCTGGGCAGTGTCCTGTTGCGTAACTCAATCTTCATGGCTCTCTGTGTTATCGGTTGTCTGTTCGGTGGAAGGAGTAAAGAGGTTGTCAACGAGGTTGACGGTCTCGACCTTCTTCTTGTCGATAATCTTGCTATATATCTGTGTCGTGGTCACGTTGGCATGGCCAAGCAGCTTACTTGTCGTGTAGAGGTCAGCACCCAGGGTGAGCATCATCGTAGCGAAGGTGTGACGGCTGCAATGATAGGAGATAACCTTGTTTATCTTCCCTGCCTTTACCCATCGCTTTATGTGATAGCTGATGGTGGCATCGCCTTTTGGCAAGGTGAAGATAGGTTCGTCCTTATCCTCTTTCTTGGCAAGAACGCGCAAGGCTTCGCTCGAAAGGGGAACGTTAATCGGCTTCTGTGTCTTCTGCATCACCACACTTACATAAAGCGTCTTGCCATCCGGCATCGTGTGTATCTTGTTCCAAGTGAGTGAGCGCACATCGCTGAGACGCAAGCCCGTGAAGCACGAGAAGATGAACGCACTCTTCACTTGTTCATTGCCACAAGGCACATCTATGAGCGTCCGCAGTTCTTCGATAGTCAGGAACTCACGTTCTTCTGGTGAAGGCTGGAACTTCTCGCGCTTGTCGAGCATCTTCATGGGGTTCTGCTGGATGATACCTTCACGGACAGCCTTGTTAAGCGCACCGTTCAGCACTGCTTGATGATGGTGGGCACAGCTTTTGCTTATGATGCGACCTTCCTTTTTCTTGACAACACCGTTCTTTGCCGTTTCGAGGAAACGGAGGAAACCACGGCAGAAGTCCTGATCCACCTCGTTCATGCCAATATAGGATAACCCTTCCTGCTCCAGATACAGTTCCACTTTCTTGCGCATATCCTTCCGACCATCCAGTGTGGATTGGGTGAAGCCGAAGCTGTCCTGCTCGTACTGCTTCAGCCAGTCGATAAGCGGCATGTTCGACCGCTTAATCTTGTCCCACTGCTTGATGCCCCTGTCTTGCAGGGCGATGATGCGGTCAGACTTTATCTTCTCGGCAATACTCCTCGTCCTTGCATTGATAGACTTGGCATTGGGTCGGTTCTCTGGAATGAGATACAGGCCCAGCGACTCATACTTGCGTGTACCTTTTACATATATATCAAGATACAGACTGATATTCCCATCTGCCAGCTTGCGCTCGCGGATGCGGATGGGTTCCTTCACCTTCAAAGATTTCTTCGGTCGTGCCATAGCTGCATCGTTATAAGTTACACATAACGTTCAAAACACGGTGCAAAGATACAACAAATTTTTGAATCGCGTAACAAACATGCAACAAAAATGCACCAACAATCCCCAATCTTAGCAAAGTTTAAGTTTTATCTCAAAATTTGCTAAAGTGCTTAAATACAATGGTATTTTGTGTTTATTTTTGGATTTGATTTCTTATTATTTCTATTATTAAACCTTATACTTTCATCGGCTTTGATTATTTTCACTTTAGTGATGATGCAAAGTTAACCTTTCCATATCACCTGGCAAAAGAAATCCCGCCACGTTGTATGAACAGGCGGGATTATTGTACGAGGTTTTAAAGCTATCAATCAAATAGACTATTTGCTGACCTCGGCATCCCTCTGTTTTGCCATTTCCATATTGACAGTCTCATGCACTCTGAAATACTCACTGAGTTCCAGGCGCAGATAATCTGCAATATCCGGTATCTCGGGCGTAAATAGAATGACGGACTTACAGTGAACATGGACATTGCTACCTGCCTTATGCCCGCACCAGACAATACAACAATGTTCAGTCTCTTTTTCATATTATTTTCTTGTTCCACTAATATCAACTCTTCTTTCTATTCACTGTCACCATCGATATCCCTTGTTCAGTGATTAACGTCTATACTATAATACCAGATCCCCGGGAAAGAAGCCAGTCAGGATAGTCCACGTACCAGCAGTCATCATCCTCTTTGGTGAAGGAGATGACGTACTCGCTTTGTCTGCCAAAATACTTCTTCGACATCATCGAAGCTGCTTTCATTAAATCTGAAACTGAATACTCCATTGATGAGTGTTTTAATTGATTTGATTCCTTTAACCGATGCAAAGGTAATAAAAGATGGACGCGTTTGCAAGGAATTCAGGAATTGTTGTATGCCCCCCTGCCCGTTGTACGAGATGTCAGAATTCCAGGCGGAAGCCCTTCTCCTTCATCTCGTTGTAGCTCTCCGGGTTGAACTTATAGAGGAATGCCACCTTCTTGTTGGGCAACGGGAGCGTTCGGTCAAGTTGGGTCAGGATGCCCAGCTTCAGCATCTTGTTGCAGAAGTTGCGGCGGTCGAACTTCACGCTGAGGATGGCCTCGTAGAGGTGCTGGAGCTGAGTCATGGTAAATGCGTCGGGCAGCAACTCGAAGCCGATGGGCTCGAAGTGGATCTGGCGGCGCAGTTCGTTGGTGGCCTCACGGAGAATCAGGTCGTGGTCGAAGGCCAGCGAAGGCACCTTGTCGAGCGGGAACCACTGGGCCTTGGCGGCATCGTCGCCAGCCTTCACCTCACTGAGACGCACCAAGGCGAAGTAGGCGATGGTGATGACTCGCTCGCGTGGGTCGCGGTCCACACCCGAGAAGGTGTGGAACTGATGGATGTAGGCATCCTTGAGTCCCGTTTCCTCATAAAGCTCGCGCTTGGCTCCCTGCAGGGCCGTCTCGTCCATCTTGAGGAATCCGCCTGGGAAGGCCCAACGGCCCTTGTAGGGCTCAATGCCACGTTCCACAAGAAGGACGTTCAGCCTTGTGCCGTCGAATCCGAAAATCACGCAGTCCGTCGTCACACTCGGATGCGGATACTTGTAATGATACTTCAGTTCTTCCATATTTATCTGTTATTATTGGTTACACGCCTCGTTGAAACGGTCAATCACGTCCGTCAGGTGAGGGTCGAGCCTGTCAAGACATTCGTTAAGGACAGCTTCTGGAACCTCACAGACGGCAGCCGCTATGCCACCCGCAATGGCCCCTTGTGTATCAGCATCGCCGCCGAGCGAGACGGCTTCCCTCACCGTATTTTCGTATCCCTCCGCGGAGGAGATATTCTTCATTGCACAATAGATGGCCTCAGGAACCGAACCCTGACACGTCACGTCGAAACGGTAGCAGCGCTGTATGGTCGCCCAGTTCTCGCCTATCTTGTCAAGGTCATAGAAACAGTGATTCTTGAGAAATGCTTTCCCCTTCTCGGAACACTCGCCACTGCGCAACAGATAGATCATGGCCGCAACAGCTTGCGCTCCGATGATTCCCTCAGGGTGGTTGTGGGTCACTTCGGCTGAGATTTGTGCCAACTGGAGGGCCTCTTCAAGCGATTCAGCATAATAGCCACAAGGACTCACACGCATGGCAGAACCGTTTCCAAAAGAATTGTATGGCTCCGTCCATTTGTTTTCCAACCACCTCTTGAACATGCCTCCATATCCGGCATGAGGATATTCCTCGCCATAGCGATGCATGATTTTGACCAACTGCTCATGTGAGTGCGTGGGATCCTCCACCAACCACTCGGCCACGGCACAGGTCATCACCGTGTCGTCGGTAAATTTTGACCGTGGGGTGAACAATCTGAAATTCCAATCCTTTGTCTTGCGGAACTCATAGGCCGAGCCAATGATGTCGCCGCAGACGGCTCCGATAATTCCTTTGTTTTGCATTCTGTTCGTTTTAAATCGTTAATGAGAAGTTTTCTGTTGTTTTAGGGTAATAGCCTTGGTTGACATACCGGATGACTATCTATTGCGTAATATTTACGCTGCAAAAGTACGAAAAATATTTTATTCCCACAAACCTTTACGCGTAATTTTTACGCAACATGTTATTTTTTTCTGTTTTTCAGACAATGTATAAAACTTCCGCCACGTCGTGACGGCATGGCGTCATGGCGTGACGGCATGAAATCACGACGTGACGGCATGACGTCACGACGTGACGAGAGTTTGCTATGACGGACAAATGGGGAATATGTTTGGCCGTTTCAGATTTATTCCTTACCTTTGCCACGGGGAAGGGAAGAGTGAAAAGTGAAGAGTGAAGAGTGAAGAATGAAGAGTGAAGAGTGAAGAGTGAAGAATGAAGAATGAAGAATGAAGAATTAAGAATGAAAAGTGAAAATTTAATGAATAAGATTATTGTTGCCATCGACTCATTCAAGGGCTGTCTGACGTCAAAGGAGGCTAACTGGGCGGCGGCAGAGGGCGTCCGGCAAGGGATGGCGGATGCGGAGGTGAGGCAGGTGGCGGTCAGCGACGGCGGCGAGGGATGGCTCGACGCTTTTCAGGCGGCCTGGGGCGGTGAGCTCGTGGATGTGCGCGTGAGCGACCCGCTGGGGCGACCTGTCATGGCGCAGTATCTGAAAAAGGACGACAGGGCTGTCGTCGAGATCGCCAAGGCCAGCGGATTGACATTGCTCAGACCCCAGGAGCGCAACCCGATGGTGGCCACCAGCTATGGCACTGGCCAGCTGATCAGCGATGCGGTGCGGCGAGGATGCAAGGATGTCATCGTGGGGCTGGGCGGCAGTGCCACGAGCGACTGTGGCATGGGCATGCTGCGGGCCATCATCGACGTTTTTTCCAGCAACGGGCGTTGGGACGGCGTGCGGGCCCTCAACGGCGTTCGCTTCACGATTGCCACGGATGTCGACAATCCGCTGTGCGGCGAGAACGGAGCGGCCCACGTTTTCGGGCCGCAGAAGTTTGCGCCTATGGGGGCGACTCCAGAAAAGATCCGCCAGCTCGATGCCCGCGCCAGGCTGTTTGCGGAGAGGTCGGCCCTTCACTTCGGCTACGACCGCCAGGACTGTCCTGGGGCGGGGGCCGCGGGCGGACTGGGCTATGCCTTCATGCAATACATGAACGCCGGACGCCGCTCTGGCATCGACCTCCTGCTCGACGCCATCCACTTCGACGACCTGCTGAATGGTGCCCGCTGCGTCATCACGGGCGAGGGCTCGGCCGACCGTCAGACGCTGATGGGCAAGCTCCCTTTCGGCGTCCTTCAGCGGGCCAAGGCCCGGCGGGTTCCCGTCGTCCTGATAGCTGGTCGCGTCAGCGATCGCCAGCATCTGCTCGATGCGGGGTTCTCACGAGTGGAGTGCATCAACCCCGCTGACCTCCCCCTCGAAGAAGCCATGAAGCCGGAGACGGCCAAAAGGAACATCACGCTCGCTTGCCGCGAAAGCAACAGCAGCCTTCGGCTGGAAATTGAACAAAATTTAAAACAAAATTAAACAAAATGGCAAGTATGATGGCACAAACGAATAATTTTGAATCAATTTTGAAAAATTTCCCGCCGAAGGCGGTTCGATTCGCGATGAGCCAAACAGTTACGGAATGGGCACGTAATCTTGTTTTCTGTTAAAAAAGTGGCAAAAAGTGCCGTTGTTTCGTTTTTTATGTTTACCTTTGTATGCTAATTTGCCTTAATAGGCCCTTTAGCTTCGCGACAGCATATAAAAACAAAACAATATAATGAACTCTAAATGGAATTACGAACAACCTTCACCCGAGCGCAGGCAGGCGGCTAAGGAACTGGCCGACAAGATCGGCATGAGCCCCGTGCTGGCCGAGCTGCTGCTGAAGCGGGGCATCCGCACCGAGTCGGCGGCCAAGCGCTTCTTCCGCCCCATGCTCTCAGAGCTGATCGACCCGTTCCTGATGAACGACATGGACGTGGCCGTCGACCGACTGAACGACGCCATGGGCCGCAAGGAGCGCATCATGGTCTACGGCGACTACGACGTCGACGGATGCACGGCCGTAGCGCTGGTCTACAAGTTTCTGCAACAGTTCTACTCGAACATCGAGTACTACATCCCCGACCGCTACGAGGAGGGCTACGGCATCAGCCGCAAGGGCCTCGACTACGCCAAGGAGCAGGACGTCCGACTCATCATCGTGCTCGACTGCGGCATCAAGGCGGTCAGCGAGATTGCCTACGCCCGCGAGCTGGGCATCGACTTCATCATCTGCGACCACCACGTGCCCGACGACGAGATGCCGTGCGCCGTGGCCATCCTCAACCCGAAGCGCGAGGACTCGACCTACCCCTACAAGGACCTCTGCGGCTGCGGCGTGGGATTCAAGTTCATGCAGGCCTTTGCCAAGAACAACGGCATCCCCTTCTCGCAGCTCATACCGCTGCTCGACTTCTGCGCCGTCTCGATAGCGGCCGACATTGTCCCCGTCATGGGCGAGAACCGCATCCTGGCCTACCACGGACTGAAGCAGCTCAACCAGAACCCGTCGGTGGGGCTGAAGGCCATCATCGAGATCTGCGGACTGACAGGGCGCGAGATCACCATGAGCGACATCATCTTCAAGATAGGGCCGCGCATCAATGCCAGCGGACGCGTGCAGAACGGCACGGAGACGGTGGACCTGCTCGTCGAGAAGGACATCAAGCGGGCGCTGGCCGAGGCCACCCACATCAACGAATACAACGAGCAGCGCAAGGACATCGACAAGCAGATGAGCGAGGAGGCCAACCAGATCGTGGAGCGGCTGGAGAGCCAGGAGCACCAGCCCGCCATCGTGCTCTACAACGAGGGATGGAAGAAGGGCATCGTCGGCATCGTCGCCTCGCGCGTGGCCGAGATCTACTACAGGCCGACGGTGGTGCTGTCGTGCAACGACGGCATGGCCAGCGGGTCGGCACGCTCGGTGGCGGGCTACGACATCTACGACGCCATCAAGTCGTGTCGCGACCTGCTCGAGAACTTCGGCGGCCACACCTATGCCGTGGGGCTGACGCTCAAGGTGGAGAACATCCCGGAGTTCCGCCGGCGCTTCCAGATGTATGTCAGCGAGCACATACTGCCCGAACAGACGGAAGCGCTGCTCGACATCGAGGCGGAGGTGGACTTCAAGGACATCACGAAGAAGCTGCAGAACGACCTGAAGAAGTTTGCCCCACACGGGCCGGAGAACCCCAAGCCCGTCTTCTGCACCCGACATGTCTACGACTACGGCACGTCGAAGGTGGTGGGCCGGCAGCAGGAGCACATCAAGCTGGAGCTGGTCGACTCGCGCTCGTCGAACGTGATGAACGGCATCGCCTTCGGTCAGAGTGCCGCCGCACGATATATCAAGTCGAAACGTTCGTTCGACATCGCCTACACCATCGAGGAGAACATCTATAAGCGCAGCGAGGTGCAGCTGCAGATAGAGGACATCAAGCCGTCGGAAAGTGAGAACTGAGAACTGAGAGCTGAGAGGTATGATTAGTTTTAAGCATTCAAAAAAGGCGGACGAGGCTACCACGGCCTCCACTGCCAACGAAGGTAATCATACCTCTCAGTTCTCAACTCTCAGTTCTCAGTTATTAAATCGCTACTGGCACTACGACTCATTCCGAGGCATTCAGCAGGACATCATCGAGTCTATACTGGGCGGACACGACACGCTCGGACTGATGCCGACAGGCGGCGGAAAGTCGATCACCTTCCAGGTGCCGGCACTCGCACTGGAAGGGGTCTGCATCGTGATTACGCCCTTGATTGCCCTGATGAAAGACCAGGTGGAGAACCTGCGGCGGCGGGGCATACGCGCAGCGGCCATCTACTCGGGACAGAGCCACGACGAGATGCTCCGGCTGCTGGAGAATGCCGTCTTTGGCGCCGTCAAGCTGCTCTACGTCTCGCCGGAGCGCATCGCCTCCGACTTATTCCGCCAGAAGCTGAGCCACATGAAGGTCAGCTTCATCTGTGTCGACGAGGCCCACTGCATCAGCCAGTGGGGCTATGACTTCCGACCCTCCTATCTCGCCATTGCCGACATACGCCGTCTGGTGCCACATGCCCCTGTGCTGGCACTGACGGCCACGGCGACGCCCCGCGTGGTCGACGACATCCAGGAGCGGCTGGAATTCCGCGAGAAGCGCGTCTTCCGCATGAGCTTCGAACGGCCGAACCTTGCCTACATCGTGCGCCATGCCGACGGCAGCAAGGAGCACGAGCTGATCCACCTGCTCAAGAGCACCCGAGGCTCAGCCATCGTCTACGCCCGCAGCCGCCAGCGCACCCGCGACTATGCGGAGCTGCTGGGCCGCGAGGGCATCAGCGCCACCTACTTCCACGCCGGGCTCGACAATGCCGAGAAAGACCTTCGGCAGCAGGCATGGCAACGGGGTGAGGTGCGCGTCATCGTGGCCACCAACGCCTTCGGCATGGGCATCGACAAGCCCGACGTCAGGCTCGTCGTCCACATCGACTGCCCTGACAGCCTCGAGGCCTACTTCCAGGAGGCGGGGCGTGCCGGCCGCGACGGCCTGGAGGCCCAGGCGGTGCTCATCAGCGACAGGAGCGACGCCACGAAGCTCCGCCAAAGGGTCGGCGTGGAGTTTCCGTCGAAAGACTATATCCGTCAGGTCTACGACCAGCTGGCATATTTCTATCAGATAGGCGTCGGCTCAGGCTATAACGCCACGTTTGAGTTCCCCATCGACAAGTTCTGCCACGTCTACCACCACTTCCCACTGCCCCTCCGCTCGGCCCTGAAGATCCTGAACCGCGCCGGCTACATCGAGTACACTGACGAGGAGGACAACCAGGGACGGCTCATGTTCCTCCTGGAGCGCGACGAGCTCTACCGCCTGCGTGGCGACACGAAAGAGGAGAACATCGTCATCGAGGCCCTGCTGCGCAGCTATACTGGTCTCTTCGTCGACTACCAATACATCGACGAGGCCTTCCTGGCCATGCAGTCGGGGCTCACCCAGCCCGTCGTCTACCAGACGCTGCGGACGCTCACCCAGAAGAAAATCCTGAACTTCATCCCGCAGAAGAAGACGCCCTACGTCAGGTATATGCAGCGGCGCGAGGACTCGGAGCACCTGCAGTTTCCGCCTGCCGTCTACGATGACCTCCGACAGCGTTATGCCGACCGCGTCGACGCCATGATCGACTATCTGACCAGCAACCACATCTGCCGCAACCGACTACTGCTGAGCTACTTCGGCGAGAACGACAGTCACGACTGCGGCCACTGCGACGTCTGTCTGAGCAATGAGGCCCTGTTGACGCCTCCCGATGCCGTCGGTCAGGCTCAGGAGCAGATCATGGCCATGCTCTCCGACCATCAGCCCCACCCCATCGACGACCTCCATCGTCTGCCCGTCGACCTGCCTGTCCTGCAGTCAGCACTGGCCCGACTCATAGCAGAGCAGGCCATCGTCAACGACGACGGCCTGCTGAGCCTATAGATGAAGTCTATTGAGAGTCGGACGGATTCACTCCACCCACTTCTTCCCCTTACAGACCTTTATCCCCTTGACTGACGACTGTCGGCGGATGCCGTCGACACCATAGACGGCGTCGGAGGGCGTCGGCATGGTGAGCTGCGTCGGGTGGATGCCACTGGACGTGTCGGCCATGACGGCGGCCACCTCCCCGGCACTGAGCGCGTAGTTGTAGAGGCGCACATCGTCGAGATAGCCCGTGAAATAGGGGTCGGCCGCAAACTGGCTGCGGCCCAGATAGTTGAGCACGGGAGCGACGTCGGCCGGCGTGATCGTGATGGCCGACGACTGGGCCACCTGCTCGCCGTCGATATAGATGGTGGTCAGTCCTTCGGCCATGCTCACGACGACGTGGCGCCACTGCAGGGGCGTCAGACGCTCGGGGCAGTCGAGGGTCTGCTCCTCGCCGCCGTTCTTGATGGCGAAGCGCATGGTCCGGCCGTTATATGGGGTGAGGAAGAGATAGTGGTCAGTGTCGTATCCGAAGTCGAAGATGCGCTGCCAGGCTGACGACGTGCGCACGTTGACCCACGCACAGAAGGTCAGCTCGCGCGAGCTGGCTACGTCGTAGGGCAGCTGCACGTACTCCTTCGACGTCGCAGTGAGCTTCAGGCTCTGCGTGCCTGACTGAGCCTCAGTGATGTATTGTGGCGAAGCAGTGCCGAAGCGGGCATCCATGAAGTTCTCAGTCGCGTCGTTGAGGTCGCCGTCCATCTGCCAACGGGCCAGCAGCGTCGGAGCGTCGGCGGTCGTCGTGCGGGCCTCCTCGGACAGCTCCGAGAGATTCTGCGCCCGGTCGATGGCCCTCACCTTATATATATAAGAGGTGGCGGGGCGAATGGTGTGGTCGACGAAATAGCAGTCGCTCAGCCGACGGGCAATCGTGTTCCACGTCCCGCCGTCGGCCTCGGCACGCAGCACCATATAGCCGTCGAGGTCAGTGTCTGTCTCATTGGCGTCCCATGTCAGCAGGACACTGGCCGACTGGGCCTTGGCCTCAAGGTTCTGGGGCTGCTGGGGCGCCTTGGTCTCGTAGGCCACGTCGACAGGCAACAGCCGCCACATCAGCCGGTTGCGGGCGGCCTCAGACAGCATCGAGGTCTGAGTGACGCGCACGCCGTTGGCACTCGAGGTGCTGAAGGAGGCCATGTAGAGGGCGCTCTCGCGATTGCGGATGTAGTAGTAGCCATTGCCGGCATACTCCAGATACCACTGCTCGTTGCTCGTCGGGCCGGCCTGCTCGTAGGCGATGAGCTGTGCATTCTCGTTGGTAGAGAAGTTCTTCACGTTGATGCGAAGGTTGGCGTTGGTGACCGACTCGATGTCGTAGAAGCTGTAGTCGCCGCCGATGCGGGGTGAGCATGGCTTGATGGTCCACTTCTGGCGGTCGACGCCCGTCCACTTCTGCTGGACGATGGCGGAGCTGTTGACGGCCACGACATTGCCCGTGGCACGGTTGACGATCTTATAGACACCCTCCGTGATGGGCATCGGCTGAACGTCCTCGCCCCAGGTGATGTCGACGACGCGCTCGGCATTGGTCTGCCCTATCTGATAGCCCGTGCCGCCAGGCATCTCCATGCTGAAGGCACGCATGGGACCATGACCGTCGAAGTAGACGTCGCGGTCGGCTGAGAGGAACTGATAGGTGGTCGTATAGGCCTGACGCTCGCTGGAGCCGATGAAGGCCTTCACACGGCCGTCGTCATGACGATAGACGGAGGCGGCGGTCCAGTTGTTGCGGTGCTCGGCATAGGCGAGGCGCTCGCCATGGCGGCTGATGTCGCAGAACTCGCCTCGGGCCCGGCTGTCGAAGCCCCACCAGATGCCGACGGTCATGCCGTACTCCAGGCCGATCATAGCCTCGGCCACGTTGTGCATCTCGTCGTTGTAGCCCGTCTTGCCCAGCTCGGCAAGGCGCTGATGGAACGAGGCATAGCTGGCCATGGAGCCAGCCAGCTGGTGGGTGTTGCCCCAGTCGTAGTAGTCGCTACCCTCGCTGAACCAGTTCCACGCCTTGTCGTCGTTGAGCGTGTTGCCGCCCACGATGGCAATGTCGGCAAAGCGCGGATAACGGGTCTTGAGAATCTGCGCCACCTGTGCCTGCTTCTGGGTGGTGGCGCCTTCCTCGGTGGCCCAATAGTCGGGCTCGTTGAAGGGCGAGACGCCGATGACGGGGTGCTGCGTGTTCTGCTGCATCCAGTGGACGTGGCTGTTGATGTTGGCGGCCCAGTGGTCGACGTTGGCACTCTTGTTCTTCACGAAGTATTCGTCGGAGCCTGCCTCCTGGTCGGCCGTGAGGATGAGCGGCAACTTGCTGTCGACGATGTCGAACATGTTGGCACGCTGACGCAGATAGGAGGTCTGGTCGCTCTGCAGCAGGGTGTCGTTGGTGAGGGCCTTGGTGGTGCGGAAGGCTGATCGGCCCACGCCGATGTTCTCGCGGCCCATGTGGTTGAGTCCCTTGCGCAGGTTCTGCTCATTGATCCATGCCTGGTCGAGTCCCCATGTGGGGGCGAAGCGGTGGCCCTCAGCCTGCAGGCTAAAGGGAAGCGTGACGTCGGCCTGCGCCTGAGGCATGAGATAGAGGCTCGACGACGAGCGTTCCTGAGCCGTGGCTGTCATGGCCGTAGCCGCAAGGGCCAATGTGGGGAAGAGATGTCTTAAAATCATGTGCTATATCGTTTCCTTACTGAATGATGGTCTTCTGGGCATGCCCGTTCACGACTCTGACGTAGACGCCCGACTTCAGCTCGCCGCTCCGGAGGCGACGGCCGTCGAGGGTGAAGTAAGTGGGCTTGCCGTCGCGGCTGACGAAGGGAGCGGCGACGGATGCAGCCATCTCCTCAGCCGTCATGCCGACGATGGGCATCGTGGCGCCCTCCCATCCGTCGAGCACGGCCAGGGGCTGGCTGCGGCTGTCGGTCTGTGGGCGCAGGATGCCAGTATAGTTGGTCATCGTGGGACGGTCACCGACGACCTTCTCCCACCGTCCGTCAGTCAGATAGTAGTAGTCCTTGGGCACGCGGGCGCTGGTCTTGAAGAAACCTCGCAGACCGCCAGGGGCATCCGTCGCCGACTTGACGGCCTCGCCATACTCGAGGAAGATGGCCTCAGCCTCAGAGGAGCGGTAGATGAAGGCCTGTCCGGCCACGGTCTCCTCAATCTGACGGAGGCAAAGGTTCTGCAGGTCGGGCGTGATGCCGGCAATCTCGTAGAACGTGAGTCCGGGGCTGGGATGGACGGCATAGGGCAGACACGTGACGCCCCACTGGTCAGGCGTGACGCTGAGGCGGTACTGGGGTGTGAAGTGGAGGACGAAGTCAGTGGCGCACCACCAGCCTTCGCGCTTGTCGCCCGTCGAGGTGGGCTCGCCCAGCCGATGCCATGCATTGTCGACGGCTCCCTGCTTGGAGCCCTCGAAGCCGATGGTCAGGACGCCGTCATCGTCGACATAGACGGGCAGCGTGGTGAGCGTCTGCCAGCGGTCGGCCGTCGCGACACTGGGCAGGTCGAAGTAGTCGGCCGTCAGCTTGGGCGACTCCCGTCGCAGCTCTCCGTTGTCGATGTAGGCGTGCTGGTCGCTGAGGCAGTAGTGCTCTGTCGTGGCCTTACACTCCAGATAGTAGAGTCCATGGTCGAGGCCCGTCAGCTCCTGCCGGACGGCCATGGTCTTGCTTTGGCCCTCAGAGGCGCTGAGACCTGACCACCAGGCATTCCAGAACGTGACGCCGTCGCGGGAGTTCGTGCGCTGGTCGCCACCTGTGTAGGTGCCGCACTTGGTGGTCCAGCCCATCGACGAAGCGAAGCTGGGCTGCTTGATCACATTGTTGAGTCTGACTGACGAGAGGTAGCCCTCGATAGCATTGGCAAGAAGTTCGACGGCTTCATTCACCTCTGCAGGCTTCTTGGCTGACAAAGCACCGCTTAGAGCACCTGAAAGGACCGCTTCGCCATCAAAGAGACGGCACTCTGACTGCATCGAAGCGGCGTCTCTGATGAGCTGCTGGAGCCGGGGCATGTTATGATAGGCCGTGATGGCCTCCTTGAGCGTGGCGGGCAGTCCCTCGTTCAGTTCAGGATAGCGCGTATTGAAGGTTTGGAATGCGTCAGCCTTCATCTGCTGTTTCTCAGCAGCATCAGCCAGAGCTTCCTCTTGAGAATCAAAGAGCTGACAGAGCATGAGTTTGTCGAACTGGGCCGTGCCGGCCAGCGAGCGGAAGGCGATGATGGCCTTGGCGTATTCGCCTGAGTTGAAGGTGGCAAACTGGGTGAGCCAGTTCTCCGTCGCATTCGAGAGCGAGCCGGCTGTCGACGTCGTGGCTACGCCATCGGCACTGAGGTTGAACTGTGCGAAGACGCCGCCGTAGTTGCACACGGCCCCCGAGAAGTAGTAGTCGGTCTGGGGCTTGATGTCGACGACCGTCTTGAGCGCCTGCTCCGTGTTGACGGAGCCGTTGCCATAGGCCTGCAGATAGGCGCCGCCGTCGAGGCCTCCGACGGGCACCACCTGGAAGTAGGGTGCGCCGATAGGCTCGCCCTGACCGTTGAGCCAGAGGGCAGCGGCCATGTCGAAGTCGCCATTGAGCAGGATGTTGCCGCCAAGGTATTTCGTCGCACCGTCCACCTGAACGGCATCGCCAGGCTCCAGGTCGTCGCTGGCAGCCATGACCAGACGGGTGTAGCGGTCCTTGCCGTTGGCATCGACGACGTGGACGCGATACTGGCAGCCGTTGGTGGCCTCAGCGTCCTCATAAGTATAGTCGGCCTCAGCCTCCTGCATCGCCACGTCGCTGACGACCTCCCAGCGGTGGCCGTCGCCCAGGCGCCGCTCGAGGCTGATGCTCCTGTTGTATTCGCCGTTATATTCATGCCATGTGAGCGTGGCCACATGAGTGTTCTTGTCGAAGACGATGGTCAGGTCGGAGGGGTCGCGCATGGGCGGCGTCCGCGGCACGAAGTCATACTTGCCGTTGTAGCCCACGCCCGAGTTGAGCTTGGCATACATCTCCCCCGCAGGAGTCAGCTTGCCGTCGTAATAGAGCTTCGAGCAGTTGGCCTCGCTGTTCCAATAGAAATAGCGCTCCACGTAGTCGTAGCCGTTCAAGGCATTACAGATGCGCTCCACGACGGTCTTATTCTCCTGCAGCTGGGCCTGCGTGGGGTTGTTGCGGTTGTCGCCCGTGGCCACGGCGAAGATGCCGTTGTTGCCCCACGACGAGCCCCATACCCACTCCGAGATCCAGACGGGACGATGGTAGCTGTCGACCCAACCGCGGATGCTGTTGTAGAAGTTCCATTCGTTCCAGTAGCAGTGCAGGTCGAGGATGTCGCAGCGCCATCCGCGGGCGTCGATGCTGTCCATGAACTCACGCAGGTGGGCCGTCGAGCCGTCGTGGCTCGAGGGCGAGCAGAGGCGCATGCCGGTGGCCATGAGGTTCTCCCAGTTGTCCAGGATCTGCTTGACGGTCTGCGGGTGGTCGTCGGCCGAGTTGCCCGGCTCGTTGTTGGTCTTCATGTGGGGCGAATAGTTCACGCTGCCGCACGAGGCAGCCGAGGGCCAGTCCTCGTAGATGTGATGGGGGACACATTCGGCATCGGGCAGCCGGCTTTCACCCAGTCCGAAGCTGTAGCACGAGCCGACGTTGAGTGCGCTGACCGCCTCACTGCGGGTGTCGTTGGCCAGGGCTGGCTTACCTGCGTCGTACCACTTGAAGACACGGTACGACGTGATGGTCTGGTCGAGGATAACGGGGAGCGTAGCCACCTCGAGGTCGCTGTCGGCGGCGATGAAGCAGCGGCTGTAGCCACGTCCGCGGGCCCGAGTGGAGAAGGTGACCATGTAGCCACGCTTCAGGCGGAACGAGCGGATGCGGTTGTTCAGCTTCTGGTCGGTCAGGGTGTTCATGAAGCCGCCCGAGTTCTCCAGTCCGAAGTCGCTGACGGCCTCGCCCTGGAAGTTGGGCTCGCTGTAGACGGTCAGCGGCTTCATCGTGCTGGCATAGGGCATGATGATGCAGCCGCGGTTGTGCAGCTTCACCTGGCAGTTCTGGTTGTTCTGCGCCCGCTGCCCGTTGATCCTGACGTGCGAGGCCAGCAGGCTCGTGGCTTTCGAGGGCTTCACGCCTTCAAGGATGAGCACGGCGTGATCCGTGTTCTGGATATTGACAACGCCATCGTCAGTGAACGGCGTGTCCGATGTGACGATGTAGTCGACGTCGTCGCTCAGGTCGACGGTCGTGCTGACCTGAGCGACCGTTGTCTTCTGGTTGTCGGCCAGACTCTGGGATAAAGGAAAGAGCGTCATGGCAAATGCCATCGCTAATCTGATTGTTCTCATCATTGGTTTTTATCGTTATTAGTTTTTAGTTTGCAAGTATATATGGGCTTCTATATATATTAGGCCGTTTCGCAGTAGGAGGCGACGTGTCTCACGTCGCATCAATCTGCTGGATTGCGACGTGAGACACGTCGCCTCCTATCTTGTGCGCTGCAAAGTTAATCATTTTCTTTCAAAAAAGCCCCAAAGTCGCGATAAAGTTTGTGAATAAGGTTAAAAACGCCGACGATCACTAATCCCGCCCTGATACAATAAATTGCGGCTGGAGGCGTTTCTAACAATGAGGAGCAACAATCTCACAGCCACTTTTTCAGCATTGTATTGACAGATTATGAAGATAATTGTAAGCGGAATGCGCGACGCCGGCAACATTCGAGACGTCGCTGCACTGGGGGTCGACTACATCGCGCTGGACTTCAACCCCAAGTCGCCAAGGGTCGTCACCATGACGCCCACCCATGCGGGCATCATACCCGACAAGGCCTCGTCCACACGCGGAAAGCTGGGCGGGACGGCGATAGTAGGCGTCTTTGTCGACGAGATGCCTCAGAACATCATCACACGCGTGGTCAACTTCGGACTCGACGTCGTTCGGCTCGACGGCAGCGAGATGCCCACACTCATCCGCAACCTGCGCCACACAATCGACCCTGACCTGCACCCAGGGCTCCAGATATGGAAGACCATCGTCCTGCCCGCCTCGGCCGACCGCGACGCATGTCGTGAGGTCTTCGCCTTCGCCAGCCAGTATGAATCCTGCGTCGACGCCCTGCGCTTCGTCATCCGCTCTTCAGGCGAAGGCGGCAGCGGCGGGCACTCAGACTGGAGCGTCCTCGACGACTACGACGGCCCGCTGCCGTTCATCCTCAGCGGCGCCATCGGCCCTGACGACGCCACACGGATCCGTACATACAGCCATTCCAGATGCATGGGTTTCGACCTCGACAGCCGTTTCGAGACCACGCCCGGCATGATGGATGTGCAGGAGCTCAAGTCTTTCACAGAGCAATTAAAGCGCTGAGCGAAAGCCGGCAATGCGGCTCCATGGAGGCGGCCGGACGGTCTGGAAGACAGAAATCACGCCGTGATTTCATGCCGTCACGACGTGATTTCATGCCGTCACGTCGTGATTTCATGCCGTCACGTCGTGATTTGAGTTTTCAGTTTCCCTTTCCCAATCGTTGTCTGACGCCTCCCGACGTTTAATACAGAGCCAGCGTAAACCTTTACGTAGATTTTAACACTTTACGGCCCCTCGGGATTTGGCATTCTCGAATTTTATCACTATCTTTGCACCTTAAAGCAACTAAAACTATAATAACCAATGAGAAGATTTTACAGCCTGCTCACACTGGCCATCATGCTGCCATTGAGCCTTATGGCACAATGGAACGACCAGCTCTACCAGCAGATTGAACAGAGCATCCAGGCTCCGCAGCTCAAGGACGCCGAGTACGTCATCACCAAGATGGGCGCCAAGCCGTCGGCCACGGCCGCCCAGAACCAGAAGGCCATCCAGAAGGCCATCGACCGCTGCTCGAAGAAAGGCGGCGGACGCGTCGTCGTGCCGGCCGGACAGAAGTTCCTCACGGGCGCTATCGAGCTCAAGAGCGGCGTCAACCTCGTCGTCGAGGAGGGAGCCGTGCTCGAGTTCGCCTTCCAGCCCGAGCTCTATCCCATCGTTGAGACGTCGTGGGAGGGGCTGGAGTGCTTCAACCTGTCGCCATGCGTCTATGCCTTCCGGGCTCACGACATCGCCGTCACTGGCCTCGGCACCATCGACGGCGGTGGCAGCAACGACACGTGGTGGCCATGGTGCGGCGCCACACGCTACGGATGGAAGGAGGGCATGATCAGCCAGAAGCTGGAGGCTCGCCCCCGACTGCTCCGCAACGGCGAGGACGGCATCCCCATGTACGACGACAAGGGGCAGCGCTCGCCTGAGCGCGTCTTCGGCCCGAAGGACGGACTGAGGCCGCAGCTCGTCTCGTTCAACAAGTGCGAGCGCATCCTGATTGAGGACGTCACGCTGCTGCGCTCGCCCTTCTGGGTGATTCATCCCCTGCACTCGACGGACGTCACCGTGCGCCGCGTGAAGATGATCAACGACGGCCCCAACGGCGACGGCTGCGACCCGGAGTGCTGCGACCGCGTGCTCATTGAGGACTGCTTCTTCAACACAGGCGACGACTGCATCGCCATCAAGAGCGGACGGAACCGCGACGGACGCGAGCGCAACATGCCCTCGAAGAACATCATCATCCGCCGCTGCGAGATGAAGAACGGACACGGCGGCGTCGTCGTCGGCTCAGAGATCTCGGGCGGCTGCCAGAACGTATACGCCCACGACTGCGTGATGGACTCGCCCAACCTCGACCGCGTGTTGCGCATCAAGACCAATTCGTGTCGCGGCGGCGTCATCGAAAACATCAACATGCGCAATATCAAGGTGGGACAGTGCGGCGAGGCCGTGGTGAAGATCAACCTCGACTATGAGCACAACGAGGTCTGCTGCCGGGGCTTCAACCCGACCGTCCGCAACGTCAACGTCGAGAACGTCACCTGCGGCAAGTCGAAGTACGGCGTGCTCGTCATTGCCCTCGACACCGTCTGCAACGTCTACGACGTGAACATCCGCAACTGCCGCTTCGACGGTGTGCAGCAGGGCAACAAGATCACCGGCCTGACGCGCAACATCAACTACGACAACTACTTCTGCAACGGATCGCTCTGCCTCACCGAGATGCCCTATAAGCACTACTCGGAGTGGATGACCCGCTCTGAGATGAAGCGCGTGCCGAAGTCATACCTGCTCGATTTCTCCACACGACCCAAGTGGTCTTACGTCATGGGCATCGAGCTCGAGAGCATGCTCGACACCTATCTGCGCTACGGCGGCGACGACATCCGCCGCTACTGCCAGGAGTACACTGACACGATGATCAACGCCAAGGGCGACATCCGCGGCTACAACATCCTCGACTACAACCTCGACAACATCCGCACCGGCCACTTCGTCACACGCATGTACCAGCAATGGCCCGAGGCCAAGAACCTCAAGGCCATGCAGACCATGATGAAGCAGCTGCAGGACCAGCCGCGCACCAAGGCCGACAAGGTGTATTGGCACAAAGCCATCTACGCCTACCAGGTGTGGCTCGACGGCATCTTCATGGGCCTGCCCTACCGCTGTCTGACCGCCCCCATCACAGCCGCCGCCAATAAGAAGGCATCCGGCCGCTCCCGTTCGGTGATCCGCAACAGTGTTGCGGATCCCTCATCCATCTACGACGACGCCGTCGACCAGCTCAAGATCACCTACGAGCGCACCCTCGACCCCAAGACGGGCCTCAACCGCCACGCCTACGACGAGACGCGCAAGGCTTTCTGGGCCGACCCGCAGACGGGTCTCTCGCAGCATTGCTGGGGCCGCGCACAGGGATGGTACACGATGGCACTCATCGAGGTGCTCGACGCACTGCCCGAGGACTACAGCCGCCGCTCGGAGGTCATCGACCTGCTCCGCCGCGACTTCGACGCCATCCTGAAGTGGCAGGACAAGCAGTCGGGCGTCTGGTATCAGGTGATGGACTCGCCTGGACGCGAGGGCAATTACCTCGAGTCGACCTGCTCGGCCATGTTCACCTACGCCCTGCTCAAGGCTTACCGCAAGGGCTACGTCGGCGCCAAATATCGCGATGCCGGCATACGCGCCTACCGCGGCATCATCAACAACTTTATCCGTGTCAATGACGACAAGACCATCTCGCTGACCAACTGCTGCTCAGTCGCCGGACTCGGCCCTGCCGCCACTGACGAGGTCGTCGCCGCCATGAAGCAGGTGAACCCCAAGGGCTCGGTCAAGGAGAACCGCCGCCGCGACGGTGGCTACGACTACTACCTCTCGGAGCCCATCCGCGACAACGACGCCAAGGGCATCGGCCCGTTCATCTGGGCTTCGCTCGAGATGGAGCAGATGGGCTATGACACCACGAACACCCTCGCAGAGATCAACCGTCAGGCCGTCGTCAGCCGCAACAACCCCGTCATCACCGAGGCCGACCCGCTGGCCTCGCTCACCGTCGGCAACGGCCACTTCGCCACGACGGTCGACGTCACCGGTCTGCAGTCCTTCCCTTTTGATTATGAGGCAGGTGTGCCTCTGACAGCCATGTCCGACTGGGGATGGCATAAGTTCGAAAACACCAGCGCCCTGATGCGCTCGGAGACCGAGAAGTCCTTCGACCTCGGCCACGGACATCAGGAAGTCTACGCCATCGAATATAAGCAGAAAAGTGTGGTCGGCAGTTCAGCTGCCGACAGCATCGCCGCCCTCCGCCGCGTGGCCGCCACGGACTACTTCCGTGTCAACCCGCACCGCCTCAACCTCGGGGCCATCGGACTTGACATGAAGCATGCTGACGGCTCGAAGGTTGAACTGAAGGACCTCACCGACATCCGCCAGGAGCTGCAGCCCTACGACGGAAAGATTGAATCGCACCTCGCGGTCGACGGTTTTCCCGTCGACGTCACCACCGCCGCCCTCCAGGACTGCGATGCCGTCATCTACCGCATCAAGACGCCCCTGCTCAAGGACGGTCACGCCCTGGTGAGCATACGCCTGCCCTACCCCACGGGCCGCCATGCTGACGCCGCCAGCGACTGGACAAAGCCTGACCGCCACACGTCGCGCATCATCGACAGCGGCGCCAGCTATGCCGTCATTGAGCACTGCCTTGACTCTACACGTTACTACATCACCCTCCACTGGGAAGGCAACGCCACCCTGACGGAGCGCGCTCCCCACTATTTCGCCCTGACCACCAACGCCGACGTCCTCTCTTTCAAGGCTATTTACAGCCCTGTGCGTGGCGATGCCGTGGCCACCTCACTCGTCTTCGACCAGGAGCTGCGGGCCATCATCCGGGCATGGAACCGCTGGTGGCAGCAGGGCGCCATCGTCGACTTTGCCCAGTGCACCGACCCACGCGCCAAGGAGCTGGAGCGCCGCGTCGTCCTCTCGCAATATCTCACCCAGGTGAACTGCGCCAACGCCCAACCGCCGCAGGAGACGGGCCTGACCTATAACTCATGGTTCGGACGCCCGCATCTCGAGATGACATGGTGGCACATGGTCGACTTTGCCCTGTGGAATCGCCCAGAGGTTGTGGCACAGGTGCTCGACTGGTATAATCGCGTGGCCTACCCCGAGGCAAAGAAGATAGCCCAGCGTCAGGGCTTCCGCGGCATACGCTGGATGAAGATGACCGACCCCTGGGCTGGCGAGGCCCCGTCAAACACGGGCTCGTTCCTCATCTGGCAACAGCCACATTATATATATATGGCTGAGGAGATGTATCGCAACGACCCCTCTGCCAAGACGCTCAAGCGATATGGCCGGCAGGTGGAGGAAACGGCCGAGTTCATGGCCGACTTCGTCAGCTACGACGCCAAGACGAAGACGTATTATCTTCGTGGGGCTACAGCCATGCAGGAGTCCATGTCGAAGGACTTCTCCTACAATCATCCCTTTGAGCTGGCCTATTGGGCCTATGGACTCAGCGTAGCACAACAGTGGCGCGAGCGTCAGGGACAGCAGCGCCACAAGGAGTGGGACGACATCATCGCCCACCTCTCGCCCCTGCCGCAGAAGGACGGCGTACTCGTCGCAGGACTGCCCATCAAGCCTTTCGACAAGAAGGCCAAGAGCCAGGCCTTCGATCCCTTCGACACGTCGACCCACATTGCCACCAAGGAGATCTCTGAAGCTGACTTCGCTCTCAAGAACCGCTCCGACCATCCCGCCGTGCTCGGCCCCCTCGGCATGCTCCCGCCAGTCTCCAGTCCGGTGAGCTGCGACAGTGTCGCAGCTAACAAAACCCTCGCCTGGGTCATGGAGAACTGGAACTGGCCGACCACCTGGGGATGGGACTACGGCATGACGGCCATGGCCGCCGCCCGCCTCGGACATCCCGAGACGGCCCTCGAGGCTCTGCTCATCGACACGCAGAAGAACACCTACCTCAAGCAGGGCCACAACTTCCAGACGGCCGACCGCCTGCGTCTCTATCTGCCAGGCAACGGGGCACTGCTCACGGCCGTCGCCATGATGTGTGCCGGCTGGGACGGCTGTCCCCAGCCCCTCAACCCTGGTTTCCCCCAAGACGGCACATGGCGTGTCCGCTGGGAAGGCCTCAACCGCATGCAATAATATAAAGGAATTAAGGAATAACGAATATCGAAATGTCGAAATATCGATATAACGAAATATCGATATAACGATATAACGAAAAAAAAGAGAATAACGAAACAAAAACCAACAATGAAACTTCTACTTACAAATCTGCTCCTCTTCGCCGCCATGACAGCCGCCATGGCCCAAGCCCCGGCCTTCCCTGGCGCCGAGGGCCACGGCCGCTACGTCACTGGCGGTCGCGGCGGCAAGGTCATCCACGTCACCAACCTCAACGACTCGGGCACTGGCTCCTTCCGCCAGGCCGTCAGCGGCAGCGACAAGAAGATTGTCGTCTTCGACGTCGGCGGCGTCATTGCCCTCAACAGCGACGTCAGCATCGGCGCCAATACCACCATCATGGGACAGACGGCCCCCAGCCCGGGCATCACCCTGCGCTATTACACCGTCTCGCCCGCCGGCAACAACATCATCATGCGCTATCTGCGCGTGCGCCGCGGCCAGGAGCGAAACGTCAACGACGGGGCCGACGCCTCATGGGCACGCCATCTGACGGGCATCATCATCGACCACTGCTCCTTCTCATGGAGCATCGACGAGGTGGCGTCGTTCTACGACAATAACAACTTCACCCTCCAGTGGTCGACCATCGGCGAAAGCCTTGTCAACGCCGGCCACGGCAAGGGTGCCCACGGCTACGGCGGTATCTGGGGCGGCAAGCTGGCCTCCTTCCACCACAACTTGCTCATCCACCACGGCAACCGAACGCCCCGCTTCAACGGCGCCCGCTACGACTGGGATGGCTACTCCGCCAACCGGCTCTACCTGCAGTATCAATGGGAGAACGCCGTGCAGGCCGAGAACGTCGACTTCCGCAACTGTGTCGTCTACAACTGCGGCAACGGATGCTACGGCGGACCCGGCGGCGGCAAGGTCAACATGGTGGGCAACTACTACAAGAGCGGCCCGGCTGGCTCCACCACCCGACTGACGACGGTCACCGTCGGCGCCAAGGGCAACTCGGAAGGCTATCCCAAGTACTGGGGCATGACCAGCCGCTACTATCTCGAAGGCAACCTCATCGACGACGCTGCCGCCGGCTGGGGACAGATGAGCTATGACAGCGGAACCATCACCCACGACGGCGACCGCTACTCGAAGGATCCCGGACGCTACAACGGCGCCGACACCGAATACCTCACCCAAGGCACCACCGACTACGTGCGCATACGCCTCGATGAGCCCGCACCGGCCGGCAAGGTGACCACGCACGACGCCGCCACGGCCTACACGCAGGTGCTGGCCCATGCAGGCGCCTCGCTCTATTCCGACGAGGTGGACACCCGCTACGTCTACGAGGCAGAGAATGGCACCGCCCTTTACAGCGGCTCCGTCACCGGCAAGGCCGGCCGCATCGACCTCGTCAGCGACGTACAGGGCTACACCGAGGCCAACTTCGGCCGCGGCAACCGCCCAACAGGCTTCGACAACGACAAGGACGGCATGGCCGACGAATGGGAGCTGGCCAACGGGCTCAACCCCGACGATGCCTCCGATGCCAGTGCCTACACTGTCGACCCCGCCAAATGGTACACCAACGTCGAGGTCTACTGTAATCAGCTCGTCCAGCAGATCATGCTCGCCGAGAATGAGGACGCTGCCGACGCCCTTCGCGACTACTATCCCCCCTACTACAACGAATGGGAAGTCCTGGTGAAGGCCATTAACGAAGACATCACCACCGAGGTGGGCCCTACGCCCAGCGACGGTGACGTGAAAGCCACGGGCACCATCACATGGAAGCTCAACACGGGCAAGGCCGAGACGGGTGAGGTCAGCACCGAACTGGCCCCTTACGTCACGGCCGCAGCGGTCACCGTCGGTTCTAACCTGACGATGAGCGGCACGCGCCGCAGCCTCATGACCGACTTCAAGGCTGCGGCCAAGGAGAACGGCCCTGCGGCGTCGAATGCCGTCACCTTCAGTCTCACGGCTGCCGACGGCTATCGGTTTCAGCCCACCAAGGTAGCCTTCTACACCGAGCGCGGCGGCACTGACTCCGGCGTCGAGGCCGTCACGTGGCAAGCCTCGGAGAACACCATCATCGAGAATGCCCTCGAGCCGGCCCGCGATGCCTACACGGAATATGAGAAGACCATCACTGACGCCGTCCCCAGCGAAGGCACGAGCCGGCTCGTCATCAACATCTACGGGCTGAATGCCGGCAAGGCCACAGCCATCGGCAACGTCGTCATCACGGGCGACGTCATCCAGGAGAGCACGGGAGGCATCACCACCGACACGATCCAGGTCGTCGGCCAGCAACGCCCGGACTACTACAACCTGAACGGTCAGCGCATCGCCCGTCCCGCCAAGGGCATCGCCGTCGAAGCTGTCAGCCGTCCCGGACAAGGCCGCACAGCCCGTAAGATTATCATCAAATAACCATTTCAACCCATCATTAAACAACATCCAACTATGAACTACAAAAACCTAACTACGAAGCTGATGATGATGCTCGCCCTCAGCGGCATGGCTTCAGCCAACGCCAATGCCCAAGGCGGAAAGACGTTCGAAGACGCCGAGGGCACCATCCACTGGCCCGTCGGCAACGAGCAGAGCGGCACCGTCAGCGCCGACATTGCCGACGCCATCTCGATTGCATCGGTCAGCACCGGCACCGGCCTGACCGTCGAAACGGCCACCTACTTCAATACACAGATGGTGAAGTACACTCCCAAGACGAGCAACGCCGGCACCAACGAGGGCGTCATGGTCGAATATCGCGTAAAGGCCGCAGCCGGCGTCACCTTCGAGCCGACCAACGTCAGCTATGCCGCCGTCAAGGTCGGCACCGACGGCGCCACCTACTCGTGGAGCTACACCCTCGACGGCCAGGAGAGCAGCATCACCAAGATCGACCCCAAGCCCGACCTGCTGCGCAACAACGGCGTCAACGGCACGACCGAGTATGGCGGCACAGGCACGGCCAAGCTCATGCACAGCCACGACCTGAACGTCAAGCCCGTCAGCGAGTTCACCTTCCGTTTCTATATCTCCGACTGCGCCAACAATAAGAACATCTGCATCGGCAAGCTCACCATCACCGGCATCGCCAACGGCGAGACCATCGACGTCGCCACCTTCGACCTGAGCGCCCAGGCGTCGCCTGCCGAAGGCGGCACGGTGAGCGTCTATCCCGTCGCAGCCGAGTATGAGGAAGGCAGCGAGGTCACGCTGACCGCCACGGAGGCCTTCGGCTACGACTTCGTCAACTGGACAGATGCCGACGGCAGCGTCGTCTCTGAGGAGTCCCGCTTCGTCTACACCGTCAGTGCCGACGCCGTCCTGACAGCCAACTTCACGAAGGTGGAGACCTACGCCCTGAACCTCACCGTCGACGGCACCAACGACTATATGGTCAAGATTTCGCCCGAGCCCACCATGGTCGACGGCCGCATGATGTATGAGGCCGGACAGGCCGTGCAGCTCTCAGCCGACCAGTATGAGGGGCTCGTCGCCTTCACCAACTGGAGCGACGGCGACACCAACTCGCAGAAGCTCATCCCGATGACGGCCGACGTCGACCTGACGGCCTACTATTCCGAGGCCGACATCATCGCCGGATGGGACTTCTACCTCGCCGGCGGCAGCGGACGTAAGGCCGACTTCGCCTCCGAGGACAATGAGACGGCCGCTCTCTCGCTCGTCTATCCCGACGGCCACACCTCAGGATGGCTCGACAAGAGCGCCAAGGCCGCCGGCGGCTACGAGTCGTTCGCCGGTGCTGCCGTCAACTGGCGCAACGACGTCGAGATCGGCACCACCTGGTGGCAGACGAAGGTCAACGCCGCCGACTTCTCCGACATCAACGTTCAGTTCCAGATGCTCTACAACTACAACGCCTATCAGACCTACGACGCAGAATATTCGCTCGACGGCGAGAAGTGGACCAAGTTCGGCAGCATCACCATGTCTGCAGCCAAGAAGGCCGTCTCCTTCAGCAAGCAGCTGCCTGCCGAGGCCAACAACCAGGCTGAGCTCTTCATCCGCATGAAGGCCGACATGGACTCCAACGTCGATGGCACCGAGTCGGCCAACGATGGCAACACGCTCGCCATGTTCTTTATCACTGGCACACCTAAGCTTGTAGACGACGGCATGGCACCTGTCCTCGTCTCGACCGTCCCCGCCGACGGCGCCACCGGCACATCGGCCTCGGGTCGCATCGTGCTCACCTTCGACGAGCGCATCCAGATGGCCGCTGATGCTGTGGGCTACATCAACGACACGCGCATTAACAGCGTTACGCAGAATCCCACTCAGGGCAAAGTCAACGGCAAGACCATCACCTTCGAGTATAAGGGGCTGGAATATTCCACCGAATACGTCTTCAAACTGTCCGAGGGCAGCGTCAGCGACCTCACCGGCAACACCCTGCAGGAGGATATCGTCATCAAGTTCACCACGATGGTGCGGCCCACCGTCGAGAAGCACCTCTACGACTTCATCGTGCCCGACGACGGTACCCTGGCCGAGGCCCTCAAGGCCGCCGCTGCCCGCACGAACACGACCGAGCGCTATCGTATCTTCCTCCGTCAGGGCGACTACGTGCTGCCCGCCAACCAGACAGCCAAGATCGTGGCCGACGGCGACCATGGCGACGGCAACTACTATGCCGACCCGCGCACCTACTTCAACACGCCCAACGTCTCGCTCATCGGCGAGAATCCCGAGCTGACCACCATCACCAACGAGATGCCGACTGCCATGGTTGACGGCCAGAACGTCCTCGAAGGCATCCGCTCCAGCGGCGTGCTCTATCTGCAAAGCGGTGCCACCGACACGTACATGCAAGACCTGAAGCTGCACACCACGACCGGCGATGCCACCGGCCGTAACGTCATCCTCGTCGACGGCGGCACACGCAACGTCTACAAGAACGTGACGCTCTGGGCCTATCAGGACACCTACGTGCCCGACAACGAGCGCGGCGTGACCTACCATGAGGGCGGCATCATCCGCGGACGCACCGACTTCATCTGCGGCGGCGGCGACGTCTACTTCAACCGCGTCACCCTCATCATGTCCGAGGACGGCGGCTACCTGACCGCCCCGCGCGGCAACACGCACTACGGCTACGTCTTCAAGGATTGCACCATCAAGGGCGGCACATCGAAGGTCGACGGCAACTACTATCTTGGCCGTGCATGGACCGGTGGTGCCGAGTCCTACTTCATCGACACCCGCATGGAGGTCCTTCCGCGCGCCGAGGGGTGGAGCGACTGGAACAACGGTCCGACGCGCTTCGCTGAGTTCAACTCCATGACCGCCAGCGGCACCACCGTCGACCTGTCGCAGCGCAAGAAGTCGTTCAAGAACAAGGATGCCGCCAACAGCGACAACGCACCCGTGCTGACGCCCGACGAGGCCCTCGAGATCGGCAACATGAAGAACACCTTCGGCGACTGGGATCCCACGCTGCTCACCGAGCAGGCCCCCACCCCGCTGAACGTCGAACTCGCCGGCACTGAGCTCACCTGGACGGGCAGCAACTACGCCCTGCTCTACGCCATCGTCAAGGACGGCCGCGTCGTAGGCTTCACCACCGACAACACCTACACCGTCGACGACGCCGAGGCCCAGTGGGCCGTTCGCGCCGCCAACGAGATGGGCGGTCTGGGCGAGGCTGCCACGGCCGACATCGCCACAGGCATCAAGGTAATGTACAATGAACAATGTACAATGAACAATGATGTCTACGACCTGCAGGGACGCAAAGTCAACCGCCAGTCACTGAAGTCCGGCCTCTACATCGTCGATGGACGCAAGGTCGTCATCGGCAAGTAAAAGATGAAAGATGAGAGATGAAAAATATGATTAGTTTTCAGTCAACAAGTCTAATCATATTTTTCATCTCTCATCTCTCATCTCTCATCTCTCATTTTTCCAGTTATGATTATCAACGAGACCATCACCAGCGCACAAAACCCGCGCATCAAGCATCTTCTGGCCCTTCAGCAGAAGTCTTCCCTGCGCCGTAGCGAGCAGCTCTTCGTCGTCGAAGGCCGCCGCGAGCTCGACCACTGTCTACAGGCCGGCTACGAGGTCGACACCATCTTTATGTGCCCAGAACTGGCCCGCGAAGCCCCTCCTCTCACCTCTCACTTCGCACCTCTCACTTCGCATGTCTCCCCCCAGGTCTACGAGCGCATCGCCTACCGCGGCACCACCGAGGGCATCGTTGCCGTCATGCGTTCGCGCGACGTGCGGCTCAGCGACCTCCGTCTGCCCGCGAGCCCACTCATCGTCGTCCTCGAGAGCGTCGAGAAGCCAGGCAACCTGGGTGCCATCCTCCGCTCCGCCGACGCAGCAGGAGCCGACGCCGTCGTCGTCTGCGACCCGCTGACCGACCTCTACAACCCCAACCTCATCCGCTCGTCCATCGGCGCCCGCTTCACCGTGCCCACCGTGGCGACGACGTCGGACGAGTGCATCGCGTGGCTCCGCGACAAAGGCATTGCCATCCTCACCGCCCAGCTGCAGGACTCCAGCCCCTACTACGACGTCGACATGCGCCGCCCCACGGCCATCGTCATGGGCACCGAGTCGACCGGCCTCACCCAGCCCTGGCGCCAGGCCGCCACGGCCCACATCCGCATCCCCATGCTCGGCCGTCTCGACTCCCTCAACGTCAGCGTCTCCGCCGCCATCCTCCTTTTCGAGGCCGTCCGGCAGCGGCAATTGTAAACATTTTTCGCAATGTTTTGTTAAATTTTTACAACTCGCTGATTTCCAGACAGATTACGAATCTCTAAAAATAAAGCACCGCTTCTCGATGAAAGAAGCGGTGCTTTTTGCATCAAAAAGCGGCACTTCTCGGGCCGCGAAGCGGTGCTTTGTTCGTAGATACACCTCCATTTGTAAATCATTTTGACACTTTTCTACAGCCATCGGCCGACTATGGAAAAGAAAGATTGACGAATGAGTCTGCTGAAGCCGAAATCGACGAAGGCCTCTAACTCGCTATACCCCATCTTAGGGCCGAAAAAAGCAAATAATCCGCTTATCATAACGAAAAAACAGAAAAAAGCATTATCTTTGCACATAAAATTGACGCCGGCAATGTTATTCGAATCAAAAAAGCGCCTCACAGCCATCCTCCTGAGAGTCGTCTGCCTGCTGTCCGCCATGATGCTCATGTCAACGGAAGCCAAGGCTCAGACGAGCCATGAGCTGTACCACTACGACGAGTTCAACAGCGACCTGCAAGGACATGCCACCCAGATACTCACCGACCGCGACGGGCTGCTGTGGATTGCCACCTGGAACGGGCTCTATCGCTTCGACGGCTATGAGTTCATGCGCTTTACGCCCACCCCCGGCGACGGCTGCCACATGGGCAGCGTCAGGCTGCGCGACATCTGGCTCGACGACGACGGTCACATCATCTGCATGACCGACGACGGCATCTTCCGCTTCAGGATTGACACCTACCGTTTCTCCGACATCACCGCCGAAGAGGACCGCCGCCAGGCAGCTGAGGCCCGTTTCCACCAGACGTCGCGCGGTTCGGCAGCCGGCGGCAGCGTTGACTACACCGACGCCCGACGCCTGCACTGGAACCTGCAGGGCGGTTGCCTCAGATGTTCTTCGCTTCGACAGCCGCCTGCCAAGCCGATAGCCATCCGCCAGCCAGCCCAGGTGAGATGTCTGTGGGCAGACACAGAGGGGCGCATCTGGATAGCGACCAAGGACGATGCCGCCCTGGCGCTCTACGACACCTCCGGTCGTTGTCTTGGCTACATCGGGCCCGACGGCCGTCTCGGCACGGCCTATCGTTCTTTTGGCAAGCCCGTCTACTCCATCGGGGCGACAGGCGATGGCAGCATCTGGCTCGGGTGCAAGCCTGGCGGGCTCGTCAGACTCAGTAGGACCGACGGTGGGTTCAGGACAGAGCCTGTCGAGGCACTTGCCAACAGCGGTATCTATGACCTCGCCACCGACCGGTTCGGACGACTGTGGGCTGCCACGCTTGGCGACGGACTGGCCTGCATACCCGCCCCCGGCGCCCAACGTCCCGACGTCATTCTGAATCCAGGCGACTACCCTGACAGCGCAGCCCAGCGCATCCGCAGACTCCACATCACCCGCGACGGACAGACCATCATTGCCGCCACGACCGAAGGGCTCGTCACCGCTACGTTGTCCGGCCAGACTGATGCAATGCACTTCCGACGCCACACCAAAGAGCCCGACCGCCCCACCAGCCTCAGCGACAATGCCACGACCGACCTTGCCGAGACTACTGACGGCCAGCTCTTTGTCAGCACCGAGACGGCTGGCATCTGCCAGACAGCGACATCAGCGCTCGGGGCTGACACGCTGTCGTTCAGCCACTACGACACCCGACAAGGCCTCATGCCCACCGACGTCACCCAGGCCATGACGCTCGCCCCTGACGGCCGGCTCGTCGTCACGGGCAGCTCGCAGGTCGTCTTTCTCTGGTCCGACCAGTCGGACTACATCAACCTCGACCACCATTTCTTCCTCCGCCATTGTCGTTTCAGCGAGGCTCGGCCTCTGTTCGTCGACGGCCGATGGATCCTTGGTCTCAACGACGGAGCCGTCATCCTGCCTCATGACAGTGTCAGGTCGTCAGCCTTCGTACCACCACTGCTGCTCACCGCTGTCGATATCCACCGGCAAGACTCCGACGGCCGCCGCCTGTTGGCCGTCGCTACGATGGACACCCTCCGCCTGACTCCCGCCGAGCGCAGCCTGACCATTCACTTTGCAGCCCTCGACTATACCGACCCGACAGCCGTCAGCTATCAGTTCTGCATCGACAGCGATGACGGCGAATGGGTCAACCTGGGCCACGACCATGCCATCACGCTCCCACAGCTGAAGCCCGGCACCCATCTTTTGCGCGTGCGTTCAACCAACGCCTCCGGACAGTGGACCGACGGCGAGCGCCGTCTGACCATCATTGCGCAGCCAGCCTTCCACGAGACGCTACTGGCCCGCGTCCTCGCCGTGTTGGCCACACTCGCTGTCGTCGTGCTGGCCATCAGCTACGTGTTCCACACCCGCAGCATCGAACGTCAACAGAAAGAGACGCTTCAGAAATATCTCGAACTGCTCCGCCGCACGGAGGAGGCCCATCAGCCAACTGAGGCACTCCAGTCGGCCGCCCCCACTGTCAATATCCCTGACATAGAAAGCGACGAGACAGCCGGGCGCGACGATGCCTTCATGCAACGCGTCATCCACTTCGTTGAACAGAACATTGCCAACGACGAGGCCGATGTAGCCCTGATGGCTGAGTCGTGCGCCGTCAGCCGCTCTGTGCTCCAGCGACGCATGAAGCAGCTCACGGGCATCACCCCCACCGACTTCCTCCGCGAGGCCCGTCTGCAGCATGCCTGCCAGATGCTGCGCGCTGCCGACCTGCCCGTGGCCGACGTGGCCTATCAGTGTGGCTTCAGCGACCCCAAATACTTCAGCCGATGCTTCAAGCAGCACACCGGCCTGTCGCCTTCCGACTATAAGCGCACGAATGGATTTGAGAATTGAGATTTTAATGCGGGGGATTATTGCGTCGTTCGGGTGGAGAATGCCCCGTCCGACGCAATAATCCACTTTATTGACGCATTTTTCCCCCAATTTCTCACCTTTTCTTTTTATCTTTGCATCACAATCTATCCATATTAGAATGAATGCAAGAACTCTATTGATGTCATTGGCCATGATGCTCACGACGACAGCATCGGCCAAGATTGTACACACACTGGGCGACTCCACCATGGCACCCTACGAAGAGCAGGCCACCGTCACCCGCGGCTGGGGCATGTACTTCGGACAATTCCTCACCGGCGGCTGGACCAGCATCAACTATGCCAAGGGCGGACGCGACTCCTACGGCGGCTACGACGAACTCTGGCAGACGGCCAAGAAGAAAGTGGAGCCGGGCGACTACGTCATCATCTCGTTTGCACACAACGACGAGAAGAACGGCGGCATGGACGGCCGACAGCTGCGCGACTACTACCTCAGCATCGGCGACCAGGCCAAGGCCGACGCCGTCGACCTGCGTGGCAGCATCCCCTCGACCACCTACAGGGAGAACTTGAAGAAAATCTGCGACGAGGTGCGCCAGCTTGGCGCACAGCCCATCCTCGTGGGAGCCGTCTGCCGCAGCTACTTCACCGGCAACAGCATCCGGCGCAACGGCCGCCACGACCTGGGCGACTCTTTTTCTATTCTCACCGAGCATGGGCCCACAACGGGCAACAAGGTGGCAGCCGACGACCACCGCATGGACTACACCTACCACATGGAGCAACTGGCTCAGGAAGAGGACATCCCCTTCATCAACCTCACCGAGGCGACGGCCCGGCTCTACGAGAGCTACGGCCCGACGAAGTGCAACGGCATGCTGTTCGACGGTCAGGGGTCGACCCACTTCAACACCACGGGCGCCCTGCTCGTGGCCCGCACCTGTGCACAGCTGATGAAGGAGCAGGGCATCCTCTCCGAGCACATCGTCATTCCCGAGGACCTGTCGGTGACACCCCTCGACGGCAACTTCGGACAGGCTTACGTCGGTCAGACGCTGAGCAAGGAATTTACGCTCAGCGGATTCGCCCTGCAGCCAGAGAGCGGACAGGTCAGCATCAGCGCCACCGACGGCATTGAGCTATCGACCGACAAGACCAGCTGGCAGTCCACGCTCAGCGTCAGCTATCAGGCCTCGACCCTCATTCAGCTGTTCTATGCCCGGGTGACGATCGCCGACAGCACGCCCCTGGAGGGACGCATCACCATCGCCTCGGGCGACAAGACCATCGAGATTCCCGTCGCGGCATCAGCCGTCGTGCTGGAGGGTGGCACTGAGGTCACCGCCTACTGGCGGCTGGAGCAGGACGACAGCTACACCCTCGACGGTCCCGCCACCATCACACCCGAAAGCTGGACGGGCATGTACGTGCAACGCTATGCCAACCCTAACGCCAAGACGGTATGGCCCGAATGGACCGGCTTCGACGCCAGCCGCAAGACGCAGCGCAACCTGCTCACTGGCGACAACTGGCCTGCCGACGAGATCGACGACAACCCCGACCGCTACATCCAGTGGGGCATCAAGCCCGCTGACGGCATGAAGCTCGACATCGACCAGATCTCGCTATTCGTCACGGGCTGCGGCGGCAACGGCATGTGCTGCCACGTCTACTACTCGACCGACAACTTCGAGACCCGCACCACCATCTTCGAGATGAACAAGATGCCCGCCAACAACCCGCAGTGGGTGGAGGCCAAGCCGGTGCTCACCATAGGGCCCGGACAGGAGCTGCTGGTGCGCGTCTATCCCTGGTACAACGGTGCCGCCACGGGCAAGACCATCTGTCTCTCCGACCTCACCATCAACGGCATGGCCAGCGGGGCCGCTACCGAAGGCATCAGCAAAACAATGAACCATGAACTAAGAACTATGAACTCATACGACCTTCAGGGCCGCCCTTTCGCTGAGCCTCGGCACGGCATCGTCCTTGTCCGCGCCGAAGGAGGCCCGACAAAGAAAATCATTCACTAATACATTTATATTATTAACTAAAACAACAAATCTATGAAACAGACAAAGCTTTTCATCGTCTGCCTGACCGCTCTCCTCTCATGGACAGCCGCGCAGACGAAGGCCGACCCAGTGAAGCTGGCCAGCTGGACGTTCGAAACGGGCTACACCGTAGCCGACAACGTCTACACGCCCAGTGCAGCTGAATGGGCCGAAGTGAGTGCCCAATGGTTCAATGCGGGTCAGCCGATGATCGTGGCCAACGAAGCCGTCGGAACCGCTGCCGACTACATCATCACCGGCCGCACCGCACGCTACTGGCAACTCTGTTCCGGCTGGAACAACCACGTCTTCCGTGTGGTCAACGACACCGAGGCCAGCAACATGACCTCACTGACCGATGCCTCGCAGCACGCCAATTACTACGAGGTGCAGTTCCCCACCAAGGGCTATAAGAACATCAGCCTCTCACTGGCCTGCTCCTACGGCGGCAATGCCGAGGCCATGCTGCAGGCAGTCGTCAGCACCGACGACGGCAAGACCTGGACAGAATGTGGCGAATACAAAACCGCCGGCACATGGTGGACCTACAACGACGGAACCATCAGCGTTCCCGCCGTCAATAAGGACAAAGCCATCGTCAGGCTCCTTTTTGCCAACGGCTTCAGTTCCAACTGGAACCTCGACTACCTCACCATCAACGGCGAGGAATATGTGGCTAACCCCAACGCCATCAGCCTGCCTGCCGAAGATCCATTAGACCTCTCGCTGGCTACGCTGGTGAACGGCGTCATCAAGACCGACGGCGTCGACGACCCGCAGTTCGATTCATTCCGCAATCCCGGTTCGGCTACGTTTGCGCTGAACAACACCGTTGACGGTGCCGTCTATCAGATTTCATTGGGTGCCGCTACGGCCAATGCCGGCAACACGCTGCGCCTCGTCATCACCGACGACGCCACTGGTCGAACCGAACTGGACAAGACCATCAGCGTCGAAGCCAACGGATGGCAGAACTTCAAGACCTACACCGTGACCACTGCCCAGATGGCCGAAGGCGAGAAGACCTTCGTCGTCAACTTCCTCAGCGGTGGCGGCTACACGTCGAATGTTAACAACATCGTCTTCAGCGAACTGGAGGTGGGCGACCTCTGCCTGCTCACCACGGAGGTCACTCCCGCCGGTGCCGGACAGGTGACGTCGGCCAGTACGCTCTATGCGCCGGGTGCTGAAGTCACCGTCACGGCCACAGCCAATAAAGGCTATGAATTCAGCTGCTGGCTGGACGCAGAAGGCAACAAGATTTCGGAGGACAATCCCTACACCTTTACTATTGAAGAGAACACCAGCATCGTGGCTTCGTTCAGCGAAGTGGAAGTGGTGAACGTCATACCCACCACGGCAGAAACGCCTTGGGTGATGGAGAACGGCGAACTGCACGGCTCGCGCGCCTCGTTCGGCTCCGACCATCACATCGACTGGATGAACAATGGCGACTATGCCGTCTATAAGATTGACAACCGGATGAATGCCTCCTACTACGACGTCAGTTTCACCGCCGGCACGACCCAGCCTAACGTGAGCATCAACTTTGTCATAACGAATGCTGAAGGCCTGGAAGTATGCAACGAGACGGTCGACATCGAGAACAACGGCAACTGGGACAGCGCCTCGAAGAGCTACTCGCTACGTACGGGTGAGATGCTGAAGGGTCGTTACGTCATGACAATCAACTTCAACTCTGTCGGTGGCAACGGCACCACGGCCAACATCAACAACTTCGCGTTCAACGGCAAAGAGAAGTTCGTGGCTGAGACGCTCGAGGGCGAGTCGGCCACCATCACATTCCCCTTCAATCAGGGCAGCGAAGGTCAGACGGCCACGTTCGACGAGGCCTCGGCTCCCTACTTCAAGACCAGCTATGTGGAGCATGGCGACAACCTGACGCTGAAGGATGCCAACAGCGGCCAGACGCGCTTCCAGCCCGTCAACAGCAATGAGGGCGGCGCCAACGACGGCAACCGCATCGACTTCATGGTGATTCCCGTGGCCGGACTGAAGTTCCTGCCTACGAACGTCAGGTTCAAGACCACCCGCTTCGGCACCGACGGCGGCAAGGTGGACGTCAGTTGGATCAATTCCGACGGCACGACCTCGACCATCGCTACGGCCGTGACGCCCGCCCGCAACAATGCTACGCCAAACGTCACCGAATTCGACGAGCCCATCGACAACGCGAAGCCGTGCGACGGTCTCTGCGGCCTGCGCCTGAACCTCTACGGTCTGGGCAATTCAAAGCAGGTTGGCTTCGCCGACATCATCATCGAGGGTGAGCTCTCGGGCACGACGCAGGATGTGGCCCACTATACGCTCAACGTGAAGTTAGAAAGCGACGAGGCCGGCAAACTGACCATCACGCCGAACGCCACTGAGTTTGACGAGGGCGACGAGGTGTCGGTCAGCGTTCAGGAGAGCTTCGGCTATCACTTCACTGCCTGGGTCGACGCTGAGGGCAACGAAGTCTCGACCGAGAATCCCTTCACGTTCACCATGACGGCCGACACGGACCTGACAGCCACCTTCACAAAGAGCAACACCTATGCCCTGAACCTGACCCTCACCGAAGGGGCTCGTGACAATCTGGTGCAGATTCAGCCCGAGGGCACTATGATTGACGGCAAGCGCATGTATGAGGAGGGCCAGGACGTGAAGCTCACGGCCCTGTCGAACAAGGTGCTCACGTTCATCGGATGGGAGGACAACACCACCGACATTGAGCGCACCATCCATATTGACGGCGACAAGTATCTCACAGCCAACTTCTCAGCCGACGACTACATCGTGGGATGGGACTTCTACTATGACCAGCCCGCTCAGGAGCGTGCCGCCGACTACAAGAGCGACTCAGAGAACGCCGGACTGCTCTCGCTGCACAACGACAACGGCGAGACCAGCGGATGGCTGACACGCGGCATCGGCAACGGCGCCGAAAACGGCCGTTGGGCTGCCCGCATCTGGAAACTCCGCTCGCAGGGGCTCTATTTCGAGGCTTCGTTCTCTACCAAGGGCTACAAGAACATCAAGGTGACGAGCTCGCTGGGTTGCAGCTACAACACCTACAGCGTCAACAACCTGCAGTATTCTGTCGACGGCGTGAACTATACCACCGTCGAAACCTTCAACATCACCGGCTCGGGCTGGTTCGACAAGGAGGACGTCGCCCTGGGCAGCGATGCCGACGAGCAGGAGCGCGTCTACGTTCGCTGGATGCCCGACCGCGACAGCGAGCTGGTGGGCAATGACACCGACTACGACGGTCTGGCCATCACTGACATCTTCGTCACCGCCGACGCCGGCACACTGGCCGACGAGGAGGCTGTGCTGGTGAGCAGCAATCCCGAGCAGGGGGCTGAAGGCGTCAGCGCCAACGGCTCAGTCATCCTCACCTTCGACAAGAAGATCAAGGCCGGCAAGGGCTGTGCCACTCTTAACGGCAAGCAAATCGAGCCCATCATCAGCGGCAAGAGCGCCGTCTTCAAGTACATCGGGCTCGACTATGCCACCGAATATGCTTTCGAAATGCCTGAAGGCGTACTGCTCAGCCGCAGCGGACAGCCCGTTGCTGCCGCCACCATCCGCTTCACCACGATGGAGCGCCGTCAGCCCGCAGCGCGCCTCTACGACGCCGTCGTCGACGCCAACGGCACCGCACCCTCCGGTTTCGCCGGTGGGGTCTACAAGACCATTCAGGCAGCCATCGACGCGGCTCCCGCTGACCGTGCCCTGCCTTGGCTCATCTTCATCAAGAACGGCGAGTATAAAGGCCATGTGAACATCCCGGCCAACAAGTCCTACATTCACCTGATCGGACAGAACCGCGACAAGACCGTCATCATGAACGATGCCCTCTCGGGCGGCGACACCTCGGTAGGCACTGACCTCGGCGCCACGCTCACCGTGAAGTCTGGCAACGACTTCTTCGAGAACCTGACCATCGAGAACAGCTGGGGACACGAGAAACAGGCCGGTCCGCAGGCACTGGCACTCAACACCATGGGCGACCGCATCGCCCTGAACGGGGTGCGCCTGCTCTCCTATCAGGACACCTGGATCACCACTTCGACCTCGAACAACCGCCACTACATCAAGAACTCGCTCATCGAGGGTGCCGTCGACTTCATCTACAACAGTGGCAACGTCTATCTGGACGGTGATACGCTCGAAATCAACCGACCCAGCGGCGGCTTCATCGTCGCTCCTTCGCATGGTGCCGACGTGAAGTGGGGCTACGTCTTCATGAACAACGTGCTGCGGCCCATCAAGGGCATGAACGTCACCGACGTCTGGCTCGGACGCCCCTGGCACAACTCGCCTAAGACGGTCTACATCAACCTGCAGACCTTCATCAACATCCCTGCTGCTGGCTGGTACGAGACGATGGGCGGTCTGCCCGCTCTGTGGGCCGACTACAACACGGTCGATGCAGAGGGAAACCCCGTCGACCTCTCACAGCGACGCGACACCTATTATTATACTGACGACGATGGTAATCGTGTCTACGGTAAGGCCAAGAACTACCTCACCGCTGAGGAGGCTGCCGAGTACACCCTGAAGAACGTCTGCAGCGGCGACGACAACTGGCAGCCCGACCTGATGTGCGAGGCCTGCGAGGCTCCCGTCACGACTGTGCTCGACGGCAAGATCAGTTGGGAGGCCGTGCCTTACGCCATCTGCTACGTCGTCACTTGTGGCGACGAGGTGGTCGGCTTCACCACCGACACCGAGTTTGCCACCGAGGCTGGCGCCGACTATAAAGTGCAGGCCGTCAACGAGTTCGGCGGACTGTCGAAGTTCAGCACGAAGGACACTGCTGTCGGCATCACTACGCTGAAGCAGCAGGCAACCGCCACTCAGACCGTCTTCACGCTCGACGGCAAGCGCGCCGGTCAGTCCACCCGCGGCCTCGTCATCATTCGCCACGAGGACGGCACGGTGAGCAAGTCTGTCAAATGACGCCCCGTCAGCTTCCCCCCTCTTCCAAGAGGCTGTGTCAAAATGAATGGATACGCTAAAGCGTGAAAACAAGCAAAACACTCCCCTCCAAGGCGCTCGAGCTCAGCTCGCTTGCTACCGAAGGGACACAAGAAAGGTCTAACTCTACTCCCCGCCTAAAAAAGGCGGGGAGTATTAATTAGACCTGCAAGCCAAGGGAAAAGGGTGACATATCCTAACCTTTGCAATGCGTATTAAAAACCACCGAGAGCGCAACTGAATCATTTTTCACGGCATGAAATAGTTATTTCGCCATGCGTTGTGTTTGCAAACTCACCTGCCGGTATTTTTTCTTGAATTCCTGTGTCATGATTGTTCCTACTGCGGTGTCATTGCCGCCTTTTTGCTTTTTTTATCTATTGCACTGTCGCATTTCGGATTTTTTTTCTTACTTTTGCACGCATATTGAATCAATAACCCATAAACGTTATGAAAATCTTACTCTTAGGCAGCGGCGGCCGCGAGCACGCACTGGCATGGAAGACGGCTCAAAGCGAGCGAGTGGAGAAACTGTTCATCGCCCCAGGCAACCCCGGCACGGCCCAGGTGGGCACGAACGTCAACATCAAGGCTGACGACTTCGAGGCCATCAAGCAATTCGTCTGCGACGAGCACATCGACATGGTCGTCGTAGGTCCCGAGGACCCGCTGGTGAAGGGCATCTACGACGAGCTGAAGCAGGACGAGCGCACGGCCCACGTCGCCGTCATCGGCCCGTCGAAGGCCGGCGCCGTGCTCGAGGGCTCGAAGGACTTCGCCAAGCGGTTCATGCAGCGCCACCACATCCCCACGGCCCGCTATGAGACGTTCGACGGCGAGCACCTCGACGAGGGTCTCCGCTTCCTCGAGACGCTCCAGCCGCCCTACGTGCTGAAGGCCGACGGTCTCTGTGCCGGCAAGGGCGTGCTCATCCTGCCGACGCTCGATGAGGCCCGTAAGGAGCTCCGTGAGATGCTTGGCGGCATGTTCGGCAATGCATCTTCGCGCGTGGTCATCGAGGAGTTCCTCAGCGGCATTGAGTGCTCCGTCTTCGTGCTGACCGACGGCGAGCACTACAAGATCCTGCCCGAGGCCAAGGACTACAAGCGCATCGGCGAGGGCGACCAGGGCCTCAACACGGGCGGCATGGGCTCAGTCTCGCCCGTCCCGTTCGCCACGAAGGAGTGGATGCAGAAAGTGGAAGACCGCATCATCCGTCCGACTGTGCTTGGACTGAAAGATGAGGGTATCGTCTATAAAGGCTTCATTTTCTTTGGGTTAATCAACGTCGGCGGCGAGCCGATGGTCATCGAATACAACTGTCGCATGGGTGACCCCGAGACCGAGTCGGTCATGCTGCGACTGAAGTCAGACATCGTCGACCTCTTCGAGGGCGTGGCCCAGGGCGACCTCGACCGCCGGCCTATCACGTTCGACGAGCGGGCTGCCGTCTGCGTCATGCTCGTCTCGGGCGGCTATCCGCAGAGCTATAAGAAAGGCTATCCCATCAGTGGCATCGACCAGGTGGAGGGCAGCGTCGTCTTCCATGCCGGCACGGCCCTGAATGCCGACGGACAGGTGGTCACCTCCGGCGGACGCGTCATCGCCGTCTCGTCCTATGGTGCCGACAAGGCCGAAGCGCTGCGCCGCTCATTCGAGGGCGCCCAGAAGATTGAATTCACCGACAAGTACTTCCGTCGCGACATCGGCGCCGACCTGTGAAAAGACTCCAGAACAAGATAGCCGAGAGCGGACTGCTGCTGCCCGCAGCCGCACTCATCGGCGTCGTCTCGGTGGCTGCCAGTCTGCTGGGGGCCCTGCCCACGTATGAGGGCTGGGCCTCGCTGGCGTGCTTTGCCCTGACGGCCTATATCATGGTCGAGATGAGCAACGCCAACGCACTGATCCGTGTGCGTAGCCGCATGGTGACCAGCACGTTTATCATCCTCTCCGCCGCGGCAGGCTTCCTCATCGGGCCCATCCCGCCCGTGGTCACCCAGCTATCCTTCGTCGCCGCCAGCCTCATCATCTTCACCACCTATCAGGACCGCCAGGCATGGGGCCGCACCTTCTACGCCTTCTTCTTCGTCGGACTGGCCTCGTGCACCTTCGTCCAGACGTTCATGCTCGTCCCCCTGCTGTGGATCCTCATGGCCACGCAGCTGCAGTCGCTGAGCTGGCGATCATGGATGGCGTCGCTGCTGGGCATCGCCACGCCCTACTGGCTCATGCTCCCCTGGCTCATCTTCGAGGGCGACTTCACCCTATGGACAGCCCACGTCGAACGTCTCATGACGCTCCACCCGCCGTTCGACCTCACCGCCGTCAGCCTGCCCCAGATCCTCATCTTCGTCTTCACCCTCGTCCTCAGCATCATCGGCATGGCCCACTTCTGGAGCCGCAGCTATGAGGACAAGATCCGCATCCGGCTGCTCTACGGCCTCTTCACGACGATGACCTTCGCCTGTGCCCTCATGCTCGTCGTCCAGCCGCAGCACTATGCCACGCTGATGCGACTCATGCTCGTCTTTGCCAGCCCCCTCATCGCCCACTTCTTCACCCTCACCTCGTCGCGGCTGGCCAACGCCCTCTTCATCGCCGCCATCGCCGTGGCCGCCGTCATCGGCGTGCTCACCCAGATCTGGCCCTTCATCGCCACTCCATGACCGACCTGCTCGTGCAATATGGCTACTGGGGCATGCTCGCCGCCGCCTTCCTTGCCGGCAGCTTCTTCCCCTTCTCCAGCGAGGCCGTCATGCTGGCCCTGCTGGCCACCGGGCTCGACACCTGGCAGCTCGTCGTCTACGGCACCGTGGGCAACGTGCTCGGCTCCGTCGTCAACTACTTCATCGGGCGCATGGGGCGCATGGAGTGGATCGAGCGCTATCTGCACGTCAAGCCCGAGAGCCTGCGGAAGGCCGAGCGCTTCATGGCCGGTCGCGGCGCATGGATGGGCTTCTTCGCATTCCTGCCCGTCCTCGGCACCGCCATCGTCATTGTCCTCGGGCTCATGCGCGCCAATCCCCTGATCACCCTCGTCAGCATCGCCTTGGGCAAGTTCCTCCGCTACCTACTCCTACTCTACGGCGCCGACCTGATCATCTGACGCGTCGTCGTCTGACGGGTCAGCCACCCAGAACTTCAGGCCCTCCAGCAGCGGATAGCGCATGCGGCGCGAGCCCGGCTCGCGATGGCCGACAGGCAGGAATCGGCAAAGGATGCGCTTGATGTGGCGGCGGGGGTCGAAGTCCTCCGGACTGTCGAACAGCTCGCTGCGCACCGAATAGCTGAAGCGTCCCAGGTCGCCCAGCACCACCGTGTGGCCGTTAGCCATCTGCTGCTTCATCACGTCGACCACGTCGATGAGCACCGCCAGGGCCGTGCCCCGCGACATGCCGGCACGCCGTGCCAGCAGTTTCGAGATGTCGTCGAGGTCGACCTCTTCCATTTTCTTCGTCTTGGCAAACCATTTGCCGTCGATCTCCTTGTTCTTGCTGTCCTTGTGTCTGTAGAGTTTCAATGCGATTGCCATAGCGTAATAATTTTGTTTGAATGGTTTAACGTCAATTATCGGGAAATGGCGCTTCTTGAAAGTAATATACCCCTATATTACCTTCGAGAATGGGCACATTCCCTTGTAATATGCCCCCATATTGGTGGAGTCATTCTTTGGTTGTCAGTTGCTGATAGAGCTTGAACAACTCTGAAACGAGCATGCTCTCTGAGAACGCCGGATTCAAGGAGAAGCCGTAGGCCTCCATTACGGCACGGTCGTTCTGCTGATGGGCCCTGCGCAGTTCGGCAGGCATGACCAGTTCATCATACAAATCCGCAAGGGTAGAATCAGGGAAAAGCGCACGGGCATCGAGAACAGCTTGGGCTGTCTGCTCTATCCTTGTCCGTTGTGCGTCTGTGGGTGTAGGCCACGGAAAGTTATTATAGACAATGGTGTTTGAGTAACTGTAATCAGATTTCAGACGCCCGCAGGTTGTCCGCATCCATGCCATGTGTACGCTTGAGGTTAGCACACCGAAATGATAGAGTCCGGCATCCTGCATACAAAAGAGCTTATCGCCAGGGATGACATCGGGAGTGAGAAAACCTATAGGAATATATTTGCGATTTTCTGACGACACCTTGGGCAAAGCCACATAATTTGTCTGACATTCGAAAGGAGAACCGAACAGCATAGGCGTTTCTGCAGCTTTAAGGGTGCTGGCGCGATTGCTGCCCATACGGAATTGCTTAACCTTCTGAACCCTCGCCATCACGTTTCGACACGACCGCAAAAGTGCGGGGTCGGCTCCCATCAGCCATAGGCAGTAGCGCTGACTCCGGTTAATGAAGTCTTTGCCCATCATAAACGGTCGCAGCAAGGAAGCAACTTGCGGTTCCATGCTCAGCAGCTGGTCTTTTTCCTCTTCGGTGAGTATAAGGTTGCCGTCATCAAGGGGTTGACCGCCAAGGCATAATTGTGGAACATTACACAAAGGTTTCATCCGTTTCTCAATGAAGATGTTGGGAGCATCAAGCAAATATCCGTTGATGTTGTCGGCATTGATCCTCTGTTTCTCATTGATATAGATTTCCTTCTGGCCAATTCTTTCAGCTCTTGAAAAACCAACGATGACACAGTGAACATGAGCTTTAAGGGATGCCTCGCTGTCCCAGCGGAAGGTCCGCCATGCAAAATCGATATGAATACCCGACTCCATTAGCGGTTTCCACAGGTTTGCAACCGCACTGCCCTGAGTGATACTATTGGTAGACACCAGCGCTGTGCGCACATTTGAGTAGGACATGAGGTTAGCTGCCTTCTTGTACCAACAGGCTACATAGTCAAGATCGCCGACACCGGGCCACTTTGGGCCAAAAATTCTCAGAACGTCCTCTTTTTGCTCTTTACTCATCCATCGAGCTCCCACAAACGGTGGGTTGCCGATAATGTAGTCGTAGTGGACATGGTAACGCTGAACACGGCTGGATTTGGCATCACCGTCAAAATGGGGAGTGACCACGTTCACTTCGTCGAACGTCGCAGTCGGTTCGCTGGCCACCATTGACTCCTGTTCCATAATCAGGTGGACGTTCTTGGCGTAGATGGTTGGGATTTCAGCCCTGACTTCTATTATGTCCCAGTCCATCCGCAGGGCATTCCCTTCACGGATATTTGTATAGCTCTTCAGTGGCAGGAAGTCGATATCGCGGCGGATGATTTTCTCCGTCTCGCGGAGCATCTGCGCCTCGCTGATCCAGAGTGCCGTCGTGGCCACCGTGACAGCAAAGTCGTTGATCTCGATGCCGTAGAACTGCTGAATGCTGACCTTGATAGGGTTCACCTCCTCGAAGCCAAGGAACGACTGGCCGTGATAGCGCTCCTGAATGACCTTATTCTCCAGGCGACGAAGCGAGAGATAGGTCTCAGTGAGGAAGTTGCCGCTGCCACAGGCAGGGTCAAGGAATGTGAGCGATGCCAGACGGTCCTGATAGGCGTCGAGCTTCTTCTGTCGCTGGCGCTCCTGCTTCTCTTCAAGAATCACTTCAAGTTCGCTGCGTAAATCATTGAGGAACAGAGGATCGATCACTTTGTGGATATTCTCGATCGAGGTGTAGTGCATACCGCCGGAGCGGCGCGTCTCGGGATTAAGCGTCGACTCGAAGACGGCCCCGAAGATGGTGGGCGAAATCTCACTCCAGTCGAAATCGAGACTGGCATTCTTCAGCAGCGTCTGCTTCAGCTCCTCAGTGAACTGCGGAATCTCAATCTCTTCCTCAAAGAGGCCGCCGTTGGTATAGGGGAAGGCCTTCAGGTCGTCATTCAGATAGCGGCTACGCTTTTCCATCGGCGTGTTCAGCACCTCAAACAAATCGCGCAGGGCACGCCGCAGGTCGTCGGCGCCGCTGCGGGCCAGATAGTCGTGGAACTGGTCGTGACTGAAGATTCCCGCATCCTCCGCATAGAGACAGAACACGATGCGCACACAGAGGATGTTCAGCCAGCGCAGGGCTTCTGCCGACGTGTCGTCATACTGTTTCAACAGCGCCTCATAGATCCTGCCGACGATTTCGCCGGCCTGCATGGACACCTCCATTTCCTTCGACAGGTGCTCGCTCTGCGTGTCGACGAGGAAATGCAGCCTGTAGTACTCGCGCCCCAGGTTCTCCAGCAGGATGCTCTCCGGCTCGCCGTTGGGGCGCTCCATGTCGTAGACCAGGAACTCCCGGAAGTTGCACGTCACGATCCATCGTGCCCGTGCGGAATAGCTCAGGTCAGCGTTGTAGCGCTTGGCCTGCTGGAAGGGTGTGAGCATCGTGCCGTCGCTCTGGATGCGGGCTGCGCGAAGGTCCTTGCCCAGCGATTTCTGCTCAATGACCACCTTGGTCGAGGGAATCCGGGCATCGATGAAATTCGTCGTGCCCGACTTCACCTGCTCTTCAAATCGGATGAACTCCGCATGATCCTTGACGCCAAACACCTTGGTGAGCAGATCGATCCAGAAGGTCTGCGTGTCACCTTTCTCATAGCCCCTGCCTGCCCACCGCTTTGCGAAGTCGGCCGCAGCTGCCGCCTGCTGTCTTTCAGTATTCATTATTTAATGTATAATGTATAGTCGTTTCTGAGTGCAAAGATAAGCAAAAAGAGCGAAAAAGAAGTGACGATGACTGGAAAAAGTAAATTAAAAATCTTTAAGGCAAGGCAATTTGTTGGCCCTGCATTATCGTGTGTGCATACTTTTTTGTAACTTTGCAGGCGCAAACAAGCATTTTAACGTTAAAACATATCTTTTGTAAGATGAAACAATTTCGCCTTGTGGACAACGTCGTGGGCTGGCTGACCTTCCTTATCGCCGCCTTCGTCTATTGCTCCACCATTGAGCCGACAGCCTCGTTCTGGGACTGTCCAGAGTTTATCACCACTGGTTACAAGATGGAAATCGGCCACCCGCCCGGCGCACCCTTCTTCATGTTGACGGCCAACCTGTTCTCGCAGCTGACAAGCGACCCGACGCAGGTGGCACGCATGGTCAACACGATGAGCGCCCTGCTGTCGGCCACGTGCATACTGTTTCTCTTTTGGACCATCACGCATCTGGTGCGCCGTCTGCTCATCGACCGCTGGGAGGATCTCTCAGTGGCCAAGATGGTGGCCATCGAGGCCTCCGGACTCGTCGGCGCACTGATCTACACGTTCAGCGACACCTTCTGGTTCTCAGCCGTCGAGGGCGAGGTCTACGCCTACTCGTCGGCCTTCACGGCCGTCGTCTTCTGGCTCATCCTCAAGTGGGAGGACCATGCCGACGAGCCTCACTCTGACCGCTGGCTGGTGCTCATCATGTACATGACGGGCCTCTCCATCGGCGTCCACCTGCTCAACCTGCTCTGTCTGCCGGCCATCGTGCTCGTGTGGTACTACAAGCGCTTCCCGCAGGCCAACCTGAAGGGCTCGCTCGTGGCCCTCTGCGTCTCGTTCGTCATCCTGGCCGCCGTGCTCTACGGCGTCGTGCCCGGCATCATCACCGTCGGCGGATGGTTCGAGCTGCTGTTCGTCAACGTGCTCAACATGCCGTTCAATACGGGCCTCTACGTCTACATCGTGCTCCTCGTCGGCACCGTCATCTGGGCCATCTGGGAGACGCAGCATGCCACGGAGAAGAACTTCAAGCGCCAGAACATCGCCTTCATCGCGTCGTTCGCCCTGCTCGGCGTGCCCTTCTACGGCTTCGGCTTCTCGGCCGTCGTCATCGGCATCATCGTGCTGGCCGTGCTGGGCTACGTCCTGTTCCGCCGCTATCAGAAGCAGCCGCTCGTCTCGCCCCGCCTGAAGAACACGGCCCTGCTCTGCATGCTGATGCTCATGATCGGCTACTCGACGTATGCCGTCATCGTCATCCGCTCGGCTGCCAACCCGCCCATGGACCAGAACTCGCCCGAGGACATTTTTACGCTCGGCAACTACCTCAGCCGCGACCAATACGGCTATCGCCCCCTGCTCTGGGGACAGGCCTACTCGTCGGAATATGAGATCACGGACGACGGACGCATCAAGATGGACGACGGCGCACCCATCTATCAGCGCCGCGAGAAGGCTTCGCCCGACGAGCCCGACCGCTACTTCATCGTCTCGACAAAAGACAAGCCCCGCTACGCGCAGAACATGCTCTTCCCCCGCATGTACTCGTCGTCGCAGAACCCCGGCGCCAACCATGTGCAGTTCTATCAGGACTGGCTCGGAGGCATCAAGGGCTATCAGCGCCCCTCGAACTACCGCCAGGGCGACTACGTGACGATTCCCACGCAGTGGGAGAACCTCCGCTTCTTCCTCAGCTATCAGTGCAACTTCATGTACTGGCGCTACTTCATGTGGAACTTCGCCGGACGACAGAACGACATCCAGGGCAACGGCGAGCTCGAGAAGGGCAACTGGATCACCGGCATACCCTTCATCGACAACGCCCGCCTGGGCGACCAGTCGCGACTGCCCGACGTGCTGAAGCAGAACAAGGGCCACAACGTCTTCTACTGCCTGCCGCTCATCCTCGGACTGATCGGACTCTTCTGGCAGGGCATGATGCGCGGCCAGAAGGGCATCAAGCAGTTCTGGGTCGTCTTCTTCCTCTTCTTCATGACCGGACTGGCCATCGTCGTCTACCTCAACCAGACGCCCTTCCAGCCGCGTGAGCGCGACTATGCCTACGCCGGCTCGTTCTATGCCTACGCCATCTGGTGCGGCATGGGCGTGGCCGCCATCATCTCGATGCTGAACAAGCTGCTGAAGCGGAAGGAGAGCCTCGTCGTCTCGGCACTGGCCGGACTCGCCTGTCTGCTCGTGCCCCTGCAGATGGCCTCGCAGACGTGGGACGACCACGACCGCTCGGGCCGCTACACATGCCGCGACTTCGGACAGAACTACCTCATGTCGATGCAGGAGGAGGGCAACCCCATCGTCTTCACCAACGGCGACAACGACACCTTCCCCCTCTGGTACAACCAGGACACGGAGGGCGTGCGCACCGACGTGCGCGTCTGCAACCTCAGCTACCTGCAGACCGACTGGTACATCGACCAGATGCGCCGCCCCGCCTACGACTCGCCCTCGCTGCCCATCACGTGGAGCCGACTAGAGTATTGCTCCGGCACGAACGAGTCCGTACAGGTAGACCCGCGGCTGAAGCAGGAGGTGCTCAAGTTCTACCAGCAGGACCCCGAAGGCGCCCGCAAGTCGTTCGGCGATGAACCCTTCGAGCTGAAGAACATCCTCAAGTACTGGGTGCGCTCAGCCAATAAGGACCTGCAGGTCATTCCGACTGACACCGTCTACATGACCATCGACAAGGAGGCCGTGCGCCGCAGCGGCATGAAGCTGCAGGGCGACTCCATCCCCGACCGCATGGTCATCTCGCTCAAGGGCCTCAGCTATCTCGACAAGAGCAAGCTGATGATGCTCGAGCTCATCGCCCAGGCCAACTGGGAGCGGCCTATCTACGTGGCCTACACCGTCGGTCAGGAGAACTACATGAACCTCGGCGACAACTTCGTGCAGGAGGGACTCGTCAACCGCATCACGCCCTTCACCACCAACATCGACGGACGCCCCGTCGAGGGCATGACCGACTTCGATGCGGAGAAGACCTACCACAACGTCATGCACCGCTTCAAGTTCGGAGGCATCAACGCTGACGACATCTACATCGACGAGACCGTCATGCGCATGTGCTACACCCACCGCCGGCTGATGGTCAAGCTCGCCATGGAGCTCGCTCTCGAAGGCAAGGACAAGGAGGCCCTCGAGGTGCTCGACCGCTGTCAGGAGGAGATACCCTCCAGGAACGTGCCCCACGACTATCAGAGCAGCTCCATCGACATGGCCCGCGTCTACGCCGCTCTCGGCCAGAAGGACAAGGCCCGCGTGGTGCTCGAGGACATGTGGACGAAGTCGGTGCAGTATGTCGACTACTACTGCTCGCTGCCCGCCCAGGCCTTCAAAAACAGCCAGCAGAACTGCCGCATACAGTTCTACATCATGCAGAGCATGCTCGACATTGCCAGCGACGTCGACACCAAACTGGCCGACACGTTCACCAACCAGCTGCAGCAGTCGATGGGTCTCTTCATGAGCAAGGGGGGAAACCTGAGGAATTGAGAATTGAGAGTTGAGAGTTGAGAACTAAGTGTTCATAGAGCAACCTGCCATCTATCTCCGATGGCTCTATCCGAGAGCCTACTGGCGAATGGACCGTCGCGAAAGGTCAGTCTACCTGACCTTCGACGACGGCCCAATCCCTGAGGCTACGCCCTTCATCCTCGACACGCTCAGCCACTACGGCATCCACGCCACCTTCTTCTGCGTCGGCGACAACGTCCGCAAATACCCACAGCTCTTCCAGCGCATCCTCGACGAGGGCCACCAGGTAGGCAACCACACCCACAACCACATCAGCGGCGCACGCCACACCCTGCGCACCTACAGCTACAACGTCGAGAAGGCTAACGCCTACATCCACAGCCGCTACGTCCGGCCACCCCACGGATGGATGCGTCTCGACCAGTATGCATGGCTCAGCCGGAAGTACAAGATCGTCATGTGGGACGTCGTCACCCGCGACTACTCCCGCTGGCTGTCGGCCGACGACGTCTTCAACAACGTCCGCCGCTACACCCGCCCAGGCAGCATCATCACCTTCCACGACTCACTCAAGTCGATCGACAAGCTCCGCACGGCGCTGCCCCAAAGCATCGAGTGGCTCATAGCCGAAGGCTACTCGTTCAAGATATTTGAAAGATGAAAAATGAAAGATGAAAAATGAAAGATATGATTAGTTCTGACGGTTTGAAGGAGACTTCGGATAAGGTTGAGCCATCTGCCTGCATAACTAATCATATTTTTCATTTTTCATCTTTCATCTTAAAGAATCGTGCTCTCCAGCTCGGATTCTCTGCCTGCGGCATCGCCAAGGCAGAGCCCGTCGACGAGGACACAGCCCGGGCTTACCGCCAATGGATTGCTGACGGAAGGCAGGCTGACATGCACTACCTTGAGGCCAACATCGACAAGCGCCTCGACCCCACCCTACTCCTGCCCGGCGCCCGCACGATCATCGTTGTCGCCATGAGCTATGCTCCCGCGCGACGTCTGCCAGAGGGCGAATACCAGATAGCTGACTACGCACTGGGCCGCGACTATCACGACGTGATGAAGCAGCAACTCCGACAGCTTGCTGAGAGTGCAGGCTTACATGAAGATGTCTCCACGCAGAAATTATGCGTCGACACCGTCCCCATCCTTGAGCGCTACTGGGCCGTACGGGCCGGCCTCGGCTTCATCGGCCGCAACCATCAGCTCATCATCCCTCATCGGGGTTCCATGTTCTTCCTTGGCGTCATCGTCACCACCCTGGAGGCCGACAGCTACGACGAACCGCTGTCCCTATCGGCCGATCCCTGCGGCAACTGCCAGCGCTGCATCGACGCCTGCCCGACGGGAGCACTCACCTCTCACTTCTCACCTCTCACCTCCAGCGCCTGCCTCTCCTATCAGACCATCGAGCACCGCGGGCCACTCGCCGAGGACGTGAGCGACAAACTCGGCACGACCATCTACGGCTGCGACCGCTGCCAGCGCGTCTGTCCATATAATCGCCATGCAGAGCCGACGACCATCCCTGAGCTGCAGCCCAGCGATGCCCTGCTCGGCATGCATCGCGACGACTGGCACCGCCTCAGCCGCGAAGACTACCAACGGCTCTTCCGCGGATCAGCCGTCAAGCGCGCCAAGTACGAAGGGCTCATGCGCAACATCGAGGCGGTCGAACACAATCTAAAGACAACGAACCAAGACGAATGACGCGAATTATTTATTTGTAATTCGTGTCATTCGTCTTGGTTCGCTATCTTACAAAGAGGCCTTATCTTAGCTTGGATGAGCCGGGGAAGGCATCAGCCGCCCAGCTCCTCTTCTTTTTTCTCCTCGATATAGTCTCTGACGCGATTCAGCAAGCTCTGCACTGAAGCCAAATCCATGCCTAACTGAGCTGCTATATCTTCGGGCGACAACGAGGCCTTATACAACATCTGGACTGACTTGCGCAACTGGGCGCTCTGCTCCTCAAGCTGCGCGCTCTGCTCCTCAAGCTGCGCGCTCTGCTCCTCAAGCTGCACTTTCTGCTTTGCCAGTTCGTAGTCGCGATTCAGAATTTCCGTCTCGCGGCGCTCTATGACCGACATGAATTCTGCCTCGATGTTGATGCGGCGGCGCATCTCGCTGCTTGCGGCAGCCTGGGTGAGCCGTGTGATGATGCGCTCCATCTCGGCATCGTCCGAATACTTCGTGTCGTCAATATTCAGGATGCGGAAGTCTTCGCTGTCCTTCTGCGTCTGGTCGAAAATGCTCAGCAGGCGCTCCAGCCTGTTATGGACGTGCCCATGCAGCAGGGGAATCTGAACGATGATACTGCTGTGCGTCAGGCTCTCCACAAAGGGGTTAGGCATGCCTTTGGTCACTGGCTGGTCATTGTAGTCCATGGCATGGTGGTTGACGTAGAGGACAGGCTCCTCGATGTCGCCCACACGATGGCCAAGCAGATAGACGGCGACCATCGGCACGGCGTGCTTGCCGTCCTCGGCCATGTTGCGCGGGTTCTCATACTGCAGTCCGAGATACTGGCGGAAGCGCAGCGTCTCAGTCTCCACCCACGTCTTCTGCAGCTCTATGAGCACAAGGTGCTCACTGCCGTCGGCCTCGCGCACCGTGGCGCCGAAGTCAATGCGCAGCATGGTGAGGCTCGTGCCCTTGTCGTTGATAAACTCATGGGGGCGCATCTCAACGTGCACGATGTCCTTCTTCAGCAGGGCCGAGAGAATCGTCCGGGCGATGCGCTCGTCCTCCATCAGGTATTTGAACACCACGTCATAGATAGGGTTGGCAATGCTTACCATTTTCGTCTACATTTGATTAGTTATTCTGCTACCTGAATGCCAGTGCCTCAGGCGGAGGGAAGTTTCGGATAGCGGCGCGTCCAGCCGTCCCAGCGCAGACGCATGACACCGAAGAAGGCCTCGGAGAAGATGCCACCCGACATCTTCGACGTGCCCTCGCGACGGTTGACGAAGACGACCGACACCTCCTTGATGCGGAAGCCGATCTTATAGGCCGTGTACTTCATCTCGATCTGGAAGCCGTAGCCCTTGAAGCGGATCTTGTCGAGCTCGATGGTCTGGAGCACCCGACGGCGATAGCAGACGAAGCCAGCCGTCGTGTCGCGGACGGGGAAGCCCGTGACCAGCCGCACGTAGATCGAGGCGCCGTAGCTCATGAGGATACGGCCGATGGGCCAGTTGACCACGTTGACGCCGCTGACGTAGCGGGAGCCGACGGCGACGTCGTAGCCCTCGTCATGGCAGGCGGCATAGAGGCGCGGCAGGTCGGCGGGGTCGTGGCTGAAGTCGGCGTCCATCTCGAAGACATATTCATAGGTGTGCTCCAGCGCCCAGCGGAAGCCTGCGATATAGGCGGTGCCGAGGCCCTGCTTGCCTGAGCGCTCAAGGATGAAGAGGCGGTCGGCAAACTCGCCGGCCATGAGACCCTTGACGATCTGGGCGGTGCCGTCGGGCGAACCGTCGTCGATGACGAGGATATGGAATGGCTTGTCGAGCGCGAAGACGGCACGGATGATTTTCTCGATGTTCTCCTTCTCGTTGTAGGTGGGGATGATGACGATGCTGTCGCTCTGGTTCATAGTTGCGGATAGTGGGTTTGTTATCTTTTTTGCAAAGGTAGTTATTTTTTCGGCTCGGCGGCACATTATTGCGAGTTTTTTTGCTTTTTTTGCTTTTTTATTTGTACCTTTGTGCTCGATTTTTCACACAGCACTTAAAAAGCAGACAGAATGAAAACGGGTTTCGACAACGCTAAGTATCTGAAAATCCAATCAGAACACATCCGCGAGCGCATCGCACAATTCGACGGCAAGCTCTATCTGGAGCTCGGGGGCAAACTCTTCGACGACCACCACGCATCGCGCGTGCTGCCGGGATTCAGGCCTGACTCGAAGCTGGCCATGCTGCAGCAGATGGCCGACTCGATTGAGATCGTCATCGTCATCAGTGCCGACGACATCGAGAAGAACAAGGTGCGCGCCGACCTGGGCATCACCTACGACGAGGACGTGCTCCGCCTGCGCGACGAGTTCATGCAGCGCGGATTCATGGTGGGTTCGGTCGTCATCACCCACTACAACGGACAGCGTGCTGCCGACCAGTTCCGCCACCGGCTGGAGCGCCTCGGCATACGCAGCTACATCCACTACCTCATTGACGGCTACCCGCACAACGTGGAGCTGATAGCCTCCGACGAGGGCTTCGGCAAGAACGACTACGTGGAGACGTCGCGCGAGCTCGTCATCGTCACCGCCCCGGGTCCGGGCAGCGGCAAGATGGCCGTCTGTCTGTCGCAATTATATAATGAGAACAAGCGGGGCACCAGGGCAGGCTATGCCAAGTTTGAGACGTTCCCCGTATGGAACCTGCCGCTGAAGCATCCCGTCAACATCGCCTACGAGGCGGCTACGGCCGACCTCGACGATGTCAACATGATCGACCCGTTCCATCTGGAGGCTTACGGCAAGATAGCCGTCAACTACAATCGCGACATCGAGATATTCCCCGTGCTCAACGCCCTGTTCGAGGGCATCTACGGAGAGAACCCCTATAAGTCGCCGACCGACATGGGTGTCAACATGGTGGGATTCTGCATCTCGGACGACGAGGTCTGCTGTCAGGCCTCGCGCGACGAGATCATTCGCCGCTACTACACAGCGACCAACAAGCTGGCCGACGGGGCCGACGTGGAGCGCGAGGTGCAAAAGATCCTGCTGCTCTTCAACCAGGCCAAGATCACGACGGCCTACCGACGCGTCACCGTCGCCGCCGCTGCCAAACAGGAGCTCACAGGACACACGGCTGCCGCCATCGAGCTGAGCGACGGCGCCATCATCACGTCGAAGTCGTCGCCGCTGCTGGGATGCAGTGCGGCCCTGCTGCTCAACGTGACGAAGCACATGGCCGGCATCGACCACGACGTGAAGCTCATCCCGCAGAGCATGATAGAGCCCATACAGAAGACCAAGATAGAATACCTGGGCGGGCGCAACCCGAGGCTCCACACGGACGAGGTGCTCGTGGCCCTGTCAGTATTGTCGAAGGACGACGAGCTGTGCCGACGCGCCCTCGAGCAGCTGCCGCAGCTCAGGGGCTGCCAGGTGCACTCGACGGTGATGCTGTCAGAGGTCGACCGCAAGATCTTCAAGAAGCTGGGCTGCGGACTGACCTGTGACCCCGTGCGTAAGAAGCTGTAAGAGTCATTTCCCCCTGCGCGCTATAGTGATGGACATCAAGGATTTGCAGAAACGCTATGCTGCCTCTGCGCTGACGACCGAGCTGACGAAGCTGATCGGGAAGAAGACGGTGAAGACCATCTTCGTCGAGGGACTGCTGGCCTCCAGCGCCCCCATGGTGTTCAGCGCCGTGCGGACGTCTGTGCCTCTGCTCTTCGTGCTGCAGGATGCCGACGAGGCCGGCTATTTTTATCACGACCTATGCCAGATTATGGGGACCGACAACGTTCTGTTCTTCCCCTCCAGCTATCGCCGCGCCATCAAATACGCCCAGAAGGACCCCGCCAGCGAGATCCTACGCACCGAGGTGCTCACCCGGCTCACCTCTCAATCCTCAACTCTTAATTCTCAACTCTACGTCGTCACCCACCCCGAGGCGCTGGCCGAGATGGTGGTCACGCGGCAGAATCTCGACAGCCGCACATTGACCCTCACCCAGGGACAGACCGTCGACCTGGAGCAGACAATGCAGACGATGCGCGAACTGGGATTCCATGAGGTCGACTACGTCTACGAGCCGGGGCAGTTCGCCCTGCGCGGCTCTATCCTCGACATCTTCTCCTTCAGCCACGAATATCCATTCCGCATCGACTTCTTCGGCGACGACATCGACTCGATTCGCACCTTCGAGGTCGAGGACCAGCTGTCGCGCGAGCGGCGCGACAGGGCCGACATCGTGCCTGAGATGAGCACCCAGGTGCAGAAGGAGTCGCTATTCAGATTCCTGCCACGCGAGACGGTGCTGGTCTTTAAGGATTATCTTTACGCACGTGAAGCCGTCGAGCGCACCTATCAGGAGGGATTCTCCACCCAGGCACTGACTGAGCGCATGGAGGGTGCCACGGAGGTGGAGCAGCGCGAAATCATGCGCGAGATGCAGCGCGACGCACAGATCATCACCGGCACGCAGTTTGCGGCCGACAGCGCCGACTTCCGCCGCATCGAGTTCGGCCATCGCCCCTCCTCCACCCCACAGGCATCGCTCAGCTTCCACATCTCGCCCCAGCCGCTGTTCCACAAGAACTTCGACCTGCTGGGCCAGACCTTCGGCGACTACGCTTTCAAGGGCTATCAGCTCTGCGTGCTGGCCGACAGCCAGAAGCAGATTGAACGACTGCGCGAGATCATGCACGAGACGCAGTTTGAAGGCGTCAACAAGACGCTCCACGAAGGATTCATCGACCACGACCTGCGCCTCTGTCTGATGACCGACCATCAGATCTTCGACCGCTTCCACAAGTACAACCTGAAGAGCGACAAGGCACGCTCGGGCAAGGTGGCGCTGACGCTGAAGGAGCTGCAGCAGTTCGAAGTGGGCGACTACGTGGTCCACATCGACCACGGCATCGGCAAGTTCGGCGGACTCGTGCGCATGCCCATCACCAATGCTGCGGGCAAGGAGGCCTTCCAGGAGATGATCAAGATCATCTACCAGCGGGGCGACGCCATCTACGTCTCCATCCACTCGCTCTACAAGGTGTCGAAATACAAGGCACAGGAGAGCGGCGAGCCGCCACGCATGTCGACACTCGGCACCGGGCAGTGGGAACGGCTCAAGGAGCGCACCAAGAAGCACATCAAGGACATCGCACGCGACCTCATACGCCTCTACGCCACGCGACGCCACCAGCGGGGCTTCGCCTTCAGCCACGACACCTACCTGCAGCACGAGCTCGAGGCATCGTTCCTCTATGAGGACACGCCCGACCAGCTCAAGGCCACGCAGGACGTCAAGGCCGACATGGAGCGCCCCCAGCCCATGGACCGCTTGGTCTGCGGCGACGTCGGCTTCGGCAAGACCGAGGTGGCCGTCCGGGCCGCCTTCAAGGCCGCCGTCGACGGCAAGCAGGTGGCCGTACTCGTGCCCACGACGGTGCTGGCCTATCAGCACTTCCGCACCTTCCAGGGCCGCCTGAAAGACATGCCCGTGCGCGTTGACTACCTGACGAGGGCCCGCACGGCGAAGCAGACGACGGCCCTGCTGAAGGACCTCGAGGAGGGCAAGATCGACATTCTCATCGGCACCCACAAGCTCATCGGCAAGACGGTGAAGTTCAAGGACTTGGGACTGCTCATCATCGACGAGGAGCAGAAATTCGGCGTCTCAACAAAGGAGAAGCTGCGCCAGATGAAGACCAACGTCGACACCCTCACGATGTCGGCCACGCCCATACCTCGCACCCTGCAGTTCTCGCTCGTCGGCGCACGCGACCTGAGCACCATCCAGACGCCGCCGCCTAACCGCTACCCCATCCAGACGGAGATTCACAGCTTCTCGGCCGAGATCATCGCTGACGCCATCAACTTCGAGATGTCGCGCAACGGACAGGTCTACTTCGTCAACAACCGCATCAGCCAGCTGCAGGAGCTGCGCGACATGATTCTCAAGTACATCCCCGACTGCCGCGTCGCCATCGGACACGGGCAGATGAAGCCGGAGGAACTGGAGCGCATCATCCTCGACTTCTCCAACTACGACTACGACGTGCTGCTCTCGACCACCATCGTCGAGAACGGCATCGACATCCCCAACGCTAACACCATCATCATCAACGGGGCTCACAACTTCGGACTCTCCGACCTCCACCAGATGCGCGGACGCGTAGGACGAGGCAACCGCAAGGCCTTCTGCTACCTGCTCGCACCGCCACTGTCGGCCCTGCCCGTCGATGCCCGCCGTCGCCTCGAGGCACTCGAGAACTTCAGCGAACTGGGCTCAGGCATCAACATCGCCATGCAGGACCTCGACATCCGCGGCGCCGGCAACCTGCTGGGTGCCGAGCAGTCGGGATTCATCAGCGACCTGGGCTACGAGACCTACCAGAAGATTCTCAACGAGGCCATGGCCGAGCTTAAGAGTGAGGAGGGCATCGTTGAAAGTGAAAAAGGAAAAGTGGAAAGTGAAAAATTTGCTACCGCTGCCCTTCACTCTTCACTCTATGTTGCCGACTGCACCCTCGAGAGCGACCTCGAGATGTACTTCCCCGACCAATACGTGCCCAGCGACTCGGAGCGCATGCTGCTCTATCGTGAGCTCGACAACACACGCGACGACCGCGAGCTGGAGGCCTTTCGCACGCGGCTCGTCGACCGCTTCGGCCCTCTGCCGCCACAGGCCGAGGAGCTGCTCCACGTCGTCGCCCTGCGCCGTCTGGGCAAGCAGCTGGGCTGCGAGAAGATCATGCTCAAGCAAGGCCGCATGAATCTCTTCTTCGTCTCCAACGCCCTCAGCCCCTTCTATCGCAGCGCCACGTTCGACCGCATCATCGACTTTGCCACGCAGAACGTGCGGCGATGCCAGCTGCGCGAGCAGAACGGACGCCGCTCGATGCTCATCGGACAGGTGCCGACGGTGGAGGCCGCCGTCCACGTGCTGCAATCCATCCTAAAGACATAAACAAACACTAACCACTATGAGACATTTCTATCTTATCATCCTGATACTCGGATCCCTCTCGGCCCATGCCATCACCAGGGAAGACCTGGCCGAGTATGCCAAGTCCCTCAAAGGACTGAAGAAAGAGCAGTTGAAGACGGCCATACACAACCTGACTGGGTCGCCGAAGACGCTATCCTATGGAAGCGGCAGCAATGCAACATGGTCTGGTTTTTATCAGACTGACCGCAACCCCGTGAACAACGAATGTATCAACCGCTACAGTGCCAATAAGTTCTATTTTCCCAACAGCAACACCGGCGCTGCCATCAGCGGCATGAACATCGAGCACTCCTTCCCTAAGAGCTGGTGGGGAAGTACTGAGAACAATGCCTATAGAGACCTTTACAACCTATATCCGTCAGACGCAAGTGCCAACTCCTCGAAGGCCAATTATCCGATGGGAATCGTCGAAGTGGTCAAGACAGAGGAAGAAGGCTATGACAAAGTAGGAACAGGCACCATCGACGGCGTGAGCGGACGCAACTGCTGGGAGCCCGGCGACCAGTATAAGGGCGACTTCGCACGGGCCTATATGTACATGGCCACGGCCTATCAGAACCTGACATGGCAGGGCAAAGAAGGTCTTCAGCAGTTAGAGAACGACGCCTGGCCGACACTAAAGCAGTGGGCCTACACGCTCTATCTCACCTGGCTGGAGGCCGACCACGTTGACAGCCTGGAGATCGCCCGCAACAACGCCGTGGCCGTCATCCAGGGCAACCGCAACCTCTACGTCGACTACCCCTATCTGGCCGAATATGTCTGGGGCGACTCCGTCGACGTGGCCTTTAATCCCTACACCTCGGTGACGACGGCCGAAGACGACCCCCGCTATACGGGCAGCGCCACGGTCGTGACGACGGTGGCCAAGCCCCAGTTCTCGCCCGACGGCGGCTCCTACGGCAGCACGCAGGTCGTGACCATCTCTTGCACGACGCCTGGCGTGACCATCTATTACACCATCGACGGCTCATCGCCTACCACCGACGGCATCGTCTACACCGAGCCCCTGACAATCAGCGAGACCACCACGCTCAAGGCTGTCGCCGTCGACGCTGACGGTACAATGAGTAATGTCGCCACGGCCATCTACGTCATCTACGCCGCCACGACTGACTTTGCCGAGACCTTTGATAAATGCAATGGTACGGGAGGCAATGATGATCAATTCAATGGAACTGGAGTCGCCTCGTCCTCAAAGACTTATCATCCTGATAATGATGGATGGACAGCTACGAGTTATTTCGGCGGCGACAAATGCGCCCGCTTTGGCAGCAGCAAAAGCGCAGGCACCGTGACCACCCCCGAGTTTGCTGTCAACGGCGTCTCTACGTTCACCTTTAAGGCTGCGCCATGGAGCACCGACGGCACCTCGCTGAAGCTCTCTGTCGACGGCAATGCCGAGCTGTCCGAGACCTCACTGACGATGAAGGAGGGCGAATGGACCACCTACACGCTGACGCTGACCGGCCAGGGCAACGTCAAGATCACGTTCACCCCTGCCAAGCGCTTCTTCCTCGACGAAGTCTACGCCAAGTCGCAGCGCATCGTCGGCGACATCAACAAGGACGGCCTGCTGTCCGTGGCCGACGTGACGGCCCTGGCCGACATCATCCTTGGCGTCATTCCCCCCTCCTCCACCGACTATGACATGGAGGCTGCTGACGTCAACAACGACGGCCAGCACTCCGTCGCCGACCTGACGCAGCTCATCGACATGATTCTCAAGTGATCTCTTTAACAGAAGTTACAGACCCCACCCCCGACCCCTCCCCTTGAAGGGAGGGGAGTAGCTGCGCCGTCATTCCGTGCGAGCAGTGCGGCAGCCCCCCCTCCTTCGGAGGGGTCGGGGGAGGCTACTCCCCTCCCTTCAAGGGGAGGGGATGGGGGTGGGGTCTCTAACTTTATCACCAGTCAGTTATCATCATATAAGAAAACGCAAGGGACAACCACTCCCCCCCCTCAAATAAAGAGCTCTGGCCGCTTAGTCCGCCGCGAATGACGGCGCAGCCAACTCCTCCCCTTCGGGGAGGCCGGGAGGGGTCTAATGGAAAAAGGCGCCACCACCCTTCAGCAGGGTAGTGGCGCCACTTTTTGTTTGAATCATTTACTTGTTGTTCTCTTACTTCAATCCACGATTCACGAGCGTGGCCTGCAGCAGCTGCAGATACAGACGATACTGCTTCTGGTTGAGCACGTAGTGCATGTAGCGGATATCCTTCTTCACGGCCTGGTCGACAAGCTGTGCGCGCTCATCCTTCTCGGCATAGGCGGCCAGCATCATCTCGTTCTGGAAGTTGCGATGAATGTCGGCGACAGCCTCCATCTGGTCGACCGTCAGTCCCAGCGTGACAGCCAGGCGACGGATGTTGACCGTCATGTCGTAAGCCTCGACGTCCTGCGTCGTGTTCGTGTTCTCGTTCTCAGCGTTCACATTCATATTGGTGAGGCTGAGCATGGCCATAACCATCAAAACAATCTTTTTCATACTCTTTTTTCCTTTCTTTTTTTTTACTCGGGGCTTTGTTGTGTTATCCTGATGCCCCTACTTTCCTTAAATGTTTTTTGTTATCCTGTTTTGTCTTTCGACGGTGCAAAGGTACGGCGATTTTCGGTAGGTTGTATCATTTTTGGCCCACTGTGTGCGGAAACAGCCCCTTTTGTTGACCGAAATCAAATAAAAAGGGATGAAGGAAACAATAATTCAGAATATTTTTAGTACCTTTGCCTACAATTTAAAATCAGTATCATTTATATTATATGGAGAACAAAGTGAACAAATACCTGTCGGTGAGCTATCAGCTCTATTCCATCGACGAAAACGGTGGCAAGCACCTTGAGGAACAGACCCAGCAGGGACAGCCCTTCCAGTTTATCAGCGGCTTCGGCTTCTCGCTCGACAGCTTCGAGCAGCAGATCGTGGCCCTCGAGCAGGGGGCCAAGTTCGACTTCACCCTGACGCCCGCCCAGGCTTTCGGCGAATACGACCCTGAGGGCGTCCACAAAATGAAGCGCGAGGTGTTCAGCATCAATGGCCACTTCGACCACGAGAACATCTACCCCGGCGCCGTCATCACGCTCATGGATGCCGACGAGCGCCGCTTCATGGCCCGCGTGGAGAAGGTGGAGGACGACGGCGTCACCATCGACACCAACCACCCCCTGGCCGGCCAGACGCTGCAGTTCACGGGCCTGGTGCTCGAGAACCGCGAGGCCACGAAGGAGGAGATCCAGCACATGCTCAACCACATGAGCGGCGAAGGCTGCGGCTGTGGCTGCGAGGACTGCGACGACGGCTGCGGCCATCATCACCACGAGCACGAAGGCGGCTGCGGCTGCGGACATTGCCACTGAGAAGAACTGAGAGTTGAGAACTGAGAATTGAGAGGTATGCGCAACACGTTCGGACATCTGTTCACACTGACCACCTTTGGCGAAAGCCACGGGGCGGCCGTCGGCGGTGTCATCGACGGCATGCCCGCAGGCATCGAGGTCGACCTCGACTTCGTGCAGAGCGAGCTCAACCGCCGCCGCCCCGGCCAAAGCGCGCTGACCACCCAGCGCTCCGAGCCCGACCACGTAGAGCTGCTCAGCGGCATCTTCGAAGGGCGCACGACTGGCGCCCCCATCGGCTTCATCGTCAGAAACGAGAATCAGCATTCCGAGGACTACGAACACCTGCGTACCCTCTTCCGACCCTCCCATGCCGACTACACCTATTATTATAAATATGGTACGCGAGACCACCGCGGAGGCGGACGCTCGTCGGCACGCATCACGCTGAGCCGCGTCGTCGGCGGAGCCATGGCCAAGCTGGCCCTCCGCCAGATGGGCATCACCGTGGTGGCCTACACCTCGCAGGTGGGCCCCATCGCTCTCGACCACGACTACCGCCACTATGACCTCACGGTGGCCGAGCAGAACGCCGTGCGCTGTCCCGACCCTGAGAAGGCCCGCCAGATGGAAGCACTCATCGCAGAGGTGAAAGCCGACGGCGACACCATCGGCGGCATCGTCACCTGCGTCGTCCGCGGCTGTCCCCCAGGCGTCGGCGAGCCGGAGTTCTCCAAGCTCCACGCCTCGCTCGCCCAGTCGATGCTGAGCATCAATGCCGCCAAGGGCTTCGACTACGGAGCCGGCTTCAGCGGCGTGGAGCAGCGCGGCAGCCAGCAGAACGACGCCTTCATCACGTCGCCCACAGACCCCTCCGCCATTGCCACCATGACCAACAACAGCGGCGGCATCCAGGGCGGCATCTCCAACGGTCAGGACATCTACTTCCGCGTGGTGTTCAAGCCCGTCGCCACCCTCCTGCGCCAGCAGCAGACCGTCGACACCGAGGGCCGCGCCACCACCTTCACCGCTCACGGCCGTCATGACCCCTGCGTGCTGCCAAGAGCAGTCCCTGTAGTCGAGTCAATGGCCGCCATGACCCTCCTTGACTACGTTTTATGTTCTAAAACATCAAAAATCTAGAAAATATTCGGCAAAATTGCAAATTTCTTCGACAAATCCTTTGTCGTTTCAGAAATTTTGCTTATCTTTGCACTCGCAAACTTCGGGCTTGTGAAAGTCTGAGTTGCTTTAGTTAAGTCTAGTTTAGTTTTTGTGTTGGTTGAGGGCTGCCAATTGGCAGCCCTCAAATTTTTCGAATAAAGGAAGCGTCTTCCTGCCGACACAAGCAGCAAGAACGGTAACTTTTATTTACAAACGAAGCTTTGGCGATCAAGAAGCGGCACTTCTCGAGGCAAAAAGCACCGCTTCTCGACTCAAAAAGCGGCACTTCTCGGGCCGAAAAGCACCGCTTCTGTTTCGAGGTGATAATACACGACTGAGAATCAAACAGTTACAAAAGCAAAGCTATAAATTGTCAATTTATTTTACAAACGTCCCATCTGTCCTATCATAAACATTCCTAATTGTGAGGGTAGAATCGCAGGAAATCGGAAAAAAATGTGTATCTTTGTCACTTGATTTAGGAATTATCCAATGCGTAAAGCTAACGCCGACGGACATCCCTCCTTTGAGACCATCGGATAAAAACAAGGAATGACATATGAAGGCAATCAGACAAAAACCGACATTTCTCAGAGTGCTGGCAGTACTCTTTCTGTCAATGGTGGGCTGCATGGCGTGGGCTGCCAACTCAAGACAGACCGTCAGTCAACTCAACAGCACGAGGACGGTCTCTGGCGACGTTGACTTTATCATCACCGCCGACACGCCATTCGGCTCAAACGGCGTCGTCAACATCACGAATGTGGAGCATGCCGTGGTCATACTGTCGAAGGTGCGCCCCTCGGCTGCCATTACGCTGCTGCCAGGCCATGTGAAGATCAACGGCGTACAAGCCGTCGACGGACAGAACTGTCAGGTGAAGATGTACGGCCAGGGCACCATCATCATGCCTTATACCAGCGACATCAAGCCGCTGACCGTCTATTCGGGACAGAACTTTTCCGGGGAGGCCGTCAACGACTTCGGACTGGAGGACACGAATGGGTTTATGAACACGCTGACCGACGCGAAGCTCAACAACCGCATACGCTCGTTCCGACTGAAGCGAGGCTACATGGTCACCTTCGCGCTGCGGCCCGGCGGCTATGGCTACAGCCGATGCTTCATTGCTGCCGACCAGGACCTGGAGATGGCCACTCTGCCGGCCGTCATGGATGAGAAGATCACGTCGTATCGAGTGTTCAAATGGAACGACACGAGCAAGAAGGCCCTGGCCACGGCCGACGGCGATTTCACGGTCTGCTCGGCTCTCAACGTGACGAGCACCTATACGTGGGGCGTCGGTCAGGACATGACGCCTGACGTGGAGAGCGTCCCCCACCATATCAAGGAGAACTGGCCGACCGCTACGGAGTTGGGAGCAGCCACCTGGTCGCCACACATGAAGACCAACAACGAGCCGCAGAACACGAATGACGACCCATGGGTGAAGCAGGGCGTCAACGAGATTCTTGCCAACTGGGAGGGACTGATGGCCACAGGCATGCGCCTTTGCTCGCCTTCCTCATGGGACGGCAGCGACTACTGGAACGCGACCGGGTTCCTCAAGGAGTTCTTCGACAGCATTGATGCACGCGGTTGGCGATGCGACATCATCGACCTGCACGGCTATTGGCTGCTGAGCAATTTCCAGACGAACATCCCCAACTGGTACAATGCCGTCAGGCGGCCCGTATGGGTGTCCGAGTGGGTGTGGGGTGCCTCATGGAACGCCGACGGTGCCTTTGCCGGCGGCATCACGGAGGCCGGGAACGCAGCCAACGTCAAGAGCATCTGCGAGTACATGAACGGCCTGCCCTATGTGGAGCGCTACTTCTACTGGAACAACGAGGCCGACATCTCGAAGCTCTACAAGGACGGAAAGCTCACGGCGGCGGGCGAATACTATGCTGCGATGGACCCAGGGCTTGGCTACACCGGGGCTGCCGGCTACGTGCCAGCCGAGCCGACCATCAAGGCCCCCACCCTATCGAATGTCACAGCCGCAGGCAAGGTCAACCTGAGGTGGAACAATGACTACGGCGACCTGTATCGGAGCATGACACTGGAATACAGCAGCAGCGACGGCGGCTCGTGGCAGACGGTGGCAACCTACGGCCAGGATGATGTCCTCACGACATACACTCACGAGGCAAGCATGGGCGGAGGGCGATACCGTGTCCGGGCGGTTGACTATCTGGGAAACGAGCATGTCTCGGGAGTGGTCAGCGTGACGGGCGGCAATGTGTTCTACCTCTACAACGTGGGGGCACAGCAGTGGCTCACGTCGGGCAATGCCTGGGGCACGCACGCCTCACTGGCACCTTATGGCGGCATCGACGTGATGACGACGGAGACGGCCGACGGCCATTACACCATCGACACACAGCTTGTCAATGGCGACAACCACTTCATGAACATACTTGACAATGGCCCCTGGATGGACCAGACACCCGGGCAATGGACATTCACCGAGGCCGGCGGCGGTGCTTTCCTGCTGACCTGCAACGGTAAGAACCTGGTCTACGACGGCTCGTCGGCGTCACTCATCGGCAGCGATGCCACTGACGCAGGCGCCCAGTGGCTGTTCATGACCCGCGACGACCGCATGGAGCAGCTCAGAATGGCTACCACTGAGCGTCCCGTCGACGCCTCATTCCTGATCGTCGACAACGATTTTGCCCGCTATAACGACACACGGCGTGCCTACTGGCAAGGCGGCCCGGTGGTGGGAGGGCATTTCGACGGGACCAAAGGGAACCAATGCGCAGAGAAGTACAACACCACCTTCGATGTCTTCCAGACCATCAGCGGCGCTCCTGCCGGAATCTATAGGTTAGCGGTGCAAGGCTTCTACCGCAACGGTGGCTATGCCGAGGCTGCAACGAAGCACAACAACGGGACGGAGCGCCTCGATGCCGTGCTCTATGCCAACAACGAGAGCGTGCCCCTGCCGTCGATCTTCGCCGAGGCAGGAAAGCTTGACGTCGGCGTGACGACCAGCGGTATCAACGGTAAGTTTCCGAACACGATGGATGATGCCGCATTGTTTTTCCTGGAAGACACGCTCTATAAGACGACGCTGGAGTTTACACTTGAGGAGGGACAGGACCTGCGCATAGGCATACGGAAGTCCATGGCCACTGCCGACGACTGGACCATCTTCGACAACTACCGACTCGACTACCTCGGGCTGCCACCCGTGTCCTACGACGTGAATGGCGACGGGCGAGTCTCGATAGCCGACGTAGCAACACTGGTGAGCATCATCTTAGGCAACAATATAGGCATACGGGCCGATATGGACGGCGACGGCTCCGTGACGTCTGCCGACGTGACTGTCTTGCTGGACATCATCTTGGGGCAAACGGAGCCTTGAGCGACATCATGAAGCGGTGGACATAACCGATGCCCGCGAAGGCGGCCATCACGAAAAGGACCGCCCAAGCCCAATCGCTCTGAGAGAAGGGATTGATTTCAATACTCGTCGTTTATGTAATTCTTTGTGCTCATGTCATAATATAGAGCCTCCAGCTCCTGAAGCGTCAACTTTTCTACAGAGTGTTCTATTATCCGTATCAGCTCATCACGCCGATAGTCATCTAACTGTCCGAAACGTCCTGTATATGCCATGTTTTTTTACCCTCCTATTATCAGCCACGAGACTTAGGCTTCTGGCTAATTTCTAACCTACCTATCATAAACATTCATAATTATGAGGGCAAAATTACTAAAAATCGGGCAGAAATGACTACCTTTGCTTGCTGATTTAATAAGATTTAGTATGATAGACCAAATAATTGCCTACAACAAGACCTTCGTGGCCCAAAAAGGCTACGAGAAGTATCTGACGGATAAGTACCCTGACAAGAAACTGGCCGTACTCTCATGTATGGACACCCGCCTGACCGAACTGCTCCCTGCAGCACTGGGCCTGAAGAACGGCGATGCCAAGATTGTCAAGAACGCAGGCGGACTGGTGATTTCGGCTTTCGATTCAGCCATGCGCAGCCTGATCGTCGCCATCTACGAACTAGGGGTGGAAGAGATCATGGTGGTGGCACATTCGCAATGCGGAGCCTGCCACATGAGCTTCAGCCACTTCCGCCACGAGATGATAGCCCGTGGCGTGACGGACGAGACGTTGGACACCATCCAGAAGTGCGGCATCAACCTGCATCACTGGTTGGAGGGCTTCAAGGACACGCCAGAATCGGTCCGAAAGACCGTAGAGACCATCAAGACCCATCCGCTGGTGCCCAAGGACATCGTGGTTCGCGGCTTCATCATTGATTCAGAGACAGGAGCACTGGAGGAGATTAAGGACTGATGGACTACTTACCCAAAGACCCGGCCATTCTGGTTTCGAGCGTCAACATGCTTCTGCGTGACGAGGAGTTCGACAGCCTCGAATCGCTGTGCTATGCCTTCAGCCGAGAGCCAAAGCAGATCAAGGCCTACCTGATGGGCAAAGGCTTCGTATGGAGTGAGCAGCAGAAACAGTTTAGACCCATAGGCTACGACGCATGATCACCCGTGACAGCATAGAGACGGCCTACAGTTTCCTGCATCAGAAGCGGCAGGTCTATATCCATTCTTCGCTCGACTGGCAGAAGGATGACATCGAGATTGCCATCGCCTCATACGCTGATGATATGTGTCAAGAGCTGTATGATGCCATATCCGATGGCCACTCAGACTTTCTCCGTGACCACTGCAGGTTCGAAGAGGACATAACGAAAGCAGTAGAACAATTAGGAAATAAATGCTATAATGGAACAATTTGAAGAAAAGCTACGTCAGGACTTGCATCAGTTCCTTCTGTCAATGAAGGAGGTTGACGAGCGACTGCCTGAGTGTCCTGACGTAGAAGAGAAGTGGGAATCAATCGCCAAGGCATACATTCCAGACGGCATCAGGGAGTTTCAGGACTTTCCTTCGGCATCCCTCGGCTGGATGATGTATATCGGCATGGCCGTGGCTAAACTGTGGGATACGGAATGGGATATTTACTCGAAGATAGACGACCTCTATGCCTATCTGCGCGACAAGCGAGGCTACGACTCGCTGGACGAATATATCCGCGAAGAAGTGCTGCTACTGAGAGGCGTTGACTATACCGTATTGGAGAAACTGGTCGGTGAATGTGCCTCGCGTGTCTATAATGCACTTCGTCACCAGAACATAGAGCCGGGTACGAAAGAGGCTTTCAATGCCTACGTCTCGTGCCTGCATCAGCTCTACCTGATGGGGGCAGCCATGCAGCTGATGCGTATGGGCTATCACATGAAAGGCTACGGGTAGGCGAGCTTGCTCGGGAATACAAAAGGCATTGGAGCGATCTCGTTCTGGACAAACTTGATGATGATTTTGTTAAGCAACAGATAAAGGCATCATACGACCTCGTGGTCAGTAAGGTGCCTAATATCAGATAAAGGGGGATTTGTTGATGAAAGTATTACACGAAAGTTACGATAAAGGATGATGACCATAGACGATTATCTGGAGAAGCCCTACTGGCTGATTGACATCCTGCCCAAGCAGGTGCCTGCAAATAGCCGGGGGCAGTATTTCAAGATAGAAAGATACTGGCTGGAGCAGCCGCAGTTCGGCAGGATTTGCCGTAAGTTTGCCAGTCTGCTGATGAAGCTGAACTGCTACTATGGGATCGTGGTGGCAGATGCCTCCGGTGCTGTTCCTGTCTGCCTTCAGCCAGAATATCTGGAGAAGATGCTCACTGGCGGTGATACCGTCTATATGGTCATGGACTCTGAGAATGCGATGATAGGCTTCAACGGCGATGACCACTACATGACCCTCTATAATCCCAGTAAGGAACTGCTGCAGTTGGTTTCCCTACTGGCGAGTTCCGAGGGCTTGTTCGTTTGGAAACCAGATAACAAGTAACGAGATATGAGCTTTATCAAGTACATAGCAGACGAGAACCACTACAAGGAAGTCCTGTCATTGGTGGGGAAAGCCAAGCGGACGGTGTGGATAGGAACGGCAGACATCAAAGACCTGTATGTCGATGACAAGCCATTCCTTGCCCTGATTGCCTCTTTACTCAAAAAGGGTGTGGAGGTCAGGCTGATTCATGCCAAAGAACCAGGAACGGCTTGGAGAGAGGATCATGAAAAGCATCCCATCCTCTATGATGGTATGGAGCGTGTGCTGTGTCCGCGAGTCCATTTCAAGCTCATTATCATAGACACTTCCATTGCATACGTCGGTTCCGCTAACTTGACTGGCGCAGGGATGGGAATGAAATCGCCACGAAAAAGAAAC